>Ga0153946_1000132_pt1 | contig 28214 bp, 12 predicted proteins | sample TSNJ030MetaG_FD_104751 | JGI IMG/M metagenome (GOLD analysis project Ga0153946, IMG submission 104751) | Attine ant fungus gardens microbial communities from New Jersey, USA - TSNJ030 MetaG | ecosystem: Host-associated > Fungi > Mycelium > Unclassified | place: USA: New Jersey, Wharton State... | reverse complement strand
CAGTCCACAAATCTATAACTTTTGTCTCCTGTAATTCTCCTCTATGATAAACGCCATAGAAAATTGTCAATATCAAACATGCCAAAATAATAGCTGCATGTGCCGGACGAACTGATAAATTGCTCTTTTGAACGGTTGTATCAACAATCTTACCAAGCACCCAAACAGCTATGTATACCAGATTCATAAATCCCCACAAAATCAATGAATTAGACAAACGTTCTCCCAGTTGCTTTACCTTTCCCCTTATACCAATAACCGGATAAATCCGCGATAATTGTTGTTCCCCCATTGTGGCTGAACGTATATTGATATAATCCTGCTCAATATAATATAGATAGATCGGGGTTTCTCCTAAATCCTCTGCTTCAATGGCGATATTATATGTTTTGTTTTTTTCCAATTCATGAATTTCATTTGTGTAAAGATAAAAAGTATCTTCTTCGATTGCTGCAATCGGTATGTCATATGAATAATAGCAGTTCTCTTCATCATAGATGGAAACCTTCACTATGCCCTTTCTTTGTTCTGCGCACCCTTTAAAAAAGAAAATAATGTTATCAACTTCAATAAACGTATTGTTAAATGATATATCCACCTTCTGGGTTTTGTTCAATTCCAGCCAATTGCCATTTTCTTGATTATAGTATTCGACATCTGTCTCTTCATTAAAACCCCCTGCCAAAATATTTACAATCAAAAGTATCAGGATTACAATATTGATAACAATATAGGAATTGAGCATTTTATACTTCATTTGTCTGTTCCTTCGCTTGTATAAATTTCAGTTTGTTCAAAATATTGGAGAATATTACTCTCAGCTCTTTCTATATCCGGTATGCGCCCCTGCAAACTGCGTATTACAAGTGTATGAGATAACCTGCCCGTACGGGACAGGAAAAATGGTCTGATCTCTTGCAGCAGTCTGGATTTTTCTTCTTCCCTCTTTTTAACTTCTTCCAGTTCTTCTTCTAATGCCACTCTCTGCTGATTCAGTTCCTCAATTGTGCGGTGATAGTTATTAATGGTTTCATTGCAGTCCTCCACTGTTCGATGATAACTGCTGATGGATTCATTACAATCATCTATGGATTTCAGATACTGAATAATCGTATCCTGACATTCTTCAATTGTCTGCTGTTGTTGGCGGATGACTTCTCCTCCCAGTTCCAACTCCAGATTTTTCTGCTGAACTATTTTTGCCTGTTCTAATCCATAATCTTTATCCTTACAAAATGGACCGGTATGATCCAGTCTTTTATATGCATCTGACTCGAAACTCTCTGTCAGTAATTGTCTCATTCTATTCAAAACCGGCTTTTTCAGCTGCATATATTTATGCAACAGTTCTTCGCTCCATAACTTCTTTGTAAGGTTAACGGGATCAGTCAGCTCTCGTAGATATTCAGAGAGTTCTTCCAGATCTCCAAATACAAACTGTCTGCCATGATACCCTATTTCATCCAGCAGATGCTCCATCTTCACTTCATAAACAACAGGGATATAGGGTACTCCCATACAAGTACAGGCAATCATGGCATGCAGTCTGGTACACACCACTAAGCTGCATCGGCTTAATTCCTTTGCCAGTGTCAAAGTATCACCCTGATAAATGTGTATTTCTACTGACATATTATTCTTAAGCCTGCTCATGATGTCATTTATTACATCAATATCGCGAATATTTCCATCGGAAAGAGCCAGCATTTTAATCTTGCCTTTCGGATTTGCTGTCAGATAATCTTCCATTGCCTCTGCAATCTTGGTGCAATACTGCTGATATATCTGGTCTGTTACATTTTCCGGCCTTCTGACTGCAATTCCCAGGCAGAGTGCAGTTTGTCTTTCTTGCGGATCTGGCGGAGCAGCCTGCATCCAGTCTAAGTGAAATGCCAGATCAGACATAACCATAATTTCTTTATCACCCAGGATATCCTTTAATATTTTTTCTGATGCATGATCTCTGACAGCAACCAGATCTGCATCTTCCATAAGACCCCTTATATCTATACGAGTCTTCTCACCATAAGAATGATAGAGACTAAATCCCAAAAATGCTATGATTCCGCCAGCCTCTTTCACCGCCTTCACATATCCCCTGCGTTTGCAATAATCTCCTTCATCCGGAAATACATCTCCGCCTATGCAGATATATGCATCAAACATATTTTTTTGCAGAAAGACATTGCATTCCGGCAACAGGTACAGATTCGAAATTCTCTCCATCCTGATGCATACTTCCTCCGGATAATATTCCAAAAAGGCATAAAAACGATACCGCGGAAACATGCTTGTAATCACTTCAATAAAAATATCATCCCCAAAATTATTGTCAAAATAAGCATCCAATAATATATTCATATCTTCTTTAATCCCCTTATCTTATCTGAATTGATCTGACTTTATCTTCTTTGTTCATAGTCCTTTTCATACTGAGCTCTGGGCGTATAATTCTCCTGCAACTTTACAACAACACATCCATTCATAATCCTCACACTTCCATCATCTGGGTAGAGGGGCATATCCCGAAATTCTTCCAGATTAGTCACCATAAGAAAAACGGCTTCCTTCGGTTCATCAACAGGAACATTAAGCCAATCCTGCAGATAATAGTATATATGTTTATTCAGAGGTATTACAGAAGAGGATAAAGCACCTCCCTGCTCCACTTTTCCATACCCTTCCACCTCTGTATAATATCTGTCATCCGGGAAAGTGCCTACAATCACAACATCCATACCATATTTATATCCTTCACAGCTTTCGATTCTGGATAATAAATTCGAAGCATAGCTTAACGTAGCACGATGCGCCTGATTCAACATCGTATACAGCAGATTTCCATATTGCCAATAGTAGGCACTGCAAAACAGCACCGCTGCCAATGTTAATGCGTAAACACCTTTTACAGCTCTCAAGTCTCCCCTTTTTTCTGCGCTCATCTCCAGAAGCAAAAGCGGTAAAAAATACAAATATACAAAGGCATACTTCATAATAGGGCTGACTATGGATAATGGACTCATGATCTGTCCAAAATTAACAGCAGCTGGCAAAAGGATAATCATGAATATAAGTCCCGCCAAGTGAACCGGTTTTTCATATACCTTATTCCTTTTAATTAATATTACAAGTAATGCCCCACAGACAACCACTAACAGGATATGCAGAACCAGTAAATCCCCCTCACCGAATCCCCCCGCTGTCCCCAAAAACATATCCCACACTCCCCTATATGTCTCTGCAAGAATCTCTGAGAAGCGATTAAATGGATAACTGCCTGCTACTTCATCCATCCCCAGATAGGATAGCAACTGCAGATCTTTTGCCCATAAGAAAATCTTTAAAATGATATAGTATATGATTGTTCCAAGACTAATATATAGAATGGAATGAATACCTGATAAGAAGATTTCCTTTGTCTGTTTCTTACCCTCCAGTAAATCCCGGAAGACTAACAGCACAGAAAGAGTAATGGTACAAGCTGCATAAACCTGGTATGTTCCCATGGATAATGCAAGCAGGCATACCCCCACAGCAATACCCCACTTTTTGCTCTTTGTGATCCACAATCCGGCTACTGCAAGAAATATAGCCAGGCTATATGCCGATGCGGTAAATGTATAGGTATTCGTATAAGCAACTGCCGGAAAGGTTACAGACATACATCCCCAGATACCTGATACAATATTACTTTCTATCCGGAAAATTCTGATGATTAGTGCTGCGGCGGCTGAAAGAAACAGCATAGACAGAATGCCAATCACCATAGGCATCTGCGTAAATCCATGTAACCAGGAAGCATAGTGCAGAAACCATCTGCCTGATATAGTCATCTGCTGCTCCTCATAAACTCTGCTGATGCCATCGAAATTAGGAATCGTATTGGTATAGATATAGAGATGCGCCAGCATACCTGATACAAATGCACTAAGAAAGGCTGTCTTCTCTGATTTTTTGATTCTACCGCTCCACTCCGCAAACCTGATATCCATCCACCCATATCTCCTCTTATCGTTACTGTTCACACCGATGTTACAAACAGCAATATAATGTTATCCTCTGGTCTGTAACCTCATATTATCTCCTGCCCGCATCCTGAACAGCATCACACAATTCTATAAATCTTGTTATAATTGCCGCACATTCCGCACGGGTTGTTTTCCCCTGAGGATCCAGTATTATCCCTTTTCCTGCAATTAGGCCCTTTTCTATTGCCCAGTCTATGGCATTGGATGCGTAACTGCTTACACGATCTCCATCCGTAAAAGCTTCTGCAGCTCCTGGTTCATAAGACAAGTCACAACCGGTCAATTTTCCATACTGGTATAACATCAAAACCAATTGCTCTCTGGTGATACTATCTGCAGCACCAAATGCACCATTCCCATATCCGCTTACGATTCCCAAATCATATGCCCAGATTACCGCATTTGCATACCAATCACTTACCTTCACATCTAAAAACCGATTCCTGAAAATAACATCTTCCTTTCCCTGATATGCATACAGAATAATCACAAATTCAGCACGGGTAAGTACTTCATTTGTACCAAAATGTACAAGGCTTTTTCCTGTCATGACTTCCTTATCATAGACATTCAACACAAAGGGATAGGACCATTCGCTGGTTCTGATATCCTGAAAACCAGTCAATATATGAATTGAGCAAACTGCAATTACCTTTTCATCCGCTTTACTGACACAGCTGACCAAACAGCTTCCCTTACCGGTTCCTGTGATCACACCCATGTCGGAAACCACTGCCACATCAGGGTTGCCTGTGGACCAAATGTATAGGTCCAGTATCTCGCTTTGCGCTTTACCATTTTTTATTAAATTCAATTCCATTTCTTCACCAACTGTAAGCTCTATTGACTGTTCTGCAAAGCTGAGACTATCTCTGACTATAATCTCACAGACGGCTTCAAATTGATCCTCTTCTGTGATGCAGGTTATCTGGGCAGTGCCGCTTTGTAATGCTCTTATCTTTCCATCTCTGGTAACAGCTGCAATATCTTCATCTGAGCTTATCCAGCTAACCTCCTTGTTATCAGCATCATCCGGCAATACATGGGCGGTCAGCTGCATTTCTTCTCCAACCGTCATTTCTATCTGTTCCTGATCCATTACAATACCACTTACAAGCTTACGGGCTGCTATATCCGTATTATCTGTAAATGTTTTGATACGCAGATTCCCCCCATATCTGACTCCGGAATCTTCCCAATACCTGTCGGATGCATACCTGACAAAGCTCTGATTCTCCTGAGCGGAAGCCACATAGCTTGTTTGATTCCATAAAAAACTGGTTTCCATGATAATCTCAATAATACCACTCTTTGTGAACTCTATTGCTACAGCAAAAGTTTCTTCCGGTTGAACCAGTATTGGTTCCGAAAGCTCTACGGTATAATACCCCTGGTATTTTGTACTTCCTGTTAGCGGTTCTGCCATCCGGGGTGTACCACTCTGAGGATCTGATCTATCCTTTAGATTACCATAAATTTGTATACTATAATCTATATTGGTATTCCCCACTTCAAAGGAAACAGCCCGCACAGTTTCCTGTGTTTCTCCCTCCTGCGCTGCGAATATATTTGCAACAGTCACTTTATTCATTCCCATGATTGTTCGGTCGAAATAAGAACCATCATATTGATAGTTATTGTCATAATTATCTGCTGATTCACCAACCAACACACACATCGTATCCTGCAAAGAGGTATCTTCATAAGAAAGCCATAAATACCCAGATTCACCAAAGTTATATCCCCAACTGTTTTTTATCAGCCATGCTCCGTTCTCTTCCGGTGAAGTCTTAAAATTTTCTTTGGGATAATTATCATCCCATCCTACTATCACCACTGCATGGTTTGAATTTGTAAAATTCGTTGTATAGTAAGCGCCGGTATCATTTCTGAAATAATAAGAATCATAATAGAACGATGCTGTCACCGCTCCATATTCCATAATCATCTCTTTTACTTCATTTACATCCTCTTTATGTAATTGATACATTTGCTGTAAATGCACAATATCATTTAAATATGCACTCTGTGCCGTACTCTCCAGCTCAACTGCATCAAGCGAATATCCGGTAATCTCCTCCTCTACCGCTCCGGTCCAGTTTGCCAGTGCATGGAATGCCACCAATACATTCCCTCCGTTATTCAGAAATTGAACAAAGCTGCCATTACCTGTGACACTATCGTTACGCGTTCCTCCCAATGGATCCAACACTGACTTATAGTTATAATAACATAAATGATATTCCGACAGATCCAGATTTGATTCTATCTGCTGGGTTAGCGTGCCGCTTTCCAGTGCAGCCATAGTTGCAAAACTCCAGCAGGTTCCCCATGAATATTGATTCTTTACCGATGTAATATAGTTTTTTGATCTGGAATCATAAGCGGCCGGCAAATTCGCTGCCTTCTCATATGGAATATCTGTATCATCATAAATTCTGTATGTTGTATGCGGTACTTCCACATATCCAAATGACCCGGTAAGCGCATATGCATCACTGCCGCTGACATCGGGCTGCGCAGATAATACAGTTCCCCTTTCAGATAAGGTTAAAAATCCGCAAAGTCCTATAATCAGTAACATCCTGTAGAGTATTTGCTTCTTACTCTTGTTATTCATCGTTCTATGTACCTCACATCTTTCCATTTAATAATTTCATTGATAATCCTGTCGCTGGCATGTCCATCGCCATATGGGTTAATTGCATGAGCCATTCTGTCATATGCTGTTCTGTCATTCAGCAGTTTGTGTGTGATGTGATATATATTATTCTCTTCTATGCCCGCAATTACAACAGTACCGGCTGCAACTGCTTCAGGTCTTTCTGTTTCGGTTCGGAGAACAACTACCGGCAAACCAAAGGAGGGACCCTCTTCCTGCAATCCGCCTGAGTCTGTCAGAAGTAAATAGCTTCTGGCTATAGCATTATGCATATCCTCCACATCAAGGGGCTCTATTAAATGAATACGCGGAATATTACTCAGAATATTATAGACAGTCTCTCTGACTACAGGGTTCAGATGCACAGGATAAATCACTTCTATCTCATCATTATCTTCAACAAGCCTTTTTACTGCCCTGCATATATTTTCAAGGGGATGTCCTAAATTCTCCCGCCTGTGAGCAGTCATTAATATTACTTTGGCGTTCTTAAAATCTATTCTGCATAACTCTTTACATTTAAACATATAATTTTCTTTTACTGTATACTGGAATGCATCAATAACTGTATTTCCGGTAATAGAAATACCTTGATGGATATTTTCATTTATTAAATTCTGTCTGTTATTTTCTGTCGGAGCAAAATATAACTCTGCAATCTGAGATATTATCTTTCGGTTCATTTCTTCCGGGTATGGCGAATATCTATTGTGGGATCTTAGACCTGCTTCCACATGACCAACCGGTATCTGTTGGTAAAAAGCAGACAATGCCGCCGCGCTTGAAGTTGTTGTATCCCCATGTACCAACACAAGATCCGGTTTTATCTGAGGCAGAATATTTTCCAGCCCATCTAATATAGCATCTGTAATACCTGTCAGTGTTTGCCGGTCCTTCATAAGATTTAAGTCAATATCAGGTTTGATGTTAAAGATGTCCAATACCTGATCCAACATCTGCCGATGCTGTGCCGTTACACACACGACACTTTCTATAGCAGCAGATTCTTCCATCTTTTTTATGAGAGGACACATTTTTATAGCTTCCGGTCTTGTTCCAAAGATACTCATTACTTTTAATTTAGTCATGGCAACCTCGATTATCCATATAATTATAAAACCTTCATTGCTTTCTATTGAACAAAGTAATAGTCTGTATAAAATCCGTTTACTCCCTCTTTTTGATAATACGCAATAGTTACTTCATCATTAATCGTATGGATATATACTTTTATTTCCTGCTCATGGAATTTTTCATTCATTTCTTTTGTCCACATAGTAAATGGTATCGTTACTACAGGGATTTCTCTGTCAACACAAAATTCAATTAACGACTCTATATCTTCAATACCTCTTTGATACAAGGTATATATATAATGTTCAAATGTATAAACGCTCTCTACTGCATCCAACATATCATCATTATAGAGTTGAATAATAAATTTACTTAATATATAATTCTTATCATCCTCGGAATATGTTTCTAATGTATTTAATATGTATTCAAATTGATATACAACATCGTAATAATTTGAGTCCTTTGAATCTGTCACAATATAGATATCAGTATAGGTCAGCATTAATTCAAATAAATCCACAATATCCATAGTTGTATAGGAATCCCAAATCTTAGATTTCTTGAACTCCTCTAAAGAAGGAATATAACCATTTTCAAAATCCGGTAATCCATATTCATTTATCCAATCATGCTTTAATACAATAGCTCCATCTGAAGTCAATGCAAAATCAACCTCAAATACCCTAAGTCCGCATTCGTATGCATTCAAAAATGCTTCTAATGAGTTTGTATATTCATATCCATCAATTCCACCCATAGCATGAGCTATGAAAGGATATTGGTTATACCATTTTTTATTTTCAAAAATGCGATAAACACATAAACTTCCTATACTTGTTACACTAATAACTATCAACAGAGTGATCATTAATTTTCTATATTTTATAGTTGTAAATGAAAATAAAGTAAGAAGCAGCAAATCACTTATTATAAAATTCTTAATAAATTGTCCTATTTCTGACATAACCGCTTTTCTGTCATAATATGTATAATCCAGTTTTGTAAACAGTGTGTTTTCATTATCTATTGGCTTAAATATGAAAGGTTTTGACGGATTTATTGTAGTACCGATTTCTATGTAATCTTCTTCACCAAGTCCTTCTGCCTGAATTGCAATTGTATATTTTTCTCCCTTTTCAAAACCCTTTGCCGGTTTCCCATTTAGGCAAAAACTGTCTGTTTTTAAGTATTCGGGTTCAAATGAATATTTATAGCAAATATTATCTTCATTGTCTGTAATGCAAATTGTAATTTTCCCTGAATTGATATCTATACAATTATAAAATAGAACAATAAATTCATTTAAAATTTCATATTGGCTGATAAATTCCTGACTAATAAAAACTTTATCCTGAGAAAGACTAATTCTTCCGCTAGGTTCACCTTCCATAGAACTCCAAAATAATTCATTTTTATAATATTCACTATTATTTGAGCTTACCAAGCAAAACACATATATAAAGATAATCTGCATCATAATAACAACTGTCACTACAATGCCAAGCCACCGTTCCCACATAATAGTTTTTTACTCCTATTAACTTCCGTAATTTTATTATAAAACGGATACGTTAATTGCTATATACATTACAGAATGTTCTTAAAATTGCTGCACACTCAGCTCTTGTTGCATTGCCCAGGGGATTAAGTCTCCCATCGCCCGTACCACTTATAATGCCATTTGTTACTGCCCACCGCATTGCTGTTCCAGCCCAGAAACTGATATCTTTTTTATCAGAATATGCTTCCAGAATTTCCGCATCACTACTGCTATTATACTCGCATACTTCAGTTGCATATTTATAGAGCATCATTACCAGCTGCTCTCTGGTTATGTAATCTGATACACCAAACATATCTCCGTACCCACTTGTTATACCTGATTGATATGCCCACATAACAGGGCTTGTATACCATTCTCCATCCGGTATATCAGTAAATACATTCTGATAAATAGTATCTGGTTTACTATGTATGCTGTATAAGGTTGTTGCAAATTCTGCTCTGGTAATATTACCTGCTGGATCAAAAATATTGCCTTTTCCTGTCATAATCCCTTTTGTATAGACATATTGAACCGCACTTGTATACCATTCATTTCTGGAAATATCATTGAAAATTTCTGCAATATCTACTTCTTTTATTTCTGCAAAAATAAATGGACTCAACTCAATAACAGTAAAAGATACTGTGCCATCTACATTATCATTGAATGTTACTACTTCATATGTTCCATCTTCGTGATAGTGCAGTATTTCCAGCTTGTCAATATCAATACCTGCTGGAATTGGTATTGTAATCCTTGCCGGAACACTAAAGTATGATGACCCATTATTAGCTCCCTGCAGTGATAAATCAAATTGGATTGTATTTACATATCTATAATCATTAACGGAGATAATTGAATCTTCATTAGGTTTCGAAATTTGAAATGACATTTCTGTACCTTCAGCAGCATTAAGAGATGCACCTATGATACTGACTTGGCTGATATCAATTCCTATTCCCTCCAATGCCTGAATTTCAATGGATATATTATTAGACAATGTATACATTTCTTCCAAATATGCTATTAACTTTAAGATTTCATCATTTGTCTGCATACCGATTTTAAGCATTGATATATTATTGTTTGAGGATATGCTATTTATAGCACCTCTTATCTCCTCTTTATGCTCTGCCAATATGGCAATATCTGTTATGTCAATATTACTCAGTTTATCCAGTATATCTTTGAGCGAGCTTAATACATCATCCTCTGTCTGGCGAGTGTCAAATTGTGCGTATTCTGACCATTGCGAATTAGCAATTACATTTACATCAGCACTGAGGGCCATTACTCTGTTTTCATAAATTCCGCTATTAGCAATGTATGGCGACCAATCATAACTTGATTGCTCATTTGTATTATTCCAAATAACCGCTCCACCCAGTAGCCGATTCTTGGGTAAATACTCTCCTATAAATTCTGACCGTACATAATATCCCATTGTGTAATCCATTGGATCCCATATTAAGAGCCCCTTGGCATCTTCACTCCAATGTAGATTATCAGGAGACGGCAACTCTTCCTCTGGTCTCACATAGTCAAACTCTACAACTGTACATTCACTCAATTGTCCATTCAGTATATAATAAATTTCAAGAATGTAGACTGAACTTTCGTTGATATGTTCAGTCATAATCGAGCTTATTGCGGTTGAATTAGCACTATTTATAGTTGACTTGTGACCTGTTGTTGTTCCCCCGCCATCAGACCTGATATATCTTAGAGAAAAATAATATTCTGCTCCCTTCGGTAAATATTTCTCTCCTTCGCAGGGCTCTATTCGATATTTTCCCGTTTTGTTGCCAGCATCATTAGTAACCCATTTAAGGGATAAGGCCGATAATAATTCAGAGTTATCACTCTTTACTATAGGATATTCATTTTCCTGCATGTCTCCTGAATAGTAAGTGACCTCAGATAATATATACTCACCATCATCAGTTATTTCAAATACTGGGAATACATTTTCTATGTATGATTTTTGCATTGTTTTAGTATTTTCCTGTGCAAATGTAGTAAAAGAAATATTACTAAATATTAATACCAACAACGCAACAAATAATTTCTGGTTTCCCATTTTATTCTCTCTGCATGGTAATACAAAGTTAATTATCATACTTTTCCTTTCATTTTTAACATTAAGGAGTTCCATCTCCTGAGTGCTGACCATTATTTTATAATTTCCAATAGAAATACATATTAATCATATGAAAGGCACATCTTTTATTCAAGATGTGCCAGATGATGTACCACCTAAATTTTAAATTGTTGGCCTTGCAATAAATATTATTGTTAATATATACCATTCCCACTAACATCAGCACCATATCCATATTGCAATGACCATTCTCCATTTGATATTACTTTCTCTTCTTCACCCAGATCTGCTCCATGCCGAGTGTTTGTACCTTTCTCTTCTTCTGCGACCATTTCTCCATTAAGCAATGTGGAAAATATGGAATAACAATCTTTAACTGAGCCTGATCTGTTCAAAGGACCTGATATCCTTCCAACAAGTTCAACACCATATGAAGTAACAATGGGAAATGAAGTAGTGATACTTTCACAATAATTATTACATTTCTCAATTGTAGCCTTATTATTTCCCACAATTCCACCTGCGCTACCTATTATGCCGTCTTTCAATGATAGTAGAAGATTACCATAATTATTGCATTCCTTAATATTACCACCGCTATCAGTATTTGCAACTATACCTCCAACTACACATACTGAACTATCCCAAACATAATCTGTTGTACTCATTACATTCAAGTTACCGTAGTTATCACACATATCTATTTTTCCGTAGGATCCGCTTATCCCTCCTATTCTTACACCATTGTCTGTTACAACATATACATCGCCATAGTTTATACATTTTTCTATTGGTGAACCAATTGTAGTACTTGTACAACCCACAATCCCACCTGCATAAATACCAGAAATACCATATATATTAATCTTTAATACAGTATGGTTTTCACAATTTACTACTTCCTGCGCATATCCGGATATTCCACCAATAAAAACAGAAACATAATTTTCATCTATACTCCCCTTTATATCAATCGTTCCATTAACATTACAATCTTTAATAACCCCAAAATTTTTTGCGGCAATTGCACCTATTCCATTATAATAAGAGTGATTCTCAGAAATATCACTAATAATAATATTAGCGTTTTCTAGATTTATATTTTTAATCACACATGTCTTTCCACAATGTCCGAATAATCCAGCATTTCCATCAGTTAAATCTGTTATTGACAAATTCAATATGCTATATTCGCCACCATCATATGTACCAACAAAGCAACTTTCATCATTGGAACCAAAAAGAGAATCATGTCCTTTTCCTATTGGAATCCATTTATCGTAATCAGATAAGTCTATGTCTGCAACCTGCTTGTAATGAGCACTTAAGTCATATCTGACTGCATTCAACTGTGCTGGTGTAGACACTAAATAAGGATTGTCAATGCTACCATCACCTTCTTCATAATAATTAATCTGCATTATTTGATAATTTTCATTACCAAATATAAGTGGCACACCATCATACTCCCACTTGTTGTTATTTAATTCAAAGTCTTCCTTCATATTCTTGAGAACGGAAGGAAGTGCTATCTCATAGGCTTGTAATAATGTATAATAGTTATATCTTTCTTCATCAATAATCAGCATTTGCTCTATCAACTCATTTATCATATTTACATTTAAAGCAGTATATATTATTTCAGAATTAGCAACAACTGCCTGAGCACCTTTGTCAAGTAAAACCTTTGCCAATACATCGTCTTTTCCAGATGAACAAGTCCCTAAATAAATAAACGTATTATCTAACGATTTAATATTTTCTTCAAAAAATTTATATGTAACACATATACTGCCGTCTCTTCCTATTACAACATTACCATTGATATAATCTTCTCTTGGTTGAAAGTCCCTTAAAAGATACAGCAAATTTTCTGTATTTCCTATCGAAGGTATCTTCTCTCCAATTTGGAGGAATGAATGTGTTTTTTCATTATACCCTCCATGTCCATGCCAAATTATTATTTTATTTTCTTTGAAGGAATCAATAAGAGAATCCATTGTTACTTCTTGATTATCATAATTACCTGAAAAAACATACTCTTCTATTTTATTAGATATCATCTGAGCAGTACCGTCAACATTCAACATCGTATATTCTGCCATAGCACTTTCATATGTCATTAAGCATGGCTGCATTGTTATGATATTTATTGAATCAGTATCTTTTTGTTTAGGCAAATATACATATTCCATTCCACTGGTCATTTTCATCCATATACTATACTCATCAGTTCTATATTCTGTAATATACCCTGTCATGTACATAGTTTCTACATATTGCTCTATCTCATCCAGTACAGCACTAATATCTCCAGTTTCGACAAATCCATCTGCATTCACAAAAAGTAACTCTATATTTGCAATCTCTGTATCTATATCATTTAGTATTTCCAGACTATTCATCTTATCATATACATTACAGAAGGTTCTTAGTATTGCAGCCGCTTCCGCTCGTGTTGCATATCCTGATGGATTAATATATCCCTCCCCTGTTCCACTGATTATTCCACATGTTACAGCCCATTCGACTGCGGAATCAGCCCAACTGCTAATATCATTTTTATCTGGATAGTCCTCCAATATACTTATTTCAACATAATCATTGTTACCCATTACAACAGTTGAGTACTGATTTAGCATAACCACTAACTGTTCACGAGTTATCTTATCATCCACTCCGAAAAGATTTCCATATCCACTTGTAATTACATTCTCATATGCCCAAACTATTGGACTTGTAAACCATTGATCATCCAGCACATCATCAAAATAATCTGTATAACTTACATTTGGTCTTCCACTCATACTATATAGTGTTGTAACAAACTCTGCACGTGTCAGATTGTCATATACTCCAAAATATCCATTACCCTTACCTGTCATAATGCCATTATCATATACATATTGTATAGCACTTGTAGTCCAGTCATTTTCCGGAACATCAATAAACAGCTCTTCAACGTGGATATTATTAATAGTATTATTTTCCATTGCGTCTACACCTAAAGTAAAAAAAGAAAATAGAAAGAAGCTCCATATAACAATATTTATTACTTTTTTCATCATTATCTCCTTATTTCAATATTTTATCAGTCCTGTCGAATGTTAAAAATTATATCGTCTCATAATCCAAGCATCTCATAAACATTTTTCAGAATCTGTGCACATTCACACCGAAGGGCATTTCCCTGAGGATTCAGCTGGTTGTTTCCTGTCCCACTGATGATGCCATTAGTAACAGCCCATTCCATAGCAGTTACCGCCCAGCTGCTCACCTGTGCAATGTCATTGAATCCTTCCAATACTCCTTCAATAATCTCCGGTTCATATCCACATACATCGGTCGCATATTTATATACCATCATTGCAAGCTGCTCCCGCGTGATATAATCACTGATGCCAAATTTCCCATTTCCATATCCACTAGCAATGTTATTTTGGCTTGACCATAGAACAGGAGTGGAATACCATTGATCATTTGGCACATCAATAAAGATATCTCTGTAAGATACCTCCGGCTTTCCTTCCATGCTATGTAGTGTAGTTGCAAATTCTGCCCTGGTCAAACTTCCACCAGGATCAAAGGTGCCATTCCCCTTCCCTGACATAATTCCATTATCATAAACAAACCGAACGGCATTATAATACCAGGTACCTGTTTTCATATCATTAAATATATCCTCTACTTTAGGGTTACATAAAACCTCAATCAAGCAGTCTGCAGATATTTCACTTCCGTCTTTCGTTTTTGCCACAACAGTAGCTTCCCCTTTTGAAATTGCTGTTACCAGACCATTTTGATCTACAACAGCGATCCCTATATCTGATGAACTCCATTCAAGGTCTTTATTACTGGCTGTTTCAGGGTATACTGTTGCTTTTATTTGAAATGTTTCATTTCCATTAATTGTAACATAGGATTGATCCAAATCTATTAATGTGACCTTTATTTCCTTCGAAACTACTTTACTTACTGTTATAGTGCAGTACGTTGTTTTATAATAAGAATCATTCACCAATGCCGTAACACTTACAATTGCCTCTCCTTCACTTACAGCTGTTATATCGCCAGAGCTATTAACTGTTACAATATCTTCATCTGAGGTAAACCAGTGTGCTGTTCCGGAAGAACCTGATACTGTTAATTTTGTTGTATCTCCCTCTTCCATTAAGAGAATATTATTATCAAGCGAGATATCGGGTGTCAATGTTTCTCCTGATGCATAAACCGTCCGCATTAAATGCTCCGCTGAAAACACTTCCATAGAAGGATCAAAATATGTATCTTTTCTGGGATTTGACATTATTCTATTGCCAGGATAATGTTCATTGCCCGAATCCCATGTAGTATCTACTATTATCCATCTTCCATTAACAAAAGCTTCATTCCAATCATGGTTTGTCCCAACATTTTGTTGGAATGCTTCTAAATCACCATCTACAAGATACTGCTCATAAGCTTCCCATATGGATGAATACATACTGTCGGTACCTACTCCTACAGCATATCCAGAAACAACACGACAAGGTATACCTGCTGCCTGACACAGTGCCGCTGTTAAATTTGCATATCCTGTACTGACTGAACTCTTAAACAAATATGTTCCCAGTACAGAAGTCGAACCGATATGATTATAAATCAAATTATAATCATAATAGATATTATCAGAAACCCAGTCATGAATCGCTTTCAGTTTGTCATAATCACTTTCCAAACCTTCAATGATTCTCTCAGTTAATGTTATAAGTTCAAAAGCAATTACCGAACGATCAGCCGGAAGAAAACCTGAAATATAATCCGCATCTGTACTATATCTGCTGTATATAGTATTATTTACCGTATAAAAATCAACTTTTCCTACAGCATATACCTCCATATACTCATTTAATGCTTTTTGAATATCCCGCATACTGTCAGCTCCTGTATATACGGCATAGTTTTTACTATCCTTTACGAAGCATATTATTGGTACCTTACCAGAATTACCCATCCATGCATTTCCCCCATAAGCAACCAGATCTACTCCATATATACTAAGATTGTCATATTCTTCCAACCAGTAACCTATTATTGTACTGCGCATTTTACAGTTTAAGCATGTTGGTCTGTATAACATTGCTACAAAAGGTTCGCCATTATAATACTTACTATTTAATTCTATTCCTGTTATTTCCTGCCAGTATTCATTATCTATGAAATCTGTATCACTTGTAAGCGATGAATCATTATTACCTTCTATTATTTGAGTTGTAGTATCACTCCACTCTTGAGCATATGACATATTAGGGCATATATTTATAAATAAAAAAATCATTAATATGCTTTTTAACATTTTATTCTTCATACTAAGTCCTTTCTAAATCTCAATCCTTCTAATATTACATTCACCGGAATTTTCATAATCCTTGAGCTTTTAAATACATCTTCAACATCGCAGCACATTCCACTCTTGTTGCATTTCCATTAGGATCCAGCATGTAGACAGCGCTTGACGCCTTCCCCTTTCCAGATATAATTCCTTGGGTGACTACCCACGGAAAACTTTTGGATCGAACTTCCAGATATTGTGCCGCCTTACTTTATACACAAGGCTGCCATATTGCAGCCTTGTCGCTTAAATATCTCATATCTTGTTATCCAGTTAACAACCTGAACATAATAATCTCTTAAAATCCAAATATATCAGAAATCTTTTTTAGAATTTGTGCACATTCACATCTCAATGCATTCCCCTGTGGATTCAGTCGATTGTCTCCTGTTCCACTGATAATCCCATTGGTAACTGCCCATTCCATAGCGGTTACCGCCCAATTGCTCACTTCCGAATTGTCTTTGAACTTCTCCAGAACCCCATCGGTTCTATCTGGTTCAAAACCGCGTACTTCTGTCACATACTTGTATACCATCAAAGCAAGCTGTTCTCTGGTTATTGAGTCACTTATTCCAAATTTACCGTTCCCATATCCACTGGCAATATTTGCCTGGTTTGCCCACAGAACAGGATTGCTAAACCATTGTCCATTTGGTACATCGGCAAATGTATCTTTATACGAGACTTCTGGACGTCCTTCTATGCTATATAAGGTAGTGGCAAACTCTGCTCTGGTCAGATTCCCGGCAGGATCGAAATTACCATTTCCTTTCCCTTTCATAATTTCATTATCATAGACAAACTGGACAGCTGACCAGTACCATTGGGTCTTGGGGATGTCGTTAAAGATCTGATCCACTCCTTGTTTTATCGTAATTTCAATAGTGATCAGGGTTTCCATAAACTCTTCAGTTTCTAATGCTTTTACATTAATGGTTGTATTCCCTATTCCTTTAATGGTAACTATACCTGTATCAGTGACCTCTACAATATCGCTGTTTTCGGATGTATAGATCAGTATACCATCCCCTTGGGTAATTACAGCGTCCAAAGCAAAATCATCATCACCATATATTTTAACATAAGACTCCGTAAAGGAGATTACCTGGTTCTTCTTACTTATTTCTTCCATATCACTATATACAATTCTGACATTATGATTTCCTGTTTCACTGATAGTATTTAAGTATGTAAGAACATTGCCGGAAACCGGGGTCTTCATGCCATCAACAAATACTTGATACTCCTTCCCCTCTATTTGCGGAATTATATATCGGAACTGTCCGCCAACGACTACCTGCCTGGTGATCTTTTCTTCCGAAAAATTATTCTCTACGGTAATTGGTGACGTAGTTTTGCCTGTCCCTTCCAGATGGTGGTATTCCATTTGATAAATCCCAATATTATTTCCTCTGGTAAAGGTATAAAGCCGCCCATCCGACTCCCTTACAAGAACATCATGCTGCCAGTCTCTGATAATCTTGACCCATTTGGTATTAAAGCTCCCATCCGTACATACCATAAAGCTTGTGTCTCTAAATGCTAAAAATTGCGAGATATCCTGAGGCACAGTACAGATAAATTGGAACACATACTCATCATCGCTTATTTTCTCAACATCTGCGATTGGCTGACGCCCACCAGCTATCCAATACTCATTTTCACCAAATTCAACATAATCCAATACAGATAAATCTTCTTTGGAAATCCTGATTGCTATGGCTTTTTCCTTACCATAAATAACTTCTTTTTTAACTGCTGTACCAATAAACAAATAGCTATCTTCTTCCTCAAGAAAACTGGTACAACTAAACGATGAATATCCCACTTCCTTTGGCAAAATAATTTCCTTACAACTAGAATCCGTTTCTGTTAATACCCAAAGTCGTAATTTTTGCTCCTCCATCTCTTCTGAATTCTCATTTATCGTATACGATATTGTTAAGTATTGATCATCGCTTTGGAGCAGATTAGTACCTATATTAACATCATAGTATTCGCCTATCTTTACTTTGGTCTCAGTGAAATTATATTCATCGTCATATGTCAGTTTATAACAGTATTTATTACCATTTCTCACATCGAAAAATAGGATACTGTCATCTGAAGCTTTATAAGGTCTTGTAAAACCACTGGACGAACCAGAACCATATTCATTCTGATAAACAGATAATAATGTTCCATCAGTTCGGAATACCGCAATATCTCTTGCACTCCCATTTCCCATTGATTTATAACCGATTACAAAGACATCATCACTCAGCAAAACAGGCGGCTCAATATTGGCAGGTCGTTCTAAATCTAAGTCAATTTTTATACATGTTCCGGAAGAATCAAACTGGATCAGATATGCCCTGTAGTCATATGTACTTACCACAGCATACTGGTTTCCATATCCATCCGTAAAGGTTCCCCGAACCTCCGGCGGTGATGTATCCTGCCAAAAAACCAGCGCCTCCTCTTCATTTATCAATGGAATAAATGTATTTATCTCATAAGATTTGCTCCATGTATTCTCAATGCCAGAAGAATTGGCTACCAATCCTGGTTCTATTTTTATTACTGCTTTTGTTGAACTATCTCCATTTACCCAGAATATCAGTCGTTTGTCCACAATGACAGGAGCTCCTATGGATGCTGTTGTTCCACTCCTTGTTTCAATGGACAGTTTACTTTCATCCACTATACTGCATGTATTATTAAAGGTAATCTCAAACCACCTTGCGTCATATACACTATCCATGTACAGACCTGACTTTGTAGTATCAGGAATCACCGAAACAATCTGAGGTTCATCTGTGTTCTCCATATCCCTTTTTACCTGAAGCGTGTATTTTCCATCCATTATCTCCCCGACCTGGATATGGATGCCAGTAAACTTTTTTCCATAATAGTCGGAATTTGGATACGTAAAATAACTTAGAATATCACCTGTATGATATAAATCCTCATCCGTAACACAAGTACCATCTGGCATCCAGGTATTTGAAATCTCATCCCTACCATCTGCTTCATATAATTTCAGCAGCTTATTCGTGCTATACGAATTATTATGTACAAAACCATATCCTGATTCTCCCAACGTCGCATTTACGTGCCAGATTCTGATCCCACCATTCGTATCAAATACTCCCTGATTTAAACCATCATTAGTATAATAATCCAACAGGTAATATTCCGAGCAATAGCTGCCATCCCATTCTTCAGCCACAATCAATAGTTCTCCACGATCCTGGCTTGGGTTCAGTTGATAATCCGTAAAATCATCATCCATATCTGCAATCTGGATCTGACTGTCATCAATCCATCCCAGCATCAACTTGGAAAAGAGGTTATGATCGCCAATATTGGCATCCATCATATCCGCACCGCCCAGACCGCCTCCTTCCCCTACAGTCACATCATAATCATAATAATCCGGCAGTCCCAATAAATGCCCTGTTTCATGGAGCATAATACCGTTATATCTGGTGTTGTTAATCTCTCCATTCTGATAACCTTTTTCACCGCTAAATACATATCCCCGGGGCACTACCCCATCCAGTATCAACTCACCATTAACTCCATACCAACTGGTTGCATAGCTCCACCATTGCTCTCCCCAATTACCCAATTCACCGGCATAATTAATATATATGGCATCAATATAACCATCACCGTCCGAATCATACTGTGAGTAATCAATCTGATCATCATAGTAAGCAAGTACTTCCCGCATCAGCTTTTCCCGGCCAGTTTCCCCGTTGCTGTAATCGTCGCGGATACCGTCTGCAGTATACCAGCCATATACTTCTCCATCAATAGTCAGCTTATCAAAGGAAGATATTTGGTAATAATCTGTGATGCTTCCCTTAAAATATCCGTTATCTATTGTCCAGCTCTCATTATCGGAGAATAATCGGGTCTCAATATTTTCAGCCGTATAATTTGATTCCTCATTACGCATGTCCTGGAAATCTACCATGAAATACAGCACCTTCACTTCCCCTGTGGAAGGCATGGATGCATACATGTTTCGAAATTGGTACAAGTCATTACCGCCTGAATCACTGCTTTTTAGAACATCCATTCCCTTAGGAATCCGGTAGCGGGCATTTTCAATTTCCTGCATAAATTCCACTCTGGATTCCCATGTACCGTCTTCTTTCCATGCTTCCTGCTGTTCCTTTGAAACTTGATAGTTCGTTTGAACTGATGTGCTTGATGGCTCAGACTCCTGCTCTGCTTCCTTTAACACAGGTACAAGATCATTTGCTGATACATCCTCAATGATGATTTCCGGAATATCCTCTGCTGCTGCTTCCTGACCATTGATCTGTATTGGGTTAACTCCTACCAATAGAATCAATGACATAATGATACTTATTGCTCGTTTTTTCATTATAACGCTCCTTTCATATAGCTCATTTGTCAATTTCCAAATCTTTCATAAAAGCTTTTTAAAATCGCAGCACATTCACACCTTAACGCATTCCCTTGTGGATTCAGCCGATTGTCCCCTGTTCCGCTGATAATCCCATTGGTAACCGCCCATTCCACTGCGGTTACCGCCCAGCTGCTGACCTGTGTACTATCGTTGAATCTCTCCAGTACTCCTTCAGTAATCTCCAACTCATATCCGCATACCTCTGCATATTTATATACCATCATCGCAAGCTGCTCCCGAGTGATATTATCGCTTACACCAAATGTTCCATTCCCATATCCACTGGCTATGCTATTTTGATTTGCCCACAGGACTGGTTTGCTATACCATTGTCCATTTGACACATCACTAAAGATGTCATTGTAAGATACCTCCGGTTTCTCTTCCATACTATAAAGCGTTGTAACGAATTCTGCTCTGGTCAGATTTCCAGCTGGGTCAAATTGTCCATTTCCCTTCCCTGACATGATTCCATTATCATAAACAAATTGAATAGCAGGATAATACCAGGCACTTGTAGAAATATCAGTAAAGATATTTTCTACAGATACTGTTTCTTCGGTAAACACAAAAGGACTAAAATCCGTTATTGTGAAGGAAATTGTACCATCTCCATTATTTTTCCATGTTACTATTTCTTTCAGCGAACTATCTGTATGATAGTGAAGAATTTTCAGTCTATCAAGGTATATTCCATTGGGAACAGGTATGGTTATCTGCACTGGAATCCTTAGCTGAGTGCTGTTGTCTATCGTTCCATCCAAACTAATCTGAAACTGTATTGTATTTCGATATAAGGCACTATCCATAGGAATCTCGAACTTCTCATCCAGCTTTGATATACTGAAGGACATTTCCCGATCCGCATCTGCATTTAGCGCTGCTCCAACTATATTGATTTTAGATTCATCCAATCCTACCTCATCTGCAATATTTTGGTTCACTTTAATGTTATTGGACGAAGCATACAGTTCTTCCAGTTCTGCTATCTGTTTTAGGACATCGTCGCTTGTCTGCATGGCAATTTTCATTTCAGAAAGATCATTCTCATCTACAACACTTTCCACTGCAGTGGCGATTTTATCTTTCGCATCCGGATCAGTAATATTAATTCCTTCTAAGCCATCCAATACATTTTTCAATGAATTACTGACTTTTTCTTCCGTTGTTTCTGTATAATACTCATCCGAATCAGTCCATTGGGAATGAGATTTCACATTAATGTCAATACTTAAAGCCATGATTGTTACAGTATAGCAACCGCTAATATTAATGAGGTCAGAGAGATTTATATTATTAGTAGTTCCATTCTGTGACCACCAAATTCTACCGCCTACCTCTCGACCATCACGGCGTAGCCCTATATAATACCCTCCAGCACCATCTAACTTATCCCATGTAAGTAATCCCTTTACAGTATCACTCCATTTTACATTTTGCGGAGAATCCAATTGTACACCTGGGTTTACATAATTAAACTCTTCACTGATTCCATATCCACTTATTGATTTACCATCTTCATCTTTTTGATATACTTTTACAACATAGACTCCAGTATCTTTTATCTCTTTTAATAAAAAAGAACTTACATTCAGTGATGTAACATTAGCCCAGTCTGCAAAGCTGGTTGAGGTTTGATAAAACAGTTCATTATCTTTGAATAATTCAATACCCAAATATCCTGTAAGATACCCATCATATCCATCAGGGACAGAAACATTTATGCTGCCGGTTTTATTTCCAATATCGTTTTCCTCCCAGACAACTACTGGTGCTGGAATCCATGATTCTTCACCTTCATTTGAGTCATTTGCTAAAGAGGCGCTCATTGCGTTAACTGGTACATCGGGATCGAAAATCTCAATATAACTACCATCTGGTTCAGCAATTATAGTTGACACAGATATACTCACTTCCGTGATTTCCTGATACTCTACCATACCTCCTGTTTCCTGTGCATTGACATACATAACCTGATTATTCATTTGTAATAGCATTGCCATGACTATGGCTAGCGAACTTTTTCCCAGCACCTTCATACCTTTTCCTCCTATTATTTTATTTATCACCCAGACCGAAATAACCGTTTCCATACTCGCATACAATATTGCTGTTACTTGCCCAGATCACTGCATCACTATACCATTAAACAATCCGAATATTATAACATCTAATAATCTAAAAATTCATAAACCTTGTTTAAAATTTGCGCACATTCACATCTCAATGCATTCCCCTGTGGATTAAGGCGGTTGTCACCTGTACCACTGATAATCCCATTGGTCACTGCCCATTCCATGGCCTTTACCGCCCAATTGCTGACCTTATCCGCGTCACTGAAGCTAAACAAAACACCTTCGGTTATCTCCGATTCATAGCCACGTACTTCTGTTGCATACTTGTACATCATCATGGCAAGTTGTTCTCTGGTAATACTATCGCTGACTCCGAACTTTCCATTTCCATATCCGCTGGCAATACCAATTTGACTTGCCCATAGGACAGGACTGGTATACCACTCTCCATTTGGTACATCATTGAATGTGCTTTTATACGTAAGCTTTGGCTGACCTTCCATGCTATATAAGGTGGCAGCGAACTCTGCTCTGGTCAAATCTCCAGACGGGTCAAATTTTCCATTCCCCTTCCCAGACATGATTCCATTATCATAGACAAACTGGACAGCAGTCTTATACCAAGCATTTGCAGATATATCATTAAAAATGTAATCTATTGATGGCAAGAACTTTATCCCAAACTCAACTGGTGCAAACCTTCCAACGTTATATTTATAGAAAACTGTCTTTGAAATATCAATTGGCGTTAGTATATTCCCCTTTACTAATCCGTTTGTGAAAAAACCACTCACTACCTTATCGATGGCAAACCCTGGTAATGTTGTAATATCTACTGTTTGCGCATCAACTAGATATACATTATCGGAAAAATTCCAATGTACCATCAACTTCGTACTCTCGCTTACATCCAGTGCACATAGATCGTTGTTATAACAATAAAACGCTACCAAGCTCAAGCATCCGCTTACATCCAGAGCACTTAGTTTGTTGTTATAGCAAAACAACCATTCCAACTTCGTAAATCCGCTTACATCTAGTGCACCCAGCTCATTGTCAAAACATTCCAAAGTATTCAAATTTCTACAGCCACTTACATCCAATGTACTTAGTTTATTATTATGACAGTAAAGATACCTTAAATATGTATGATCACTTACATCCAAAATACTTAGCTCATTGTAACTACAATACAGTTCTCCTAAATCTTTACAGCCACTTACATCCAATGCTCTTAGTTCATTGCCACTACAAGTCAAATCTATCAGTTTTGTACATGTGCTTATATCTAATGTACTTAGTTTGTTGTAACCACAATCCAATGTCTTTAATTTTTTACAACTACTTATTTCTAATTTATTTAGTTCATTATTATAGCACTTTAAATTTGTTAGATTCGTACAGCTACTTACATTTAATATGCTCAGTTTATTATCCTGACAAGACAACTCTGCCAATTTTGTACAGCTATTTGTATCCAATGTGCTTAGTTCATTGTTATGGCAATAAAACCTTGTTAAATTCGTACAGCTGCTTATATCCAATATACTTAGATTATTATCCTGGCAAATCAAATCTGTCAAACTCGTACAGCCGCTTACCTCCAATGTGTTTAGTTCATTGTTATAACAATACAACCTTGTTAAATTCGAATAATCACTTACATCCAATGCACTTAGCTCATTGTCATAACAATACAATATTGCTAAATTCGTACAGTTACTTATATTCAAAGTACTTAGTTTATTATTATAACACTCGAAATATGTCAAATTCGTACAGCCACTTACATCCAATTCTCTTAGATTATTATTATCACAATACAACCACTTCAAATTCGTACAACCGCTTATATTTAATGTACTTAATCCATTATTGTGGCAATACAACCATGTCAAATCCGAACAATTGCTTACATCCAATGTACTTAACTCATTGTCATAACAACCCAACAAAGTCAAATTCGTACAACCGGTTACATCCAATGTGCTTAGTTCATTGTTATAGCAATACAATCTTTCTAAATTTACACAGGCACTTATATCTAATGTACTTAGTTGATTGTTATAACACTCCAGAACTTCTAACATAATAAAATATTCTATTCCTTCCAGATCAATAATCCCTTTATCAGCTACTGCAATTATTGTTGTTTGTTCTATTTCACTTATTGATAACAGTCCATCGCTATTATTATCAAAATTCATCTCTACATATTCCCGAAAGATTTCATCTGGAAAATTCGTTTCATTTATTATGACTTCTGCAATACCTGCTTCCTTATTAACTTCCAGTGCAGCTTCCAAATCGACTACCCATTCCTCTTTATCCAATGGCTCATCTTTTTTTTCACCTGCTACATCCTCTAATTTATCAACATCCTCCAGAACCGGAAACTCAATAAATTCAGTCATATAGTCATTACCTGATACACTTATTTCTACTACATTTGAATAATTCACTTCCAGATCTTGCGCAGAGACATACACAGTTTGATTCATTAGCAACATAACCATAAACATACATATCAATTTTTTTTCTATACACTTCATGTATCCACCCCTTTATGTATTATTTATTAATATATAAATATAATTACCATACTACATCAAATCTTTCACTCTCTAAACTTATCATAAAAACTTTTTAAAATTTGCGCACATTCACACCGCAGAGCATTTCCCTGTGGATTCAACCGGTTGTCACCAGTCCCACTAATAATCCCATTGGTCACTGCCCATTCCATAGCGATTACTGCCCAGCTGCTGACTTTTGTACTGTCGCTGTATTTTTCTAATACCCCTCCTTCAATCCGCTCTTCATAGCCACACATTTCTATTGCATACTTGTACATCATCATAGCAAGTTGTTCTCTGGTTATATTGTCACTTACTCCAAATTTGCTGTTCCCATATCCGCTGGTAATATTATTCCGGCTTGCCCACAGAACAGGATTGGTATACCATTGTTCAATTGGCACATCACTAAATGTGTCCACGTAAGATATCTCTGGCCGACCTTCCATGCCATATAAGGTAGTGGCAAATTCTGCTCTGGTCAAATTTCCAGCCGGATCAAAATTTCTGTTACTCTTTCCTGACATGATTCCATTATCATAGACAAACTGAACGGCATTGTAATACCAGTTGCTTTTGGAGATGTCAAAAAATATTTCTTCCACAGGTATTTGAATTGAAGATAAAAATTGTATTCCAAATGTAATAGGAGCTCCCCAGCCTGTATCATATTGATAGGTAACAGTTTGTTCATTATTTACAAACGATAATACATTTTCAGCCAGTATTCCATTCGTGAATTTTTCGTCCACAACCTTGATAATATCAAATCTGGCTAATGTTGTGATATCTATCTCTTTTGTAGTAGCATGATAGATATTGTCAGTACATATTAAGTCAATCAATAACGTATTTTTACTTACATCCAATGCATATAGCTGATTACGATAACAATACAACCGTTTCAAATTTACACATCGACTTACATCCAGCTCTTTTAATTGATTGTCAGAGCAATGCAAGTATGTTATATTCACACATTGGCTTACATCCAACTCTTTTAGCAAATTGAAAGCGCACCCCAAAAACTCTAAACTTACGCATTGACTTAAATCTAACTCTTTTAACTGATTGGAATAGCAAGACAACTCTGTTAATTTCGAGCATTGGATTACATCTAGTTCCTTTAGCAGATTAGTATAGCAAGACAACTCTGTTAAACTCGTGCATTGACTTAAATCTAGTTCTTTTAGTTGATTGTCAAAGCACAACAACTCCGTTAATTTCGAGCACTGGTTTACATCCAGTTTTTTTAGTTGATTAGCATAGCAAGACAAAAATTCCAAATTCTCGCATTCACTTACATCAAGTTCTTTTAACTGGTTGAACTCACACAACAAATCTACTAAGCTCACACATTCGCTAACATCTAGTTCAGTTAACTGATTTGAATAACAAAACAAAATTTTTAAATTAGCGCATTGGCTTATATCCAATGTTCTTAGCTTGTTGCTATTACAATGCAAATATACTAACTCCATACAATAACTAACATCTAATATACTTAGTTGATTGGAAGAGCAGAACAAAGTAACCAAATTCACACATTTGCTTACGTCTAATTCTTTCAACTGATTTGAAAAGCAGAACAGAGTTATTAAGTTGGCGCAATGGCTTACATCCAATGTTTTTAATTGGTTACTATTACAATGCAAATATACTAACTTCGTACAATAGCTAATATCCAATGTACTTAGTTGATTGTTATCACAATATAATAATCCTAAACTTGTACAACCGCTTACATCCAATGAATCTAGTTCATTGTCATAACAATATAACTTTACTAAATTTGCACATCTGCTTACATCCAATGTTCTTAGTTCATTATTATTACAATACAAATATTCCAAATTAAAAAAATAATTTATACCTTCCAGACTAATAATTCCACTCCAAGAAACATCAATATATGTAACTTGTTCTATTTCACTTACTGTCAAATATCCATTGTCATCCTGATCAAAATATGTCACTACATATTCCCGAAAAATACTATCCGGAAAATTTATCTCGTCTATTTCTACTTCTGGTAATAATTCCTTGTTAGCATCCCCAATATCCGGAGATTCCAAACTATTCACCCTTAAAATCAGATCATTATCCGATACAGTTGCCTCCATTTTTTTCTGATAATCTACATCCAGTTCTTGTGTATTAGCATATACAACCTGATTTGTTAACATCAACTGCATTACCATAATCATGCATATCAATCTTTTTCCTGACTTTCTCATCTCCTTTACCTTACCCCTATCAATTTCCATATTTATCATTAAATCTTTTCAATATTGCCGCACATTCACATCTCAGAGCATTCCCCTGTGGATTTATTCTTCTCATAATCCT
>Ga0153946_1000130_pt1 | contig 28362 bp, 34 predicted proteins | sample TSNJ030MetaG_FD_104751 | JGI IMG/M metagenome (GOLD analysis project Ga0153946, IMG submission 104751) | Attine ant fungus gardens microbial communities from New Jersey, USA - TSNJ030 MetaG | ecosystem: Host-associated > Fungi > Mycelium > Unclassified | place: USA: New Jersey, Wharton State... | reverse complement strand
TGTCATATCCAATCTTAACAGGAGACCAGTGACCTTGCCTTAAGAAATGAAGCGAGGCGCTTGCATTAGGATTGGACAATCTATGTCTTCATCGAAAGTTGAGTGATCCATCAGAAATGGAAGAAATATACGAGCGTCCTAGAAGGGGATGTGACTAGCTGCATTATTGTCTGCGTTGCTCCCATCCGGGTTTCAAAAGCCGAGCACAACAATTGGCGGCAATACAGCGCAGTAAGCTGCCAGACGCTCCAAACTTCCGACGCCCAGGAGTATTTGGTATAGCACCTCATGAGTGTCAGTATATCTCCTTGTTGCACGAGCGTTTGTGAGCAGTGCTTGATTCAGCAGATAGTCAAGAACAGAGTTTATCCTCCCACAATCTAGCAACATCTCCATCAATCCCTTTAGTGAGAGGTTCCACGAGCTGCCAAAGCTCTTGCGCAATTGTTTTGCGTTCTCTTCCAGCGTCTACGACTATCCACCTCCCCACCGAGTTACCATCAACATCATCCTCGGGAGAAGCCATCTCCTCTTCTAGTCGATAGAACATCTCTCGGACACCTTTTTGCAGCTCTTCTTTTTCGTATCTTTCTTCGCCGTATCCCCCACGCAGTTTAGCGTGTTCAGGTGTGATATCAAGGAAGATAGTCAAGTCAGGTGCGGGAAGCGAGATATCGGGTGCTCGACACCATGGTAGAGCATCGCCATGGGTGCTGGGGAAGGTACCTCGAAGGGAATGCTTGGCAGCAGAGAATGCAATGCCAGAGAAGGCATAGCGGTCGCAGAGAACCAAGGTGCCTGATTTGAGGAGATTGGTTATCGTCGATCTGAAAGAGGAAAAAGGGACATGAATATTAGAAAAAAATGTGAACGAAGAGTCAGCATACGCAAGTTCCCATCGATTAGCAGAAAATAATAAATGGATGACATGATCGTCTAGCTCAGACTGAGAGCGTAAATATGAATCGATCATCTTTCCAATAGCAGTTGTCCGATCTTTTTTTTTCATATTCCAATACAAATTCCGTCGAGTATCATGCAAGGGAGAAGAGCGACATCAATATCAATATTTGTGCACAATGATAAGAGGGGCGCATACCAGGAAACTTGAGCAATCGAGTCCTAATCCCCATTAATTCGAGACGGGAGTGGAGAAGACTGATTTGCGTAGTTTTGCCTGAACGGTCTAGGCCTTCTATCACGACAAACGGTGCACGTTTCTGCATGCCGATCGGCGAAATGACGTGGGGCTCATGAGTTGTTGGCATAATAGTGATAGACCCGCAATCATATCAAAGGAATAGTTCTATATTTAGCACCGCCTTGGAATGTAGATGCTCACGTGTTGTTGTGCTTTATACTGGTTTGCATGAGATGCACCCAGTCAACTTGGGCGCAATCAAGTCTCGGAAATTAGGGTCGCTTTCATAACTGGTTGGGGTAAAGATACGTTTCCCGGGACTTGTGTCAGAACCAGTTCTGACCTAGACAACGACACTGTCTATAATATCCAGTTACATTCCCCTCCATCAAAGAACAGATGATTACCCATATACCGAGTTCTATTGATTCATTCAAAGACCTCAATCTATCAAAACATAGACTAGTCAACTCAATTTTTCCTGTAAATTTACTGAAACGACAATGGTCTGCTGTAGAGCAAGGTAGGTGGCCTGATGCAAGAGTCAACCTAACCCTTTCCACCCTTTTCACTGGTTTTATCTGATCGTTCAACTAGTTCTTTACCAGGAGTATGACTCTTCAAGGTCGCCGAGAGATATTCGAACAAACATTAGTACACTGGCCTGACATTGAGTTGAGGTATCTTCCGGGGAGACCACGATAACCGCAATGGGATGGTGAATGTCTTCTTGTATGTCCCATCTGCCGTACCGAGCTTATTCAAGCGTCAAGAGAAATTTCTTGATAATTGTGACCTGAAAGTTCTGGAGTCAACGTATGGAGGTTGATATTTGAGTGACAAGACCGAGCACAAAGATCGTCCAAGCAGTCGTTAACGAGGCTGGACCACAACTGAGAGATGACCATGTCGGAAATCCACCTGTAGAGGTACGTGGTACAATACGACAGCCATAAGGCGTATTGGCAGAAGATAAGATAGAGCGGCAGACGTAACAATGCGTGTGTGATTCCAATTCGGCCTTGAGAATTGGATCTGAAGAGTACACTTAGTAATAGGTTATAAAAACTGGAACTAAAAGAATCAGGTCGATTAGTAGGATCATAGTCATTGACAGAGTCCCTTGATGTCTACTTCAGTCACTTCCGAGTTTAAAGTATGAAGTCAAATTAAACATACAATGTTCATCTCCGATACCTTCTACCGTTGTTCTTATTTGCAGCCTTCTTTCTCTCTCTCTCTTCTTCTTGTGCTCGTGCATTTCGTTGTCGTGGATCAATCACTTCGTAATCCCTCTCAGCTTTATCAGTCTCCTCTGTATTATCCTTAGGGAAATGGAGGGCATGACCAAGGAAATCAGTGTCTTTGTCCACGTCATGCCCTTCCCCCTCGCCAATGGCCTCATCTACATCCATACCTTCACTACTAGACAGCATGGAGCTTTGTAACTTGCCGCGGAATTTATTCAGGGCCGCTAGAGTATCTGTTTCATCTTTCTTCCGACCGTCTTTTCCTTTCTTTTGCAAACCACGACCCTTGGAATATTTAGAAAGCTCCTCTTCCAAAAAAGACTTTTTGGCTTTCTTTTGGGATTGCTCCTCTTCGCTTTCTTCACCTGCTTTGCGTTTAGTGATCTTGCGTATTTCCTCTTCCATCTTCTCAATCTCAGCATGACGTGCATTCCTGGATATCTCAAAGTCAAAAATCATCGTGCATGATAGAGAATGAGCTTACTGAACAGCAGCCTGTTCCTGCGCATGCTGTTCTCGTATTTTCGTGATATCTGCATCTTTGTCCCTCTTCGACTTGTCAGGCTAGATAGTACTTGAGTTAGGGATTCACATTGACCCAAGAGGACCCACCTTAAATTCTTTGGATTCTTCCGATTTTAATGTAGAATCATGCTCTCGTGGTACAGATGATGAACCAACGATCGAAAGGACAGGAATGTCATGTATTGACTGATCCACCACTGTCCAAGAGACAAAGTTAGCGGTGCTAGCTTTCGGACAAGGAAAACTTACAATCCGGTCGAAACATGGATTTCTTCTCAGGAATACTAGCCTCTTCCTCCTCCTCATCCGCACCAAAGCTGAGCAATTTTGTATCTCTAACAAAGGTCAAAGGTAAGAGGGTGGCAAGAAGAACGGATACACACTTTTTGGTACCTTTCCGGCGCTCATTTTCTCTGAGCTCTTGTTGTTTCTTCCTCGCAGCCTGTTGCTTTCGCAGTTCTGCCGCAGTGATACGTGGAAGAATATCAGGGAAGGGATTATCAATGATGCGTATTGTTTTTATTTTTGGAGGGCTATTGGTATGTCAAAAGAACTCACACTGAGAATCTGCGTTGCGTACGTACTAGATAGGTCGTTCAGTCTTTTTGTCGATTTCTGGAATAATCATCCATTCCTTTTCCATGTAAACTCATCTGTCTGTACCTACCTGTCTCACCAATCTTCAACACATCTAAAAACTCGTATTAGTTCTGAATCAATTCTCTAAATAATCAATCGCACTGTATATTGTGTCTCCCATCACCCGACCAAAGAGAGTACACTTGCCATTTAACTCGTCGGCACGGTCTGCAGGGATAGAGCATGAGCGTATGGTGGAAAAAGAGGAATACGACACGGACCGAGAGTTATAAAAAATTGAGAAGTATTGGAATTTCGTTCTCCATCATTGGCCAATGCAACTAACCCTCTGTGTTCAAAGCGTAGTTGAGGGTGGACCTCATTGGGGAACGGACCTCAGGACAAGGGTCAATTGGACACATTTCTTCGTGGGCAACACGCTCACTTCCGTAGATTGACTCCCCCCCTCTACCAGTGCCAGTTCTGTCTCCAGTCTGAACCAGAAATCCCGGCGATACACTAGGAGTTTGTCAGTCTTGGCTCATAGGTGGATGTTGAGATACTACCGGTGAAAAATAGTATTATCATAATATCCTTCAGCCATAATATGAGGGATTCTTTATGAGCACCGCAAGAGACAGACAGACAGACCCTCCATAGCTAAAGTGATCAAGTTTCTGCAAGCTTTGGGAGTTTCCTGCAAATGATATGTAAGTGGTACGGCACAAGTTGCAAATTTGCGCACCTTAGACCATAGTTCAATGTCAATTTCACCTGCCGTCGTGTCAACGATAACTCTACCTTTCCTTGGAAGGACCATGGTTGAAGCCGTCCAAGTTTGGAATTGTATTTGGCACAATCTTCCAGCGTAAATAATGAGGTTCCAAATTTCCAAGTCAGGTAGATCTCTCCCAGGGTATATTTTGGTCTGAGGGGCGCACCAAGGGAAAATATGACCTAGATGTAAAGCATCCTAACAGATTCCAAAGTAATTGATAGGGTTGCGAAAAGCAATTTGAGTCCTTCCAAACAAGTGAGGTGTTCATTAAAACCCATCACGCGGTAGACTGCAAGCTCCTACCTACCCGCCGGCTTACCGGATGCAGTGTCATGATAGTGTACAATAATACTCAGCCTATCAAAAGCAACGAGAATGATAGGTTTCTAAGAATGATAGAATTCAGTAATCAAACATACTAACCTCTCTCAACGGCAATGAGAGCTGAGGTATACAATTAGCCAGGAAAATGTCTTTCACTAATGTCAATTTTTGATGACGATGGTTTTCGATATCTCAACATGTCACATTGATGACAGACGGCTGGAAAGCTACTCTGATGAGGGATCTGATGACAAGGTGCCTATGTCACCACCCACCCGGTATAGGTAAATTCTTCTTTTTCTCTCTATTTACTACTACAATAATCCCTCCGGGCTTGCCGCTACCCCAAACATCCACTAGCAAACTTCGCCTACACCCTCCTCCTATGGTCACATGCCTTCTATAGACCTCCCAACGTTGGGCCCTGCTCAAGGCCTCCGCGTCTTAGCACTAGGTTGCTTGTTGCGAAATAAAAATCCTGAATCAAAAAAACATGTCACATGCTTTTCCTACCTCCGAAATGAAGCTTTGTCATGCTATAAACTAGAACGCATTCGAAGTTTATCAAACACAATGCTGCATGATTCACAAACTAAATCCAGCACCCGTTTACGACAGCTTTTGCAGGGAGGAGAACTCATAGTAAGCTCAGCTTTGTCGACAAAACCCCCCAGAGTGACACACCATACTTTCAGGTAGCACCCGGCAAGTACATATGCTGCTCTGAGCTTTCATGCTGAACAGTACACCAGGTGTCTATGATGGCATTTCAGCTCGTTTGGCCCTGGAAGCTGGATTTGACGTCTTGTACATGAGTGGAGCAGCGACAACCGCATCTATGGTAGGTCAACCTGACCTCGCAATCGCTACGCAGAATGACTTTATTCAGGTGGATGAATCGACATTCTCCACTGAAGCTGTGCCTTGATATCTCGAAACAGAATGCCACTATGATTGCAGGTCTTAAACCCGATGTGCCCCTCATTTGCGACGCCGATACTGGGTAAGCAGATAGCGTCCTACAGTTTGCATAAATTGTCGATTTTTCTAAGGTCTAGGTAGATTTGGTGGCCCAGTCATGGTTGCTCGGACAGTGACCGCTTACGCCAGAGGTGGGGTGGCAGGTCTACATATCGAAGACCAGGTACTTCCGACCAGCAAGTCAGCAGTATAAAACTGATCCAATACTCAGGTACAATCAAAGCGGTGTGGACATCTTTTGGGAAAGCAGATTGCCCCGCTCAATGAATTTATTTCGCGTATCCGCGCTGCTGCCTCCGCTAGAGCCAAGATTCCCGGTTGTGATATTGTGCTTATTGCTCGGACAGATGCTGCGCAGGGATATGGCCTCGAGGAAGCTCTGACAAGATTGAAAGCTGCAGTCGCAGAGGGAGCAGATGGTAAAATCTGGTCCCTAAATCCAGCCTACAAACTAAATTTCTCCAAGTGGCATTTCTTGAAGGTATCAGAAGTGAGGAGGAACTAGCAACGGCGATCCGAGAACTTGCACCAACGCCAGTGCGCATAGACTTGTAACAGGTTCCAATCTTCTAATTTTCATCCTTCTATCAGATTCTGTTAAATATTGTGACTGGCGGATCTACGCCTGATTTTACTGTTGACGATGCAAGACGATTGGGAGTCAAGATTGCAAGTATGTGGTGTTTCCCTCAGGCTCGATGATGGTATCTTACCATTTGAGCTTTAGTATTTCCTTTGATTACGGCAATACCTGGAATCCATGGAATGCGCCAAGGTTTGGCGGCACTAAAGAAGCATGGTACAGATACCATGACTGCGCAGAAAATGGGCCCAAAGCAGTTCTTTGAAGTACTTGGTAGGTCTGATTTATGCTAAAAACAAGAACAAAAAGCTGATCTTGAAAATGTGCAGGTCTAGCGGAAGCCATCCAAATTGATCACGAAGCTGGAGGAGAAATGTATGATAGCGTCTGACTATAATTTAGTCATGTAAGAGGTTATTAATATATATGGAGATTAGATGAACAGACCTTTTAATCTGTTTTTCACTTCTTGTAATTCTATCTTGAGTTGAACCCACAACCCAAGTTATTATCTTTTGTGAGTGAGGGTTGACATGCTCAGAGCTCGTTAAATCCCTAGGTCAGCTACCATGTTGCTGCTGCAGCCGCTCTACATTCCCTCAAAAAAATAGGTGAATGACCACTTACAACAATCTATAAAGCCATATGAATCCCATTCAAAACCCTTACAGCCATGTAAATGATGGATACTTCCAGCATAGAAAAAGGACCATGACTCTCATAAGAACTGGCTATCCTTGACATTCTTTCACCTGCCTAAAATCATGGTGTGATAATGTACTGAAATTTTGCTTGTTATAAACATGAGTTTTCGACCCAGCCTTAGCACAGGATTAATAGCTGAAATGTTGACATCAAGGAGGATCACATCTCCTGATTTTGATTTGTTCGGTCACGTAGCGATCGGGCATTTGCCAACATTAGGATCACGACCACCCTCCGCAACTGGGAATGTCAACGTCATGGCGTTTCCGTATTTACTTCATAACTGTTCTTAGAAACTTATAACGGAGTTAAAACCCAAATTTTATTCTAGTTAATTGGAACACTATCTCAATCAGCTGCAGTGATGGCAATGCCAGAACATCATCTGGCAAGCACACGCACGAACATTGTTGATTCTCCTCTTCACTCCGATGACGTTGCGAGAAACCACAGCCGTTCGGAATGCCCCTAGCTGTGTGAAATGTCATCTGCTTTGAGACAGCAACATCGATCATACAACAGAGCAGGTACCAAATCTGGCAGTTGTTTATATTGTCCAAAGAAGGCAGCCGATTTCCACGGCGATACGAGGGGCACACGGTGGCGGGGCAGCATTGTTTACACTTGACAAACCACCACCTTACCATCCCTTTGCCTCCAATCCGATTCATCCTTGCACTCAACCCTCTTGGATCCATCTCTAAAGAGATGGCCAGCAAAGCAGCCTACAAGCGTGTACGTTGAGCCCATTCCTCTTCTCTCCTCTTTTGTGCATGGGTTTCAGAGTGCTGACTGGACTTCTAATAGTTGAACAAAGAGTATGTTACGATGCAGAAGGAGCCGCCGCCATTTATCTGGGCTATACCTGACGAGAAGAACATATTAATGTGTATGTTGATCTCACTCCTTTTCTTCTCAATGCCGATGCCCTACTGTGCTATCTGCAACTTTGAGCTAGAACGAATGCTGAACAAGTGTCTTATTCCTTTTTTATAGGGGACTACATCATCGTATGTTGAAGTTCCGTCTCTATGAAGCAATCTCATGTCAGATAATTTAGCGTGGACCACCTGATTCGGCTTACGCTGGTGGGGAGTATCATGGGCAGCTCATCTTTCCATCCGAGTATCCGTTCAAGCCTCCTGGTATCAAAGTGCGTTTGGTCATTCTTTACGATGTTCCCCACCGTGCTATCTCAGCGGAGATTTGACATCTGACCTATATATCTAGATGCTGACCCCGTCGGGAAGATTTCAGCCTGACAAAAAAATTTGCTTCTCGATGTCGGATTTTCATCCAGGAACTGTAAGTTTGGATGACCCTCTCGAATCATGTCTGTGCATACACTTATTGAATTCGCCTAATAGTGGAATCCGTCTTGGAGCGTAGCTACAATGTGAGCATATATATCCCTCTTCCCCATTTTCATCACTCTTCCTCTCCTGGACTTGGCCGTTTCTTGTTTAAAGGTCCTTTGTCATTGCATGGAATCTTCACGGTACGACCAGCGTGTGGGACCAGTGATGACACGATAGATTTCTCCTCCATCATGATACATGTCACTCATGAAATTCAAAATACTAACCAAATCCATTTTCCAGATTGACTGGCCTTCTGTCATTCATGCTTTCGGATGAAATGACGACAGGATCGCTGAATTCATCAGATGATGTAAAACGCGCTTATGCCGCACGGAGTCATGAGTGGAATGTGACACAGTCTCGTTTCAAAGAGGTTTTCCCTGAGGTATGCTGTCTACCTATTGGTGCCGTGGCTTTTGTGTAGCCCTTGTATGGTTACCGGTTGTCATCACCATCTGTTGTTTCACTTCCAAAGATCTCACTTGGCTTTGTAGTATTCCAAGCAGACCATACGTGATATTCCAAACATGGGACAAGTGGAAAGGGGCAACAATACTTCCATTGCATCTCCATCACCTCAGTCGTCATTGACTATCACAACAGCTAACCAGACGACCACAGCTTCAATTATGACGGTGTTGGCCCCTAAAGCAGGTGATTCTTTCCCGACAGGAGCAGGGCACAAACCTTCTGCTACATTCTCAGCTGCAGGATCCGTAGTAGCACGGGTACCAGGAACCTCGACGGGTGGCGACAAAACCGAGGAGGCCCGGAATCCCACCACAGGGTGGGCAATGTCGTGGGGACAGTTATTGTGGGAGAAATGGCGGTGGGGAGCCGTGATTGCCCTGGCCGTTCTTGTCTCACGCTTCTCATCCTCTACATGACCTCTTGGATACTTATTTATGTTGGATTGCGAGACACCTATGTGCCAATTTAGGAGTCCCATATCCCGTATTTGGTTTCTCTCATTCATTTGTCTATTCAGAAATCCTCTGCCCAGCTCGCTCATGATGAAGCGCGTTGTACAATACTTTTCTAAACATCTCTCCAGAACACGTTCTTTTTTCTTTAACACCTGCTACAGCATCCTCTCATTCATTCCAGCATTTATCCAATTTCCGGCCCCTCGTCTGCTCGTGGTTTTTTGTTGGATTTTATGGGGCAAAGCGTGCATTTCAGTTTGTAGTTCGGGGTTTGATCCAATAGTCAATCTTTCTCAAATTTCAGTGGTCCTGTCCGTTGATGTACAGTCCATGCCTCGGTGTTTCCAGTGTCCTTGATGTCTAAGTGGTCCTAGGAGTTAGTATGATTCATACTGAGTTCTTCCGCAGGTGCGTAATACATTTGTCACGGAAGACAGTTGGGACCATCAAAACTTGGAAGAGCAGGATCAAAAAAAATGTCCGAGTTCCGTGATGCGTTGTGTGACGTGTACAGCACGGTTATTCAGGAAGACTATGTATCCATGGGCAGCCAAAAATACTCGGCAAGACAGTCCCAGTGTGCTGGAAATGAAAAAAGAGCTTGGAATATTTCAAAGCCGCGGTCCAACCATCTGTTTCATTATACTTCCTAAAATGAAACACGCATCCCTGGCTCCGACTATATTGACACTGAAAGTTCGCAAACAGAATTGCCATTTGTCACTCAAGGAGAGTAAAATTACTCTCAACCTCCCGGTCCGTCGATTCCATCAGTTGATGACTACACAATTGCGTCTCCTATCAATAATGATGCTCTGTGAGGCGACTTCACCGTGATGGGAATTAATGATATCAATCCTCGGACTTACGATGGACACCCCAAGTCCGGTGTCCCACTCGTTGTAGAATACAGCTTTCAAAGGCGAGAACAAAGGAGATGGAAGCACGAGGAGCCTTGTGCTGCGCAAGGATGCGCCTCGCGTGTATGGTGATTGAATACACAGATCGGTAGAGAAAGCACCGCATCGGAGGATGGTTAATTACGACCACGTGGGTTCCCAGATTAGAGTCGAACCCTACTCTCCGAATCGCTGATATCTCCTGTTTGATGAAGATTTGAACGTGGCTCTTCCCAAAATAGGTGAGATGCCCTTCTGTTTAAAATTCCTCGGATGTCCCGGATGGATGGGTGCATTGCACAGGGCAAAGTATTAGGTCAGTTATGGATGCAAAGAAGATAATAAATGAAAAGAAGAGGAAGGATGCATGTTTGCCCCATGGCTGAGTTGGTTACAGCGTCCGACTGTTATATATGGCATCGGAAGGTCGTGAGTTCGAGCCTCACTGGGGCAGGTATATTTTCCTGGGAAATTTTATTTTACTTCTGCGCGGTACTGGATGTTGTTGACAAGCACACTACTGTTCTGAAGATCTTCGCTGCATTGTAATCGAAGATCTCAATTCATGGTAAATGTTTTACATCTCAGAATTATACGACTGCATAGATGTACAGATCCAGTGCATCTCACAATGTGACTTCTTAGGATATGTGCTGACAGAATTCAGACAGGAGGGCACGTCTTCTTCATCAATAGTGTTGACGTTTTATACCACTGGGATACAAACTGGAGAACTAGTGATTGGACTGATCCGATGTCTGGGTTGTTATCACAGGTGTTGAGGGCAATTGGAGGTAATGGTATTCCTAACACTAGAGTCACTCGTTGCTGAGCAGAGAAACGATTAATAGATGAGGAGGCCCTACAGAATTTTGTGGTCAGGGCAAGCACCAAGTACGACTTGGGATATGATTCCACATCAAGTCGGCTCGAAGTGCGAGGTGACAATTGCAACTTCTCACTCAAGACCAATACTAGGGAAAATATTCTGTTGATGAACAAACAGGGCTTTTCTCATTGGATGATGTGAATAGTGCAGTCTGAGTATAAATCCGAGGAGATTTACTTGCGCACATGGCACATGGCGATTGCTTCTGCTGACTCAAACTCCAGTGGATTACCGAGGCCACATCTCCCTTACTCGCAGAAAGTCCTGATATGATTGACTATCCAGCTTCTACCTACAAAGGCCGACAACTGATAGCTCAAGATACTCTCGAATTTACCGAGGCTGTCATTAAACAATGCGTAGCAGATGGAGCTTCTGAAAATTCGATCTTTTATTCTGAACAGCTTTCCTCTCTCCCATCATCCGTAGAATCTGATGCCAGATGCCGGGTTTCGGTCGTCAATTGCGATGCGTTTACTGCTGCTCGTCAACTGTTCAACGAACACCGAGACGCAAAGGGTAGTGTTGTCGTGCTGAACTTGGCAAGCGACGAGCATCGCGCTGGAGGGTGGATGCAGACTTTGTCAAGGACACAAGTGCGCACTATACGTTGAAAGTTGCCGAGTTCGTCTTAACTCCAACAAGGAAGAAGCGTTGTGCTACTCTTCCACTCTTTACTCTACTCTCAAACCCTGCTGGTATCCATGGCCAAATCTAGGTCCAGGATCCGTCGCAGGGGGGTACTCACCGGGAGTTGTCATATTCAAGGATGATCTCGACCATGACTGCGTAAATCTGCCCAAGGAAGATTGGAGGGTTGTTTCAGTAATCACTGTAGCTGCGCCTAGGGCTCCCAGATTGACGGTCGATGGCCAGAGCTTTGCAAATGAGAGTGATCTGAATGACCTTAGAGGGAAGATCAAGCTGATATATCGAATTGCGGCGCAAAACAAGAAAAGATATCTGGTGTTGGGTGGGCAAACACAATCAAGACGGTACTTCCTTCGGGGCTGATGAATCACCGTGTCGACAGGTGCCATGGGTTGCGGTGCATACGCATGTCCCCCTCAACTGGTGGCTCATGAAATGAAAGTTATTCTTCTTGAAAAAGAATTCGGTGGTTATTTTGATCGAGTCGTGTTTGCTGTATATAGTCAAGGTAGGAACGGAAATTTCTCTGTGTTCAGTGCGGTCTGGAGTAGTGTTGAAGTATGAGCATTGCACATGTATATCCTTGGGAGCTCGAAGAATCTATTAAAGCAGATTGATAGAGCCTTTGATAATCAAATGAAACGTGGCGCCAACCGAGACTGCATTCCTAAAACTCAATCAATGACGTCGACGATGATAAGTATCTGTTTTGGTCTCATCTCTCGGACGGATCATTTATGTGGGCAACTGTTGCATGCATCCAATTCCCTGAAGGACAGTAGGGCCGAGTTGCAATCATCGGAGTTCAGTCGACGCAGTATTCTGCAGCCGAGTCTGTTCTACGTTGTATCCTTATCAACTGATCTTCTAAATAATGTCAGACTAGTTTTCAGGTTTGAAGTACCTGACCTGCATCGCACATGCGACCTTTGTCGCTTTTTGGTGAGCCATCACCTTCCTGTGTTCTACGTTTCAAATAGGTCTTTGGGTTCTATTTGACTTGTGAATCAGATCACTATCGTTGCGCAACACCCTCCTTGAAGCTCGTGTAAGTCATCTAAGTGAAACTTCTGGTCAGCTGTTTCAGAGATGGAACTGGGCACTGTCATATAGTTTTCTGCTCCTACTGCAGCATTTCTTCTTTCTGTCACCAAACCAGACTTCATTTATTGGGTAGGGTTTCATAAATATATCAAATTCCAGGGACGGTGTAACGTTGATAAACAGCAATTACTTCAGGGTACAGTCTTGTACAGAGATAGTGATATCACATGTAAACCAATACCTGTTGGAATCAGTGACGTTTTTGATACTCAAAAGTATCAAAGATTGGCTGAAGAATCCTGTAATTCAAAAAGTAAGGGACAAACTTCAATGAAGATTTATGTAGGGTCTGAATTAAGAACCAACCTTACAAAAAAACCTCTAGTTCATGCTGCAGTAACCATAGTCATCCCATCACCTACTAATAACTCTCTGGTTGAACGTTTTCCCTCTCGCCCTAGCCCAGCTGCCTCTTCTGCCTCTTCAACGGTATACACAGGCTCTCGTAGCTGTTTACACCGTCGCTTATGTACTTTACTCCGCCAATGTGACTTGAGCGCATTATCAGTTTCGTAGTATCTGTAAACGAAGTAAATATAATGGAACAATTTCAGACACCAGTAGCTAACTTTGCACATTCGACACAGTAATGTTGTGCCAAGCCGGGCTTTTCATAATCCAGAGGTTGTGCTTCAAGGGCAGCTCTATTCTAGATAGAAAAATAGTCATAAGTGCAGGTTTGGAATCGTTTTATGGGTAAGTACTTTGGGATCAAGATCAATTAGTTGGATTTGGTCAAGATCGCGTTTGCGAGCCTGAATTACCAATCAATACAAAGTTGTTAATGCACTCATGATGATTTCCAACCCTAGTCCTTGTAGCTCTGTGCACATCTCTTTTCGCGTGGTGCGTTCTTGACCTCCGTAGGCGACCCATCAAGGTAAAAGCAAAGTGCCAAAGTGTCACGTGATGTGGACTGGTCTCGATATGGCAAAGAACGGTAGACCCTGCAGGCATTCTGGGATAGTCATAGAGGTGTGACATTCACACTAGCTTTTCCAAGGACGGGCTTCACAGATCTATGGATCATGCCTAAATACAAGAGTCTCGCTCGCTCAAAGAGAGGTGAACCTTGTTGAAATACGAACGGGGGAGGGTAGTTAAATTATAATAACAAACGGATGGTAAGTACAAACTAACTACACTAGCTATATACCTATTCTTCATCATGTAACGTAGCTACCAATATTATTTACTCCCCATTTTTAGTGTGACGCTCGACATCCCAACAAACCTGATTTCCTCGAACGCGGTGACAATTTGATGCTTTGATACATTCCTCAAAAATGCGACAGTGTGAGCTTCATAGAGGCCAACATTTGGAAAATATGTTGATAAAAAGATTCCACTTGGCCTCTCCGGATGTTTATGGTTACGGTAGTATTATTCGTCCACTTGGATGTGACACTATCTTGCCACACGCAGATATTAGATTCTGCAAGACTGGAGTGCTTTTATTTATTTTTTTCTTTTGCAGATAAGTTCTTTATGCAGTCCACCATAAATATTATTATAGCCCCTATTTTTGAGGTTGATCCCGCTTCTGAAGTGTTCTGAAGGGTACAAGAGAGAGGTAAAGTTCAGGTGCTGAGGGAACCCAATATGGGTGACATCAATCAAAGACCATTGATTCATGAGGCTACAAAAGAGTTACGCCAGGTAAGGATCTGCTATCTCATAAATCTACTAAAAGAAACTCTGGTACATACGTCAGTCACTTTGGGATAGAAGTCATAGGAACAGAAATCAGATGAGCCCAGGTCATCATGGGAGAGCCCACGAGTGTTTTGATATCGTCAAAACCAGGTTCAGCTAAATATAGCTTCATCAAACTCAGAACTCAAACTGTTGTGGATAATCCCGAGGCTAGAGTGGCCGACGATCGACGAGGTCCAAATCTACATCATGACCTGATAAGTATCATACTCGAACGCTCGACAGGACCTACACATACGTTTTGTAGATGGTACCATTAGTGCCACCGTAAAGGAAAACGTCGTAAATAAACGTCGCTACCTGCGCCCCTAGGCACCCAGCAATGATTGGGCACCAAAGCCAATATTGACTATATGAATATGAGAGCGTTAGACAACGAATGAAATGCGTGGGCCATTCCACTAACTTTTTTTCAGAGAATACCTGGCTACCATAACCGACCATTGCAGTAAGTGCTCTTGGGCCGAAGTCACGAGCAGGGTTGAGTGCGAAACCTGTTTTCTGGCATAAGTCCCGATCGTAGAGCAGGAAATCAAGAGAATACCAGTCTCAAAACCCATACCGGCCCCAATGCCAAGAAGAGTTATGAAAAGCCCAACGGGAGCGAACCAGGACGGCACTGCATTCTTCTTGTCTGTCATAACAAGAATGCCAAACAGAAGCATGGCAGATCCAAGAAATTCAGAAAAGAAAGCGGAAGCAGCAGTCATGAAAGAGGCCTATGTTCCAGTATCAGACCAAGGGTTAATAGTTGAGTGTACTTTTAACAAACTGGGAATGTTCCGAAGGCGCCGGCAGTCTTCATGGTCCTTATTCCGGGGCCGCCTTCATAGACATCGATGGCATGGACATAATTTCCATAGATGATGGCTGCGCCGACAAGTGCACCGAGTACCTGAGAAAGAATGTAACCAGGAACTTTTTTCCAAGAGAAATCTCTCCAGGTGGCGAATGATAACGTGACCTGAAGTAGGATCGCATAAGTTCTCATCCAAGTTAATATGGGTGGGACTTACGGCAGGGTTGATATGACCACCCCCCGATATCCATACACCGATGGCTATGCCTATGCAGCGCAGTGCAGCGGTTAATTACCGGCAGGCCTTAGATGAGATATTTTCCGACAAACCTGCCCCCCATCCCAGACTCAGTGACGTCCAATCCTGGAGGTCATAATATTGATTTTAAATTTCGAAAAGACAGATCGGAAACGCACTCCAGCTGGGAAACTAGTAACCTGAGGATTCTTGGAGAGAATAACTTGACAATTGACACCGATACCAAAGATGCACAACACCATGGTGCCAATGAATTCGCCAACATATTCCGAAAGAAAAGACCTGCCCTCAGAATTCAGTATGAGCCTCGATTATTCCAACGGTCTCACCTGTAGCGCATGAGAGCAGTATCATCCACTGGATGGTCTAGTGTTCTAGAGGAACAGTTTTGAGACAGCCGGGGAATTAGGGAGAACTCGTTGCTTTTCCCCTTGCGGGACGCTTGGGCGTTGAAATCAGCTTGACCGGCCATTGGAGAGAGTCTGTAGAAAGAGATTGAAAGAGAGCTGCAGCAATTATATTGGGTCAACGGAAGAGAAGAAGACTGCCTGATACATGAGCATGAGCTGGGGGTCCTTTTATCGTACGAAAAATTCCAAGCGACTGGCACATTGTTTCAGAATGGATTTTTTTGTCCAGCGACATCGGACCGTCTTCCAGGGACGACTTGCGCCAGATCCCTGGTCATGACAAGTTTCTTGGACGTCAGATGGTTCCCGTCATACCGAGAGAACAGGAACAAACAGGCTACTTTCCTATGTAATGCACTGATGGGAAGTAAGTAGGCACAATATTGACCCTAAATCTTTAGACAGCGTCTGCCTAGGAATATATCCCTTTACAATAGCTTCATAATCCATGAGTCAAGATTATTGATAAATATTTGGCTCGGAAGACTTCTTTGGCAATGAAAAGCCACAGTGGAAAAAACGCAAAAGCCAATTTCGACTCGATCAAGATCGAAAGCATCGTCTCAATATTCTGCACATCTGCATGGAAAAGCGGCTCGGTAAACCGTTTAGTGTTCTCTCAAAATAACAATGCTCCAGTGTATAAGCGTTTCAGTATGACATCCTAGCGTCATAGCGGAAAAAAATACTCTGGTGACATCACTTGGTTCCTATTGTTACTTTCACATACTATAAACATACTCCAAATCAAGGTTCTATATTAAAAGGAAGCAGCGAAAGATTTCTCGCTTTGAGAGAAACATGTAAGCCATGGAAACCATACAACTGCCCTCATACTGGCAGAGCCCATCATATTGTAGGCTTAGTTTATGCTCCTACGAAGCAGCGACGAGAGCCTGATCTAGTCAATTGAGAGACACTGCGTAAATGCATGGACGCATAATTTCTGCCCATTGCAGCAGGTCAAAAAAGTTTCTATACTTGAAAGGAATCAGAAGATGATTGCAATAACGAAGGTAGAGAGCGGACCGTGACATTTTCCCGCCATTCTGCCGTCTGAGACATGAATGGGACGGTGAAAAATCAAATTTTTGGTATTTCCGACACGCTGTCAGAGTGTTCTCAAGCGTCCCTCAGAATAGCCCATGCGACATTCACGCACCCTTAATAACACAAACGTTTTCACATACACTCATAAGTTAGTTTAGATGAAGGATCCAGTAGGTTCCTGCCTAAATAAAGCCTGAGCTGTGCCATTTCAAACAGTTAAGTAATTGAGATTGCGCAAATGCTCGTTGAGTATACTACTAAACAAGGGCAGAAAACAACCTGAGATTTGAGTTCCTGAAAGTGAGCAAGGCCAAGGAGGGTTCATGTATGAAAGTGAGGCCCAAGGGGACTAACCAGTACATGGATCCCGAGGTGCAAATTCTCGCAAAGAATAGCCCTAAGCCATGAAGCTGGTCACTTGGTGAATTCGACGAATCAACGAGTGACTCCACTGTTCCAGCACCAAACGATTTGGCAGCGCGCATGGCCGGATCTAGGCGTTTGTACTGCTGCGCCCAGATTGAAAGGAGCTAATAGCAATAGTAAGCGTTTTAAATTCACCACTCGAGAGATAGGCCGAGGCCACGAGGAGCTAATAGGTTCCTGCGCACTGGCGTTGCATTGCCCATTTAAGTCTCCTTTCCTGTGAGTGACGTAGAATGCCGTTAGTGATTGGCCAAGTTTGTGTTGCAGATTGGGATTCACTCGATAGTGTTCCATTGACTCCAACTCCCGTGCAGGTTTCTTGCAGCTCTGAGTCACACCATTCCTTGAGGCACAAGGTGGGTGAAACCTTTACCGTCAATGCTAAGAAACGGTGTTTTAAGGAGGGACCCCGGATAGCTAGTTGGCCCGGAGTGACCAAATCGAGCCCGAATTTTCGGCCTGGTTTGTCTTTAGTACTTTCAGCACTGGAAACGATTTTGTCTCGCGACTTTTGAATTTGGTATAATTCCGAGGTACGGGGGAATGCAAAAGTCGACAAAAATAGACAGCTGGCTTTGGCTTCATCAGCGCCAAAAGAAAGCCATGTGACAAGGTGTAAGCAAGAGGGCTTGATGGATTTCAGGCAGGCCGGCCTTCGGTGATTTTGGAGCCAATGATTATAGGGTCCTCTGACATGTGTACTCATAATGATTGATCATTGATCTAGTATCTAGCGGGAAAATCGATATCACCCCCTGGGTCGAACGATTAAGGTAAACAGTTCCAAATAGTTTTAGGCCTTCTACCGGGGAAGCTCTGAGAGGAACCATGGATCCTGCCGCTCTCCTTCGTCTTCCTTCCGAAATTCTCGATCAAATACTTGCACTTCTAGACAGCCATGAAGATATCGTCTCTTTTGCACTAACAAACAGAGAATGTTCCCAAATTGCCATTCCCCGGCATACAGAGTATCGTGTCCTTCGTATCAGACACTCTTATCCGCAGATCTGGGCCCATTTGGCTGAGAGAACTGACCTGGCTAGCTTCATTACACATATCCATATCACAGACAAACAGACTTTGTCATTTACTGAACGGAAACCCTCGACTCTTGTCCCTCCATTGGATACCCGTGGAGCAACGGATGAACCAACCAGGATACAGCACATGTGCAAGGCAATCGACAACATGACATCTCTCCGATCATTTGTCTGGGAGTTTAACTTGAAGCACCGACCTACCCTCCGCTCAGAACATGAGGATGCTATCCTTCGAGCACTTGGGGGGAAAAAAACACTCGAGTACCTCGCTCTCCTCGGACCCTTTGGAACTCATGTACTGCCATTCAGTCACGATCCAGGTAGCAGAATGTACCCGGTATGATGTTCTTTTCCTCCCAACACTGATATACTCATAAGTAAATACCAGCTTTGGCGTTTTAATAATCTTATGTTTTTGAATCTCCTGGGCGATTCTTGGGTGAAACCTACAGTCACACCCCATGTTCATCGCCTTCTCGCAAATATGCCCTTTTTACAGGTGCGTGAACAGATTGCAATACTGTGCAAGTGTGATTGATATTGATCGTCAGCACCTCGAAATTCCGTTGGAATTCTCTCCTCTTCATCGCTTGTCTTTTCCCTCATTAAGAGCGCTCAAGCTACAACTGCTTACGGGTGCTTCAGCTTCCTTGGACCCCACGCGCTCTCAATTCATTGAACATCACTTGACATTGGAACACCTGTACTGGTTCCCTCTGGCCCTTCCGTCCTTGACTCATGAAGCTCTCCCAAATTTGAAAAGTCTATCAACAACTAGACATGTAGTTGAATGCCTTGCATCCATTGCGCCATCACCACCTACACCAAGCTCACTTTCTTTTGCGGCCTTTCAAAATCTCCTTCTTCCTCCTATTCCAAAGGTTCAGAGGGAAACAAGTTCTTTATTGTCCGCATCATCATGCTCTATCAAACGTCCGATTGAGTGTCTTGATATACGCTCACTCGATGCCCATTCGTTGCTTGCCTTCCACCCGTACTTCTTGGATTCCACTAAGCTGCGGAAACTCAAACTACATACATTTCATGATGTATCCGATGTATGTCAAGTTGGAGATACTTTTCCAGAGATCACTTGGCTCTGGCTGCCGAACACACATCTTCCCTCCGGTGCAGTACATCCAAAAGCAATAGAGCTGGTATGTCGCTCCTTGTGCACACCCGATGACTAGACATTCATCCAAGAGTCATTTCAGGAAGATCTTTATACTATTGTAAATCATTTCCCCCGGCTTGAGGTTTTACGAGGTCAGGCTGTATGGACTGCAGTGAGAAACAATCTCGAACAAATGCATCTGGCAATATTTCAACTGGCTACAAGATTGCCCAGCCTGCACCACCTGGACCACTCTGGATTTGATGATCACAGGCAAGCGTACAAGCGAATTGAGATACAGAGAAGGGTCATCGTACATGATGATGGGACAGAGGTAGAGGATCTAAATTATAAGATCGCAAAACCTAGATATAGGTATGTCCTTCCGCTTACTAGCTTACTTTACTTCAATATTCTGAATGCCAATCATCTTGAAGGGAGATATGGGACATCTTTGATGGTTCCTTCGAATAAATGTATGGATTTATTATGCTGTCTCATGCTCTGTATTCTGCTTGGGTTGACGGTGTACTCTAGCTTGTACATACTACATGTCGTGATTTGCCTCATATTTAATCTCTTCATGTACTTTACTCAGCAGTCCTCATTTCATTTTCATGGAACTCAGGTATATATAGTATACGTACATGTCCTTTATCAATTGTACCATCTCTCCTTCTTTACCTTGGGTTGCTCTTAAGTCCTGCTAAAGTTGCAATTCTAAAGGTCATAACATATAGGTTTTTTGCCTGAACTTGGTGGGAAAATGTTGGAGGGACTAGAAGCAGATAGCCATGCAGTAAAAGGAAGTAAACAAAAAGGTATTGTCTATCAGACTAACTGATTAAATTCTTAGTCTTCAGATGTGGCAAGTGCATCGACATCAGATGATTTGACAAGTAGTGCTGATACTGTTTGGCTCCTGGTGATCCCGGGATAGACACTTATCCTAGCTTGCAGAAAAAAGTCCGTTTCGGTAGCATTCTTTCGCCTCGACCACTCCAAATGATCCGTTTGTAAATGGCGGAATTCGAGATGCTGTCAACGAAAACGCATATCGACGAACGATTCCATGGAATGGATTAAGCTCAAGATTCCAGTATAGTCGATGTTTATAGCAAGGCTTGCGACACATTTATTTAGTACGTAAGTACTCTGCTTCGAAAGAACGGTGGTTACCACCGAATTGCGTGACTTGGTAAATGCGTTGCCTACTTTCAATCCTTACATGTTTAAATAGTATGAGGCTCAACGCTCCTGAGCTTATTACCGTGTGGTCACTATCTCTTGCCTCATGGATGGTGCTGACATTCAATACCATCATCGAGTGCTCACCCGACTCAAAAGCACAAAGGCAGCTGTCCTGGCTGGATCCCTCTCGTTTCGTTCGGGTAACCCAACAGTCGTTGTCACCGGACTAGGATCAGGATCTGGTGGACAAGTGCTCACGAGAGCATTGTGTGCCAACGCTTCTGGACGTGGCGCAGCCTCTGGTGCCTGCCTTGAGAATGGAATAATAGCTTGTTCGCGTGTGAGTGTTCTTATTCTCTAGTCCTGCGATGTTGTCAAGCCGAGTCGAATTTGTAGTGTAGTCTGGTCAAGGTTTGTATTTCATTTCTGAGCATAAGAACCACATCTGACCCCCGAAACTTTGCAGTATTGCTCTGAACGATGTCAACGCAGTCATTGGCATCGACATCGTGCATATTGTGAACACGAACTCAGAAGTTCCAAGTGGCGGCCCCACTGGGTGACTGAACGTCGTGCGCCGATCTTTGGATTGATTTCTGATTCTGCTGTTCGGGGTTCTCATCCATTATGGAGTGTCAGTCCTGCATTCGACTGTCTTAGCCTATCGCGACACCCCTCTTGTGATGAACTTCAAAGACACCTGAAACTCAGTTTCCCAGGTACCTTTTGTTCTCCGACTGGTGTTTCTACTTTCTCGCGATAGCTGATGACCATGCGAAAGGGGTTGGGAATTTAATACAAATGATCCAAACAATCAATAGCCTTCCTCAGGGGTTTAGGGGACAGTGCGATATTCTTTTGAATCACACCAACGCTATCACCATCAACCGCCACCTCATTATCCTGTATGCTCTTCTCCGGTCCGGGCGCGACATCACAGAATCTGCGGAACTTGTAACACACCTCATGTACTCATCATTCCTGACACTGCCATCTGCTGAATATCTCAAGAAACTAGTTGATGAAATTTATAGCGTTGGGAATCACGAGGGAGATATGTCCTTCTACAGTAGCCTGAATACTCGAGGCTCTGGGAAACTTTACACGATACAAACAGCCACGGGAATAAGACGTCCTGTCGAGATGGTGTCGTCTACATATGGACTAACAAAGGCTCGAAGAGCTTTTCACGACGCCTTATTCCACCCGTTCCGTATTGATGACCGAGAACGATACCTGATGAAGCTGAAACCTGCTCATCGACTAACTTTGCTACGCTTCTGGGAGACAGGGGTGTTGGCACCTGTCTTTTTAAATCCGGTCTCGTTTAATCAACCAAACCGGTATATCAGCTTTCTATCCTCAATCTCATGAAGTTGATTCCTTCTCTCCACATAGGCTTCTATTTTCTCCTCGAGGCGAATGGCTTGGTCGCCCAACTGATATGAATCCTTTGCAGGGTTGGGATATTGCTTCTGTTCAAAAATCTGGAATATATCATGGTCTGAACACATCTGATATCCTTGGGTGTCTCTTCTTCCATGTGAAGTCTGAACTTGCACGCTTTGCTCGCCGTTTTCAGAATCTTCGCATCAATATCTATTTCACGCAGTATGATGTTCGAGTCTTGTCCACAGGCATATGCTCAGGACTGCTTCCGGCATTTGGGCCCAGATGCTTTGATCGCATAGATGCTGGCGAATTGATGGATACTTTGGGAGTACGCGAGTGCTTGTTGTCGTTGGCTCCTTTGGTAAATCCCCAAAGTCCAGGGGCATGTTTATTGATGCACTCTCGGACGTGGTACCATCGAATGCCTTGCGCCATTGCACGAGATAATCCTCGTCTTCTACAGATCCTGATGACCAAGGCAAAGGACCTTCCTGCTTTAGTAAATTCAAGTCTTCTGTACCATTGAATGCCTATTCTGATACACTTCTTAGAAGTACCGGTTGAAGAAAGCCGACGTTATGGAATTGGTTGCAAGAGACAGAAACATCATCACTTCAACTTCATTACTGCGTATGATCGACTTTCTCGATGCTTTTGTCGACCATGAGGGATCATTCCAGGCATATATGAACGAGGAACGTTTATTTTCAGTGTGCGAAAGTCTGGGATTCGAGATGCGTCATCATAATCGTCACTATCCGAAAGTTCGCAACTTTACTTTGTACACTTTGTGATAGGGGCATTGATTGATGGTTCCTATAGCGGTCCGGTGTTGACTTGAAATTTGGTATGTCCTCGGAATTGAAGGCAAAGCGAGCGGCACATTTACCGGGCCTTCATCTGACGAAAGATGAATTCTATGACCTTTGTAAGTTTCATACTCATTCATGTCTTATCTCTGCTAATGAGAAACCGACAGTCATCCTGGGAGGTGCTGAGCTGGCTACTCGATTTCTCGAGTTCGAACCAAAGTGTCAGAGAAACGATCCAGATAACGTTCATACTGGGCGATTGAGAACTAAATAAGATAGACGTCCATCTATTAGCAAAGGGAACCCTCGACATGTTGCATCAGAGATTACTTTGAAAATACTGAGGATGCCCAGGCCAGTCTTAGCAGTGTAGACAGTGAGCTTGAAACATTGGGTCATGTTCAGCCCAGAGATGTGAGGCCTAAGAGTTTGGTTATAGATGGTTCATCAATTACGATGGTATAACTGATACCGAAGAAAAGAAATCTTGTTCTGGAAGTGGTCAAGCGGCAACATCCAGAGGAATGCTCAAAAAGATAGAATGATACTACAATGATACTACTTACAGCACCAACCCCGATGATCCGTTAATACGAAGAGAACACGGGAGGCTGGACTATATTCTAACATGAGGAATATCTCCAAGTGCAAGTACCCAGTCACGCTGGAAATCCCATGGTCACAGTTATTTTTCATCGGAACAGCGCGGCAATCAACAGCTACTCAAATGTTGTCTAGTGTATTTCATAGATGTCTGCCTCGTTTTCACTCACAACAGGCCACTGCTGCTATTCATCCAAGATGTGTTACTTCCCAGCCACAAGTCCAACTACAATGTATACAAGAGCAGCTTCGTGAGCTCTTCCGTGGGACCGCTCAGCCGGTAGCTGTCGTCACTGCACTCATGCCCCCGTCTTCGAGCAAAATTGCCCAACCAGTGGCAAGCACGCAAGCACTCCATCATGGCGCCACGGTCTCTTCTTTCACACCTATCGCAATGGACCCATATCCTCTCGTCACATTTGCTCTCCGAATTCCATCCCGCATGACGACAGCTCTCGATATAGCTGCTAATTCGGCCTCGTCGGCTCCCGCGATAGATGCGCCCGCTCAATTGGTCATTAATATCCTATCCTCGACCCAGTCCAAACATGCTTTCATGTTTTCCCGACCTGACCTCCATCCAACACCCTTCGCTGACCCTGATATCATATTCAAACTCTCGGAGGAGGGATTGCCTGTGCTTGAAGGTTCCCTCGGTGCACTATCTTGTCGGCTTGTCGGCCAGGGGATACCCCTGCATGATATGGAATCTTTGGCTTCTGTGTCAAATTATGGTCGCACTAGCATGAATCGGGACGACGAGGGCGGCCAAATAGCTGCTAGGCACAAAGGAAAGCAACATTTAGCAGGATTGAAAGATGGAATTCCATCATCTGTGCTATTCATTGCTCAGATAATGCGTATCGAAGCGTCAGCATCTACCGCGGCGATGCCTCTGGTGTACTTCAGGCAAAAATTTACGTCATGTGCCCCCTGCTGAACTAATTATTCTACTAACTGCATGCATAATCTCAAATTTTCCCTGTATGTTTTTAAATGGCTGTCTCAATGCCAACTGATCTGATCGTCCCTTGGCCTCTCGAACCCAGCCACTCTGGACCATATCCCAATAATCCGTCCGATTTCTCTCGCAAGACTGCATCTTTCCCATTGCTCAAATCATGCGACTCGTCGATGAAAAGTATTCTCGAAGATCAAGTTTGAGTCAATTCTTTTCACCAATCCGCCACCACGATGAAGTCGTCCGTAAGAGAGCTCAATCTCTCCACGCTCAATCTACACGAGAAAAGTCTATTTTGCTACACGATTCCACCAGCCACAGCATTCTAGAGGACACACAGACAAACACTGTCGACAGGAAGAACATCAAATTAAGCATCTCAGCTCCTTTACCCGCATCGTCTTCCCCAACTGGGCCTACAAGGTTCGACACAGAGTTTACATCATCTCTAAAGCTACCTCCATCATCTTTCATCAAGGCTCGTCATCACGAGGAGCCCCCAAGCAGCTCTGAACGTAAAGTCCAGTTTGCTGAACCTCAATCCCTGCACCGTGATCGTGAAAGTCACCATCCTTCTATATCCGTGGATGCATCATCTCTACTTCTTTCTGACTCCCCTGCTCTTCCGGCGTCTTCTGCTTGTCGTAAGATTATTCCCATCAAGAAACGAACTGTAGCAAGAGTATCAATATCCACCGGAAAACTCTACTATATCCAGGAATCCATCCCAGAATACCCATTTCCAAGTACTTGTTTCTCGCCCCCGCCCTCTCCTTCTCGATCTCATCATCGCCATCACTTTCATTCCTTCAATTTTACCTTTCGTCGGACCTCGCAGCATCGTAAACACAGGTCATTGGCCAGCGTATGCTCACATTTACAACAACAGTCAGCCACGAGCGGGTTACGTTATGAATGTCCTATCCAAGACCACGATAGTTGTGGCTGTGGCGAATTACAAAGGGAGAGCGAAAGCTTGGATACCTCTACCCCGAGCTCGACTGCTCAATCTCGCGAAGGACATCGTTATCATGATAGAGAAGGAGAATCAACGCCATTATATACCTCGGCGTCGGAGAAGTTTCATGCGCATTGGGGCATGTTTGCATTCAATATGAGGTTTGGTATGTTTAGGGCTCAGGATAGGATGAAGGATGGTGTAGCTTGGATTAGGCGGATGAAAACAGGGAGGCAGAATTAGGACATGGGTTTGTGATACTCTATGGTATCGGTCGTGTTCTTGTGGAATAGATCGGCATTGACCGGGGTTTTGATGAATTTAAAATCATGCTTAATGCTATAACATGCGTGCCTGCGAGTCAAGTCTAGAGACTGATTAGATATATGCTATCAAAGTTCATTCACACATTCAACTATGTCTTGAATTATTACTCTCGCCTTTACCGTAGCTTCGAATTGTCAAAAAAACATCATTTTATCGACATCAACAAGGGATTCTTCCTCGTTACTATCACATCTCAGCCAAAACATACCATCTTGGACCAGGAATCACTGTTGAGTCTCGCGGCAGGACCACGTGAAAATTGCGCAGGAGATGAGATTTCTATCTGGCGCCCTGAATGGACCTATATATATATGTGAACCCCTCCAAGGACGGACAAGATATTATAGATGATGCAGCATGACGTGAGTTTGGATGTAGAAGGTACACCTGACTCTGCAATCAATCAACGCCATCGAGTGGTATGAATTGTGACAGGAAGAGACACTACATCGAAAGAAACATGGACTGAGAGAAGCAGTATTAAAACCCTTTTGTCATGAGACACTAGTCCGACAGGGAAAATAGATGAGCTCCTGAGACAGGTGTAGGAAATGGGTCTTGCCATTCGATGTAGAAGGTGGACCAGGTGAAATATGATGAGCATTCAAGCGAAGTAGGCGGTGATATTCCATCGCTTCCGGATAGTGAGAATGCTTCTGATATGATGAGAAAGATGTATCAGTCATGCATCAGTTTTCTATGCATAGGCAGGCGACCTAGCTCCGAAAATGTATAATGAGTGTTGGTAGCTCGCAGGTCCATTCTGGCTACGTGCCCCATGGCTGAGTTGGTTACAGCGTCCGACTGTTATGGCATCGGAAGGTCGTGAGTTCGAGCCTCACTGGGGCAGGGTACTGTTACATTTTTGAGGACCATGGGAAGATTTACTGTTTCACATGTCTAAGTTTACAATGTCATGCTAGCGAACTCCCTAAACTTTTCACAGCTGATCTGACTTCTTTTGGAATTTCCCCAAGATAATGTGTCTATTTTTCCAAAAGGCACCGACTTGAACTGTAAATGGTCTCTTTATTCTCTAACGTCAAGAGAAACATTAATATTCTCATATAACAAATATCTGGAAAGTATCAAAATAAGTAGTTTCATACTAGGCAACATTTCAAGAACGTTATACTACCTGCTGAAATACTTATTTTTGGTACTGTTTCAATAGTGCGGAGTATTGAGATTTCCAAATAGAAGCTACAGTCACATTGTTCTAAGAAGTGAATAGCATTCATTTGAACGGATATGAAAAGAATGTGGTTAAAATAATCTCAGGGATGATTAAACCGTCAGCAGGTAAGTATTTCAACCTGTCAGGAGCAAGATCTTCCTGGATTCTTTCCTATCCCTTACTAGAAACATGGGAACACTAGCTCAATTCGTAGTCAGGCTGCTCTTGAAGTATTTCACCTCTGCTTTGGTCATAAATTCCACAGTCATCTTAGACAACGCTACTTTTACTGGCTTGAATTCTGGTTCTGTGGTTGAGTTCCTTGGAATACCCTTTGCTCAACCTCCGTACGTCCAAAAGAACTTGCTCAAAAGTGATTTATCAATCCATGTCATCTTTTTTTGTTTAGGATTGGAGATTTACGATTTCGCCTACCTGAGCTTGTGAAGCCATATACTGGAAATTATCGTGCAACAACTTTTGGGCCAGCATGTACTCAACAGAACCAGCTTGTACCGGACTTTCCTTCACAGGTTCCTCAGGAAGCTATTGACACTATCAACAATGTGATTCGTGCGTCACCTGATAGTGAAGATTGTAGGTTTTAAATAGTGTGATGTTGAAAGAACACTCAAAAGTGACAGGTCTGACAATTAATGTCATCAAGCCCAAAACAGTCACCGCTGGTGCCAAGTTACCTGTTGTCATAGTGAGCTCACTACATTTGTCATGTTTCTTCAAGGCTGATGTATATTGGAAGTGGTTTCATGGAGGTGGGTCAATCTTTTCTCTGAGCTATGTCTTGAGATTTCATCCCGTACAAGGTGGTTGGGAAACAGGGGCAACATTTCTGTGCGTCCTCAGTAGTTCTTATCAAGTTCACTTACACAGATTTATCTAGATACGATGGTAAACCCATTGTCAGTCGTTCTGTTGACATGGGAAAACCAATCATTTATGTTAGCATGAACTACCGGTACAGTCCGACCTTTTGTTTTTCACTTCTTCTGACTTTGAAAATGGTGCTTTGATGTTTTGTTGATAGATTGGCTGGCTTTGGCTTCTTGGCTAGCAAGGAAGTGAAGAAAGCGGGAATAAGTAACCTTGGTCTTCAGGATCGTAAATTGGAATTTTGAGGCCTGCAGAGGCAACGCCAATTGATGTTTTATAGAAAGATTGGCCTTGCGCTGGGTTCAAAAATACATTAATGCATTCGGTGGTGATCCTACAAAAGTCACTATGTATGTTTAATGTGATTGCTCTTCGCTTCCTTGTCTCAGTTTTCCTTTTTCTTGTCAGTTGGGGAGAATCAGCCGGAGCGATATCCATCTCTCTACACATGATTGCCAATAATGGAGATACAGAAGGGTTGTTCCGTGCAGGATTTATGCAATCAGGATCATTCTGGTCATTGGGAGACGTTACTAATGG
>Ga0153946_1000128_pt1 | contig 28409 bp, 26 predicted proteins | sample TSNJ030MetaG_FD_104751 | JGI IMG/M metagenome (GOLD analysis project Ga0153946, IMG submission 104751) | Attine ant fungus gardens microbial communities from New Jersey, USA - TSNJ030 MetaG | ecosystem: Host-associated > Fungi > Mycelium > Unclassified | place: USA: New Jersey, Wharton State... | reverse complement strand
CCAATTTATTTCCCCCTCTCTTATAGATTTAAGTAGTTTATCTAAGCAAACACTACAGACTGGGATCCACTAGGCCCACGGGTCCGTGTGATTATGTCAGGACAAGCTAATTTTAAAATGGCAAAGATGATTACATAAGCACCAAAATTCAGGCGGTCTATGTGATAAATTGCTGAATTAGAGAAAAAAATCAGAACCTTGGCCCAGTGCCTGCAAACCAAGCAGCTCAAAGCTCACTCCTAAGGATGAGTACAAGCAAGAACCCAGTCACTTTGAGGTAGTCAAGGACCAAGTTTAAGTAACCCAGTGCAAGGCATAAAGCCAATGTATGGATTGTAATGCAATGAGGACCACCAGGGCATGCTAGTACTATAACTAGACTATATAAAATATTGTAATCAGTGCTGCACTCGACATTGCAGTTGGCATTACAGATGATTTTGCAGGTGCTAGGCCGAGGTTTTGATATGTATATTCAGCAATTTATTACGCGGTGTATGTCCGAAGTTCTGATAACTTAATTTTCTGGAATTATGTAATGGCTTTTACCATTTCTAGTTTAGCTTGTCATGACGTAATCACACGGACCCGTGGGCCTAGTGGATCCCCAACAGACTGCAATTGAGCACTATGTAATAGAATCAATTAAAGCAATTAAACCCATATTTTAGCTGACTAATCATGTCATTAGCTACCAGCAGTGCACCCCTCTCCTTCCCAATACCACGTTGCTACGAGTCCCTTCAACAACCTACATACATGGCGACAAGTCTCTCAAAATAGCTCATCTGATCCTGATTGCTATCTGGCTCCCTACCGATGATGATAGTTGGCAGTGCATGATAGAAAAGAGCTAGGAATGATGGCAGAACTCTACCAGAGGCAATCGAGCGACCCTAAGACCCTGCAGTAATAGAACAGTCTGATGGACACCAGCGTTCGAGGAGTAGTATTCAAAAGTTCGCACGTGTCGCCATTCCCATCACTTGTCATCAGGGCCTGTTCCTTCCCAGGACATGAGTTCCAGTTGTAACACAGAGAATACTACTCTTGGGCAATATTGTGTGACAGGTCAGCAAAAAGTCATTGTCGAGAACTAGTTTACGACTGCACATAGAAATCATACTGATTGACCATCCAAATTAGCGAAAATGCTGATTGAAGGAACACAAATCATTCATGTCAGCAATGACACCTGATGCAGCCAACACATACTTGATACAAATACAGGACTGAGAATGCCTGGGTTGATTCTTCCTGTCTTGAAAATGAACAGCTCTGTCGAAAAGTGTCCAAACGCGATGAAGTAGGTAAACAAAGCCATGTCATAAACTCTTATTCACTGTGAGCAGCACAGCAACAGCCATAGATAGCGACACATACATCTTTTCATGAATATGAAACGCGGCGTAAAATCGTACGATAGCTGAGGTTAAGGTCCAAACAGCGAAGGTGCGGGCTTGGAGGGCGGTAACTGGACAAGGAGTGAGAGACAACCAAGGGTACTCAAGGACCTATACCTGAAGCAGCAGGTACGTTGTTATAAATTCTACGAGTAAGTTTCAAAGTCATAAAGTTCTGAAAAGTATTGAAAACAGCAGCCGAGGCCACGAGGAGCTGCCATTTTGCCAAAAGAGAAGGCGGAAGAACTGACGTTGATATGAGGCTTCGGATACATTCCTGATGCCGGAAAGACGTACTGGCATTGAGTCTATCGAACATTACTGGAAGGCAGTGGGAGGAAAAGAGCTGCCAGGCACTAGTTTCATGTGGCCTTACGTAAATAACAAAAAAGGACTACGGGCCAAGAATGATAGGCAGGTTCAATCTGGGCGAACAATCTCATGCTGCTTTCAACATGCTCTCCTCGTCGCCGGAAACGAGCATTTCCACCCCAAACCGGCCCCAGTCTGCTCGTTCTGTGTCCAGCAACTCCAGTGTCTCCAGTGGTGTCAGCCTGACGCGACGCTCGCGGACCCGGACGCGCTCCAGAACAGTGACCGGGCCTCCGAACCTACTTGCGGATTCTACCTCCAAGTCTGATTTAGTTCCTCGAGTCCCCAATACCCTCAATCCTCAGCCCAGTACCAGCAGCAAGAGTCTGGCTTCGCACACAGCTGACTCTGCTGCCGGAGAGGTCACCCTTGTGGCTTGTGTCCCACAATCATCTCCGACGCCGCCCAAATTGGTGTGTGTGGTAGAAAATTTTTTGGAATTTCATACTGATGTTTGATTTCTTCTTAATAGTCGAAAGCCGCTAAGCAGGCCTCCCATCTAGCTTCCATAGAAACGTCGTATAACCCAGCGCTTTCTGCCTTTGCCCGTGACCCTGAGCTTACCCCCAATGTCCGCGATTCATTCTCAACCCAAAAGTCCAGTACCTCTTCCTTCTACCCCCCTTCCACTTCGACCTTATCCAAACCGGGATCTCCTAATTCGCCCTCAGCCGCTGTGAAGGAAGCTCATCAACAGCAGGACATCTCAACGGTTGTTGAAGACGTAGAAGGGATGCAGAACTACGATGGAGATGATGTAGCTTATCGACTTCGGCTTCTCGTCAAAAACAACTACTTCTTGCCCCCGGCCCATATGAAGCCTTCACCTGAGGATTTCGCTGCTTCAACGAACGCGAAAAAGTCTCCTACACCAACTTTTCTGGACATTTTTCGTGTCGGAAAGTCCAAATCGAGACCAGCACTCGTAACATCTACGTTCGGCCCCATACTCAGAACGACATCCGATACCATCGCCTCTCCATGTATCCTCCGCAACCATCAACGTGTTCCCCATTCCCCACATAATGCGGCATTCCCATCCAACGGGACCCTTGACCGCGGTCGGGTTGCCGTTGTCAAGGAGCGAGTAACTGACATTGCCGTGGCGGCTAAACAAGCCGAGCAGGAGATGAAAACACGAAATGCGAGGCGTGACTTTGAAAAGGGAAGGCGGCGGCTGCAAACGCTGGTAAAGCGACAAGTGCAAGATGTTGATGATGTGATTGATCCAACGGATGCCGTTGATATCCCTTTACCTGCCTCGAATTATCCTTTTGCAGTGCAAGCATCCGCACTCCATGGGTTGGGGGTACAGGAGTCTGTAGGGGCGGCTATACTCGCAGATCGATTACCACCCAATAGCCCAGGAATGTCATCGATAGGCGAAACAGATGATCATTGGAGGAAAGTGCTACTACAACAAGCCGTCCATCATTCATTGGATAACACTCCCGATGAGTCAATGTTTTCGTATGTCCCTGGTACATCTAACCCTGTGCTTGCAACTCCGCGAGTTAATGGTGAGCTATCCAGGAGCACAACCCCTGGGACGCGGGCAAAACGTCTGCAGCAACATATTGTGGAGCCACAGATTAGTTTTGAAGTGGAGGAATCTTCGATGGAGGCTCAGGCAGAAAAGAAAGGCTCAGTCCGCAAGTCCGTGCAGAGCCAGACCTCGACCTCAAGATCAACTTATAAATCTTTTTTGGCACCTGATTCGAACGATTCGCGGCGTTCAAGTTTTTTGCCCGCACGCGCCATAACCCCTCTTGAGACATTAACGCCCTTAACACCTGCACCGCGCAATAGAGAGCCATTCAGTGCCACATATTCACATTCTCACTCTGACCTTCAACACCAGAGCTCAGACACTCCTTTGAGTTCGCCCAAGTCAAAATTACGACGATCAATGTCGACACCACTATTCACCGAGTTTGAGTTGATGCGACAGCAGTTTGTCATGACGCCTCCACCTCCGCCTGTTTCTGGGACCCGGCGTTTCTCGCAAATGACACAACTCACTGTGCAGACCCATTCGTATGAAACAACCGCAGAGTTACCCTCAGCGGCGAGCGCATTTTCATCTCAATCGACATTTGATGACAGCGACGGTAGGGTAGTAAGAGGATCGCCGAGATTGTCAGCACTAGGCAATCGGTCTTCGTTTTTGAGCTTTTCACAAGGATCAATGTCCCCTACAACATCTGCTTTTCAAGAAGTACTCAATCACGCTGGAGAACAATCTTCTATATCATCCCTGCGCTACTCGAGTGTTGATGAGTCTACAGAGCCTGACACACATACTCGATCTTCATTAGCCTCGCCTTATCCTCGTCCCTCCACCTCTAGTGGCCACGATGCTCTCCAACCACCACCCCGCTCGTCATCATTCAACTACTCGATATCCTCTCTCAATCGGAGTGCTGCTAGTTCAGAACCCAGAATTGAAATAATTGCAGCCTCTCCAACAAAAGGAGAATGGCGTACATCTCCTTATGCCTCGTCCTCCCGTCATGATGTTCGTCCCATACCATCTTCGTTAGAATTACTCACTACCTCAACCGAGGTCGCGATTCACTCACCCGCTCCTTCCTCGCCCACGTCGTTCTTTGATACTTTGCAGACGCAACCTAATGCCATGGATGATTTGGATTCCTCGGACGATAGTGAAGGAGATGCATCCCCCAATAATGTTGCCCAGTCACCACCACCCCCCTCAATACTATCAGTACATTCATCACCTCCTACTTTTCTTGTAGATGCACGTACACGGACAAATTCGACTGTCTCGATAAGTCCCATCAAGCCAAGTACGATGATGCGTTTGGGCAATTTCTCGGCTCCGTATATAGGAAGAGGACATTTTGAGAGACCAAGGATGTTGCCTATTGGACTTGTGGATTCGAGAAAAGCGCTCGGCTTTACACCGACAAGATCACAGTTCTTCTCGGAGAGAAAAGGTGATTTGGGGTATGGAGGGGAGCTAAGTACGACATTGTTTGCGCAGGCGCAATCACAAGCTCAGAATAAGAATGTTGATCCACTGATGGAATCACCAGTGATTTCCAGGGGCCCATCTTCATCTTCGAATATTCTCATGAGTCTGAGTAATATTGGAAGGCGTCGGCCAGCAGCTGTAAGCCGAACTACGCCTGTATCTCCGACGTCGCCCCTGCGGCAAGAGTTTACTGCCCAAAGACCAGAGGCCTTGAGGAGACTTGACGGGATGCTGGTGCAGCACATTGAGGAAGAGAAAGATAGGATCAAGAAAATTGCTGGTGCCATCAAGTCGAGCTCGCAGGTGAATTTGTCGTCTGTGAACCCCCCGAAGGGCGACGAATCCATTTCATAAAGTTTGCATGGACATTGCCATTTTATTTATGCCATTACATACACTTGGATTTCCTCACGTTTGCTTGATTTTTTTGTGGAATTGTCACCCAGATCTATACTAGTTACCAGACGGAATAAATAAATGACCTAACTTGTTGTGACCGGAAAAGCACGTGTAGCGCTGAACTCTGAATTAGTCACAGCTATTCCACAGCCGTCAAAGATTCTATCATCTCTCCACACCGACTATGGATAGATACAACGAAAGACCGTATTACTCGTATTCATGGCATCAGGTATGTCGTTCATCGAGTCTGTCGTCCTGTAGCTGCCAACTCTGACTCCTGAAAGTCGCATGATCAGGTAAATATACCAATGCATTCTCGAAAGCGTGGGCCGTGAATCGTGTGATGTCAGGCGACGGTCCTCATTATGGTACCATATAATACTCAGGAAGATGAACTATCTGTGCGTATTCAACTCCTCCAAGGCCTACAATTGGCAGGATCTTACTCTGTGATACTCTCTAGGTGATAATCGACCATAACTATCTCATAGTAGGAGTCAAAGGTTATTCACCGACCATCAAGGTATGTACCCTCCTACCAATACTTTTGTCTATGATTCTTCTATCAGCGCCTGAACAATACAATCTCGATAGGGACGTCTATACAGCGCAGTCAATACTACGACGTCGGTGTGGCAGCTTGAACCTCGGAACTCGAGACTCTCAAACAGAGAACGTACAGTTTCCACAGCCTCGACTGCATCTACTCGGTCCCACTCTTCCTATGCGTATATCTCCGACCCCGACATTTCCAGTAGTTTCGCTGCTTCACTGGAAGGCGGCCAGGTTTCTGATATAGATGACCTGTTCCCATCTCCAAATTTCTCATCGGCCAGTCTTTCGTCTACGGATGATAGATTACTCAGGCATGGAAATCGGCCAAACAAGACTGGAACCAACAATCCTTCTTCTGTGGCCGCTTCGCGATCAGTGTCACCCGGTCACGGACAGAATCAGGCGGGTAGAGGCCAAGTAACAAATAGCATTCCAATACGCAGTCTGACACCGAGTTGTTCGTCTCTGGAGGTACCGCATGGCTTAAGGTCTGGACGGTTACTCACCTTGCACTTGGAGAAGGAGCAGTCCATCATATGGCCCTCGCTGATCGTAGGACCTGCTCCGGAGAGTCTTGCATCACACTTGACCAATTCTACAGTGTACAACCATAGTCATGAACTTGAACACCAGTATAACATGGATCCAACGAGTTTGGCATTAATTGGGCTGGAGCTGTCAGATATCAGGAAAGAGAGAGATGAGGCGTTTGAATATTTCCTGTGAGTACTTTGATTTATCTGATTGGACTACTGACAGGTGCTGACCCATCGAAGCCGGGCTTGGCATCAAGCCCATATTCCTTCTGCTACTATACGCCTTGTTTCAAATTATCTTCCTCTTTCTGGTGATTATGAGCCTGTTTCGCTACCAGAAGAACCAGCCCCTCGAGGAACAACACCATATTTCCTTCAGTGCATAGGCGGATCTCGGGGACTTGCGCAGCTGTACCTAGAGGCAGGGTTACTTCATCTAGAAGGTGCTGCGTCTATCCTCCTTTCTGTTTCCTATTCCAGTCTATCGTCCATCCGTATGCCGCTTCAATCTCAGGTTGGCGAAAGTGGGACTGAAGCATGGAAACGCGACCGAGAAGCTGCAAGTAGATATTTTGATCGCGCACGCATACTCCAGCCCGACTTGGATGTCCCTGCGCTGCCGCAAGGTGATGCATACGGAGTCGGAGTGAGTGACGTAGAGTTGGAAATGCCATCCTTGGACATCGGAACGTCGCCGCCAGAAAGCGTTGCCGAACGAGAGTCATTGCACAGCAACACGTATCCCCTTCATATGCGAAGGCGGAAAAAAGCAAAGGGAGAACAGATGGCTGCCAGTGTGATCAAAAGTCCTCCGAGTCTCGACGACGTAGACGGGGCGTGGTATTATTATATACCTGGGCTTGTTGGGGCTGGGACGGCGTTGTTGGTGGTTGGAGTTGTGGGTGTGCTGAGCTTCTCAACATGGTCCAGACGAAATCAAGGATCATAAACGTTGCTTGCAATGACTAGTTGGTTGCTCTTTTGACGATGACCCGTGGGTGATTGTATTTTACTTTGTACTCGGAGGTGCTATCTTCATTCTCGTTTGACTGGGTAAAGCATCATGTTTGCAGTTGGATGTTGTGTTTTTCATGCTTATGGATGTGATGTGTGGCTGAATTCGAAGTCATATCTGGGCTGCCAAGTCAGGAAACTCAATGACAACCTGGGACGTCGACTTTCTCAATTCTTGCTGCTCTACCAAGCCTCGATATGCACTAATTATACTTAATCAACCCTTTTCTCTTCCACTTTTTCAACGGGTATGGCTCTCGTCGTCCTGGCGATCTTGTGCCGATGGTGGTGCAAATCAGTTATACGACTTGTTAACTAGTCATGATGTAAATCCTCGGCTGTGTGTACTTTCCTTAAAGCTGCAGCAATCTGTTTGAACTTGAATATTGATTCTCCCCCAGTTATCTCCCGGATCTCATCGAAGGCGACTTGGATTCACTACGCCATGATGTCAAAGAATATTATGTATCTCAGGTATGAGCTTCCCAAACGAATTCCGAAGCTCCACAGTTCAAAGTCAAAGTCAGGGTGTACCAGTCGTCCGAAACGACTGTCAGGGCTCCACTGATCTCATGAAATGCGTGTACGCTATCCAGGCCAAGGAGCTCACCGAAGGGCGGGTGAAGATTCTACCGAGTGACAATGACTTGACGTCCGAGCAGTCAGAACAGTACGACATCGTCATTCTTGGCGGTCTCGCCGGCCGCCTGGACCAAACCATTCACACACTTTCCTTCTGTCACAAGCTCCGCCGAACGCGGAAAAGGGTCTACGTAGTGACAGATGACAACGTCGGCTGGGTCTTGGATTCCGTACGATATGCCTCATTATCAACGCGAACTAGGAACCCTTACTCACTTGGTTGATTAGGGAGAGCATTGTATTAACATCGACCATTCTCTACTGGGTCGAACATGTGGCCTCCTACCGGTTGGTATCGACGAGACGACCTTGACAACCACTGGACTTCGATGGAACTTGACCGATCATCCATCCTCGTTTGACGGGCTTGTCTCAACTTCCAACCACCTCGTACCGAGCGAACCTGTCGTTTGGATTCGAACATCCAAACCCATATGGTGGACCGCTGAACTACGCCCTTTGGACAAAGTGACAGTCATAAATAGTCATTAGGCATGCCCATTTCCGCCAGGATTCGATCGTCCTTGTCCGCGTTTCATGTATTCTATTTAGAAAATAACTAGATCCCCAGTGAAATGAACACAATGCATGCCGTCACGACGAACGCCTCGCTAGCTTCTCCGAACTCTCCCTCTCGTCCTCGTCCTGAGATGGCTCATAATATATTTTTCGGTAGAAATAAACCTTTGCATGTGGAAACACAGAATCGGCGCAAAACGCAAAAAAGTTGACACATTTCTTCAAAGTGTCAAGGGCTGTTGTACAATCTGCCTTCTTTTTTGCCCTCCGGTGTTCAACCTATCGAATGGCTTTGCGCTGATCCGTAAATGGTATCTCACGCTCTTTTCTTGATGCTGGATGCAAAGCACTACCTGAATTGCCACGATGTTCCGCACCAGTCTTCTAATTCGTTCAGGGGATGTAAAGCATACTCGTAACCAGTGACGAAAATACAATAACTGGTATTTTTGACGAGACGAAGATGTTGATCTGTGAACGTTATAGTCGAACCTTCCCATAAACGCAGGGGTAGTAGTGTCATTAAATATGCACGGCCCGCCATGAAAAAATGACTCATGAATCGTTTCATTTTCAGCTGAACAAAAGGAGATAATACATAGATTAACTCACTGTACCAACGCACGGTGTTACGTTTAACAAGCGCTACATTAGATGAAGAAATCAAACGTTCATTTTGTTCCATTTCATGGGGCCAGGCTCTAGGTCGAGATCTTGGCCTATTGACCTGCAGTTGTTTTCAAATGTCCGAAAATTGCAAGTGGGAGGTCCTTTGAGCTCGGAACGACCAGGTTCTTGAGCATCCATCAGATTCCAAAGAGAAAGAGGTCGACTTGACGAAATTTCAAGATGGAGCCTTCGTGATTGGAAATAAACAGCCTATTTCTATTTGCTCATGATGTGAGTTCAGACAGCACTAGCCGGACATGAAAACCAGAAGCTTCCTCTGATGAGAACGGGAATTGACTGTTGTCAGCAAACCGGCCTAGGAAATTATGAGCACATCCATCATTATGATGGGTTCGAGATATCGTCGATTCTGAAAGATTCATTGATACAATTCATTCATCCTGACGTACTCGACCTCTCTAGACCCACAATGTCTTCCACGCTCCAGACAACACAGACAATAACCATCCTCTACTTCGCCGCAGCATCAACGGCAACTGGCAAAACCACCGAACAAATATCCATACCCTCTTCTGGTTTACCCCTCTCCTCTCTCAGCAATCATCTCACCTTGTGTTACCCCAATACTAACCTTGGGATGATCTTAGAAACAAGCCAGTGGTGTGTTAATGAGGAGATGGTCGACGATCCCGTCTCCGTGACATTGATGGGTGGGGAGCAAGTCGCCGTGATACCTCCCGTGTCCGGAGGCTGAATAGCGGAGCCAGAACTTTCAGATTACATTCGTAATTTCTGATACGAGAAGTTTTCGGCGAAGAACGATGGCGGTCAGACTAGTAGACTAACCGACATCAAGTCTGTAAGCCTGCTGTAAACCTCATGGGCAAAGATCCTGTACAATTATGGACGAATCTTCTGCGGTGTTCCTTTTATCTCTTATCATCTGTTCTATAGCATGGACTGCCCAATTTGTCAATGACATACTCTCCCAGTATAACGATGTTCTCATCACCATCGTAATCAATCTGTTCAGTAGTAACATGCATACGCCGTACATTACGTTGCCACAAGATCATTATGCCGCCGAGAGCACTCGATTGTTCTATAATTGAATGTGAATTCTGTCGTACTGTACTTGAAAGTGATTTATCTTTGTGCAGCAGCAGCAGCAACTCGAGTCATACTAGAAACTTTTGTCACCCATGCCTCCCCCACACATTGTGGCAACTCTTCACACATCGCGCCACGCTCTCGGTCAGTTTCCGGTATGATGGGTATGATGATCTACCCCGGAGATAATCTCTGAGCCGATCATTTTCCAAAGATGGCTCAAATGAATCATTTGCTTGACGACATTTGTTGCCCAGAAGGTCCAAAAACAATGTAGTAATGTGGTTCTGGTGTCAAAGAAGTTTTGATAGATGCATGACGTGGTATGGCGGCGTTATTGCTTGTTTTGTGATGGTGTTAAAGCGTATTCATAGATTGTAGCGGACGTCGTTCAAGGAGAGGAGCCAGTAACTGCAAGGTATAAGTTTTCGATCTCTTGGAATAGACGACGAGAGATTTCCTCGTTATGATGCCCAGAGCGATTGATCGAGAAAGGGTTGGTTACGATTACCGCTTCTTTGCACTAAGAAATTCCTGCTGCAGTTGTGCAAGAAAAATACCAGCGGCATCGGGAGTAACTTGAGATTTCTTCGCAATGGGTGCAGGCTTTGGAGCAGCGATGGATTCAAGAACTGCAAAGGGATCAGCATCAGGCAGCGAAGTCGTGCTTGTTTCAGCAGCCTGAACGCGAGCTATATTCCCTGAATCTGCTGAAGGGGATATTTTACGCTTCTTCTTCTTCTCCTCGAGTAGTCTCCTCCTCTCTTCGATCTCCCGCTTCCTTTTCTCCATGGCTCTACTCTTCGTTGGGCCTTCTCGCATCCCTTCCAATTCACCAGGCAATATATCAACTGCTCCCAAATCCTTTCTGGTCTTCTCAGTCTCCTCTCGTACATTCTTCAATTCCTCCATTTGCTTCTTTCGCGTCTCCTCGTCTGCAGAGAACTGGTAGAAACCAGCCCCCTTTGCCCTGACCTCTTTCGAGGCATCATAATGGACATTGAGTGGATTGGTGTCCTCAGCGTATTCTTTGGAGATCTCTGCAATGCGCTCTTCTGATGGTGTATAGATTGGGAGATGATTGACAGGATTGTGTATCACAATGTCCTCGTCTTCGTCTTCATCCTGAGCGTCATGCCGAGGGTGAAACTCGCGGGGTACTTCGGATCGCCGAGCAGTCCTTATGCGGCCAAATTCGTCCTCATACTCAATGACAGGATCGTCATCATCTTCTGGTCGTTTTGGTACGGACAGAGACTCATCCACATCATCACTGTCTGATTCAAATGCATCGATAGGTTTGCTGTCAAACTAGAGCCAAGGTTTAAAACGAAATGGTACAATTTGACATAAAAAAACAGCGCACATCTACAAGTAGAGCTTCATATTGCTTATCACTCAGACCACCTGATTTTCCTCGCCGGAGCTTGTCGTAGATCTTTGCCTTGCGTTCTAATACCGCACGAGCCGATTCAAGGGTCGGCTTGCTGATTTCTTCTAGCTGAATATCTCTTGAAGCACGCCCATCGACTCCTTTGTTCTGACGAGCCCAGATAGTCGGCTTCTAGAAATTTTCTAATAAGGACCATAGCATGCAGATGTAAGAAGGAATAGGATGGCTCACCTTGTCTGGCCGTTTGACGCCGCCGACGATCTGTGTACTTTTACCTGAGGCTTTATTCTTGGCGAACTCTGCTTGCTGTTTGGAGAGCTCAGCTTTGAGGTCAAAAAATGAGCTTGTGCTGACTCCTTTCGCCTTTGGCTTTGACGAATGGGACATTGGAGACAACTTGTCACGCTATTTTCGATGTGACCGCGTTGATCTTGCGCGCGTTTGCCAATAATTACAGCTTGATCAAGATGTTAAAGACTCATTGTCTTGAACTCTACCATTGAGGAATACATGCGACCGATACTCAGGGACGCCAAAAAATGTGATGGCTATGAAATTAAGTATGAGGCCATCAGATTGATGATTAAAACTCCACTGAAAAAAACGAATCAAAACCCGAAAAATTCATCTCCCAGCATTCTAGTCCTATGCGCTGTATGATATTTCAACTCGGCAAGACTTCGATTGGATGGTACTGCGTGAAAGCATGACCTTACAGCGGCGTACGAACGTCGTCCTTCCCCATATTACAACCTGTCGACCACTTTTATGGGGTATCTCTACCATAAAATGTTCTGGTGTGTTTTCTCGAAGTGCAATTTACCTCTGAAGATCAAGCATTGATGAGCCGACCATACCTATCCAAATCAGTCACACTTCCAGCAAATGCCAATAATCCCCATAAAACGCAGAATAATAATTTGAAGATCTCGGGAGAGACGTGTATCCTGAAATGAGAGTAAGTTCGAATAGAGAAGGCGAGTCTCGATACGAGTTGGTCCCGGCTCTGATATTTACAAGTGTTAACAAGTCCATAGAATAACATAAAGGAGCCCATAATGTAGCGTCAGTCGAAAACTTCTTCCTCAAGATAAAGAAACTCTTCAAACCCGCGCTCCAACGACTCATGGATTTCCAACGTCCAGGTTCGACTCAACTTGACTGAAGTTTGACCTTCAGCCTATGATACTCGTACATACCTGGACCTGTTGTTGAGATACTGGCTATAAATTTAAGCAGATTCTAGACTTACGTGGCATCTATCTGGGTTAACTGTGGCAGCGCCAACATGATCTTCCGTCGATAGCCTACCATATTTGATTCCTGACATGGATTGGCTTCAAGATAAAGTGTCCTCAAAGTCTGGATGTGGCGCAACTGCGCATCCAGTGAGTGCAGATCTGATATCTTATTACTATTCATCTGGCCAAATAACATTAACCTCATCCAATGAATCCATGAAATAATGGAGCCGCACCCAAAGTTCTTCTAGATTGATCAGATGCGAAATGTTCTCGATCGCAGGGATGAAATTATTGCTGATATCAATTGAGTCTGAGAGTAGACATCGAATGAGACTTGGCATGATACTTTGCATACTAAACAACAGGACTTGTGCTCACATTGCGCTCTAACCCTTCTAAACACTCAATACCATTGTGGCTGAGGTAAAGCTGATCGAGCTCCGTCAATGTGTCCAGATTTTCGAGTTTAGTTATGCGATTGGACTGCAACGAGAGTATTTTCAGTTTACGCAGGTTTTCGAGCCCTTCAAGCTTTGTAATCTTGTTCTTCCCAAGCCAAAGCTCTTCCAAGTTCACCAAGGCATCGAGTCCTTCAATTTTCTACCAAAAGTATAAAACAAGATTGATAACATGAGTAGCTGTCACGTACCCGGATCCTATTACCGCCGAGTTCTAGGCTTCTTAGTGTAACTGAATGATTCAAACCAGTGATTTTGGAAATTTTGTTCTGGACAAAGTAAATTGTGTCCAGTACATGTAAATGGTCCAGTTGGTTGGGTACAGTTCGTAATAAGTTGAACGACAGATCCAACACACTAGCCCGAGGTAAATTCGAACCCCATCAGCGTATGCGAGTACTACGATGCATGACGTACGTGAGTTTCTGTAACTTTTCCAGCGCACCATCAACATGCTGGATTTGATTGTCGTATAGATCCAACTCCTCGAGGAGGGTAAGCTGATGAAATATCTCTGGATCTAAATGAGAAACAGAGTTTTGTCGAAGGCAAAGCTTCTGAAGATGGCCAGCAAAACGTGGAAGATGTAAGTTGGCAAGAGATCCAATTCGACAGTGTACCAACTCAAGTTCCTATGTCATGATCGAATCAGGAAAGGAGACGCAAATCGTCAGCATAAACAGTCACTCAGTTGTAAAAACATATACCGGTGTATCATCTGGGAATTCTGAAAGAAAATCACCATCGTCTACTTCAGCTTTATCTCCTCCCTGACCATCTGCATCATCCTCTTCTGAATCAACTCCGAGCGTATCGTCTTCCTGGATCTCAGGAGGAATTGCACGAGCAATAGTAAAATCCGACTTAAGATTATCGTTATAGTTATCTTTTCTGTGATGGAAACATTAGCTTCGGCAGAACAAGGTGAATCGATCAAGAGCTTGCCAACTTACCTATCTGGATCGTTTCGTTCTCCTCGGTGTTGCTTCAAAATAGTTTCTTCTGTAGACGTCGTTTCGATTTCAACGGCAGAATCACCCAAATTCCTGCCAGTGGAAACATCCGCTTCCACTCGTACACTCCTCACCTCTTCCAACGACATCGTTTGACAGTTTGATGTAGGTTTCCGGTGGAATAGAAGCACTGGAGTAATGGAGCTTTGGATTATGATATCCTCAGGAAACCCTCTGACAAGGACACAACGCCCTCACATATACACATACACAGCACAAATACCGTCAGGCGTCGCAGGTAGGCAGTCAACCTGAAGTGTTTGAAAGTGTTGTAGATTAGATAAGTATATATATTTATGTATTGATATTGAATTTCAATGACATCACTTTTTATCGACAAAACAACGGCAACAAAAACCAACCAGAAGTTCAGCAGAACACTACCCATGCACACACACACACCCTCTTCCAGAACAAACACAAAACAAGAAGCCCAGGACAGTTCAAGGCGTTCAATCAAAACACGTTGAATATTATAATACACTGCGTCATTGCGCATCTAAATTCAGATATCAAAAGCTCATTCTGGAACAGATACATCATAAAGAACTTGACATCTCTCAATAAGTAACATGCCTTGAGTCTACCACGAGGTTTCCCTATCTTGAATGTTTCTTCTTCCTAGACAGAAGAAAGAAGTGAAAAAAAGAGCCGAACGCTCTTACTCGGTAATTCCAGAAACCGAAACGCCTCGGGCCTTATGCATTGTCTCAACTACTTGAAAAAGAAAAAAAACCTTACCACTGTTAAGCCACAACGCGCTACACACGTTTGATTGATGGCAAGATTCAAGCTTTTGAACGGACTTGCAATCAGTTCATTTCGCCTAACAAGAATCACGATGTAGATCGATGAGGTGTTAACTATTTTACGTGTACCATTCAAGAGAAAGATCAATTATGACATGACCATGAAACGGAGCGTTCTGCAGGCAGTCGATGTAGGAATCGAATTATAAAACGAATGCTATACTTAACAAACAGTATTACCGTATTTTTTTATCAGTGTAAATCAACAAAACTGGGAAGGACGAAACCAACAAAACTGGAAAAGACAAAGCCCCCTTGAAAAATCCCAACAAGAAACTAATGATGCCAAAGAAAACATATTTAAAGTATGGAGACAAATGAACCGAGCTGACACAAGTCATATAATATGGGACTAAGAAAGGCCAAGGCATCGAAATACGAAGAGAAGGGGGAAGGACATCGCCGCATGAATGTGTAGTTGAAGGTATGTGTGTGATTTACAAGACGCAAAAAATGAGAGTGTTCAGACGGTGCTGTCCGCTGGTGGGTGTATGTGATACAATAAGGGTTGATGACGGAGAAACCCTGCCACATGCAAGTAACAAGTACAATGAGGTCACTTTTTGCCAGTCCAAATCATGACGAGAGCCGAAGATTCCACGAAACTGTCAACAGGTGGAAAAGAATAAAACGGAATAAATAAATCATTCTTCGTAATATAGCTCTGAGACCCACGCATGACCCACAAGGAGAAAAAAAACATGAGAACCACAGCCAAGAGAGAATGATAGAAAAAGGAAACGCTCGCGAAAACAAGAAGCTCGGTAAGACTACAGATCCAATTAAACTCGCAACAGCCAGTTCGACGAGCTTTAAATGAAGGGAGGTGGCAACAACGGACCGGAGGCGAAGGGTAGTGATAGAGGTCGGCCAAATGCTCATCAAAACGAACGGCGTTCGGGCCAAAAAACGTCAATCACGCAATACGAAACCTGAAAGTCGGGAAAAAATATACATTAATCAATGGACACCTAGCAAGACTGTCATCCTCGCATGCATGCGTCAACGGAATGAATGTCCAAGATCTGAAAGACCAGCCATAATTGAGCCTATGTCATAGCCGAGATCAGGAAAGAACGAGACCGGGACAGCGGGGCATCCTGGAACCATTCATATCAACGCACCAAATAAGAAATGAACATACATCGCTTTTCGACATCACGCAACCATGAAAAAAGCAGCTTCACTGCCCACCGCCTAAAGCCGTCCTCGCATTAGCAGCGTGCTGATGATTATGATGATATTGGTGACCCCTCCCAACATCAGATTCAATCGGACTTTCCGCACTAAGCGGTGTCAAAGGCTCCCTATTCACACTCGAGAGCAAAGTCCCATGCTGCTGCAGTACTCCGCTATCATTCACTGGAGAGTCCAACTCTGGTGACGTTCCATAATCCAATTTCATTCCCATTAAGGAACCATAATGAGGTTGACTGGACCCGGATTGAACCAACCGGTCCATATGTGCCAATGGCGGGAGCTGCATCCCATTTCCTATATCATTCCCGCTGGTACTGACATTCTCTTCAGCAGTGTTGCTGGAAGTTTCAGCAATGGCTGAATGTGGGGGTGCAGAACTAAGTGGCGTTAACAGTCCTGCCCCAACACCAGACCCAGCAGCACCAGGACCAGTAACGATATTCCCGGCTTGTGACAACGGTGATGGTCGTGTTGTGTAGCCCGAATAAACATGATGACCAGTGGACAGATATCCTGGAAGTGAAGGGTGAATCCCAGAGGGTGACTGCGAATTTGAGTGCGGACGCGGTGAATTTGGATGAGAATGAGGCCGAGGCTGAGGCTGAGGATGAGGATGAGTGTTTAACGGCGGAATCACTCTGTCAGGCTGTGTACCCGGCGTCGAAAAATTGTAATGCACAAACTTCAAACCCCGTGTATCAAAACTATTCTCAAACTGAAAACCCGATGCAGAAGACGTAGATGTCGCAAAAACTTGAGAACTCCGATTGCGAGAAGACGGAACAGATAACGAAGGTGGCGGAGAAGAAGCTGGAGAAGCAGCGGGAGGATGTAATCCCAATGATCCAGAAGTCGTCGAAGGCATCGAAGTAGAAGTCGAAGCTCCAGTGATAGCAGTCACACCAGTGGTTCCAATGGGCGGTGAAGGTGATGGAGTCAACGCCTTTCCATTCTTATTGGTATCACTCTCGCCCGCACGAGCACCAGAGGCCAAGGCCACATAATGAGCGTGTCCATACCCATCACTGGGTGAGTTCTCAGTCGCCTCATAAGAGCCGGCAGAGACTAAACCACCTTTCCTCACCAGTGCACTAGCATGGCCAGGCGATCCGCTCGCAGCGGCTATAGTTGCCAGTGGCGGGGTTACGCCTCCTCCACCAGCACTTCCGACACTGTCACGCTTTCGATGCCTTTTGGCGTCAATCCCATTGGAACTACGCGAACCTCCGACAAAATGGTAGTGTTGATGCGAAAGATTGGGTTCTTGGGAGAAAGAGTTTGAATCATTCGGTAATGAGTTAAATTTTGAGCTGCCGCTAGGAGTAAGGTCAATATCGGAAGATTTCTTTTTGCGACCATGGCCTGATGAACTTCCACCATCCTTTTTTGCCCTTGATCGAGCAAATCGAAGTCCACAACTGTAAAATAGTCAGCCAAAATGTTCTGGAACATATAATATTATGCATGAAGGGTGACAGGCAAGGAAAGACGCAATTCAGGAAAAGAGCTCACGCATTGCAAAGTTCTTTTTTCCCGGATGGACCCTTCCTCCATTCTGGACTAGAAGTCGCACCACAGCTTGAACAATCTGATAAGCCCACTGGGCGGGTCCCAGGCCCTCTGCCTCCAGTATTTGAAACAGCGTTTAAGACACCAGCAACGCCACCCGGTTGATATCTTGGATCGCCGATGACAGCGGAACCACCACCTCTCGTTGATAGAGGACTTGGACGACGTTTGGATGGCGGAACGACATCGACAGTCGGGGGAGGTGCGTTAGGATCGGTAGTGGTCAACAATGATGAAGGAGTCGATGATATGCTGTTGCCTACGAACGAAGAAGCACGACCTGTGCCCGTAGAATAAGCACTATAAGCGGGCGATGTGGCTCGATAATAATCACTTATATGCCAGGACGAGGTGGATGGAGGTGGCACGACTGCTGGGGTGGTAGAGTAGGAAGCAGAACGAGGATGAGGGATCGAGGATGAAGATGGTGGCACCGGGTTGGAGGTATGGGCTAGAGGAGAGAGAGGATGGCTAGGGCTTGGAGTAGCCCATTGGGATTGAGCAGAAAGGGGCTGAGGTTGAGGATAGTTTTGGTGGGACCAATATGGAGGTAATGAAGTGGTCGGGGGTGGGAGAAGGGGCTGATGAGTGAGATAACCCTGAGAGTATAGAGGAGGGTAGGAGGAAGCCGGAGAATCGTAGTAGGAGGGACCAGAAGGAGGTGGATAGTTCGGACCATTGGGGGAATTATAGGAGATGGGATTGTGCATTGTGGGAGGGTTGGGCGTAGAGGAGCTGCGGGGGGATGAGTCTAACTTGTGGCAGGCAAACATGACGGAGCCTAGGATGTGTACAAGGGATGTGAGAACACTTTAAGAAAGAGGAGGAAGAGAAAGAAGGTTACCATGCGGTATAAAGATGCTCTCGACCTCATCAAGTGTGGGGGACATGAGTTGGGTGGCCCTGTACCTGCGTGTGCAGCTCGTTTTGGCATTGTTATCTTTGTGTGGACCTGAGTCCATCTCCGCATTCTCCACGAGTCTGGCCAACTGCCTGCCGGTGAGGCCGTCCCCTTGATCCGGGGGCCACGAGAGAAGGAGCTGACGTTGGGGAAGGTTTGCGAGAATCTGGAAAACACGGGGAGGAGGACCAGATAGTGAGGGCGAATGGGGGACACACATGAGGAGACGGCGAAAGAGGAGTTCGATCTGCTCCGAGGGCATGAAGGGTGTGCCACACCAATTCGACCAATGAGATCTGTGAGACTCGTCGTTGTCGATCCGGGGATTGAGATCGACAGAGGCGTGGATGAAGCAAAGAACGAGACCCTCGGCAGCCCAGTTGATGACGATATCTACAGCCAGATGGTCATCGTCACCGACGATTTTTTGTGCATCTGGCCAGGAGGGGGAGGCGCCGGAGTAGCCAAGATTGCGACGCACATTGGAGAGACGCAGGAAACGGACACTGGAAAAAAGTCAGAGGGCGAAGAGAAAAGAAAGGAACAACTCACCTGGTGACTGAACCATGGAGAGTGCGGGAATGGAGCACGCCACTGAGGTCGGATTCTGCAGAAGATTGTTCATCTGGATGAATAAAAGAGAGAAGGGATTTTCCGATGAGGAGGTCGGCCTGGGGGCCAAGGTGGGAGGCGAAGATGGGGTCAAGGTAAATGAACTGGAGGTCGGTAGAGAGTAGAGTCCAATCTGGGGAGGAATGAGCTTCGAAATAATAAAAAGGAAAACATACAGCAGCGGGCCTGGTAGTGGTACGGGTCCATTGTCGCCGGGTAATCCATTGTCGCCGAGTGTTCCATTGTTGCCGAATGGTCTATTGTCGCCGGATGGTCTATTGTCGCCGGATGGTCTATTGTCGCCGAATGGCCCATTGTCGCCGGATGGTAGGAATTCATTGTCGCCGGGCCTCTCTCCACCAGCGCAGTTCTCTGAGACCTGCCTCTCCACTCAGGGGCCCCCTGTTTGCGCACGCTTGACCCAATGTTTTCGGAAAACATATGGGTGGCTGCTGCCGACGGCGACCTCCCGTCCGTCGTCCTCCTCGTCGACGACCATGAACGCAGTCCTAACGTGCCCGACGAGTACACATACACACCCATGTAGGTCTTGCTGCTCATTGTTTTCTACCACTCACCCTCTCTCAGGCACGCTGCCGCATCCTACGGCCACATTGACATCCTGCAGTTTCTCATTTCTAGGGGTATGTGTCAGTCTTATTCTTCTTATCATCAACCTATCTCACGCCCCAGGCGGCGACGTCAACGTCGTGGACGGCGACGGCGACACTCCACTCTACACCGTCGAAGATATCAAGACTGCCCAGTTTCTCGTCGCACAGGGTGCCGTCGTAGACCGCACAAACAACGAGGGCGTCTCAGTAGGTCCAGATATGTCCTATTTTTCACAGGATAATACTAATCTACAACTAGCCCATCGAGCACTTGCGTCCTGAATTCCCACGTGTGGCAGCCTATCTTGAGTCCCTATCGCATGGACTCACAGATCCTGCTCCGCACACCCTAGTGTCGCAGCACGCACAGAACGCTGTATCTGATGCCCTCACTGACCGTCTCATCGCTCAGGTATCGGCCCTAGTCGACTCCGACGAGGACGGGCTGCAGCGCACCGTGGCTGCGAGCGTGTTGGAGAGTCTGGCTCAGGGCCAGGCACTCTCGACAGATGTAGAGCCAGAGAGTCCACACCCGACAAGCGCCCCCGGCTGTTGTAGATTCAGATTTTGGATTTAGACTTTTGAGAGTGCTTTATAGATTTCTGACTATTTCTGATCATGATCGACCTTTTGATCGAATCACACGATCTTCTCTGCTATGCCCCTGTCCGACCACGCCCCTGCTGCTGGCCTCGCTGCTTTTCTTCCTTTTAACCTTGACCACCATGCCACAATTCAGCATCGTCTTCAGGATGCCACTAGCAAGGGCTATGAGTCTATCTGTCTTCCTCTCACATCTGAAAATTGGAAGCTGCGCTGGGAGGGTATGTGTCTCCTCCCCGCTGAGGGTGGCAGCGACGATGCAAGAAAAGCATGCGCACGCGCTGCAGATCTTTGGCGCCAGCGTCCCTGCTTTCTTCCCGACGAAGTGACTCTCAGGCACCTCGATCAACCCCAGGGGATTATCGCCATGATTTCAGAATGGCTTCAGCTCGATGCAGACGACGACGGCATCAGACATGACGCCGAAATTGCAAGTCTTCCGCTTCTTTTCTTCATTCCATCTTACATGTCTCCAGGCCCTGAAACAAGAACTTGCCTATGCCTCCTACCTCAGCATCCACACTGCCATTCTTCCAGCTCCACGAAACAGATCCCACGTCGCATCCTACGCCCGCATCATCAACAGCTGCCTTCAAAGTACCCCCTATATCTCTCTTTCCGTCCGGCTGCCCATCTACGATCCAACTATCCTCCATGCTCACACTGAGGCCGTTTTAGGGACATCACGCTTGGATACATCAATTGCTTCATGCAATGACACTGAGATATCATCCGATGAAAGCGAGCTGAACGCAACTTGGGAGATGTGGGATCTCATCAGGTCCATTTGCGATTACAACACTCGATTGACGCTGAGTACGCTTCCCATTTCTACATCTTTATCAGAACTGATTCTATCTTCGTCGCAGCACTTGATCTGACTCCTCCACTCCCTTCTAAACTCGGTGTGTTGAGTAAGTGGGCTGCAGAATCAGTCCGCTATGTATTTCTCCCGGCATCTACCTTTATCGCAAACACCAAAGGATACCCTGTGTTGCCCAAGCCTACTCAGTCTTTCATAAGAGATTGTATGATCGTAAGCTGCTATTCATGGTCCCTTCAAATATGACTCATGACATGACTATATAGCACTGTCCGACTGTGATTTTTGCGGACACCACTCTAAACAAACACGCTCGCGGAGGTGATGCTGCGTATTCCCAGTATATCAAGTTTTTAGAAAAAACCAGTCCTGCTGTTCGAAATGCACAAACAATGGGGACGGTCGAAAATTTCGCCCAGGGGTATCAAGATTATTTGCAGGCCCCACTGCAGGTCTGTCCTGATGCATCGACGCGAATTCATAGTTGATGGCTATGGCAGCCTTTGATGGACAATTTACAGAATATGACGTATCAGACTTTTGAACAGGATCCCGTCAAGTATGAAAGGTACGAGGAGGTAAGCATACCAAGTCTTTGTAGGGCCCTGGTATTTCTCATGCTGTATATGTATAGGCGATTTTCAGAGCTCTCGTAGATCGGCCTGCAGCAGAACGAATGTACAAGAGCCCTTATCTTCTTCTCGTATCACTCACTAATCATATTCAGTATCTGCTGTGTAGCAGGAGCCGGTCGTGGTCCACTCGTTGCGAGATGCTTGAATGCAGTTGGACGAGCTCAAAGAGATGTCTTTATTTACGTCGTTGAAAAGAACCCAAATGCATACGTTACGTGAGTTGCATTTTACAATCTATATATACATGACATGAACCGCTAAGCTAGTCCCTGACAGGTTACAACAAAGGAAAGACCATGAATGGAGGGAAAGCAATGTTCAACTCCTCTTTGGTGATATGAGGAATCTGGACGTACCGGAACCGGTGGATATACTTATCAGCGAATTGTTAGGTTCATTTGGGGATAATGAGCTTAGTCCAGAATGTTTAGACGGGGCACAGAAATGTTTGAAACGTACGTCCTACACCTCACTTTACGACCACGTATTAACACAACGCCTAGCGACCGGCATATCGATACCTTCATCCTATACATCCCATCTTGCCCCTCTATCCTCATCGAAACTTTACAATGAAGCACGTGCGCTGAGAAATGCAGATGATTCGTTGGAAACGCCCTATGTTGTAATGTTCCAAGCTGTCAATATTCTCAGCGAGGATAAGTCGCAATGTGGGTCAAAAATCCAGGAATGCTGGGGGTTTGAACATCCTAGGGGGGATCATGGGAATGAGGGTGGAGATGGTGGTGGTGTGGTGGCGGTAAATGAGAGTAGATCACCATTAACGAATCATCACAATGTGAGGAGTGCGAGGTTGAGGTTTTGGATCCCACATGCAGGAGTTTTACAGTGAGTGGTCACGACGTTGAAGTATGATTCATCTTGACATGTTGTTTCGTTGGGTAGCGGGCTGGCTGGTTATTTTGAGGCCGTGAGCCAGTTTTGTTTGTTCGCTCGGTCAGTTCATGTATCCATGACATCCAATAGATTTTGTACGGGACTATCGGACTGAGTATACATCCACATCGAAAAGACCAGGTATCGAAAAACATGCTGAGCTGGTTCCCATTATTCTTCCCGTTCAAGGTAGGCCTTTTGCTATATACAATCACACATGACTAAAACAATTTTTGTTCAATAGGAACCACTCTACCTACCGAGCAATTCGGAACTACAGGTCTCAATATGGCGGCTAACAAACGATCGTCAAGTATGGTATGAATGGCACGCGGAATCGTTCTTAAGGATTTCTATCATGCCTCCTGGTGTTAGATCAGATTATTCGGATGCCGGAACACCAACATCTGTGTCGGTGTCAGCACCACAGGGGCGGGCAATATCTCCTTTGAGTGCATTGGCGGATGACGAGTCATTTTTTATGAGTGGGGGTACGAATAATGGAAGCGTCAGAGAAAGCGCTACTTCTTATAATGAGGGAGGGAATGGAGAGGGAAGTGTGAAAGGGAATCAGAGCGGTGCGTTGAAGAGATGGAATAAAAATGCACCGATACTTCGTGCTGGGGTTGGGTTTGAAGTTGTCAAGATTGGACATACGAGTTTGCATAATCCTGGAGGTAGAAGTAGTTGGATCGGGTTGTGAGGAGAGGATAGGATGAGAATTGCTCCGCGAGGGTTTTCCCGTTGCCAGAGATCTTGTCATCAGAAAAGCCAACTTTGACCGCACGACTGCCATGGTTGTCACGAGTGGGCTGCATTTCATCATGATTGGGATAAAGTCCGAAACCTCATTACCCACTATTCATTCCGTTTAGAAGTTCTGAAATATACACTATCGGGTTTCTCCTATTTTCATTTAGTCCTCCAGTCTACAATGCCAGAGGCTGAGCAGAACCCAAATACCCAGAAAAGGAATGTCTGAAAATAAAAATAGATCCGAAAATTTCGAAAAGGGCGTGAGAGTGAAACTTGGGGGAGTACTAAAAGCACGGCTCCTTTACGTTATCGGTCTCCCTCATCTCCATCACCGCTTGCTCCTGTCCTCTCGCCCCTCACATTCCTTTTTGAAGGCGTCTTTTCTGTCGTTTATTCTCTTACTACAGTATCAAATACCAAGTCCTCCGTTGCTCGCAATTATAAGCGCCGTCGTCATGAAGTACTCGACTTTTGTTGTTGCTGCCCTTGCTTCTGTACAGTCCGTTTGGGGACTGATGATTAATACTCCGTATGTCGTCTCTCTTTCAGGTGAGGGATGGTGGCTGACATTGTTCCTGGTGCGTAGTACGAGTGTTGTGCAATGTCGTGCGTCTCAGTTTCTTTGTTTGGTGTGAGTTCTGTGTGTGCGGTTTATGCTTAATGTCTTTGTCAAGAACCGATTATGCTTACATGGAGTGGTGGTCAACCCCCATATTTCTTGTCTGCCCTTCCTGGTGAGTCATTGTTGGTGTCGTACGTGTCTATGTGCTGACAGGAGATTAGGTGGTCAGGCATCGGCTGCTGCTGTAGGCTTGAATCTATTCCTGCTATTCTTTGAATTCACTTTTTTTGCATGTGACTTGTGTTTAGCTTAAAAGTTGGGATTCCACTTCTGATACGAGTCTAACTTGGATTGTGGATATCCAAGCAGGGACTTCCATGTGAGTGTTTTGATTCCTTTCCGGATATTGAGTTGATCACTTTTGTATTTGTGTTTAGAACCATGTCCATCAAGGACAGCACCGGTGCCATAGCCTACGCAGATGCTGTCACAGTCCAATCTAGTAGCCAGACCGAGTATGTGCATCCTATCCCTTATTTTCCTTTGTTCACGACCATGATTCCCGCAGCTGCCTCAACGGCGGCGGTAGTAGTGCATCTCCCGCTGTCTCAGGCAATTTGTCACCCTCTCCTGCTGCCGTATCTGCTACCACTAGTGCAGCTGCCTCTTCCGCTTCGGCTCCGTGAGTACCACCTCAACCATCGAACAGAATCTGATTGAGCTTATAATTACGACAGCAGCAACAGTGGCAGTGCCTCAGCTGCAACTTCAAGCTCTGCTCATACCAGTGGTTCTCAGGCTGCTGTCGTTTCTTCAAGTTCAAAACAGAATGCTGCCATTGGTAACTACCCTATCGAGGCCGTCACTGGTGGCCTTGTCAGCTTTGTTGCTGTCGCTGGTGCCCTCTTGTTCTAGAATCACTTTTTTTACTACTGCTTTGGACATTATCATTATCATCATTGACCGGTGATGACCGTTTATATCTAGTGCACTTTGTCTATAACTTCCGTATAAAGATGTGTGATCATGTGACGTAACGCGACCTTCTGAAAGGAAAGTACACGTGAATGGATTGATTTGGGAGGAAGCCTTTTTTAACCCCTCGTGGAAGCGTTGGATTGACTAGCTTAGACACCCAACACAGTTCTCTTTTCCCTATCTATTTGACTATTCGGATTTTCTCTCTAATTATTTAATACCCATTCATGGTCGACGCAGATACCTCTCTTGCTGCGCCGCAGCCGATGACTAACACTGCCGAATCCTTAGACTCGTTCGCGTCGGATGCGATTGCACAGCAGAGTCAGGATGCTCAAGTATCAGATACCCAGCTTGTGATTGATAATGGTGCTACGTCCCCGTCGAAAGCTTCGACTGAGGAGCCCGTATGTGTTGTTTTTTTGTGGTCAGAAATTCAGCATTTGTGATTCAAATTTGAAATTTATCAAGGATATTGGGAGTGCTGTGCTTGAAAATTCAGATGCTGCAGATACAGAGGATACAGGATTGAAGAAATGTGATGATGACGGTGATGATAATGGTGATGCAGTGGACACAGAGGATGTTGATGGCGTCAACACTATCTCGGAGGTGTCTGCAAACGTACGTCTCTGGCGAATGGTGTTGTGAACTGGCTTATTGACGCCTTTCTCTCTCTTTTTCCCTTTCTCTTATGACCGATATCGATACTCAAAAGACTGACAACGTCGCCCATACTAGTGTACCTGAAGAAACATCTGAGACTGTGAGCGATTAGTCTTCGCTGCCTATTGGCTTGGAGCTTATTTTTATCCAGTCTATGACCGAAGTGAGTCCTAGCGCTCAAGAATCCACTCCGAGTATAGACCCCTCAAGTTGTGTGAGTATTTGTGATATCCTATCTTGGGGCTCAATTGATTGGGACATCGTATCTGCTAGGATGTAGAGACTGACCCTGCACCAGAATCGGCTGTCGATAGTAATTCTTCGACTCCGATAGCAGTGAAAGTAAGTAATTTGTTCGAAATTCAGGTTACATGAATCTTATTTGAATCACTTTAGGTCGAGTCGCCAGTCACAGAACAACAGACAATGCAGACGACCGCTGACACGTCCTCTCAGGTACGTTGAAGTTTTTAACCTTTTTTGGAGGACACTCAATTCGATTACTTCGAAGGTTAATGAAGAGATAACGGAAGTCGACCTGGTTGAAGAAGTTGATGTCCAAGCTGAACTCGGGATTGAGAAGATAACGAGCGTCGATAACAAGAGTGCCGAGAAAGAAGCCGAGAGCCCGAAGTTGATGGGAGTTGAAGATAAGACTGCTGAGTCTGATGCAAAAGAGACAGCTATCGACATTAATGAGGCCGATGAGACACATGTCGAGTCTGCAATACCGCAAATCAACATACAGATTGCGGAAGCTGAGGTCACCCCTGGTATGTTGTCTAATAATCCTGTTGAGTTACTGTACACTCATTCATCATAGCTGAAACAATAAATGCTGGCTCACATAACGCTGATGATAGTCCTATCGATGTCGAAGTCGTCGCCCCAACTCCTGCACTTATTGATAATCGCCAGCTAGAAGAATCAGATGCCGGCGATACCCCTATACCTGAAGGATCTCCTGAAAAAATCACCTCCACGCATGCTATCCCGCTGGAAGATGTGGTGACTGATGAGGGCACTCGCACTCCTCGTGCCAAACCCGAGACCGGGGAGTTGGTTGAAAAGAAAGCCAGTGTTAAAGAAGAGGCGGTTGAAAACGAAAGTTCACCTACTTCATCGACCGTCGACAAGGCACCCCTGATTAAGGAAGAAGAGACGACCGATGGTTCGGCAGAGGTTCCTACCAAAGCTGTAGAAGAAATGCCCGTTAACGATGAATCTATCTCCAGCGAACCTGGTGAGGTTATCACCGGGGAAGCGTCAGCTATGAATCTTGCGCCTGCTGTTGTTGAAGAACATACTTCTGTTCAAGGAGATGCCGCTACCAAAGGTGAAACTGTTGCGGAGGGGGTCGTTCCTGATGCAAGTATATCATTTGTGGAGGAGAAACCAGTGGTAGATGATGCGGCTTCCACGAGTATTCCTGATGAACCTCAGTTTGCTCAGGAGGACTCCGAAGTTCCTGTCACTGTTCCTGTGCAGGAGAATGTAGGTGAAGTCGTCACAACCAAAACGGAATTCATCCCCCAAGCTACTCCTGATATCATCGATGAACCGCAGTCCATCCAGGATGCTCCATCTGGTATTGTTGCTGCTGCTGAGGACCAACGCACAGAGGAGGATCTATTACATCCGGCGGCTATTGATCTAGTTCAAACCTCTCAGACACCTGCAATCGAAGATTCTAATGATATGACAGAAACTGGATCCCCCGCACTTGTTACTGAGGATATTACTCCTGAGCCTGTTGCAAAAGCCGTGGTCACTCACGAGATTCCGGTTGCCGAAGAAAAAGTGATTACCCAGGAGGAGGAGGCTGAGACAGCCGTTTCTCAGGAACAAGCTGTTGATGTTAATGATTCGAAGAATGTTCCAACTGAAATTGTGGAGGAACCAGCTACTGAGGTGGTTTCTAGTGCTGAAGCTGAGGCGACAGTAGATTCTGAGGTCCATGAGATGACTGAAGACCAACTTGGCCTAGTTAGGGAGGTACCCGTTACCCAGGAAGGAAAGGAGGATGGTGCAGATGTGGAGGTGGCACAGGAATTTACTGCTGAAGAACCTGTGGAGGAGGAAGAGTCCGTGAAGGATCCTGTTCTCGAAAAGCCTGTGAACGAGCCCCCTACTGTTGAAGAGTTCATGAAGGAGGAAGCTGTCGCTGGGGAGATAACCATGCATAAAGAAGCTGTGCCAGAGCCTGCGAAAGAGGAGCCTGTCACAGAGATATCTGTGGGAGAACCGGTGAAAGAGGATCTCGTCCCTGATCAAATGCCTGTGAAAGAAGAATTGGTTGCCGAGGAGCCTGTGAGGGAGGAATTGGTTGCCGAGGAACCTGTGGAGGAGGAATCGGTTGCCACGGTGCCTGTGAAAGAAGAACTCATGGTTGAGGAGCTTGCAGGAGAGAAATTTGCAATGAGAGATGCATCTGCAACGGAGGAAGCTGTGATCGAGAAGTCTATCAAAGAAGAGCCTGCTGCGGGAGAGCAGGT
>Ga0153946_1000126_pt1 | contig 28588 bp, 15 predicted proteins | sample TSNJ030MetaG_FD_104751 | JGI IMG/M metagenome (GOLD analysis project Ga0153946, IMG submission 104751) | Attine ant fungus gardens microbial communities from New Jersey, USA - TSNJ030 MetaG | ecosystem: Host-associated > Fungi > Mycelium > Unclassified | place: USA: New Jersey, Wharton State... | reverse complement strand
GGCTCAAAAGCTTATACTATAGTAAACCAACTTCAAAATGCGATCATTTTGAAGTTGGTTTACCGGCTGGGAATCAACTTTTCCTCTTTCTTTTTTCCATTTTTAAAGTTGATTCACTATATCAACGATAAGTGTGCAGCGCCTTGTAGTTCAGCAGGTGTTCGTTATCTACATCCTCAAGGTTGATGGATATGATTTGTTCCTCGTTAACGCACGTCCTCCGGCACACCATTTTCGCGGATCTCGTCGAACGACAGAGAATCCATGCCCACCGGCATCCTGCAAAGTGCTTTAACCTCGCCGATGTACTGGCGGAATTGCTTGGACGGTTGCGGAGGAGACCCTGTTTTCAAAGAGCGACACGAGAACCTTTTCCTTAGTTCTCGTGTCGCTCTTCCGTCTCTGTTATTTCTCGCTGACGGTTAGCCTTGCTTTAATTACAATAAGGCTTTACCGGTGGATGTTTATTGCGTATGACTGGTTCAACGATCTACCATGCGAAAATCAATTACCTTCGGAGGACTGAGCTTTCCGCGTATTTCTTGGATCAAAGCATCCGTGCACTCGATACCTTTTTTCTCCGCCTCCATCTGTGCTTGGTATTTAAACCATGTATCCACCAGCGTATCGTCGCCCTCGCGAGTGCATGCATACTCGTTCTGGAAAAGTTTTTCCAAAAAATCATATTCCTTTAGTTCAACCGCTGCAACACCCACCAGTATACGCACCCGTTCGCCCTGCTTTACCTCATCGATGGCCGAAGTATAGAACGTCCAAACCTTCTGGTATTCGCTTCTTTGCAGCAGCATATCGATGTATTCCTCGGCAAACGCTTTGTCAATTGCACACGCGCCTAAATCGATGGCCTGTTCCATGTAAGAGAGCGCTTTCTCCCATTTTTCTTCCCGCCATGCCGCCACTGCCAGATTGCGCAGGCTCCACACGGAAGGCTGCATCTGGAGAGACTGTGTCCATTCCCGGATACCCTCTTCAAACGCAAAGTTTTCATAAGACATCACACCCAGATGCAGATGCGTTAAATAGTGATCGCCGCCTTTATTTTTCAGGCTCTCCTCCAGCAGCGGCTTCCATTTTTCATCTATCATCCAAGAACCCGGTATGCTATCCGGATCCTGTTCCGGTATGATCCCTTTTTCCAAAAGACACAGCCAAGAGTATTGTTCTGTTGTTATGCTGGAGGTTGGGAAGTAAAGTCCATCAGGTATTGCTCCGTCATTTTGTGCCTCTCGCCGTTTCCCTTCCAAACAACCCCAACCACTTCCAGATGATAGAACCTCTGCCGGATGAATCGATACCATCTGCCCAAATTTTTCATAAGCTTCCAACATTTGATCTGAGGTCAATTGATCGTTCACATAGTCCTGCACAACTTTTTGCGACGCATACCAATCTTTCTGGAATGGCGCTTTTTTGTCTTTAAGCTGGGTTTGTCCAAACGCCTGCATGTAAGTCCATGTCGTATTCGCGCCAATTTGAATACCATTTAGCTGCGTGGGGGCAAGGCCGGATTGCAGCTCCATGAAATATTGGCCGGGTTCGCTGAGAAATTCATTCCAACGCTTTCCTCCCGCGTGATTGCCCCAAGTAAACATTTTCCGTATACGCAGGGGCTGGGTGGAGCGTTCAAAAAAGAGTGTGCCATCTTCATCCTGATATGCCGCGGCACTCCATGGAGAGGGATCCGTCTTTGGATTTTGGAAAAAGAATTCATTGGAATAGTTGGAATTCATGGTATAAGTGGAATCCACTCCGGGAATTGTGGGCAGATATGGTAGCTTCGCGTGTCCGAACATGCGCAGTGGGTTCACATTATCCCCCATGCTTTCCGGACAAATGTACATAACCTCTCCCGTCCCTGAAAAGACGCGCACATTATCCCGCTCCGGCAGATCCACGTTTGTCCACCAATACATGGGTTTTGCCACTTTATCATCATTTATAATGCGCACATAGGCGTACAATATTTCGCTGCCTTCCGGAAGATGAAAATCGATCTGAAAAAACAGTCTCTTACACCGCTCAAATTCGTACATGCGCAGGAATTCATAACCCTCGTCTGTCACCACCTTTGCAAAAAACAGAGGTTTGTTGGTATTGAAATGATGGCCGTACTGGCCAATATTCCATTCAATTCCGCCCGAAAACCATGCATTCAGTATCGCTAGATTGCAGGGCTGATAAACCGGGTTTTTGGAAAATACTTCTTTTCCTGTGACCTTGTTGTACATTGAATACAACCGACCGCCCTGTTCCGGCAGGAATTGAACGCACACTTTATCGTTCTCAATAACCGCCGTGCGCATACTGATCTTTTTTTTATTCCTGTCATACTTGTCCAGCATTCGGTAAGGCAACACCCGGTAACCCGTGTCATTCCCAATATTCTCCATCTCTTCGGCTTGCAACGTTCCGTCGCTCTTCACGGGCTTGTCCTTCACGGGATCCCGAAAAATGGGCAGGGGATTCTCCCCCTTTATGAGAGTACCCGCAATTTCCAGCGTAGATAAATAAACTTTCATTTGCTTACCTCTTTCTATCCATTTTTTTCCACGCTCAGCGTGGTAGCGTACTTCATAATCTCCTCTTGGGAAAAATTTTCCGCGCCAATCATTGCGGTAGCCAATCCTTCAAACAATACGACAATCCTGTCGCTGGAGCCGATCAGCTCTGGTAATTCGCTGGAGATAAGAATGATGGCTATTCCTTCCTTTGCCAAGCCTTCAATCAGCTTGTGTATTTCGGCCTTAGCCCCCACGTCAATGCCGCGAGTTGGCTCATCCAGGATCATAATTTTCGGATGTTTGCACATCATTTTTGCCAAGCAGGCTTTTTGTTGGTTTCCCCCGCTTAAGTTGCCGATAAGCGTCATATCCGAAGATGTTTTAATTCTCAGCTTCTCAATGTATTCATGCGCCAGCGCGGTTTCTCTGCTGTGGTCGACAAAACCATGACGGCTGATTTCCCGTAATGTCGCCATTGTAATATTGTTTTTAACATTCAAATCGGGGAAAATCCCTTCCATCCTTCTGTCTTCCGACACATAGGCAATGCCTTTTCCCAACGCATCAGATGGCGATTTGATCTCAACTTTTTTCCCATTCAGATATATCTCTCCGCCATCATAAGGATCCAATCCGAAAATACACCTGCATATTTCGGTTCGGCCCGCGCCGATCAATCCGCCCATGCCCAATACCTCGCCCGCTCGCACCTCAAAACTGATAGGCTCAAAAACACCTTTCTTATACAGGTTTTCTACGCGCAGGACTACGTCACTCAGCGACGTCCGCTCCCTTGAAAAGATATCTTTCAGATCGCGGTCTACCATGTATCGGATCAACTGTTTTTCCGCAATCTGATTGACAGGCACAGTTACAATGTGTTTTCCATCGCGCAGCACCGTCACTTCATCGGCAATCTCAAATATTTCCTGCATGCGATGCGTAATGTATACGATCGCAACACCCTGCGCCTTAAGGTCTTGTATCATTTGGAACAGTACTTGCTTGTCCGCTTCCGAAATCGCTGATGTTGGCTCATCCATTACAACAATCCAACTGTCCTCACTGACAGCTTTCGCGATTTCCACCATCTGCTGCTTCCCTACCGCCAGGCTGGACACCTTCTGATTCATATCCAAGCTCAGGTTAAACGTGGACAATATTTTCTTAGTATTGTTCCGCATTTCTTTGATGTTCAGCAAGGCCCGGAACCGCAACGTCTGTTCTTTTCCCAAATACACATTTTGCGGTACGCTTAATTCCGGTACCAGCGCCAGCTCCTGGTAAATAACGGAAATACCCGCCTTCTTGGCGTCTGATGGCGAAAGGATCTGGATGGGCTGTCCATCCAACAGTATCTCCCCATCATCCATCCGGTAGACGCCGGAAAGTATTTTGATCAAGGTGGATTTTCCCGCTCCGTTTTCACCGGCTATCGCGTGCACCTGACCGCTTTTGATTTCAAACGTCACATCCTTTAGCGCCTGTACTCCCGGAAAATACTTTGATACGTTCTTCAATACAAGCGTATGTTCCTTAGATAGGGCATTCTTTGCGCTGCTCATTTTTTCCGAATCTTTTCTGGAAATCATATTCCATTTATAAAGCTTACTGTCATTTATGATGATAGCGAAAAGTATTGCTGCTCCCTTTATAATCGTATTAAAGAATATCGGGGTATCAATCATATTGATTCCCAAATACAAAACACTAATAATTAAGGTGCCCAGCAATGTGTTTTTTATAGAACCCTTTCCTCCTGCCAAGCTGATACCACCCAACACAACCGCCGTAATAACATCAAATTCGATGCCCTGACCCGCAGTGGGTTGGGCTGATGACGCACGGCCAATTGTAATGATGGTTGCAATGCCACACAACAGGCCCATAAATCCAAACACCTTGACTGACTGGACTCTGTAATTGATTCCTGACGCAATGGCGGCCAAGGGATTTCCACCCGCCGCGTAAGTCATTCGTCCAAAGCGGGAGCGTTCCAGTATTAATATGGAAACAATCACCACTGGAATCATCACAAACGCCATAGCCGGAAAGCCAAATCCCCCAATGGGAATGATCGCGCTGCCCAATGCATTAAAGGTTTCATTGCTTACCACAATCCTCGTGCCGTTGGTCAAGAACAATGTTAATCCTCTTCCAATGAACTGTGTCGCCATAGTCGCCATAAATGAATTGATTTTGAATCTGCCGACCAACACGCCGTTGAGTAGTCCAAATGCCGTCGAGGTTGCGATTGCCACTACAATTCCGAGGATGGCCGACCAAATCGTAGTTCCACCCGTTGCGTTGATCACAATTGCGGTAACAACCCCGGATATGGCTATATTTGAGCCGACGGATAAATCGATGCTGCCCATCAATATCACGAAAGTCATGCCCATCGCGAGAATAATCATAACAGACGACTGCCTGATAATGTTGGTGATCGATTCAACCGTAAAAAAATAGGGTACAGTTATTGAATAAAAGGCGACAAACGCTAAAGCAACGCATATCAATACCAATGCCTGCTTTTTTCTATGTTTGTCCGCTATCGGTCGTTGATTACTCATTGCTTAACCTCAATTATTTTGTAGTATGCGCAAAATTCTTACAATTCTGCGCATACCATCATTTACTCTTCAGCTGGTCTACAAAAATACTAATTAGTTAATGTAGGAATCCATACGTCCGGGCCAAACTCCTGCTTATACGCACTAGCGATTTTCTGGGCCTCTTCGGGTGTCACCATATCTAGTTCCTCACCCGCGTCGTTGTAGTTGATCTCCCAATCTTTCGCCATCTGTTGATATTCCTCGCTCATAATCCTGTACGTATGCAACAGCTGCGTCGTGTCCATTTCTTGACCTTTTGCGATGTAGTAGCAAATTGCCTCAAACCAATATCCGATCCTCGCGTTTCCGGTTAGGTTGTTCATCAGGTAGTTTCCGTTTATTACATTTTCAATGCCTTCCGGATCGCCGTTTTCCGAAGTCATGGTGATATCTTTGCCGCTTTGCTGTACTGCCTTGATGGCACCGTTCGCCATACCGTCTTGTATGACATGCATGTGGATAATGTTGTTATTTGCATTGATGATATCGGCCGCTGCCGTCATACTGGTAGTGGGGTCCCACGCACCCAGGCCGGTAACGATATTGAATTGTGGAAATTCATTTTTCATTGTAGCTTCAAACGCCTGTTGACGGCTGTCGGATACGTTATTGCCAATTGTCCCAATAATCAGGCCGATGGTGGCGTCTTGTTCGTCCTTGTACAGGTTGCCCAAAAATCTGGCAATGAACGTGTCGTCGTCCTTGTTCGGGTAGGTGGCATTGTAGTTCGCCTTGCCGGGAATAGGAGAACCAATGCCAAGCACATCAATGCCTGCGTCCGTAGCCTCGTTTACCACATCCACAAGACCGTTTACATCCACGGAATCGATCATGATTACATCCACTTTTTGTTGTATAAACCCGCGCACAATGTCGATCTGCGTATCAAGGTTCCCCTCGCAGCTTTTCCATATGTTTTTGCATCCGTAATCCGCTGCGGCTTCATCCGCGCCCTCAAGTATGCCGACAAAGCTGGGGCTTGTATGGTTGATCATCGCTAAGCCGATTACAATCTCATCTTCTTCCGCCGTATCGTCCGTTTGCGCCTCGGGCTCTGTCTGCTGGACTTCCTTCTGGCTTTCAGACGCAGGTGTTTGTGCCGCACAGGCTACGTTGGCTACAAGAACCATTAAAGCCATCATAAATACCAGTATCTTCTTCATTTTTATTTCTTCCTTCCTTTCATTTTATATAATTAAATGAATCTGCAGTATCCATTCAATTATTTTACAATTCGCTTAACATGCCTGTTGAAGAACGAATCAATCAACAACACACCCAATATAATCATACCTTTGATAGCGTCCTGCGCTGTTACCGGTATTTTCATAAATGTCAAGGAAGTCGATATGACGCCTATGATGAAAACACCCAAAACAATACCGGAAATATTTCCTTTCCCTCCGCTAAGGCTGACTCCGCCCATAACAGCCGCCGCAATTGCGTCCAACTGCGTGGTTCCGGAAATGTTGGGCGCAACCTGTTCAATCCTACAGATGGTAATCAACGCGCCCAGGCCTGTGCAAACACCTGCAAACAGAAACGCAAAAAACTTATAGCGTTCCACTTGAATGCCGGAAAAACGTGCAGCTTCCTCATTTCCGCCTATCGCATAGATATAAATCCCCATTTTTGTACGGTTGAGCAAAATCCACGCAATAATACATACCACAATAAAAATAAAGAAAGAGGTGGGGAAAAATCCAAAAATATTTCCGCTGCCAATTCGCGTGATAGCCGGATCATTCAAAAACACTACCCGTCCTTCGGCTATGAATAGCGCAGCACCCTGCGCCAATGACATGGTTGCAAGCGTAACAATAAAAGGCTGCAAATGTAAAATTGTAATCACCGCGCCGTTGACCGCTCCCAAAACGGCACCCAGCAGAATACAAGATAGCACCATCACAAACAGATTGTTGTTTGCGGCTTGGTACATAACCCCACCAAAAACCGCCGCCATGGCGAGACCTGTGCCGGTGGAAAAATCGATTCCACCGGTAATAATCACAAATGCCGCGCCGATGGAAATGATGCCCATTGGGGCAATTTGGGTCAGTAAGCTTTGGATGTTGCTCCCATCTAAAAACGACCTGTTTACGATTGAAACAATGGCAATAAACACGACCAGTATCACGATACAGGTTAAAGACTGTAACGGTATACCTTTATACAGATCCCCTATACGCCAATTCTTTTCGCGTTCCATTTCAATCTCCTTTAATGTTCACTGCCTGCTGTGTTTTAAGGGATTCAAAACAAGCGTCGATAACGCGTATCGCCTCCAGCGCTATCTTTGTATCGACAAGGTATTCCTCGCCAGACAATGTCCGATCTACAAAATGTTGGATTTCGTCCCTTACTTTTCCCTCAGTCCTTCCAAAATATTCGGGCCAATACGTAATATCAGGATACGAAACCCCCGTTTCGGAAAATAGTTCCACACCCTGATTTTTGATGTCAATATAGCTGACGCCCTTTGTGCCCACCACTTCTCCGCAAACAACAAATCCCAATGCCGGGTTGTCCGGTAATGCCCAACAAATCTGCGTAACTGCAACGATACCGTTATCAAACGTAAATGTATTGAATACGGTGTCTTGTGAGTTGAACGATTTGTTCTTTTTGGAAACCCATTGGGAATACACTTTTACAGGACGGGCAGGTTGTGCGAACAAAAGCATTGCCTCGATATCATGTACGCCCATATAGTGAAAAAATGACACCTTGCCTTGATATGTCTTCGCCAGGGAATGCGTACTGGATCTTTTGAAGTACATGGAAATGATCTCGCCCAGCTTCCCCTCCTTAATGGCCTGCGAAGTGTAATAATATCTGCCATCAAATTCACAAACATGCGCGACCATCAATCGCGTGCCATTACGGTCTACCGCCTGCTTAATCGCAATCGCTTCTTCCAAGTTTTGCGCCATGGGTTTTTCCAGCAGAATATCCAGCCCCGCATTGGCGGCATCTACCGCAGGCGCCATATGGAATGTCTCTGAAACACATATAGATACCGCGTCCAGCTTTTCTTCTTTGTACATTGTGTGATGGTCGGAATAAAAAGCACATCCATATTTTTCCCCCACCTCCCTGGCCAATGTTTCATTAATATCGCATACCGCAATCAATTCCGCGTTCGCCAGGCGACTGAGCACATCGATATGTTTTTGCCCAAAAAATCCGGCTCCCACTACTGCTATTCTGAGTTTTTTATCCATTTTCTTTTCTCCCTGTTTTTAAATTTGGACTAGTACTTCACCAATGCTAAATTGTATGATAGATTGCAAGTAGTTTTTCGTCCTGCAAGACGGAGGATGAAAGCGGGCTGCCGCCCGGTGAGGACGACAACGTGGCAGGACGGAAAACTACGCCGCAAGATATTGTGCAATTTAGTGTTGGGGGAGTGCTAGGACTTGTTGAATAAACCGTTGATTGCCGATATCCATAAAACCACCAATCTGAGATCAAAAACCGTTATTAAGCAGAAACCTCGCGAAATCCCTATCAATCGTGGGAGCAATCGTATGAATGCATTCTACGGACTTTGCCGCGAATGCCGTAGCAAAATCCGTAGCGGAAAAAGCACCGGAATGAAAAGATAATCCAAAATGCAGGCCACAAACTAAGCCAGCGGTAAACGCGTCTCCCGCGCCAGCCGTGCTTGCAACCTCTGCCTTACGAGCCGGCGTGTGTGCGACAACCTGATCTTCAATCGTGAAACTTCCTTGTTCCCCGCAGGTTATGGCTACTCTGTGACCGTGCATTCCCGGCATGCGGGCAAATTCGTATGCCAGAGCCTCACCTTCAATCTCCTTTTTCAAAAAGGCATTTGCCTCAATTTCATTGATTACCAGCAGATCGCATAAGGATAATCCGTCTTGCTTCAGAAAATCATCCACTTCGTCATACAGCACAGATGCGGTGCAGAAGGCACGGTGTTTATTCCCGTACGCAAGCAGCGTCATGCGTGCACTAAGCGGCACCTCCGGCACTGCTATGATCGCCGTGCGCTCGTCCACGCTCACATGGCCAAGGCACCCCTTAACGTATTCACTGTCCACTTCATTGCATACGCTATTGGAGGTCGTAACATTGCACACTTGGAAGTCGGGATATTGGATGCACATGCTATACATCGTGATTCCATGTTTCACGGCTTCCACATAGTCCAAGTGAATTCCCGCGTTTTGCATTTCATTGTACAGCATACGGCCGTTATCATCATCGCCAACTTTGCCGATTGCGTAGACCTGCGCATCGTCGGCCATCACACGAGCAAGATAATGCAGAATAATGTGTTGTTTACAATAATCACGGACCTTGCTCATTTTTGCCGGGCGAGATTCATTGCGTTCCAATATTCTGTCACTATCCAGTGCCCACAAAACACCAGAACCAATGCCCCCAGTGCCCAAGACACGGTTGAACCTTGCATTCATGTGTTGACTCCTTCAAACTTCCATTCAGGATGCTCCGATATTGGATGCCTCGCCGTGTCCAACGTCGCCGTTATGAGCGCGTCCGGATGCTCTTGCAGAAAGGTGAGCGGATACTCCGTATCGACATCGGCAAAAAGGGCAACGCGTAAAGCGGTTTGTTTCCATGTACCGGTATCGCTGTATACTCTGACTTTTTTTGCCCCCAGGCATTCTTTCATGCCCAACGTGATTGACATCGGCGGCACAAACTGATAGGCCGCCCCAAAGCTGCGCTGGCCAAGCGCTATAATCGTATCCCAGTTGTTATCTTGTATCCGAATGCTGGCGTTGCGCAATTCATCGACAGTGACCGGTGAAAAAGGGCTCCTTCTCGTCTGATTGTACGCGATATGCCCATCCTGGCCCCATCCGCCCATCGTGATATCGACCGGCGACCTTCCGATTTCTTTTTTTACGTCATACATGTTTGCCGGGTTCAAAAAGAAACGGTTATCTTCAGCAACCGCCAATTCTTTCTCCACAGGATCATAGAAATGGCGCAGCATAAAAGCACGAAAATTATAAGGATCGTCTTCTGCAAGCTCTTGTCCTTGCCAGTCCAAGCATTCGTCCATATGGAACACAACGAGATTCCTCAGAGAAATCTTCTCTTGGTTGACTAACCTCGTGAATGGCTCGTACCAGCAATTGGGTCCGCAAGGGATAATCGCGCGCAACTCGCGTTTTTCCCGAATTGCCATGAGCACTTCATCGGCAAGCTCACGCGCCATAATCGCGCCCATCACTTTTGAATCTTGCACAAGGCGGAACGGCACTTTTGTCTTTTCTGCAGCAAGCTGTTCCGCGGGAACACTGCACCACTGATATAGCTTCTTTTTGCTGATCATAATTTTCTCCTCGTGCGTTATATCAATTTCAAATATAGCTTTGTCCAACAGAGTGCCGAATCATCCAAGCCGCCTTATAACTGATTATTGTACTCTTCCCCGTCTATCAACGTATACTTGATTTGAATATTTTCATCAAATACATTAATATCTGCCGCCTTGCCTACCGATATGGAACCCATGCGATCAAACACGTTCAGCAAGCGCGCTGGCGTTGCCGTCATCATTTTTACCGCATCCTGAATAGGAATCCCTGCTTCATAAGCCGTGCGCACCGCCCGGTCGCTCGTACAAACGCTGCCAGCAAAAGAACTCCTGTCTGTCAAATAGGCGACACCGTCGTCCACCATCGTGTCAAGTCCGCCCAACTTATAAGGCCCGGGGGGCATATCAGTGGCGCGCATGGCATCCGTACAGAGATTCATAAAATCAGCGCCTTTTATTTTATAAATAAGCCTAAGCAGCTCTCTTGGCAGATGCTTTCCATCCGATATAACTTCCACCGTTACGTGATCGTGAAGCAGCGCCGCTTCGCTCGCGCCAATTGTGCAATAGTACAACGGGCTATTGAGCAGCGAATTTCCATTATAAATGTGCGTAATGTGCGTAAATCCATTTTCAACGCCTCGAGAAAACTCCTCGTAGGTCGCATTAGAATGTGCACAGGACATGACGATTCCCTGAGCCGTCATCTCCCTGGCGAATTCGCAGGCGTTCTCCAATTCCGGCGCGGCGGAGATCATCTTGATATTGGAAACAGACGAAATAATCGGCTCGTAATTCTCCTTCGTCGGTGGGAAAATATATTTCGGATCCTGAGCTCCTTTATAGCGCATTGAAAAAAAATTCCCTTCTAAATGCGCGCCAAGGATCTTGGGACCGGACTTTCTGGCCTTTTGGACCTTCTCAATCGTTTTCAGAGCACGCACGACATCTTGAGTGGAGGCGCTCAAGGTGGAGGGGAGAGATGCAGTCGTGCCATACTTTGCGTGTGTTTGAAGAACCGTCAAAAGATTTTCTTCCGTACCGTCAATCACATCCGCTCCGCCACCACCATGCATATGTATGTCGATAAATCCGGGCGACAGATACATGCCCCGGCAGTCCACTTTCTCCGTAATCGCAGGATCATGATCCTCATTTTCGAATATTCTTATAATATTCCCATTCTCGATTTCAATTCCGCCATCTCTGATCACACGATCCAACAGAACCACCTTTGCGTGCAATAGAACTTTTTTCATCATATCCACCTCTTATATATTTCTTAACAGAACCCATCACAATACCATTGAACCAAAGCAACTCAAATAGTTAATAATACTAATTAACTATTATTATAGCTTTTATTCTTAAAATGTCAATAGCTTATTGAAATTTTTTGCCTACTTTGACAACTTCCATCGCGCTCTCGTTTTGAACAGGGAAATCGATTTCCGCGAAATTGCACATAATTTATACTTTTTTCAGAATAAATTAGTATTTTTCTGTCGTATTCGCACATAATTTACCTTTTTTGTGTTGTAAGAAGATTTCTACACGTACACAATGTGCCGCCCGATAGCTTATTTTATGCATTATATACAATCAGTTGATTTCTGGGTGTTCCAAAAATTACCCCACATTCGGCGCAGCTTTGTGCTATAATATAGTATATTGTATGTTTTATTCATTGTTTTTGACGTGCATGGGGTGATTAACATGGTTGACAAAAATGGAAACACTACATATACTAATCATAAATTAATAATCAGGAGATAATAATGCAAAAAACAGGTAATCCGGAAGCCATTTCGGAAATGAACAAGAGGCTCATCTTAGATGAGCTGCGCTTTAACGGAAGTATGTCCCGTGCTGATCTTGCGAGAAAATTAGGCTTAAGTTTTCCCGCTATATCATCTAATGTAAAAAGATTGATTGAAACAGATTATATTCAAGAGGTAGGCGTTGGAGACAACTCATTGGGCAGAAAATCGACATTACTTGCTTTTAAAGCGGACCGAGGGTATGTAATGGGGATTGATGTCGGTCGCTTTTGTATACGCGTCATGTTGACGGATCTACTGGGAAATGAAATCATGAGTTCAAATAGCCGCTCCGTTTTGCAAAGCAGCGGTGAACAGGCAATTAAACTGATCTGTGAGCAAGCGAATGAAATTCTGGCAAAAAGCGGCAAAAACACGCAGGACGTTTTATGTATTGTGTTAGGAATCCCTGGAATTATTAAAAAAGATGAAAAAACCTTTCGCGCATCCTTTACGCAAGCGTATTCTAAAGACGAATTATTTTGTTCCCTGCGAAAAAGCTTCGGCAATGCGGATATCCTGGTTGAAAATAGTGTAAAGTTGGGAGCAATAGGAGAACGATGGAAGGGTGCAGCGGTAAAGTATAAAAATGTTGTGTTCATTTCTTATGGTGTAGGATTTGGCGCGGCATTCATTCTGGATGGTACTCTTGTTCAAGGCGCGAATGGAGCTGCAGGCGAAATCGGTTATATGCTGTTGGATCCAATTGGAATTCGTAAAGAGTTTGACGCGGTTGGATTGCTCGAGGAAACATTGGTTAAGAGCAAAATCAAAAGATACCTTCGCGGAGACTGTTTTGTCGAAGAGATTAATGAAATGTTGCAAAAGTATAGAGACGGAGACGAATATACCAAGCTTGTCATTGATGAAATCGCGATGCTCTTCGGCATGGCGCTGGTAAACATCTGCGCTGTTTTAAATCCGGAAATCCTGATTATTTCGGGCGGATTAGGAACGAACATTGGTGGATTGTTCCTCCAGGAATGGAGAAAAATACTGCAAGATCATGTCCCTTTTGTACCGGAATTAGTTGTTTCGCAAATGAATGGCTTGGAAACCGTGCTTGGAGCGATCATTACCGGAGTAGATCACATACATAAGGGTGAGGTGCTTTTTGCTTCGCAAAGGTATCTTGCTGACCCGACAATTTAACTGCAACACCCCTATGATTTTGAGCGGTACGGCATAACAGGATGGTTAGATATTGCGCCAAAATTTCCATATGAACTGAGTGTAAAAAGCAAGCTCCCGGAGTTGTTCTTGGCCGGCGGTATTTTGTTAGTGGGATTTTTTGCAATTCTGGGATCTTTAAAAAGCGGGAAAGAAGCTGTAAGACACCGGGAATTAGGGCGTATCCGGAAATTCAGGTGGAACGGATTTTGACGCTTTGAGCAACCAGAGCCTTATTATTACTGAATACGCTGATGCCCACGCACTTTGCTTTTTGCTTAAATATCAACGATACGCAATAAATTGATTTCATGGACAGCAATGGGCAATTTTCACCCGGATAAACATAACATTTATGAAACATTCGCTTTTATTCCAAAAAAATGATATAATAAGCTTAAACTTGACAACCGCGCGAGGGATATTGTCGTCACCGAGGGCCTGGAGTGGAAGTAATACTAATCACGCATTGATTTTTTCGAAGGTTTCTAACGGAGATTAGTATAACCGAGTTTAAGCATCCTTAAATAACAACTACAGGTTGCGAATTCGAGCCCCGCTGTCAGCTTCAATAAGCACCTCAAAGCCTATGGTTTTGAGGTGCTTTTGCAATCCGGCGCCACAAAAATGACCCCCGCTGCCTGACGGCGGGGAATCAAACCCATTGCTTCAATTGAAAGGATGTGATAAATTTATGCAGATTGATGTGTTGATCGCGGTATTCACCGCCGATGGCTTTCGTGTTGACCGGGAGTTGTCCGGGGAGACAAAGGGTTGGTTCGACGAGGAGCTGCGAAACAGCTTTCAAATATGTCCGGACAGAACGCTTTACAATTTTGGCTTTGCCGCCCCCAATGCGGACATGTCCGCTTCCATGCGCTTTTTGAAATCCATTGCGGAAAAATTTATCGATGAAATCTCTCATGACAGTGATTTGGAAATTACGCGCAGAGCGAAGCCCGCCGACGATCATGCGCTGTTGGAGCTGCTGCACACGGTACCCTTTGCGGTGGGCATTGAGCATGTGAGCTTGCTTTGGCTGCGAGAGCTTTGGGAAAGACTGCGTTTTGTTTTTAATGAGGACGTCGCCGCTTACCCCGGAAGCGTCGCTGAATATCTGAGGGGTAAGAATTCGTCGCTGGGTGTGGTGGGGCGGGTGTTTTTCCATCTTGTGGAGCATAAGTCGGAGGATTATCCCTTTGCTTTTCTGGCTACCTACAGCACCGGAAGCGCTGAAAGCGTCAGCCATATGCCGCTGAAAAACGCGTTGCTGGAATATAAGCTGCAGCAGGATAAGCTGATGGCCCTGCTCTCCACTGTGAGCAAAGCGGCGGATCAAAGCGATTTCATCTCGGATCTGGTGGAAAGCGGAGAGTTGTTTTCGCCCTTAAGGTTTACCGCCGGTGAAGCATATATCTTCCTGAGAGAGATTTCGCTGTATGAGGACTGCGGCATCATCTGCCGCATGCCGGACTGGTGGAAGAAAAAGGGAAACACGCGGCTGGCCGTATCCATCGGCGACAAGGAGCCGGCAGGCGTGGGCCTGGAGGCAATTATGGCCTTCCGCCCGGAAATTTTTCTGGGGGATGTCCGCATGACCCGCGAGGAAATAGAAGCCTTACTGTCCCAGGCAAACGGATTATCCTTCATCAAGGGCAAATGGATTGAGGTGGATCACGACAAGCTGAAATCCGTATTGGACGCCTTTGACCAGGTGAACGGCCTGAGCGGGATGACCTTTGCGGAGGCGCTGCGGATGCAGATGGGGATCAACGCCGTTGCCGGGCTGGACAGCGCGCCCGATATGGAGGTCACCAACGGCCAATGGCTTTCCAGTGTCCGCAGCAGGCTTTTGCATCCGGGCGAAATGGAGCGCCTGGATGCCGGGGACGATTTCAAGGCGGCGCTGCGCGCGTATCAGCAGGACGGCTTTGACTGGCTGCACTTTATGGGCCGTCTCGGCTTTGGCGCGCTGCTGGCGGACGACATGGGCCTGGGAAAGACGGTACAGATTCTGGCGCTGCTGGAGTATCTCCGGCAAAATGCGAACATAAAAACCTTGCTCATCATACCGGCCTCTTTGCTGCACAACTGGCAGAAGGAGAGCAGCCGGTTCACGCCAAAGCTCCGCAGCCGTGTTGTCCACACGGGTAATGTGGAATTTTCTCTGGACGAGGCGGATCTGTTTATCACCACCTACGGTATGATCACCCGGCTGGATACGCTGCGGGAGACGCAGTGGGATCTGGTGATACTGGATGAGGCCCAGGCGATCAAAAACGCCGCTGCAAAACAGACCCAAGCTGTCAAACAGATCCATGCCAGGGGGAAAATTGCCGTGACCGGAACCCCCATCGAAAACAGGCTGTCGGATTTGTGGTCCATCTCCGATTTCCTCAACAAGGGCCTGCTTGGAACCCACAAGGAATTTTCCGCATACGCAAAAGGCCTGAAGGATAATCCCTCCGGTTATGCGCATCTGCGCGACGCGGTAAGCCCCTTCATCCTCCGGCGGCTGAAAACGGACAAGGCCGTTATTTCCGATCTTCCGGACAAGGTGGAGCTAAAGGCGTTCACCACCCTAACCAAAAAGCAGACGGTTTTGTACAACGCCCTGGTCAAGGAGCTGTCCCACGCCTTGGAGGATGCTTCCGGCATTGCCCGCAAGGGGCTTGTGCTGGCAAGTATTATGAAGTTTAAACAGATTTGCAACCATCCCGACCAATATCTGGGACAACAGGAATTCAAAAGCACCCACAGCGGAAAATTCGATAAACTGGCTGAAATCTGTTCGACCATCCGCGAAAAACGGGAGCAGGTGTTGGTTTTCACTCAGTTCAAGGAAATTGTAAAGCCTCTCGCCGGGCATTTGGAAACTATTTTTGGGCAGGAAGGACTGATACTCCACGGCGGCACAGCCGTAAAAAAACGCGGGGAGCTGGTGGAGCGCTTCAACGGCGCCGAATATGTGCCGTTTATGGTATTGTCACTGAAGGCGGGCGGGGTAGGGCTCAACCTGACCTCCGCCAATCATGTGGTGCATTTTGACCGGTGGTGGAACCCGGCCGTCGAGAACCAGGCCACCGACCGGGTGTTTCGCATTGGGCAAAAGAAAAATGTAATGGTACATAAATTTGTCACGGCGGGAACAATCGAAGAAAAAATTGATGTCATTCTGGACGAAAAACAAATGCTGGCCGACAATATTATTGCCGCCAGCGGCGAAAATTGGATCACTGAAATGAACGACGAGGAACTGATGAGCCTGTTGGCACTGGAGGTGGAAAAATGAGCTGGGACTGGGAATATCCCGCATATGAGCCGGTTGCCAAAAAACGGGCCAAGGCCGAAAAGGCCTTGATAAAGCTGAAAAAAAAAGACCCGAATATTTCTCCGGTCATCATCGAGGGCCGTAAAATTGCAAAAACCTGGTGGGGTGTCGCCTGGAATAAGAATCTGGAGAGCTACGCCGATTACGACAACCGGATCGGGCGCGGAAGATCCTACGTCAAGAACGGTATGATATTGGATTTAAAAATTGAGACCGGCTTGGTGACGGCACTTGTCATGGGTTCCGGGACCTCGCCCTACAAGGTGGAAATAAAAATCGACAAGCTGCCAAAAACAAGGTGGAATCGCATTGTGGAAGAGTGCAGCCACAGAATAGGCGGCATGGCGGAGCTGGCGGCGGGCAAATTCCCGGAGGATCTGGCCGATATGTTCTTGCAGCAGGGCAACGGCCTGTTCCCGTCGCCGCGGGAAATTCACCTGAAATGTGATTGCTACGACTGGGCGAATATGTGTAAGCATGTTGCCGCAACGCTTTACGGCATCGGCGCGCGGTTTGACGAGGATCCGCTGTTGTTCTTCAACCTGCGCGATATCCCCTTTGAGGATCTGCTGAGAAAATCGGTGGAGGAAAAAATGCAAAATATGCTGAAAAATGCGGATAAAAAATCTGCAAGAATCCTCGAAGGCGAGAACCTATCGGAGATATTTGGGATCTGATATTCAATAAGGGGGCAAGCTGCCTGTGAAGAAAAAATCCAATCCCGAAAAAAGCTTTGACCGCCGTATGCGGCCGCCCCGGCAAAACCCGTTTTTTCTTCCGTTCATCTGGCTTGCCTGCTTTCTTGTCACAAAATTCAGGCGGCTCAGGGTGACCCGGGTGAACATGAAGGGGCTGAAGCCGCCCTATCTGGTGTTGTCCACCCATCACGGCTTTATCGACTTCTACGTGGGGCCGGCGGTGCTCTTTCCACATCGGGCCAACTATATCTCGGAGCTGGAGGGCTTTGTGGGCAAGGAATGGCTCTACCGCCAGGTGGGCTGCCTTTGCAAGCGGAAATTCACCACCGATATCGCCCTCATCCGCAACATCCAGCATGTGGTGCACAACAACCGGGACATTATGGTCATCTATCCCGAGGCGCGGTACTGCAATGTCGGCACCAATTCCCGGTTGCCGGAATCCGTGGGCAAGCTGGCAAAGCTGCTGGGCATACCGGTGGTCATACTCAACATGCGGGGCAACTATCTTCTGGCGCCCATCTGGAACCTGCGAAAGCGCCGGGTGCGGCTGGAGGCGGATCTGACGCAAATCCTCACCGCCGGGCAGACCGCGAGGTTGTCGGTGGAGGAGATCAATGCGCGCATCGCAGAGCATTTTGTATACAACGACTATGCGTGGCAGAGGGAAAAGGGCATCCGCATTTCCTATAAAAAGCGGGCGGAGGGCCTGCACAAGGCGCTGTACCTCTGTCCCCACTGCGGCGCGGAGTATTACACCAACACAAAAGAAGCCCTGCTGTTTTGTGAAGGCTGCGGCAAGGAGTGGGCGATGACCGAATACGGGGAGATGCGGGCGCTGGAAGGCGAGACCGAGTTTGCGCATATCCCCCACTGGTACGAGTACCAGCGGGACATGGTGGCGCGGGAAATCGCCGAAAACCGCTATTGCACCGCGATCCCGGTGCGGGTGGAGGCCCTGCCCAACGCCAGGGGCTTTATTGACCTGGGGGAGGGCGCGCTCCTCCACAACGCCGATGGGTACAGGCTGGAGTATCGGGAAAACGGCGAGGAAAAGCTTCTTTGTGTAAAGCCCATTGAGACGACCTCTGTCCACACGGAATACGACTACCGGGGCAAAGGACCATGCATCACCCTCTCCACCCTGGACAACACCTATTTTATCTACCCTCTGGTGCGGGAGTTCAATGTCACCAAGGTGCAATTTGCCACGGAAGAGCTGTACCGGCTTGCCCACGAGCAAAAAAAAGGGAGTGGGTTGCGGGCGCGGCGCTGACTGCCCGGGGGCTACATTTGATACTAAACACCGACTAAAAAAAGGCCGCGCGTTGTGGACAACCCAATCTGACTTTTGTCCCGATAATTCCACTTTGTCCGCCGGATTTAGCATAAAGAGTCCTTTTCGGGAATATGTTGAAGTAGAACCGGTACAAAGTACGACCTGTGCCGGACTCAATTTTCGGTGAGGTGAGAAAAGCTATGTTTATGGTTTCCGTGCGGCTTTCACGCATTAAGTTGGTGGCCTGCGTCCTGGCTGTGGTACTTGTGGTATCGGTGGGGGTTGTGGGCATGAAAAAGTCAAAGAAATCCTCCGGGGAGGTGACGGCCTCGGCCAGCGCAGCCCAGGTGGGGCAGGAGCAGGATCAGACGGTGAAGGTGAGGAAGATCCCGGCCAAAACCAACGAACAGCGGATGGAGTTTATCGCCTCCTTCGGCTGGGAGGCGGAGCCGGAGCCGGTGGAGATTCTGGAGGTGATCATCCCCCAGGAATTTGACTCGGTGTACGAGGATTACAACTCCATACAGAAAAAACAGGGGTTGGACCTCAGCGGCTACGCGGGCAAGCGCGTAAAAAAATACACTTACACAATCACCAACTATCCCGGAGATGTGGAATCGGTGCAGATGAATATGCTGGTATACAAGAATAAAATTATCGGCGGCGATATTTGTTCCCTGGCCGAGGACGGCTTTATGCACGGATTTTCCGCACCCGCGTAACAATTGCGGCTGAACACATATATACGAAGGGACACCGGGTGGCGAGGGGCTGCCGTAGGATGCGTGCCGCGCATTTACGGCGGCCCTTTTGCGCCGCTGTACACTGCCGGGGCATTATTCATACTCTTCCCTATATTGTTATCGACAGCTCCCGCGCGGCCTCATCCAGCACCCGGCGTAAAAACTCGTTGTTGCTCCGCAATACCCCGGGCCAGTTCTCCTCCTGCAAATGCCAGAACTCGCCCACAAACATCCGCGCACCCAGCCGGAGGCTCTCCAAGGCCGCCGCTTTAAAGTCCACATGGCCCGCGCCATAGGCCACCTCGCGGTACACCCCCGGCGCCGTTTCCTTCAGGTGCACAGCGGCAATGTGCCCCTGCCCCGCCGCCAGATCCTCTTCCGCCGACGCACCGCCCTGCAAGGCCGCGTTGGTGACGTTGCCGATGTCGGGATACACCTGCAAATAGGGGGAATTGATGCGGTTCACCCACTTTGTCGCCTTGGCCACGGTGTTCATAAACTCCGTTTCCATGGTCTCAAAGGCCAGCACCACCCCTTCCCGGGCGGCCATTTTTACCGAGGCGCCAAGGCCCTGGGCAAAGCTTTCTCCCGTCGCCTGGGTGGACGGCTCATAATACACGTCGTAGCCCGCCAGCTGGATGAGGCGGATACCTGTCCGCGCCGCCAGCCAAATCGCCTTTTGCATGATGCAAAGGCTCTGCTTGCGCACCGCCTCGTCGGGGTGCCCCAATGGGTATTTTCGGTGTGCGCTGAGGCAGATGGACTTGACGCCGATCCCCGCGTTCCACACCGCCTCCTGCAAACAGCGCAGGTCCTCCTGGCCCCAGTCCAGCCGCTTCAGCTTTTCGTCGCTCTCATCGATGGACAACTCCACGTAATCATACCCGGCCTGCTTTGCCGCCAGCAGCTTTTCCTGGAGCGAGAGCCGGTTGGGCATCGCTTTTTCGTACAATCCAAGTTGATATGGTCTCAATATAAACTCTCCTTCTGTGGATCACGGCATATTCGCCAAATTTCGCCTCCAGCTCCTGACGAACCTTCACAAGCCTTGTACTCCCCCAATTGAGTACCTGTTGGCCAGCACCTGTGTGCGCAAACTGATGAAAATCCTTATGATTATAACACGACAAAAATCCGCGCGTCAACACTATTCCGAACATTTCATTTGTATTCAGAAGTATTATATCCCCATCAAAACATCCACATAGTGATCCGCTCCATCATGAACAAGCGCGATTGGATTTTCCAGCAACACCCCATCCATCCGAATTTGACGAACACCGCTCTGAATTCCTTGCGGGTTATTGACCCGGATATGATAGGTCGTATCGCAAACTGTGTACTGCAAGCCGAATTCTTTCCATTTACCGGGGATACTTGGATTGATGGACAAAGCGTCTCCGGTTTTATAAAATCCCAGGATATGCTCCAGCCCCGCCTGATACATCCAGCCGGCCGCTCCGGTGTACCACGACCAGCCTCCCCGGCCCGTGTGGGGATGGACCACGTAAACGTCGGCAGCCATAACATAGGGTTCCGCTTTGTATTTCATGTATTCCCGGTATGTATTGGTGTGATGGATCGGGTTGATCAAGTCAAACAGTTCTGCTGCCTTATCTCCGTCCCCGCGTTTTGCCAGCGCGATGATTGCCCAGGCGGCAGCGTGGGTGTACTGTCCTCCGTTTTCCCGAACGCCGGGAACGTACCCCTTGATATATCCCGGCTCCGAATCCCCTTCATCGAACGGCGGCGTGAGCAGCTTGCAAAGTCCGTCCTCTCTGTTTACCAGATAATGGTCCAGGGATTCCATTGCTTGCCGCGACCGCTGCGGGTCTCCGCCCCCGGCTATCACAGACCATGACTGCGCAATGGAATCGATCTTACAGTCCTTGTTCCGTGCGGAGCCCAAGGGAGAGCCGTCGTCAAAATAAGCCCGGCGATACCAATTTCCGTCCCACCCGCTCCGATCAATGGCTTTCAGGACGTCTTTCCTGATTCCGGCATAGTATTTGGCGGTATCATAATCGCTCATCTCCTCGCAGAGGGGGGCAAACAATCCCAGTACCGATGACAGAAACCAACCCAGCCAAACGCTTTCCCCGCGCCCCTTGTTTCCAACGGTGTTCATCCCATCGTTCCAATCCCCGCAACCCATCAGTGGCAGCCCATGCTCCCCGAATCGAAGGGCGAGATCAATTGCCCGGAGGCAGTGATCGTACAGGGTAGCCGCCTCATCGGAAATTTCCGGGATGCCATAACGCTCATCCTCCATTTCCGAGAGCGGGGCATCCTGCAAAAAGCGCACTTCCTCTCTTAAGACATCGGCGTCCCCGGTAATTCTTACATATTCCGCCGCAACATAGGGCAGCCACAGAAAATCATCGGAAAAGCGGGTGCGCACCCCTTTGCCTCGGGGCTCATGCCACCAATGCTGCACATCTCCCTCTAAGAATTGGTGCCTGGCATGAAGAAGAATTTGCGCCCTCGCGGTTTCCGGCATCACAGCCGTTATGGACAATACATCCTGAAGCTGATCTCGAAAACCATAAGCGCCGCCTGACTGGTAAAAGCCTGTCCGCGCCCATAACCGGCAAGAAAGTACTTGATACTGAAGCCACCCGTTCAGCATCAGGTTCATTGCGTCGTTGGGCGTATCCACCTGCACCGCGCTCAGCTTCTCATTCCAGTATTGCTTCACCTCGCTCAAAGCCCGATTCGCTCTCATGCTGTCGTTGTACCTGCCCGTGATCTTCGCTACATCCTCGGCCTGCAGGGCAACCCCCAATAAAAAGACCACCTCTTTCTCCCCCTGCGGTGCCAGTGTAAATTCCACCTGCATGGCGCCGCAGGGGTCATAGCCTGTGCCGACTGCTCCGGACAAGCTTTTGCGCAGCAGACCTTCCGGCGCGGCCATATCCCCTGAACCAAAAAACTCCCTCCGGTCGCCTGTAACGCTGCGTTTCTTGGATGATGTGTCCATAAAGCAGCGCCTGCCAGGGAAATCCTCGTTGTAAGGGTTTTCCATCAGCAGCGCCCCACCCGGCTCGCAGCTTGATTTGATATGCATCGCCGTGACCTGCTCCCGCTCACCCAGCACCGGCCGAATATAATAGACCACCGACAGCGTCCTTGTTTGGTCTGTCGTATTTTTCAGCCGGAGCAGGCTGATTTTGACTGAATCCGCAACAGGGACAAACTGTGTAAGGCTCTGTTCGACGCCGTGCGCCTTGTGGCTGTAAACGCTGTAGCCAAAGCCGTGCCGGACATGGTAAACGCCATCTCCGCGGATGGGCAGGAGAGCCGCGGTCCAGCACGAGCCGGTGTCCGCGTCACAGAGGTAAATCGCCTCTCCCGGGCTGTCCGACACCGCGTCGTTGGACCAGGGCGTCAGCCTGTATTCGTGGCTGTTTTCGCACCAGGTATAACCGGAACCGGACTCCGAGGCGGTAAAGCCGAAGTCCTCGTTTGCAATAACATTGACCCAGGGGGCCGGTGTTGCATGCTCCTTGTCGATTTGCATAATATATTCTTTGCCGCCGGGGTGAAAGCCACCCAGTCCGTTGTCATACAGCAACTCCCGCTCCTCCGCCTTCGCCGGGGCATACCGCGCGGGCTCGGCGGAAAACAGCCTTTTCTCCGGGAGCGGAAGCGGCTGTGAATACGCAAGCTGTTCCCGCATACTTCCTTTGCCGCCCTCCAGAACGACGCGGGCGCAGGCAATCAGCAGGGTGACGTCCTCCGCCGTCATATTGTTGCGCTCAAGAACAAAGATATCACCCGGGTTCTGCAGAACCACATTGTGCCGGTTGGCCGCCACAATGTCCCGAACCAATGTGTGCAGCGGGTTTGTGTATCCGTACTCCTCGTCGCTGAGAATGACAAGGTCGGCGCCGACGTCCATAAGCCGCCAATACTCATGGGCTTTGATCGCTTCATAGAGGATTTTTGTCTCGCTTTCCGCCCGCAGAATCACCAGCATGATGGGAACATCCCCCGAAATACCAAAGCGCCACAGCGCGGACTGGCCCAGGGCGTTTTTCGCCGCAAGTTCACCATACCGCTTTTTTGCGGGGCTGAGGAAAAAAATATGGGAAAGCGTTTCCTGATGGAGCGCCATCTCAGCCGACTTGAAGCTGCGGTATTTTGTCTCGACCCGGCTCCTGGCAAACGCCAGCAGGGCAGCCCGCCCGATATCCTCCGGACAGGAGTATTGATCAATCAGTTTGAGGAGCAACTCCCGGCTTTCCGCTACGACAGTCACAAAGGAGACTGCCGCGATTTTACCCGCCCCCACTTTCATGGAGACCCGCATGCTCATAATGGGATCCAGCACTGCGCCAACCGTGTTGGACAGTGGTTTTCCCCAATATATTCCATCGGGTTCTTGGGGAGCATGCCCCCTGCCGAGAAACTGCATCCGGTCTGTCTCATATTGAATTTCCTGTTGTTTGGCACCGTGCTGCACCACAAAATTACCCATCCACAATCCCTGATCCGTGGCGGATCGCGGTCGTCTTTTCGCAAGGATCGCATTCTTTTTGGCGCTGTAGCTGGTCTCCACAAATAAATTGCTGAACGCGGGATGCGCCGCATCGGCCGCCGGCGTGTTCAGCACCACCTCGAAATAGCTTGTCACTTCAATCTCCACGGCCTCGTGCCCGTTGTTTTTCAGCGATATGGTCCGAATTTCCGTATTGTCCCCGGAAGCGACAAAGATCTCCATCCTGGTTTCTATCGTCCCGTCGGTTCGTTTGAACGTTGCCTTGTCGGCGGCAAAGGTGACCTCGTACCGGTCCGGTGTGTGGTTAAGTGGGGCGTACGCCGCCGACCACAGCGCATTTGTCGAGGTATCGCGCAGGTAAAAGAACATACCGTATGGATCGAGCACCGCATCCTCGCGCCATCTTGACAGCGCCGCCATTTTGCTTTTGCTGTATCCCGTGCCCCTATCCGTGACCATGATGGAATAGTTGCCGTTGGAAAGGATATGCGATTTTGGCAGGATCGGATCGGGATAAGAAAGGATTCGAAGGGGGGGATCCTCTCCGGAAAAGGCCGATTGCACCGGTACCGCTTTTTCTTTTAGCGTTTTTGTAATTATAATATCAGCCGGAATTTTTTCCTGAAGCAGCAGACGGTATGCGTGGACGGACGGGCTTGAATGGAATCGTTCCTGCATAATGTTTTTGTGCAGGCAGTTATTGATCGCAAGCAGACTCATCCCCTGATGGTGGGCCATAAAGCTTTTCACAACAGCCCGCTTGGTTTCAAAGTGCAGCCGTTCCGGCGTGTAATCCGCCGCCTCATAGAACCCATAGGGGCCGTCGAGACCCTCCTCCCGGAGCCAGGCAATGTTTTTTATCGCCTCCGCCGGGTTGACCTGCAACGCAAGCAACGTGGCGTAAGGGGCAGCCACCGCATCCTCCGCAAGCCCTCTTTTCAAGCCCAGCCAGGGTACCCCGATGGCTTTGTATTGATAGTCGTGCTTTTTGTCCAGGGAATAAAAAGCGCATTCGGACATGCCCCAGGGCATATTCTTCATCTTTCCATATTTTATCTGGCTTTTAACGACAAAAGAATAGGTTTCGTCCAGCAAGGTGTTTCGGTAGGTTTTCAAAATTAACAAAGGCATCAGGTATTCGAACATGGTGCCTGTCCAGGAAATAAGGCCCTTATACCAGTCCACCACAGTCAAAGCGCGGCCCATGCGGAACCAGTGGTCGGCGGGAAGCTCTCCGTTGGAGATGCCGATGTAACTGACCAGCCGCGCTTCGGAGGCCAATAAATCATAGTGAGAGTTCGTCAGCTTGCCGTCCTCCACCTGATAGCCAATGGAAAACAGCTTCCTTTTCTCATTGTATAAAGGATAAAAGCGCATGGCATCAGCCAGGCTCCGAACCCTGCCCACCAGTGACCGATAGCGATTTACGGCCCATGTAACATGTTCCGCCGCTTTGTTAATGTTTTTTCGCACTTTTTCAAACCAATCCATCTTGTCGGAGGGGGCGTCCGTTCTGGTGCGCCAGAACCTGGATATTACGCCTTCAATATAACGCTCGGCCTGCCTGTAAAATGCCGGCAGCTCACCCAGAGCGGGATTTTGCCTCAGCAGGTTCATCAACACGGCCACTTCCGAGTCGGTATTTTGATCCACATAATCCTGCATTCCCGCCGGCATTTCCTCCAGCAATGCGAATCCCGGAAGATAATCCGATATCTCCTGATCAAGCCGGCAGGTCATCTGCATGGCCTTGGTCTCCCAGCTACCCGCCTCGCGCCTTCCCTCGCCCCCGCCAAGGCCTGCGGCCAGCGCATGCAGCGTGGTCCTCCAGCCGGGCAGGTCTGTTTCCCGTATCCTGTCCGCTTCATATTCGAAGCCTTGGAATCCGGAGGCGATCCGCTCGTAATACTCGGAGCCGTGTTCCCCGGTACAACATATGGTATCCCGCAATCCGCTGAGAAACCGCGCATCCAGCAGCGGAGCCTCCAGATAACCCCGGAGCCCCTGTTCCAACGTCATGAGATACCCTGCCAAATTCCCGCTGTCCACTGTGGATACGTAGGCTGGGTGCAGCGGTTTTAGGGTGCGGGTGTCGTACCAGTTATATAGGTGGCCGTTCCACTTGGGAAGCGCCTCCATGGTGGATATGGTCTTGTCCAGCAAGCTCTCCATTTCGATGGTGCCAATGTAGCCCATGTCCCTTGCGGTCAGCGCGGCAAGAAGTCCCAGGCCAATGTTGGTCGGTGAGGTTCGATGGGCAATCCCCTTCGGAGGGTCCTCCTGGTAATTGTCCGGCGCCAGGTAGTGGGTTTGCGGCCCCGAAAACTCCTCAAAATAGCGCCAGGTTTTTCGCGCAATCCTTCCCAGCAGCACCTCGTCTTCCGAAGTGATTTCCTTTGCTGCCGGTTTGTCATCCCTGCTGATCAGATAAGCAACAGCAGGTGATACGGCCCAAAGGAGAACCAGCGGCAAGCTGAACAAAACTGTCGGCGTTCCCCACCATCCGGCCAAAATCAGGGTGGCAATTGCCAGCAAGGGGCCTGCCCACATCGTTTTTATGTGGCTTGCAAGAGAATTACTCTGGTTCTTTTCCACATCCGCCGATGTAATCCATTCCAGCATGTTTTTCTTTGTAATAAAGAGCCGTGCCAGGGTCACAAAAATTGCGCTGGCAGCCAGCCAGGCTTGGTGGGGAAGAAAGATCAGATTCAGCAGGCACTGCAAAAATACCGATTTAATCCCGCTCATAACCGGCGTATAATGCCTGGTTCTGCTGTTTTTACGAAACAGGGAAACGATCACGCCGACAATCGACTCAATCAGCGGAAACATGGTGGTCAGGAGCAAAGCACCCAGCCAGAATACGGCACTGCCCGGAAGAATATGAACGCCCAGTACCGCCAGTAAAACAAGAGAGGGCGCAAGAACACTCCTGCGCAGATTGTCAAATATTTTCCACTTCGACAAAGGAGAGAGGGGATTGACGATCTTTTGGGGAGCGCCGTTGCGGATTCTGCCAAATAAAAGCGGCAGAAGCTGCCAGTCTCCGCGAATCCAACGGTGTGCCCTCGCGGCATATGCCTGATATTTGCTTGGATAGCCATCGATCAGGTTGAGGTCGGTTGCCAGCGCGGCCCTCGCATAAGAGCCTTCCAGAAGATCGTGGCTTAAAACGGTGTTTTCGGGAATCGCCTTTCTTAATACGGCCTGAAAAACCCGCAGGTCATAGATGCCTTTTCCGGTAAAGATTCCCTCGCCGAACATGTCCTGATACACGTCGGACACTGCGCCGGAATAGGGATCAATCCCGTCCTGATTTGTAAAGATACGCGCAAAAACCGATCTCCCGGCGCTCTCAATGTCGATATCAATTCGCGGTTGCAGCAGGGCATGGCCCTCTGTCACGATGCCCTTATCCTCGTCCACCACCGGCGCGTTCAGCGGATGCGCCATAGTTCCGATGAGGCTTCTCGCCGTGCCCATGGGCAGAAGGGTGTCGCTGTCAAGGGTAATTACGTATTTCACTTGTCCAAAGGGCGGAGTCTCGGAGGAAACATACTTGAAGCTGGTGTCCCGGGAACCAAGCAGCAGATCGTTGAACTCCATCAAAGCGCCGCGCTTTCTCTCCCACCCGATCCAGATGTTGTTGCTCTCGTTGAATCGCCTTTCCCTGTGGAAAAAATAGAACTTGTCCGGTTTACCCTGGCCGACAGCGCGATATGTATCGTTGAGCGCTTTGATTCCCTGCATAGCGGCCGCGATGATGGCGTCGTCGCTTTTTAGGCGGGGCTCGTCCGCGTCCCGGAACGCGCCGATGACGGCGAAATACAGATTATCCTCCCGGTTTCGCAGGAAGTGACCCTCCAGCGTGCGCAGCAGCTCCCGCACCCGGTCTTCGTCGGGCAGAATCGTCGGAATCACGACGACCGTGCCGAGATGCTCGGGTATGCCTTCCTTGAGCTCCATTTTGGGAAGAATCTCCGGTTTTAAAACCCTGCATATCACGCGGTTCACAAAGTTGACGGCAATTTCAGAGGCGGGTATCAGTACCGCGAGACCGGACAATATCATAAAAAGTACTCTGCGCATTGTTGCCATGAGGGCTGCATACCGCACGGCAATGGAGACGAGGGCCGCCGTGATCAGGCAAAGCGCCCCCATATACAGAAACCTGCGAAAGCGGCCGCCTTGCAGCTGAAACAGCCGTTTCCCTCCATTCTGTCTCTTTTCCAACGCAATGGAGCCTTGATCCACAAGATAATAACCTACATGCCCGGCCCGGGTATTGTCGGGCGCCTCCAAGCGGGACTGTCCGGCCAGGAACACCGCTTCCCCGGCAATGTGGATTTCGGAGCAGTGGTGAATTGTCGCCAGCTCCTCCACCCGCTCCCGGTAGCGGTTCCGGGTTGGGGGATCCATTCCGGAATAGGCTCCGTCGGCGTCATTCCGGAGAATTTGCTCCACATGGCTGGCTTCCCGGGCAAGCCCCGACCAGTCCAGTGAGGCAAAATAGTGAAGGCTTGTAATGCAGTTGCCCATGGATACGGTAACCGATGATTGCGCGTCATGCTCCTTGCGCGTCATCTCATCTG
>Ga0153946_1000125_pt1 | contig 28656 bp, 24 predicted proteins | sample TSNJ030MetaG_FD_104751 | JGI IMG/M metagenome (GOLD analysis project Ga0153946, IMG submission 104751) | Attine ant fungus gardens microbial communities from New Jersey, USA - TSNJ030 MetaG | ecosystem: Host-associated > Fungi > Mycelium > Unclassified | place: USA: New Jersey, Wharton State... | reverse complement strand
ATCTGTTTCTTCATAAGGGGGAAGTGGTATCCCGGATGGAGCTGATAGACTATCTGTGGGATAATGAGGTGTTTATTGATGATAATGCGTTGAGTGTAACGGTGACCCGGATTCGAAATAAGCTGTCAGAGATAGGGGTAACCGACTTTATTGAAACCAAGAGAGGAGCAGGTTACCGTATATGACAATCACAGGTTATCTCAAAGATAAGATCATGATAGTGCTTTTAAATGGGATAGGAGTATTTCTTCTATCTCTTTATTTAGTGGCAATCGGTAACAGCGTGGTAACAGCAGGCCTGATTTCTTTGATCTGGGGTGTTATTTTTGCTGTGGTGCTGGCAGTGGATTACCACAGGAGAAGTCAGTATTTCCAGAAGATCGATGATTTGATGGTGGAAATGGACAAGCCTTATCTGATACAGGAATTTCTGGAGAATTCGTGGCGCCTGGAAGATCAGCTTTATAAGGAAATATTACACCGGTCGAATAAGGCGGTCATTGAACAGATCTATCAACTGGAACAAGAACGGCAGGAGTATCGGGAGTTTATCGAAGGCTGGATTCATGAAGTGAAGCTGCCGATAACCGGAATGCGTCTGGCCTGTCATAATGATAGGCATATGCAGAAACAGAAAATGGAACTCTATTTGTCGGAAATGGATCACGCGGTAGAGCAGGTGTTGTTCTACGCCCGTTCTGAACAGGTATACAAGGATTATCAGATCAGCGAAGCTGATCTGAAACAGATCGTCCTGCAGGTAATCAGTAAAAACAAGTATCTGCTTATCCAGAACCAGATGAGTGTTCAGGTTCCGTTTGAACAGTGTATGATACATGTTGACAAAAAGTGGTTGGAGTTCATCTTGATTCAGGTACTGATAAATGCTGTAAAATATAAGAAGGCGAATGGCGGAGAAATTATCTTTGGAGCCAAAGAAACAGCGAATGGAACCAGTTTGTCGGTGCGTGATGCAGGTATCGGAATCCCGGCTGAAGAAGCTGGCAGAATATTTGAAAAAGGATTTACCGGATCCAATGGCCGGAGTCATGAAAAATCTACCGGCATTGGGCTTTATCTGTGCAAAAAATTGTGCCGTAAGCTGGCAATAGAGATCAAAGCTGAGTCAATAGAAGGTGAGTTTACTGAAATATCCTTTTTCTTTCCGAAAAATAGCTATCTTACAAAACTGTAATCTTCAGGCAAGTTAAGTATATACCAAAAGACAGGCAGCAGAGTTAGAATTAGCTTATCAAACAGGAAAGGGATGGAGGAAATGGAACAATTAATATATGTGGATAAAGTGGAAAAATATTATGGAAAAAGAGGGAATATCACCAAAGCGCTCAATCGTGTTGAATTCGAAATCAGAAAAGGTGAGTTTACCGCAATTATGGGGGCTTCCGGTTCCGGGAAATCAACCTTGCTCAACGTGCTGTCGACGATCGATAATGTTACAGCCGGGCATATATATTTTAATCATACCGATATCACCGAATTAAAAGAAGAGCAGTTGGCAGAGTTTAGAAAAGAAAAGCTGGGATTTGTTTTTCAGGACTTTAATCTTCTCGATACGCTGACGATGGAAGAAAATATAACCTTGGCGATGACCCTTCAGGGATACTCTAAAAAAGAAGTAAGCCAACGGGTCAGGGAGGTGATGAAACAGCTTGGTATTAATGATATCCGCAGCAAGTTCCCATACGAAGTATCCGGCGGTCAGAAACAGCGGTGTGCCTGTGCGCGGGCGGTTGTTAACCGCCCGATGATCATTATGGCGGATGAGCCGACCGGAGCGCTTGATTCGAAATCGGCACAGATGCTGCTGGATACATTCGTGACGCTGAATGAGGATATGGATTCTACGATTCTGATGGTCACTCATGATGCTTTTTCGGCCAGCTACTGCAAACGAATTCTATTCTTGAAAGACGGCGAAATCTTTCATGAACTGATCCGTGCAGACAAGAGCCGCAGAGATTTCCTGAATCAGATTTTAGATGTTCTTTCGCTTACGGGAGGAGGCGTTACCAATGCTTAATAAACTAACCCTCAGAAATGTGAGACGTTCTGCGAAAGATTATCTGATTTATCTGGTGACCATGACGATTATATCATCATTGATGTTTGCATTGCACAGTATGATGTTTTCGGAGGATATGAAAGCGATTTATAATGAGATGGGAGTGTTTATCGCATTGGTTTCGATGTCATCTTTCTTCATCATGATCATCGTTATCTGGCTGGTTCATTATATGGTGAATTTTATGCTGGAGAAGCGCAGCAGGGAATTTGGAACTTATCTGCTGCTGGGGATGAAGAAGAGGCAGGTGGCGAAGATATTCCGGAGAGAAAATATTATTCTGGGTCTGCTTGCGGTAAGTTTGGGACTGATCCCGGGATTTGTATTCCAAAAGGTATTCATCAATATCTTTTATGCGATCATGGATGAAGAATACCGGATTTCGGCTGATTTTAATATATGGGGAATCCTGCTTACCGTGGGTGTACTGGTTGTTGCCTATTTGCTGGCGCTGCTGAGGATAAAACACCGTTTTAAGAAGATGCACATCCGGGATCTGATTTATATGGATAAGCGCAATGAAGAGATTATTAATGAAAATAAGACATGGAAGGCAATTTTGGTGTTTATCGCAGTAGCTTATATTGTCTTTTTCCATATTCTCGTATTTAATTCCCATATAACAATAGGCAATGTCTGGGGATATACAGCGGGATTAATTGCAGCGGTATATATGCTCTATGCGGGATTATCATCATTCTTTGCAGGCTATATCAAGAGACAGAGCAATGGGATGTATAAAGGGGCAAATTTATTTGTCTTCCGCCAGCTCTCCTCTAAAATTAAAACCATGCGTTTTACGATGGGGACGCTGACAGTCCTTTTTACAGCAGCATTATTGGGGTGGACGGTGGTAATGATGTTCGGTGGTTATCAAACAGAGATCGGTACACAGATGCCCTTTGATGTGATGGTGTTCAGCGAGCAGGAAGATGAGACATTTGATGAACAAATTACGATTATTAAAGAGAATGCAGCGCTGGAAGATTATTATGTGTATAATATTTACGAGAATGGCACTGATGCGGTGAATGAATACCTTTATGAGCAGGTCGATGGAACCTCGCGCAATGATGTAGTCATTGATGGTAAGCTGGGAGTCAGCACTTATTTTGGATATGATACCTACATCGGCGAGAGCGATTATAATAGAATCAGAGAAATACTGGGATATAAAACGGTCAGTATCGAATCAGGCTGTTATATTCTTCATGGAAAAGAAAGAATCGCAGAGGAGCTTAACAGAATCAAAGACAAGGTAGAAGTAAAGACCGGGAAACAGGTGCTGGTATGTCAGGCGGTCAACCGGGAACCGCTTGAACAGGATGGTATGAACGGAGCGGATTATCTGATCGTAGTACCGGATGAAGCACTGGCAGAGCTAAATCCGTATTATTCACTTTTAGCAGCACAGTTAGACGGGAAAGCGCCTGATGATCTGTTCAGTAAATTGAGTGCGAATCACAGTTATTATAACGAAGAGCATTTCGAAGATTTGTATCATATGGATAGAGGTATCGGCAGTAATCAGATTCTGAGCTGGTCAGAGGATATTATGATAGCTGATGCTTTTAAAAAAGAAATTAGTTTTGTTATTGTGGCAATTTGCTTTATTATGGCTTATCTGGGAATTGTGTTTTTGTGTGCGGCACTTACGATTCTGGCAGTACAGCAGTTAAGTGATGCCGCTAAGTACCGGTTCCGCTATAAGATCTTGAAGCAGCTGGGAATGAGCAATAAGGAAGTGCAGAAGGTGGTGCTGAAACAGCTGGCGGTATATTATTTGTGCCCGTTTGTGATATCGATTGTACTGAGTATGTTTATCGGGATGCTTGCGAGTGAACGGTTTGTGTATTATACGGGAGTGACGGCGGGGGATTTTCAGTTTTATTTCCTGGCGGTGCTGGTTTATGCAATTGTGTATGCGGTATACTTTATTGTGAGCTATGTGGGATTTATCCGGAATCTGGAGAGGTGATTTGGGAAACTGCCATTTGCATAATTGAAGATTATGGTGCATAATAAAATGGAAAAACATAAGAATATTTTTGGAGGAAACAGGTGATGGAATTACCAGATCAAATATTAAATAAAAGTGTGGCTGCCGGGGTTGCGAAGACCCAAAAGACATTGGAAGCTAAACTTATTCTGGGATTCATCGGAGGTGCGATGATTTCACTGGGCTATCTGGCCTATATACGAATTGCGGCGGGATTTACCGGTTCGCTCAGTGGACTGGGCAGTTTCCTGGGAGCATGCGTATTTCCGACCGGGTTGATTGTTATTTTGCTGGCGGGAGGTGAGCTGGTTACCGGGAATATGATGGCGGTTTCCGCAGCGTTGATTGACGGTAAGATCCGGGTGACCGGCTGGCTTCTCAATCTGCTGACGATCACTCTTGCGAATGCAGCAGGCGCTTTATTTGCAGCCTATGTCTTCGGACATGTTGTTGGGCTTACGGCGGGAGAGATTTACGGTAATGAAGTGGCGCTGCTGGCTGATGCCAAGCTAAATGCTTCGGCGCTCCAATGTTTCTTTTCGGGAATTGGCTGCAATTGGTTTGTCGGGTTGGCACTCTGGTTATGCTATGGTGCGAAAGATGGGATTACGAAGATTGCTGGGATATGGTTTCCGGTGATGACTTTTGTAATTATCGGTTTCCAGCACAGTGTTGCCAATATCTTTCTGCTCGCGGCAGCACTGTTTGAAGGACATGGAACCTGGCAGCAGTTTTTGAGGAATTTCATTCCGGTATATATAGGTAATCTGGTTGGAGGCTTTGTCTTTGTTGCATTTTTCTATCATCGGGTTTACCGGCATACGTAGAGAATATAAGAATCGGGCTGTCGTTTGCGATAGCCCGATTCTTTTATGTTACAGCCAACACTGGTTGTCTGCTAACTCTTTGGTGAAAATTCGGCTGCTGTCTTCAGGATATTTAGCCTGATGGTATTTAAACAGCATGTCCTTTTCAGAGACCGGACCGAGTATTTCGATTTTGCCGGTTTCGTGAGACATTGCATAATGAACCGATTTCGCGATTCCATTCTGCATTTGCTTAGCGGCATCGACAGCTTTATAGCCTTCTTTAAGCGTTAATTGGAATTGATTTTTCACACCGGATACTGGACGGCACTGGAAAATGTAATAAGGAATCACACCGATGGTGGTAAGCCTTTTGAGAAGAGCACCGAGAACTTCAGGCTGATCATTCACGCCTCTTAAGAGAACCGTTTGGTTGAGAACAGTTATTCCGGCCTGCCGGAGAAGTTTAATGGCGAGGCGGGATTGGTCAGTGATTTCATTTGGATGATTAAAATGAGTCACGATGAAGATCTGCTTTTTCTCATTATATTGTGCCAGAAGATCTAATAATTCAGGGTCGGTCGTTATCCGGGAAGGGAAGCTGACCGGTGTCCGGGTACCAAACCGGATGCAGTCCAGATGATCAATCTGAGTGAAATTCTCAAGGTATCGTTCGATCGTCTTATTGCTGTTCATAAAAGCATCACCGCCGGAGATCAGTATATTGCTGATTTCTTCGTGAGATTTAATGTAATCCACTATTCTGTCAAGATACTTGTTTCCGATTTCGCCTTCGCTGATTCCGACCAGACGCTTTCGAAAGCAGTGCCGGCAGTACATTGCGCATTGATTGGTGGAAAGAAATAAAACTGTCTTCTGATATTTGTGCTGCAGACCGGGAACAACGGTGTTGCTGGCCTCGCCGCTGGTATCAAAGGTACCGTCGAGATTGGTTTCGTGTACCGACGGAATGCACATCTTCAGGATCGGATCATTTTCATCATTCCAGTCTATCAAAGATAAATAATATTTCGGAACAGCCATTGGGAACTGATTCAAAATCTGCCTCATTTTTTCATTTTCTTTATCACTTAGTGTGAGAAACTTTGATAAATCATCAGCTGTAGTTATATTGTCTTTTAATTCTTCTTGCCAAGTTATCGTTAATCACCTCCATTCCTTTATTTGTTCAGCATATTAATTATAACTGGTAAATTAAGATTAATCAAATTAAATTAGTATTAAGCAGGATAGGCCTTACAAAATACAATGATCGGCGCTTTTGCGGAGCGGGTGTATTTTGTCCTGATAATCTTCGGAGCATTCCAGTGAAAATAAGCGGTCAATAACAGAAGCATCATCCCAGAAGTGCATCGCAATAGCAGCGTCGATATCTAGATGCTTCATGTAATAATGAAAGCCCCAGAAGAAACGATCCTGCTGACGGGGATCAAGGGGAAGGAATGCAAGGTCAATGTGGTCATTTGTCAGCTTGGCAACTTCAGTGCGGAAAGCCTTTGTCATCGCCAGATATTCCTCTTCTGTTTCTTCTTTAACCCAGGTCCACCAGTTTAAGTCACCGGCATGGAAAATGGTTTTTCCACCGGTAAGTGTGACTAAGAAGGATACACCGATATCGGTAGAGTCGGTGGTTTTGACAATAAAATGCGGGAAGGTCTGTGTTTCATCCGGATTCATGTAATGGATACGATTTATGATTTCCGGGTGCCTGCAGGCCTTTTTGCGTGCCGCTGTCTCGGTTAGCAGAGGCTGGATGTCGTGAGAGAGAATATACGTTATATTTGGATATTTACTGATCAAAGAAAAGATCTCGTTATTAAAGTGATCATAATGACTGTGGCTGACAAAAGTGTAAAGAGTAGTATCGGTGGAAAGTTCAGGTAATTCTCCGTTATAGTAATCAAATAGAAACGCACAGTCTTTCAATTCTACCAAAAAGCCACTATGGCCCAGATAAGTAATTTTCATCAATTCACCACCTGCTATTTTTATTCATATTAATAATATCATATATCCTTAAGCCATCTCTGTCAAACTGAAAGGTAGGCAAATTTCTATTGTATTGCCTCCGGTTATGTGCTTAAATAATAGTATAGATAGTTCTGTGCGGCTTGCATTAGAAAGTACCGGCTTATCTTAAGGAGTGAATGCAAGACAGGGCGAGAGGGATAGAAATAATGTATGACAGGGAAATTGTTCGGTTTGGTATCGGAAATCAGTGTTTCGGTATCTATATCGAACACATAGAGCAGATTGTAAAGGGAAAGATTGAGTTAACCCGACTTGCCCATAAGTATTCTGATGTGCATGGAATCATGAGATGGTATGGTAATAATGTTATTGTAGTAGGTATAAACAAGTATATTAATCAGCCGGATTATCAAAAGGAGGATGAATTCACTGTGATATGCCGTACTGCACGGCGCAGATTTGCTTTTGTGGTGGAGAATGTATTTGCTATATCCAGAATTAAAAACAGTGATATTATCGACATTGGAGACAGCATCTGGGATAAGGAGCTGTTTATCTGCGGCTATTACAAACAGGGATGTCAGATCGTACCGCTGCTGGATCTGGAACAGATTGCAGGGGAGATTGATATTCCCAAAATATATCAGTAAAAGAGGATAGATTTCTGCTAATATTATAATGATTTGTGAAACATAATAATAAAAACAGATTCGAGGCGGTTAATTTGAAATCAGAAAATATGCTTACCGGCAACCCAGGGAAATCTCTGGTTCTCTTCGCGTTGCCGATGATTTTGGGAAATTTATTTCAACAATTTTATAACATGATTGATAGTATCGTGGTGGGAAGATATGTAGGTGAAGATGCACTGGCAGCAGTCGGTGCTTCGTATTCTTTTACTACGGTTTTTATTATGATTGCGATTGGCGGAGGGATCGGAGTCTCGGTAATTACCAGTCAGTTTTTAGGCGCCGGTAATTACAGTAAAATGAAGACATCTATTTATACGTCACTGATTACCTTCCTTGTGCTCAGTGTCGTATTAGCGATTGCCGGATTCTTCGTTAATCCTCATGTTTTGTCCCTGCTTAAGACGCCGGATAATATCAGGGATGATGCAGTGCTGTATCTGCAGATATATTTTGCCGGCCTGCCGTTTTTGTTCATGTACAATATTTTATCATCAACTTTTAATGCACTTGGGAAATCTAAGATTCCGCTGGGTTTACTATTATTTTCTTCAGTACTGAATGTCGTTCTGGATCTGGTAACGGTGTGCATCTTCGGCTGGGGTGTTGCCGGGGTAGCAATTGCAACGGTTTTTGCACAGGGTGTATCCGCTGTAGCAGCATTTATCATTTTGATGCGTTATTTGAAAAAATTTAAGGTGGAAGAAGAGGCGGAAGTAAAGCTCTTCGACCGGCAGATGCTGTGGAATTCGACCAAGATCGCCATACCGTCAATTGTCCAGCAGTCGATTGTCAGTATTGGGCTGTTGCTGGTACAGTCAGCGGTCAACAGCTTTGGTTCATCGGTGCTGGCAGGTTACACGGCAGCGTCACGGGTGGAGTCGATTTGTATTGTACCAATGATCGCCGTCGGCAATGCAGTGTCCACCTATACAGCGCAGAATCTGGGAGCAGGTCAGGCAGATCGGGTAAAAAGGGGATATCGTGCCAGTTTTGGCATGATCATCAGTTTCGCGGTGCTGATCTGTCTCATTTTGAATTTTTTCAGTAATCCGATTATTTCACTCTTTTTAGATGGACCGCAGAGAGGACAGGCTTTTGAAACCGGCAGCACATATCTGAGCTTTATCGGATGGTTTGTGATATTGCTGGGATGTAAGGCGGTGACCGACGGAGTACTGCGCGGAGCCGGTGATGTGAAAGTATATATGATATCGAATCTGGTCAATCTGGGAATCCGTGTCTTTGTAGCGAATTATTTCGCGCTGCGGGTTGGAGTACAGGCGGTCTGGTATGCAGAACCGCTGGGATGGACAATGAATTTTATAATATCCTTTGGGTGGTATCTGACGGGCAGGTGGAGTAAAAGGGAGTTGATAAAAGAGGTGGAATAAAATCTTAGTAAGGGGGGGGAGGCAGGAAAGGAAGCAACAGAGACAGGAAGGGAAGGTGCAGCGCTTTGGGACGGGTTCCGTTCCGCTGACCATTCCGATGAGCCTTTTAAAGCCAACTCTGTGTCGGGAGAACCCTCCACAGAGTTTAAGTCTCATCTTCATAGCTCCAAAGTCACCCGTCCCAAAGCGCTGCACCTTCCCTTCCTGTCTCTGTTGCTTCCTTTCCCGCCACTCTACTTTACTGGCTGATTTTTTATTCTGGTTTTTTAAGACGTTAGTTTAAACAGATCGCCAATGCATTGATTAAAGTATAGCAATGTGTACCTTGTTAATTATTGCCTCTTGAATTTGCTTTACATGATTCGAAAATATACTTCAATTTCCCGGATTTTGAGTATTATGAGGCATATAAAGACAGAATGTGCAATTCGCCGATAAAGTGGAATGGCAGGCAAGGAAACAGCAGGGACAGAAAGGGAAAGGGCAGCAGGTTAGGACGGGTGACTTTGGAGCTTTGGAGATGAGACACAAACTCTGTGGAGGGTTCTCCCGACACAGAGTTCGTTTTAAGTGGCTCATCGGAATGGTCAGCGGAACGGAACCCGTCCTAACCTGCTGCCCTTTCCCTTTCTGTCCCTGCTGTTTCCTTGCCTGCCTCACAACCCCATTTTTTCATTCATTCAGTCGACAAGCTGAACTGTAATGGGAAATGTTTTGGTGAAGTTAAACTAATATTTTTGTGGATGGAGAAAACGAGTGAACAAAAATGTGAAAAAAATATTAAAAACGGATGATAAATTGTGCAAAGATACAATAAAAAGGAAAATGAGAATTATTATCTAAACAAAACGTATATTAAAAGTAGAAAAACCGAAGTAAATTTGTGCATTATGATAAAAAAATAACAAAGAGTGATGAAAAAGTTGTTAAAATTTTGTCAACGTGATATTCTATAAACAGTGCAGAAAGTCTGCAAAATTACGTCGAAATGATCATAGTTAGATTCATATTCAGATCAAATATGATGAAAGTGCTATGGAGGCGGACGGAAGCATGTTTTTTTATCAATATATTGTTAAAGAAAAAACAAACCATGCTGCATAAGGAGGAGAACCATGAGCAGAAAAGTAACGATTATTGGAGCAGGAAGTGTCGGATCAACGATTGCTTACACATTATCCAACGAGGATCTCGCATCAGAGATTGTAATGATTGACATTAATAAGGAAAAGGTTGCCGGAGAAGTGCTGGATATTGCCCAGGGAACCTGTTTTCGGGATCCGATCTCGATCATCGCCGGAGATTATGAAGATGCCAGAGACTCTGACATTGTGATAATTACTTCGGGAATTGCCCGTAAGCCGGGACAGACCAGAATTGAACTGGCACAGACTAATGTTAACATTTTAAAGAGCATAACTCCTGAAATTGTCAAAGCAGCACCGCATGCACTCTATGTTATTGTCAGCAATCCGGTCGATGTTATGACTTATGTGTTCACCAAGATTTCCGGTCTGCCGGAGAGTCAGATCATCGGTTCGGGAACGATTCTGGATACGGCACGCCTTCGCTGCGGATTATCTGAGCATTACAGTGTGTCTCAGAAAAACATTCATGCGTACGTATTAGGTGAACATGGTGATACTTCTTTTATTCCGTGGTCCTGTGCGGATGTTGGCGGGGCTCATGTCGATGAATACACCGATCTTTTAAAATCGTTTGGAAAAGATATTGGACCGGTGGATCAAGATGCGATGCTCGAATATGTACGTAAATCAGGCGGGAAGATTATTGCTAATAAAGGTGCAACCTTCTATGCGGTATCCGTATCGGTAGTGAAGCTTTGTGCGATGCTGCTTTCTTCTTCCGATTCGATTGCAACTGTTTCGACGATGCTGCACGGTGAGTACGGTATCGAAGATGTATGTCTGAGCACTTTGACATTAGTCGGTCCAAATGGTGTCAGAGGAAGAATTCCGATGAAGCTCAATGATGAAGAAATGGAAAAAATGTTAAAGAGTGCGGAAGCTTTGAAGAAAGTAATCAGTGAGATCGATTTATAGGATATGACATATGGAAAGTGAGTGGTACTATGAAATACAGTTATTATCCGGGGTGCACCCTGAAAACCAAGGCGAAAGACCTGGATATCTATGCCCGGGCGTCGGCCCGGGCGCTTGGATTTAAGCTGGAAGAGATTGAGAACTGGCAGTGCTGCGGCGGAGTATATCCGCTGGGTACTGACGAAATAGCTTCCAAGCTCTCATCTGTCCGTGCCCTGAATGCGGCAAAGGAAAAAGGGCAGGAGCTGGTAACCTTATGTTCCGCCTGTCATCACGTCATCAAGCGTGTCAATGACGATATGAAAAACGTAGATGACATTAGAACGAGAGCCAACAATTATTTGGAACTGGATGAGCCTTATGCGGGAGAGACCGCAGTACTTCATTATTTAGAAGTGCTGCGCGACCGTATAGGGTTTGATGTGCTGCGCGAAAAGATAGTGAATCCGTTAAAAGGAAGAAAAATCGGTGCTTACTATGGCTGTCTGCTGCTTCGGCCAAGCAGTCTGATGGCATTTGATAATGCTGAGAATCCGACGATCATTGAAGATTTTATCCGGGCAATTGGGGCAGAACCAGTGGTATATCCATATCGGAACGAATGCTGCGGCGGCTACATATCATTGAAAGAGCAGAAAATGGCGCAGGGCATGACAAGTAAAATTATGGATTCGGCAGCGGGCTTTGGAGCAGAAGCATTAATTACCGCCTGTCCGTTATGTCTTTATAACCTGAATCTGCAGGACAGTGAAACCAAGATTCCGGTCTATTATTTCACAGAACTGCTGGCGGAAGCGTTGGGAGTGAAAGTGCAGACATCGTCTGAAACAGCAGAGGAGGTGCAGGCATCATGAGTTTTGGTAAATCACAGGCAGAACAGATCAGGGAGATCAGCGGTGTCAATCCATACAAATGCATGAAGTGCGGCAAATGCTCTGCATCCTGTCCTTCGTTTACAGATATGGATATCAAACCTCATCAGTTCGTATCTTATGTGCAGAACGATGACGCGGAAGCGCTGGTGAATTCTAAATCCCTATGGAAATGCCTTTCCTGCTTTGCATGTGTGGAGCGCTGTCCGCGGGATGTGAAACCGGGCCGGCTGATCGATGGAGCCAGACAGGTAGTGGTACGGCAGCGGGGCGCTGACTATCTGACACCGGAAGAGATTCCGGAGCGCTTGGATCCGGAGTTACCACAGCAGCTTTTGGTCAGTGCATTCAGAAGGTACAGGAGGTGAGTTAAGTGCAGAGGATAGGAGTATTTGTCTGTCATTGCGGAAGTAACATCGCAGCGACTGTCGATGTCGCAAGGGTAGCTGAGATGTCACTGATGGAACCGGGTGTGGTTCACGCGGAAGATTATCAGTATATGTGTTCCGAAGCCGGTCAGGCGAAGATTGCAGAAGCAGTAAAAGAAAAAGGATTAACCGGAATCGTCGTATGTTCATGCTCACCCCGGATGCATGAGACGACCTTCCGCAATGCCGCCGAACGGGCCGGCATCAATCCATACATGGTAGAGATTGCCAATATCCGTGAACATTGTTCGTGGATTCATAAAGATAGAGAAGAAGCAACAAAAAAAGCAGTAATTCTGGCGCGGGCAGCGATCGCCAAGGTGAATTTGAATGCTCCGCTCAGACCGGGCGAGAGCCGGGTAACCAAGCGGGCACTGGTCATTGGTGGTGGAATTGCCGGAATTCAGACCGCACTCGATATCGCCGATGCCGGATATGAGGTCGATATTGTCGAGAAGACGCCGAGCATCGGCGGCCGGATGTCACAGCTTGACAAGACCTTCCCGACATTGGACTGCTCCGCCTGTATCCTGACACCGAAAATGGTTGAGGCGGCGGCACATGAGAAGGTCAAAATCTATACATACAGCGAAGTAGAACAGGTCAGCGGTTTTGTCGGAGATTTTACAGTGGATATCCGTAAGAAAGCCCGCAGCATAGATATGGATAAATGCACCGGATGCGGTGTCTGTTCTGAAAAATGTCCGGCCAAGAAAAACCCCAGTGAATTTAACCGGGGATTGGGCAATCGAAGTGCAGTCTATACGCCGTTTGCGCAGGCAATCCCGAATGTACCGGTGATCGATCGTGAGAATTGTATTAAATTTAAGACCGGAAAGTGCGGAGTCTGCTCTAAAGTATGTCAGGCCGGTGCCATAGATTATGAACAGCAGGACGAAATTGTTACGGAAAAGTATGGTGCAATTGTAGTGGCAACCGGGTTCGATACCATTAAACTTGATGATTTTGATGAATATGCATATAACCAGAGCAAGGATGTAATCACTTCGCTGGAGCTGGAACGGGTGATGAATGCGGCAGGACCGACGAACGGGCATCTTGAGCGGCTGTCCGATGGAAAAGCACCGAAGAATATGGTCTTTATCCAATGTGTCGGCTCCCGCGATGTTACTTGCAGAGGGAAAGAGTATTGCTCGAAGATCTGCTGTATGTATACAGCGAAGCATGCAATGCTGATCCGCGATAAGTATCCGGATGTAAATGTAACGGTATTCTACATCGATGTTCGGACACCGGGTAAGAATTTCGATGAATTCTACCGGAGAGCGGTTGAAGAATATGGTGTCAATTATGTCAAAGGGCAGGTCGGCAAAGTAGCGCCTCAGCCGAGCGGCCAGCTGCTGGTGCAGGGGGTGGATCTGCTGGACAATAAACAAATCCTGATGGAAGCGGACATGGTAGTTCTGGCGACTGCGATTGAACCGGAGGCAGGGGTGCGCCGGATCGCAACCATGCTGACAGCCAGCATCGACACTAATAATTTCCTGACCGAGGCGCATCCGAAGCTTCGACCGGTTGAATCACCGACTGCCGGAGTCTTTCTCTCAGGGGTATGTCAGGGACCGAAAGACATTCCCGAAACGGTTGCTCAGGCAGGTGCGGCAGCAGTCAAAGCAATCGGACTGCTGGCCAAAAATAAACTGCTGACCAATCCGTGTACGGCGAAATCGGATGAACTCTTATGCAATGGCTGCTCGGCCTGTGCAAATGTTTGTCCATATGGCGCGATCAGTTATGAAGATAAAGAAGTAAATGATCATGGTATCCGCGAAGTTCGGCGGATCGCAGCGGTGAATAATGCCTTATGTCAGGGCTGCGGTGCGTGTACCGTAACCTGCCCGTCCGGAGCGATGGATCTGCAGGGATTCTCGAACCGACAGATTATAGCGGAGGTGGATGCGATATGTCGATAGAAGCGAAAACAGAATTTAAGCCTAAAATTGTAGCATTTTGCTGTAACTGGTGCAGCTATGCCGGAGCCGATCTGGCCGGCAGCAGCCGACTGGGTTATCCGGCCGATGTCAAGATTATCCGGGTTCCCTGCTCCTGTCGTGTGAATCCGATGTTTATCCTGCGGGCTTTCGAAAAAGGAGCCGATGGAGTGATCCTGTGCGGATGTCATCCGGGTGACTGTCATTACAGCACCGGAAACTATTATGCCAGAAGACGGATGACGTTACTGTTCTCGATGCTGGATTATCTCGGTGTGGAACAGGGAAGAACCAGAGTAGAATGGGTATCGGCGGCCGAAGGGATGAAATTCTCCGCGACCATGAACGAATTTGTAGAAAAGATATATTCACTCGGTGAAAATGTAAGATTGGGGGATTTGAGATGCAGGAATTAGTGAACCATGCCAAAGAGCTGCTGACATCCGGAAGCGTCGCACGTGTCCTGGGGTGGAAAACAGGTGACCTGCCTTACAATCCGGAGCCGGCTTACTTTGACAGTGCCGAAGCATTAGAAGAATTTGTATACAACGGGTTCTGCGGAGCCAATTTGAGCAAATACATGATTGAAGCATCGAAACTGGAAGGCAAGACCCTGATCTTCCTGAAACCGTGTGATACATATAGCTTTAATCAGCTGCTCAAGGAGCATCGAATCGATCGTGACAAAGCATGGATTGTCGGTGTCGGATGTCACGGCAAGCTGGATGCGGAGCAGATCAGATGTCAGGGGATCAAAGGCATTGAAGCAGTGACTGAAGCAGGTGCCCAACTACAGATCCAGACCTTCTACGGTGACAGGACCATCGATTATAGTTCCGCCTTACTGGAACGCTGTCATGTCTGCAAAGGGAAGGAGCACCAGATCTATGATGAACTGATCGGTGAATCTGAGGAAACCAATGATGAGGAACGCTTCAGTCAGGTTGCAGGGATCGAGCAGCTGAATCCGGAAGAAAAGTTTGCATTTTTCCAGAAAGAATTAAGCAAATGTATCCGATGTAATGCCTGCCGGAATGTCTGTCCGGCATGCAGCTGCCGTAAATGCGTATTCGACAGTAATAAGTTCGACAGTGCCCAGAAAGCCAATGTGGATTCCTTTGAGGAAAAGATGTTCCATATTATCCGGGCCTTCCACGTGGCAGGACGCTGCACCGACTGCGGAGAATGCAGCCGGGTATGTCCGCAGGGAATACCGCTTCATTTGTTTAACCGGAAGTTTATCAAAGATATAGATGAGTTATATGGAGAGTTCAAAGCCGGTGAGGATGCCGAAGCAAAAGGACCGCTTACCGACTTTACCTTTGATGATGCAGAGCCAGGCATTGTGGCAGAAAGGGGATAATGTATGTATAAGACAGCGAAACAAAATTTGCCGGCATTATTCCGGATGATCGCTGAAAGTCAGGAGTTATATCTGCCTGTCAGAAGTGCCGGACAGACCAACTTTGCATGTTGGAGTGAGGAAGCAGAAGTTGATCTGGAGTCGCTCAATTCCGTGAAATCTCCGAAAAATGTCTTCTTCCCGCAGAGTGAGAATCTGTACACCGTCAAACGGGATGGGAAAAAGATGAAAATTGAACCGGAAGCACTCAGGAATCAGGAATTCGTAATATTTGGAATGCGGCCCTGTGATGTACGGGGCGTGGAAGTGTTAGACAAAGTCTTTCTGGCCGATCCGCCGGATACCTACTATGCAGCGCGGCGGGAGCATGGGACGATGGTCAGTCTGGCCTGCAGAGAACCGGAAGAGACCTGCTTTTGCAGTGCATTTGGCATTGACTGCACAGAACCGGATGCTGATGTGGCAGTCTGGATGATCGGGGAAGCACTGTACTGGAAAAGCCGTACGGATAAAGGGGATGCATTGACCGGGACAGTTGGCAGTCTGCTCACCGAAGCAGAAGAACAGGACGTCGAAGAGACAAAAGAGCAGGTTCGCGGAATTATCGCCAAGCTTCCTTATTCCGATCTTTCATTGGAAGGATGGAACGGCGAAGCGCTGACCGAGAAATTCGATTCTGAGAAATGGGAAGAGTTGTATAAACCATGTCTGGCCTGCGGGACCTGCACTTTTGTCTGTCCGACCTGCCAGTGCTATGACATCAAAGATTATGACACCGGATCAGGAGTGCAGCGTTACCGGTGCTGGGATTCCTGTATGTATTCTGACTTTACGATGATGGCGCATGGGAATAACCGGACCACTCAGATGCAGCGGTTCCGGCAGCGGTTCATGCATAAGCTGGTGTATTTTCCGGCTAACAATGGCGGGATGTATTCCTGTGTAGGCTGCGGCCGGTGTGTTGGGAAATGTCCGTCATCTCTGAATATTGTAAAAGTGGTCAAGGCATTTCAGTCAGAGGGAGGTGACAAGTAATGAGTGAATGTACCTGTCAAAAAGATTATCAGCTGGATACCCTCATTCCGCAGATCGGGATTATTACCGATATCCGCCAGGAGACTCCGGATGTAAAGACCTTCCGCGTCAATGCCCGGTCAGGCGGTAAATTATTCGAGCATCAGCCCGGTCAGTGTGCGATGGTATGCGCACCGGGGGTCAGTGAGGGGATGTTTTCGATTACTTCCTCACCGACCAATCAGGAGTACCAGGAATTCAGTATTAAAAAGTGCGGTATTTTAACCGATTATCTGCACAGCCTGGAGCCGGGCAGTGAGATTATGGTTCGCGGACCTTATGGCAACAATTTTCCGGTGGAAACCGAACTTAAGGATAAGAATCTGTTGTTCATCGCCGGAGGGATCGGACTGGCACCGCTGCGGTCGGTGATCAACTATGTGTTGGATAAACGGGAGAACTACGGGACGGTAGATATCCTTTACGGATCGCGCTCGGCGGATGATTTAGTGCAGCTTAAGGAGATTCAGGAAGTCTGGATGAATACCGAAGGTGTCAATGTACATCTTACCATTGACCGGGAGCAGGAAGGCTGGGATGGGAACGTCGGATTTGTACCGGCCTATTTAAAAGAGCTGGGTTTTACGACCGATAAGACCGTGCTGGTCTGCGGGCCGCCGATTATGATTAAGTTTGTTCTGGCGGCTCTGGAGGAGTTGGGGTTTTCCAAAGAGCAGGTGTATACGACGTTGGAGCTGCGGATGAAATGCGGGGTCGGAAAATGCGGGCGCTGCAATATCGGGTCGAAGTATGTATGCAAAGACGGTCCGGTGTTCCGCTGTGATGAAGTGGATGAATTCCCGGATGAATATTAGAAAGGACTGATACCAAAATGCAAGAAATGGTTAATGTATATTTTTATGGTAAAAAGTACAGTGTTCCGGCTGATCTGACCATTATGACGGCGATGGAGTATGCCGGCTATACGCTGAACCGCGGCTGCGGCTGCCGTCACGGTTTCTGCGGCGCGTGCGCGACGATTTACCGGGTCAGGGGCAAGAATGAACTGAAGACCTGTCTGGCCTGTCAGACACAGGTGGTAGACGGTATGTATATTGCGAGTATTCCGTTTTTCCCAACTGACAAGCGTACTTATGATATCGAACAGATCAAGCCGACCGAACAGATTATGATGGAATTATATCCGGAGATCTATAGCTGTATCGGCTGCAATGCCTGTACCAAGGCATGTACCCAGGATCTTGACGTGATGCAGTATATCGCATATGCACAGCGCGGAGATTTCGAAGCGTGTGCCGAAGAATCCTTCGACTGTGTCAGCTGCGGCTGCTGTTCGACAAGATGTCCGGCAGGAATCTCGCATCCGATGGTAGGCTTACTGGCCAGACGGCTGACCGGTAAATATATTGCACCGGAAACAAAACATCTGAAAAAGCGGGTAGAAGAAGTGCGGGAAGGTGCATATGACGAGCTGATCGAGCAGATCATGGAGAAGCCAATCGCGGAAATGAAAGAACTTTATAATACGCGTGAGATTGAAAGATAGGGGGAGAAATGAATGTTTACAGCAGAAATGCGTGAATCAATTAAAAACGTAGAAGCAACCAGAGCGGAACGTATGAAGACAGAACCAAAGCGTATGGCCGCAGATGAAAAAGAGACGCTCCTGAAGGCTTATCATCCGGATTATAGAGAAAATGGTTTTGCTGAGATTAAGATCGGACCGAGCAAAGGCGGAAGGGTACCGGCCGAACTGGGCGAATTGCTTCATTCTAACAGCCGTATCCTTCATGAAGAGATTGATCTTACGAAGGTGGAATACGATGTTGATGTGCTCGTTATCGGAGGCGGCGGTGCCGGAGCTTCGGCAGCGATCGAAGCTCATGAAGCGGGAGCTGATGTGATGGTAGTGACCAAGCTGCGTATCGGCGATGCTAATACTATGATGGCGGAAGGCGGTATTCAGGCTGCCGATAAAGAGAACGATTCACCGGTTCAGCATTATCTGGATGCTTTTGGCGGCGGTCATTTTGCAGCCCGTCCGGAGCTTTTGCGGCGGCTGGTTATGGAAGCGCCTGATGCAATTGAATGGCTCAATGAACTGGGTGTGATGTTTGACAAAGATGCCGAAGGAAATATGGTAACTACACACGGCGGCGGTACTTCCAGAAAGAGAATGCACGCCTGCAAAGATTACTCCGGAGCAGAGATTATGCGTACCCTGCGTGATGAAGTAATCAACCGGGAAATACCGGTGGTGGAATTCACCTCTGCAGTAGAGTTAATCAAGGATGACAAAGGGCAGGCTGCCGGAGCGATACTACTGAATATGGAAACCGGTGATTATATGGCGGCAAAAGCCAAAACGGTGATTATTGCGACCGGCGGTGCGGGACGTCTGCACTATCAGAATTTTCCGACCTCGAATCATTACGGAGCAACAGCAGACGGACTGATCATGGGATACCGTGCCGGTGCACCATTGCTGTATCAGGAAACCATCCAATATCATCCGACCGGAGTGGCTTATCCGTCACAGATCTTCGGGGCACTGGTAACCGAGAAGGTACGTTCGCTGGGAGCGATGCTGGTAAATGCGGATGGGGAAGCATTTATGCATCCGCTGGAGACCCGTGATGTAGCGGCAGCATCAATTATCCGTGAGTGCAGTGACCGCGGCAACGGTGTCGAGACGCCATTGGGCAGCGGAGTCTGGCTGGATACACCGATGATCGAACAGCTGGGCGGCGAAGGAACGATTGAAAAAAGAATTCCGGCGATGCTGCGGATGTATTTGAATTATAATATTGATATGCGTAAAGATCCGATTCTGGTTTTTCCGACTCTGCATTATCAGAACGGCGGGCTGGAAATCAGCGGCAAAGGCTTTACCGATGTCATGGATAATCTACTGGTCGCTGGTGAAGCAGTCGGAGGAATCCACGGCAGAAATCGTCTGATGGGTAATTCCCTGCTCGATATCATTGTATTCGGGCGCAATGCGGGGAAAGCAGCGGCAGCGAAAGCGGGAGAGGTAAATATCGGTACACTTAATCTGGATCATGTAGTACAATATGCAGAGGAACTGAAAAAAGCCGGCATAGCATCGGAAGAAGTATCACCGCTTCTGCTTCCGAGATATGCACGCCATGAAAGATAGTATTGGGAGGAAAAGTTATGCGTGAAATTCAGGCAAGTCAGATAACAGACGTGGTAGCACAGCTCTGTATTGCTGCAAATGAGTATTTGCCGCAGGATGTAAAAGATGCGATTTCGACCTGCAGAGCCTGTGAAGACTGGGATATCGCACAGGGCGTACTGGATCAGATTATTGAGAATTATGAAATCGCTGAGGAACAGAATGTTCCGATTTGTCAGGATACAGGAATGGCTTGTGTGTTCCTGGAAATCGGGCAGGATGTACACATTATCAGCGGTGATTTAGCCGAGGCGGTCAACGAAGGGGTACGCCGCGGTTACGATAAAGGATATCTTCGTAAATCGGTGGTAAAAGATCCGGTACGGAGGGGAAATACGGGGGATAATACTCCGGCGATGATTTACACCGAACTTGTACCGGGTGATCAGATAAAGGTAACCGTCGGGCCGAAGGGCTTTGGCAGTGAGAATATGAGTATGATCCGAATGTTCAAACCTTCGGCGGGATTGCAGGGAATCAAGGATTTTATTCTGGAAGTGGTGGAAACGGCAGGACCGAATCCATGTCCGCCGATGGTGGTCGGTGTAGGAATTGGCGGCACTTTTGATAAAGCTGCCTTACTGGCTAAAAAGGCTTTAATGAGACCGATTGACAGTGCTCATGAGGATCCTTATTATGCCGATCTGGAAGTGGAAATGCTGGAGAAAATCAATCAGCTGGGAATCGGACCGCAGGGATTCGGCGGAAAAACCACTGCGATCGGATTAAACATCGAAACACTGCCAACCCACATCGCGGGGATGCCGTGTGCAGTCAACATTAACTGCCATGTAACCCGCCATCAGACGGAGGTGATATAGGAATGGAAAAGCATATAAAACTGCCGTTAACGGAAGAATTGGCAAAGAGCCTCCGCGCCGGTGACAGTGTTTATCTGACCGGAGATATCTACACTTCGCGGGATGCCGGTCATAAACGGATGTGTGAGACTCTGGAACGGGGAGAAGAACTGCCCTTTAATCCGCAGGACGCGACCATCTATTATGTAGGGCCGACGCCGGCAAAACCGGGACAGGTGATCGGTTCGGCAGGGCCGACTACCAGCGGCCGTATGGATGCCTATGCACCGACGATGATGGCGGTCGGTGCCAGAGGAATGATCGGCAAAGGCGCGCGTCTTCCGGAAGTGGTCGAGGCAATGAAGCAATACGGTGGTGTCTATTTTGGTGCTATCGGCGGTGCCGGAGCATTGCTGGCGAAATGTATTAAGAGTGCGGAATTGGTCGCATATGAAGATTTGGGAGCAGAAGCACTCAGAAAGCTTTATGTAGAGGAGATGCCGCTGGTGGTCATCATTGACAGCGAGGGCAACAACCTGTATGAAGAAGGCAGAGCGGCTTACCTGGAACAAAAAGGAAAATGATGAGTATATTGTAAACCGACTGGAAATAATAGACAGGAACTCTGGGGCAGCATCAGTTGCCGGCAGGAGTTCCTGTTTTTGATTGTTCTATATTTGAAGCGTAAAATTTTACTATCGCCTTAATTTCTATAAAAAGTAGAAAATTCGTTGTAAAAGCTAACAAAAATAGACTTGAAAAATCGTTAAAAACATAGAAAACAATATTTTACCGGTAAAATTATTGATTATTTTACCGGTAAAATATATTATATAACTATAAGGAAAATATAATATATAGCCAAAACAAAAAGGAGGAATTTATTATGAAAAGAAAAATTGGATTACTGTTAGCATTAACATTGATAATGGCAGCGCTTTTAAGTGCATGCGGAGGAAGTGACAGCGGTGATAGCGAATCGGGCGGTAAGACCAAGATTCGCTTTGCTTCCTGGGATAATGCCGAGGATCTGGACAGCCAGCAGGCACTGGTGGATAAATTCAATGCCGGTCAGGAGGAGATTGAAGTAACATTAGAAGCCTATGGTGATGATTATGATACTAAGATCAGTGCCGGTATGGGTTCCGGTGATGCACCTGATGTTATGTACATGTGGAATTATCCGGCCTATTATGAGGCGTTAGAGCCGCTGGATTCCTATATCGATGGTGAAGGTGCGGAGTATAAGGATAATTTTTACGAAGCATTATGGGCCTACAATGAAATTAATGACACCATTTACGGGATTCCGGTAGGATTTACTACCCATGCATTATTCTACAATAAGGATATTTTTGCCGAAGCGGGCGTGGCCGAGCCGACCGATGACTGGACCTGGGATGATCTTGAGGCAGCGGCGAAAACAATCAGTGATAAGATTGATGGAGCAGCCGGTTTTTCCTATCAGCTGCAGGCGGATCCCTATGATTTTGAAATGTACCTCTGGAGCAATAACACCTCTTATATTGACGATGCGGGAAATGTAGAAGGTAGTTTGAACTCTGCAGAAGCGGTAGAAGCCTTTTCTGTATTCCAGAACCTGCAGAAAGAAGGGGCAGCGATTACAACAGAAAAAGGCGGCACTGATGAATTCCGAAGCGGCAAGAGTGCGATGTACATATACGGAGCATGGTCGGTATCCACGCTGGATGGTGACGGAATGAATTACGGAATTGTGGATCTTCCGGATTTCGCTGATTCGGGTAAAGAGGCGGTAAGTATTTTAAGCTCTTCCGGAATTGCCATGTCCAGAGATTCAAAGAATAAAGAGGCCGCATGGGAATTTATTAAATATTGGACCGGCGAAGAAATGAATAAAGAACGGATCGGATATGAATTGTCAGCACTTAAATCGGTTGTAGAATCAGAAGGTGTGATGGACGATGAGAAGAGTGTACCGTTTTATTCGATGTTAGAGAAAAGTGCAGGATACACACCGGCCAGCTTTCTGGTTGAAGACTGGGGCGGTTTATCAGAGGATCTGGAACTGGCACTGGAACGGATCAATAACCCGACGACGTTAGAAGATCCGAAGACAGTACTTGATGAAGTGGCAGGAGTGCATTAAGCTTTGCCGCAAGGGGAGATGAACGAGTGAAAAGAAGAAAAGAATTGAAAAAAGCAACGCCATATATCTTTATATCACCGTGGATCATCGGCTTTATCGTATTTACGGCAGGCCCCTTGATTTTATCGCTGATCATGAGTTTTTATGACTGGCCGGTTACGTCGGAGGCTGCGTTTACCGGCCTGGGTAATTATATCAAAATGTTTACTGAAGATGCGCAGTTTTGGAAATCGCTGAAGCTGACCTTGAAATACGCGGCTATTTTTGTACCGCTGAATATGGGCATTGCTCTCTTTTTAGCAATGCTGATCACCCAGCCGATACGGGGAGTCAAGATATATCGGACGATATTCTATATCCCGGCTGTTATTTCAAGTGTGGCGACAGCCATTATCTGGGGATGGATTCTAAACGGTGATTACGGTGTGCTGAATTATTTGTTATCGCTGATTGGCATAGAAGGGCCTAACTGGCTGGTCGACCCGGCCTGGGCATTAATGGCAATTGTGCTGACCAGTGCCTTCGGAGTCGGGACCATGATGTTGATTTTTTATACCGACATCAAGAATATTCCGATTGACCTGTATGAAGCAGCATCGCTGGACGGTGCTAATCCGGTCAGGAAGTTTTTCGGCATAACATTGCCGATCATCACACCGACCGTCCTGTTTAATTTGATAACCTCGATCATAAGTGCATTTCAGCAATTAACACTGGTTATGCTGCTGACTAGCGGCGGACCGCTGAAATCAACCTATTTCTACGGGATGTATACATATGACAACGCCTTCAGGCATCATAAACTGGGATATGCCAGCGCCAATGCCTGGGTGATGTTTGTAATCATTCTGGTATTAACCGCGTTCATATTCAGATCTTCCTCGGCATGGGTATTTTATGAGGCTGAAGTAAAAGGGCAGAAATCCGGAAGAAGGAGGAAGAATAAATGAAAATATCACGAAAATCGAAAGTGATCATTTACGTTTTACTGACCATTGTTGCAGTCTACTTTCTGGCTCCTTTTGTGTATATGTTTTTTACCGCCTTTAAAACTGAAGCGGAGGCTATTGCGTATCCGCCCGGCCTTTTGCCGAAGAACTTGTCCTGGCAGAATTTTGTCGATGCCTGGAACGCCCAGCCTTTCACTACTTATTTAAAAAATTCATTACTGGTTACGGTGGGTACCACGGTCGGGCAAGTTTTATCCTGCTCTCTGGTAGCTTATGGTTTTGCCAGATTTCAGTTTAGGGGTAAGAATATACTCTTTATGATCCTGCTGGCAACCATGATGATACCCTGGGATGTTACGATGATTCCGCAGTATATGGTATTTAAAAGCTTTAACTGGATAAACACGCTGAAGCCGCTGATCATACCGGCGTGGTTTGGCTCCGCATATTATATCTTTTTGATGCGGCAGTTTCTGATGGGAATACCGAAAGATTATGAAGAGGCGGCGCGTATAGATGGGGCAAATGCCTTTCAGATATACTGGAAGATATTTATGCCGATCATGCGTCCCCAACTGATCCTGATCGCGGTCTTGAATGTTATCACGGTATGGAATGACTACCTTGGACCATTGATATTCCTGCAGGATAGGAGTAAGTATACACTGGCGCTGGGTCTGGCATCCTTCAAGGGGGTTCACAGCACTCAGATCATTCCGCTGCTGTGTATCACGGTCATTATGATCATTCCGCCGGTTATTATTTTTATTGTGGCACAGAAATACATCGTAGAAGGAACCAGCGGTTCCATTAAATAAAGGAGAACAAAGTGTTAAAACGAGAGAAGAAAAGATGGGAAGACCAGACATTACGAAGTATCGGCAGAAGAGAATCTCGTGCGGCATTTTTAAATGACTCTGCCAAAAAGATATCACTAAATGGAACCTGGAAGTTTGCCTATTTTGATGCACCGGAACTTTCACCAGAAGACTTCATGCAGAAGGACACCGGCTTTGACGGCTGGGAGACGATCGAAGTGCCCTCGGTATGGCAGGTGCAGGGATATGACCGTATGCATTATACCGATGTACTTTATCTGTTTCCGCTGAATCCTCCATATGTTCCGAACGAAAATCCGACCGGCATTTACAAAAAGAAGGTGGTAATTGATGACGAGTGGATGGAAGGCGATACGATCCTGAAATTCCACGGTGTGGACAGTGCGTTTGATGTATGGGTCAACGGAATCCATGCAGGATACAGTAAAATCAGCAGATTGTCCAGTGAATTTGACATCACGCCGTATGTTGATAAAGGAGAAAATGAGATTACCGTCCGGGTCTATAAATGGTCGGATGGTACCTATTTAGAAGATCAGGATATGTGGTGGTTCTCCGGTATATTCCGGGATGTAGAACTGATCTGTGAGCCGAAGGACGGGATTGTCGATTGTGTGGTGACCGCTACTCTGGACGACAGTTATAAACACGGTGTCCTTCATATTGATATTTGTTCGAAAGAAGCGGCTGCCGCCGGTGAATGGAGTCTTATTAAAGAAGGTAAAAGAATAGCCGGCGGTAATTTTACAGCCCGCGATTATCGGGCGGATGTTCATCAGCTGATTTCGGATGTTGCACCATGGAGTGCCGAAATACCGCAGCTGTATACCCTTCGGGTAAGCATCCGGGGACATTTCATTGAAGTAAAGGCTGGATTCCGGACGGTAGAGCTTAAAGAGGATAATTTTACCGTGAATGGGAAAGCGATCTTGTTAAATGGTGTAAACCGTCACGAGTATCATCCCGAAGCCGGGCGATGCGTGACCTATGAACAGACCAGAGAAGATATTATCCTGATGAAGCAGAATAATATCAATGCCCTCCGCAGTTCCCATTATCCATCCAGTGAGTATCTTTATGATCTCTGTGATGAATATGGTCTGTATGTTATTGATGAAGCGGATCTGGAATGTCACGGGTTTGAATGGGTGGACCATTATACCTGGATATCGGATGATCCGGAATGGGAAACAGCCTATGTGGAACGGGGCGAACGGATGGTGAGACAGGATCGGAACCATCCTTCTATTATCATGTGGTCATTAGGAAATGAGTCATCATTTGGCTGCAACTTCATGCGCATGGCAGAAGTGATACGACAGATTGACCCTTCCCGGCTCATTCATTATGAAGGTGATTTTGAAGTGGAGACAGCCGATGTATATTCGACCATGTATACCCGGCTGAAGGAGTTGGAGGAGATCGGGACAACCGATATAAAGAAGAATAAACCGCATGTCATGTGCGAATACGGGCATGCCATGGGAAACGGCCCCGGCGGTCTGAAAGAGTATCAGGATCTGTATCGGAAGCATAAGCGCCTGCAGGGCGGATTTTTGTGGGAATGGTATGACCACGGTCTGAAGACATCAAAAACAGAAGATTACCAGTATGGGGGAGATTATGGGGATTTCCCAACTAATGGGAATTTCTGTATCGATGGATTGCTGATGCCTGACCGGACTCCGTCGCCGGCATTGGCAGAATATAAACAGGTGATCGCCCCGGTGGAGATCATCTCTTCCGGGGGCGGTCAGCGGGAGTATCAGATTACTAATTACTATGACTTTCTGGATCTTTCGGCATTTTATCTGAAATGGTGGATTTCATTTGATGATCAGGTGGAGCAGACGGGGCGTGTCCTTCTTCCGGCTGTTAAGCCGGGCGAAGGTAAGAAAATATGGATTGGCTATCAGCCGTTCCAGCCTCAGAATAATACCGATTATTATATCAATCTGTCGGTTTGTCTGAAGGAAGATACGAATTATGCCGGAGCCGGCCATGAGATCAAAAGAGAGCAATTTTTGCTGTGTGAACAATGTACAGATATTGGGCAGCATGAACCGGATGAAGAGCTGCAGACAGTAGCCGATGGAACTTGCTTTACGGTCTGCAATCGGAATATATCGGTAAAATTTGATAAACTGTACGGCAAACTGCTCACCGTCGAGGCTGATGGTGAAATCTGGCTGACAGATGGACCGGAGATGACAGTATATCGCGCGACCATTGATAATGATATGTATAAGAAGGATGATTGGATGAACAAATATTTCATCCAGTTGTCCAGTGAACAGACTGAGTACTTTGACGTCCGCAGGGATGACAGCAGGGTAATTGTAACCATCGGGAAGTACTTCAGCTGCCTCAATCAGTCGTGGGGATATCATTGTAAATATGAATATTCCATTTACAGTGACGGATGCATTTCTCTGGGTCTGGATGCGAAAGAATTTCAAAAAGGGAAACTGGAACCACCGTTTTTACCTCGTATCGGTGTGAAGCTCAAGGTACCCGGGGAACTAAAAAAGGTTATGTGGTATGGCCGCGGCTTTGGTGAGAATTATGCGGACAGTAAAGCGGCCGGTTATTTTGGTGTATATAGAGCTGATGTAGAAGACCTGGCTGTAAATTACGTATATCCTCAGGAAAACGGCCACCGTGAGGATGTTAAATGGTTCAGTACCGGAAAGACCGGGCATAGTTTATTATTTACATCCGATCAGCCGGTCGGCATCAATATTCAGGAGTATACACAGGAGCGTTTAGAGCAGGCCGGACACATAAGCGAACTGGAGAAAGAAGATGACATTATCGTTCATATCGATTATCTTCATTCCGGGCTGGGAAGCAATAGCTGCGGTCAGGAACAGATCGAAGCGGCAAAAGTAAAACGGCAGGATTTTTCTTTACGGTTTCATATGCGGGTAGTTGAAGAGGGAAGCCAGATTGCAGAAGCGAAGAAACGTTTTCTGACATAGGTAAAAGGAGAGAAATATGATACGCAGCAGATTTTCTACGACATTAAAAGAATTACTCAGTGCAGATGAATGGCTGATATTGCAAGAGCATTATAATCCGGCGGAGAATTTAACATATGAAAGTCTTTTTTGTCTGACAAACGGATATCTGGGTACCCGGGGAAGTCATGAAGAGGGGGCGGTCAGAAGCATACCGTGTACTTATATCAATGGCATTTTTGACAAGTCTGAGACGTTTATGCGTGAATTGGCTAACATGCCTAACTGGCTGGGGATCAGGCTGTACATTGAAAAAGAATTAATTGGAATAGAAAATTGTGAAATCCGGGAATTTTCCCGGGTTCTGGATATGAAAAAATCACTGTTGGTGAAGCGGTTGATCCTGCGGGATGCAAAAGGAAGAGAAACTCTGATCGAAGGGGTGCGGCTGGTCAGCCGCGCCCATCTTCACCGCATGGGTATCCGCCTGTATGTGACACCTCTGAATTATCAGGGGCTGATCGAGGTGGAGAGCATTCTTGACGGCTCGGTAATTAATTTTTGTGATGCGCCGCGTTTTAAAGTGAAGCATATTTATATGACCGATAATTCGGCTATCGGTGAAACCGGTGCTTATGTTGAGGTGGCCACTAGAGACCGGCATCAGCATATCGGAACCGGCAGCAGTATGCGGATTGAACAAGAGGGCAGAAATATTATGAAAACCCGGGTTTTCCATCCGTTTGGAGAACAAGCGGTGGAATTTCGGGATTTTGAACTGGAACAGGGAAGTACGGCGGTTATCACCAAGTATACCTCTGTTTATACCGAACGCGAATGTCCGCAAGATCGTTTGAAAGAATATATCAACCGGGAGTTGGATTGTTTTATAAAAGATGGCTTTGAAGCGGAAGTCAAAGAACATGCAGCGGTTTACGCGGCCATGTGGGATGAGGCAGATATCCGCATTGAAGGAGATTTTGAACTAAACCGGGCGATCCGGTTTAACATTTTCCATCTGATGAGCACCGGCAGTGAGAGCGATGACCGCATCAACATCGGGGCCAAGCTCCTGCATGGAGAAGAGTATGGCGGACATGCATT
>Ga0153946_1000124_pt1 | contig 28698 bp, 27 predicted proteins | sample TSNJ030MetaG_FD_104751 | JGI IMG/M metagenome (GOLD analysis project Ga0153946, IMG submission 104751) | Attine ant fungus gardens microbial communities from New Jersey, USA - TSNJ030 MetaG | ecosystem: Host-associated > Fungi > Mycelium > Unclassified | place: USA: New Jersey, Wharton State... | reverse complement strand
TTTACTCACAATTCCTTCCTCCTTTTTATTTTCTTCTCGTTTGTTTTCCCTATATGATTCAGATTAGTTGCAAGCAATCTGACCTTCACTTGTGTTTGTGTAGATAGGATGTATTTTGTGATGTATTTTGTACGCTACCGCGAACTATCGAGCACTGCATTATAAATTTATTGGATAGAAAAAATGATAATTCAGTCGTTCACATGGTTTGCTTTTGTCCAAGATATGAATCTAGGGTTCAACAGAGAACACTGTCATAATGAATATGGCTAGTGTGATCATGCATAAGATCCACAAAGAATAGTCACGAGGAGAGACCATCCAATATATGCTATGTCCTGATGGTCGTGTGTTTACCAAATCCAAGTCGACGGAGACGGAATTTATTCTAGTTGATTTTGATTGGATTTATTAATAGAACCCTCTTCGTAAATCACGCATCACGTCGTCAGTCGCAGAACATTCTTTTTGCGATCTTCAAGGCCGTATTAACGATGGACGAGCATTGTGCCCGCATTGCGCATATAGGAAACATACCATTTGTTGCTTCCGGTTTCTGGAAACCCGCCTGAAGGGACATCAGCAAGTGGATACCCTCACCGCTCTGTAGCTACATCACATCAATCCATCACCACGAAGCTAGTTTGAAATACAAGTGCGTAGGAACATAGATCTGCTATTTTAGGGACCCTGTATTTATTCTCATGCGAGATACACGTGGGATATGTGCCGGAACCGCTACCTGAGGTCCAATTCTGAACGGGCTCGTTCTCATGGGAGGTGTTAAAGTTCATGCGGAGAAACGGAAGGTTATATGTAGTAAGTCTCCTCAAGCGTTTGACGTGCGTGGGACAAATGTTATCGCAGATGGATCTTCTATATGAACGATGGTATGTTGTAGATCAAGGGGTTCATCAGAAAGCTATGTATTACTTGGATCTGATCGGGTAGAACTGGATACCTCTGGTCCTCACTGACGCTATGCAGAATTGCCTCCATTCCGGTGTATAACGTACCTGGAGTCTTCGAGCCGCTGGTTGGAAATATGCCTTAGCCTTCAATGTCCCGTGTATACAGGTTGTTCAAATTTCGTCTATGACAAACTCAAGAATTTGCCGAGTTCTTTATCAGTTTAAGGGCGTTAGCGAAAATATTCGTTGCGGTGTTATCCGGGGGTTTCCGATGCCGCATTAAACTATTGGATTACCTCACTAGTTTTCTGTTCGCTTTCTGTTGGTATCAATTGAATGTGAAACACTTTTTGCAGATACATGGGGTCATGTGTATACAAAAATATTCATCATAGCTGTCATATTGGATTCAAGCCACTGTCAGAGGACATCGTGGCGCACAGTGGCGCGCAAAAGAATGATAGGGTAACACGGACTATTTCCAATTAAAAACCTCTGATCTGCCGCGAATCATGTATCTTGTTACTCCTTATGAAGGTCTCAACTAGATTAAAGCTCGAAGCGACTCGGTGACCAGTCCAGCCAATGATTATAGAAATGGGCGCTGTTAGTTGCCGAATGACGGAGAACTGTAGAGTTTGATGGAGTCGGTTGCTCGGATAAAGTGACATCTGGTAGAGGACAAGGGTATGCTTCTGAACGAGCTTGCCAGTTAGAAGAAACGATTTCGAAGCCAACATAACCTCATCGGTCACCGTTCGCGGAGTTTGAATGCGACCTGGTCGCCGATGGTTCATTTGAATTCCAATCAAAATCTTGTTGAATCTGCAGACTAATCTGCAGACAATCTTGCCATATTCATTTCAATCTCATCCATCACAGAATCGCAGTTCACTATGGTCTTCCCTGCACGAACCAGACGAGAATTGGCAGTCAAGCCCTCCGTCGACCAGAATGTTCACCCATACCGCAGGCCATGCTGAACATCTGATGATTCTACTATCCCCATATGATATGTGCTACATATTCCCTGACAGTTTTGTAGCCCGATTTGGCACAGAATACGGCAATAGAAGCAGTCAGACACGCACCTCAAATTCCGGGGTCTCTATCTTGTGAGTGGGCTCACCGTAGATGGAAAAGGGATAGTGTGGTTTCCCCATCCTATCATCGGAGGAGCGGCCAGTTTGGCTCTATTAATTCACATTGACAGAATGGACCAGGCACATCTGTTATTCCCACCCTTCTTCACCCCTTCCCATTACAGTGTTTCTAAAACTCTAATAATTATCTAGTTAGCGATAATTCAGGTCCTTCGACGATAGAATGTGTCGTTAACGGTCCGAAAACCCCATCAGCCTTTCATTCGCCTGGCCTGTCAGTTTTCCGTTAAATCGGAGTGGACCAGCCTTGACCGTTCTCTGCTCCTTTTCACACCAGTGACCCTCCGCTCTAGCAAATGGATCACCAATTTCTACCGTTCATTCCTGGATCCTCCACTATGCAGCGTGCCACATGCACCGGCATCCGCATCCGTTCTCCATCTGATGCTCGGGTGATATTCCATGCCGTCCTCCTTGGCATCCTCCCAATGGTTACGCGACGACTTGATACGGAAGAACGAAGTATGATTTCTCCTGGTGCTGTTTATGTATGGGAAGAACGCGGTCCACAGGCGGAGTTAACTGGGGTAAGTAGACTACCAGTATCTTTTATTTTCAAGCACCTCTAACATGTTTGTCATACTGAAGGTCGGCATCGAGCGTTGGACTGATGGTGCGATGCTTTTGATCTATTAATCACATGGGCCTTAATGAGATATAAAAAGGTATTCGTTGGGGCCCTTCAAGAGTGCGAGAAGTAGGCTACTATGTTACCCACTTATGCCCCTGCCAATTGATTGCTTCCCTAGGGGTTCCTTTTTTATCATGAGAAGCAACCACAGAAACATTTGTTTTCGGAGTCACAAAGTGCTCCCGACGATTCGTAAGTGTTGTATCACTTAGTCATCATAATCTCAGGGGCTCAACTCTAATGATTCCTTCCATATGATTTCAGATTCGATCCTAATCTTCATATTTTAATCAAACAAACATACACTGTCTTCGTGGATACCCCAAGGGGACAAAGAAAGTGGCATCTGAGTGAGTTCCCTTACAGATATTCTTTTGGCATGGTTTTATTCGCGATCCAGTCGCTTACTTCACAGAAGACTCGCTAAAGCAACTTTGTTCTATTGATGACATACCTCCCTTAAGCAGCATACTCGTCCCTCATGGCAATTACAAGAGTGCACGGTCTGCCAAGGGTAGGCCAGATCATATCTTTAATTCCGAGTCTGAATCCGAGTTTTCCCGGATCGAACATGTTCCCTATAAGCATGGATGCTCTCATACATCACGACTGCAGACGCCATCTTCTCCACAATATTCTTCTACATGGCCTGGATCTCCGCTTCAACCGGGAAATTCTCCCTGTCCCTCGTATACTTGGCAAGGACGTGGGAGCTCATTATCGTTGAATGATGCGCTTGCACCACTGGAATACTTACAAAATATTCAACCTCTTCATCGACATCCTGTTGATGAGAAGGTCCTTATGCGGTTTGATTCCACTGGTCTTTTGTAGTACTACTTATTTTGTTGTACCAGCAGTCCTCACAGGTTACACCATACCTTTGTATCATATCGAAATTCACTTATACTGTACAATTCGTCATCCTAGTATCTCAATTTCTTCGTTTTATTCCTATTCATTACTTTGGATACATCTGCGTTACTGCACCTGTATGGTTTTACTGATAGTACTTAAATTGTAGCTGAGCTACTCCCAGGACCAGTCCCTTATTTTTGGTCCTAGGTAGGTTTCTTTGACATCCTTACTACCTTCAGATAGTTCTTGGTCCTAGTGATCATCGTTATATATATATTTTTATCCTAAGTCACTGTGTACCTTTTCCTTGAGAGGTTATGGGCCCTCTGGGTGTTTATGTCCAGGACTCTTTGTCTGAAACCCTTCATTTTCCCAAGTTAAACAGCACAAATTATTATGTTTGGTCCAATAATATGAAGGTGGCATTCCCATACTATCAAGGCCATAACCCTCCAAGTATCAACCAGGGATATATTCCGTGAGTGTGTAGCAAGTTTTTCAGCCACATCTCTATGAATCTTTTCTTAACAAGATGTCCCATAATCTCTTTCTCATTACTGTGCATGTTGAACATAACGCGCCTCCGCATATTTATCTTTATTTATCTCATTATTTCAATTCTTGTTTCGTCTCCATCATTACTCTGGTACTACATTCCTTTTTGTATATAAGAACTCGACTCTCTTTCACAATAGACAGCTTCGCTTTTGCCTCTCAACACACAACGACTACTCAAGGCTTACCTAGGTGAGTTAGCTGGTGCACTACACCGTTATGCGATGATCGCTGGCTCCACTTGTACAGTGTAGTTAATTGTCTATTTAGTTGTTCACCTATTCTGGTGACAACTGAGTTAATTGTCCCATAAAGAGCATAATAGTACACATAAGACATCAACCGAGGGATGAATAATTGAAATGAATCAGAAAGAAGTAGAAGACAAGAGAACAAGGACAGCATGATTTAGAACTGATACAAGAGCATAACACAAGTGTGTGACTAAAATGACAACAAGAATAAGAATAGAAAAATAAAACTTGCCAACCATAGTTGAGCCATCCATTATCCGAAATCTTTGCTCAGTGGACATTGTCTTCTGGTGTTTTACCTATTCTAGTTCTTGATATCTTAGATATTTCCGTAGAATTGATCTCTACAACGGGTTTTAGAGGCTACTATACTGGTAAACTTGTGCAAAATTGAGGATACTGATGCAATCCATACCATATTTGTGGATATTTTGTCTAGAGCCTTCTTGGTCCTAATACTTCGATGCGTTTCCGTCCCAGCCCAGTGTATCCAACCTCCTATTATCAGCTCGTTCAGAAAGTTTATAGATGGCCAGTTTTCTTGGATTCCCTCGAGTTGGCAACCTCACTTTATATGTAACCCTCTATGATTGTCTTTTCTTAAAACCACGAGTATGATGATATCCGCCTTTTTATCGAAAATCATGATCATTCCTCAATCTCCATCAACCTCCAAAGCCCCGCTCCTTGCCTCGAACCAGAACCAGATAGTTCGCATTGGCGTTTTATCGTAGAACACGTCAACATGTTTTTGGAATCAAATGCTTGCTCCAATTTCATTTCGCTCGTAAATTCCGATACCCCCAAACCGCTTTCGCCTTCTATACATGCTAATCTCAGACGGATTGATCTACGAGGTTTTCGAAGAGCTGAGCACCTTGATCCGAGTAAATCATTCGTTATAAAAGTATCACCTAGAAGGCATCACAGCCAAATTATACCCCCCGTCCGCAAGAAATCCGTATAATTGGGTACCTCGTTGCTGCAGAAATGGACTAACTTATGTCTTTATATGGTGAGTGAAGTTTGAAGATGAAGGAATCTGTTAGATGGAGAAGTGTGCTTTGGGTGTATACGGATTTGGTCGATATGGGGCTGGGGACGAAAGGTTTTTCAGGATTTGATTGTAGGCCTTGATTTATGAACAGATCCGAACCCTCGTTCATGTATCCGTGAAATCAGAGCTAGGGTTTGGTGTAGTCTTCTGGGCAGGATTGTCGATCCAAAATGCTGTACGCTTGTTTAACTGTACTTTCTAATCCTGTATCTAAAGAGACATGGTCCATCACTAATTTCCAAGAGACAGCAGGGATAGTTTCAATAAGTACTCTGTGCGGTCTAGGACAACTCCACAAGAATGTAAGCCCATGTCTAGGTAGGTATCTATTTTTCACAATCCCATAACAGAGTCCTGAGCCTGGCTTACGGCTCATATCCGGTCAAGCCATCGAGCCATTATCTCATAACCGAAGAATGTGGCTCCGTTGGCAAAGGGAGAGCTTAAAGACCATGAGCACTCGAGTTCTGTCGACTCTCAAGGCACTTACCGAATCAGAGTTGGACCCAGACCTCTCGTGAAGGCACGAACGCCCTCGGTCCTCCAAACTGTTTTAACACAATCTAGCGTGGATTTGTACTTCTGACCTGTAGTGGGAGTAAATCCATCTGTCTGCATCCTTGACTTGATCACATCGATAGGATATATAATGGCCCAGAGCTATCCAGGTAACCATTAGGCCAGGGCAAGGGGGAGAGGAAGAAATAGTCAACGAACAGCGTAACCAGCAGCTGCGCCATATAGTATTGCATGTGCAGAACTGATCTGATCACGCCTGATATCCTTCTGTATCATTTCCCTCTGTACCAGTTTCTCATATGCTAAGAAGTAAACACCGTAGCCAGCAGCTTCACGTAGAAATGTCACTACTTGACCTTTGTAAAGCCCTTTTATGCCATGGGCAGAATAAATTTTTCTGATGGCATCCCAAGGACCATTCCATATGGGATTTGAATTTGACTGAGTTTGGAGACCTATTCTTAATGGAGTGTTAATTCGGATTTTCTAGCAAATTTTACTCACGAATACGGATGTGCTCAACTGGCCCAGAGACAATGCCGTTGGAGAGGCCTGCAACCATACCAGCGCATAATAACTGAGATCCGGTCAATGTCTTGCCTCCCTGGCCACCAGTCCCCCGAGTAATGTTACGCGCAACAAAGAGCCGTTTTGTATATTCCAGAGCACCAAACTGGATAGACACACAGAGTCCAATGCCTGCTAGTGGAGTCAAAGTTCCCTGGTAATAGCTTTATCAAAGACGATGAATCTCGAAAAATGGGTGCGAACCTTGTAGAAAGCCAGAGGTCCCTCATTCCTGAGAATCCCACCAGCACAATCCAACATCCCTGAATATGTACCTTGGGCTGATGTTTGCATTCTCTATGTAATACTTCTTGTAAATATACAAGAATCAGATGTAATAGGCGGGACGCACGACTTTGACGATATCAAAAGGCTGTCCGACAAATACCTAAATAGCTCTTTTAATTCATGCTTCTTCTTCTCAGTATGTTTTATTTATCACCTGGCAAACACCACCAGCAGTCCCAGCAGTCAGATCTTTAATAGTCTTGCCCATGGTTGACAGAGATACAAAGAATTCACGAGTGCATATTGGAAAAAATAATACAAATAAGTACAAATCGTTCCCCTAGTAGGAACTTACTAGCTCTCTTGGCGTTTCTGCTAATGGCCGATAGTCTTTCCCAGGCGTTGACGGCTGCACAGGCTACTGCGAGTGTAGAATTAGCTATGGATGATGACCAGTCAGTAGACATGGAAGAAGAAGAGGAAGAAGAGGAAGACGACGACGACGACGACGACGACGATATCGATGCCGAGGCCCAGGAAATCGCTCGTAGACTTGGTCAGCAGTTGTGGGAGGACTTCAACAAGGCACAAGCAGCACAAACTGCACATGGTATCTCTCACATTCTGCCTCCGGCACAGAAGCAATCACGCAAGGAAGAGTCTGTTCTATCGACCATGAAATCCATCCTATCCCTTGTTGATCGGGATCCAGTTGCTGAAAATGCTCTTGAGACAGCTCTGCTACCTGACAGCGCTGGAAATGTGCTAGAGATACTTCGACGGAGCGTCTCTGCTAATAATGTCTTCAGCCACCTATGTATGCCTCTGAGCCATACCCTCGTGTCTTTGGCAAAATCAGAGTCCCTTTTCGGCAGTCTACGTCACTCGAACATCCCATCTCTGGAGCTTGACAAAGGGAAGCGCCGACGCGAAGAGGGCGACGAGAACCTGGCTCTAAGTGATCAACGACCCCTTAAAAGACCTTTCCTCCCGGCCGGAGACTTATATACACGAGTGTCCGAAGCAGTTCATATGATAACTCAAGCCCTGATCGCTGCTCCTCCCCAAGCTTTGGAGTCAACTCTTGTCGCTTCAATTCGTTTACAGTTGCATCAAGTTTTCTTGTTCGCCGTCACATTATCAGCACGTGGTGGTCAAGATATGCATGCCCTACAAGAGATTAGTGGGTTGATACAAGTTATTGGAGTTCTGAGTGGCATACAAATAGGTCAGCCTCATGAGGCTCTACCCGCTCATCCACCTTTGACAACTTCATGGATGAATCAATCCAATTTATATTCTCCAATCACTGATATCGGGACGGCTGTCTACCCTTGCTTGACAATCGGTTGCAGCAAAACCTTTGCTCGCCTTTATAGCCTCCGTGCTCATCAGCGTAATCATTCTATTAATCGGCCCTTTTGTTGTACCACGTGTCCCGCTTCTTTTGCTCGAAACCACGACTTAAAGCGGCATGTTAGACTGCATGACAACAAGAAGGCTTGGAAATGCGGAGGTTGCCAGAAATTTTTCTCTCGCCGAGATGCCATCAAACGGCATAAGAACGGAAGCAAAACACGAGGCCCGAAGAGTGAGATATGTATAAATGCAGAGGTATTGGAGGTAGATCTAGATGAAGAAAATGATGGGGACTCGCTACGGGAAGAAAGGAGAACAAGACTGTGGACCAGTATTGCGACTCAAGGTATCAATGCCCAGCAGGCACCTTATCGGGACTCTGGTATTCTGGAAGAGGGCGAACTTCTTCCGACCATTATCACCAATACGCAAGCCGTTGTTTTGAGCCTACAAGGGCTATTGCAGTCACATGTGGGAAGTGCACTTGGCATGCCTCAAGAACAACCAATGTCTATCAACAATGACCCTACCAATGGACAGGCAACACTCGCTAGTGTCATTGCTCGTGCTCAAACACAAGCTCTCCCTGCAAACCAAGTATCCGGTCCTGTTTCCACAGACCCAGCCGTCTCAACATTAATTCCAAGTGTTTTATCTTCCCCAGCTCTGACAGAGAATATAGAACCTCAAGATGTTGCAATGAACACTCCGATTCGGGATATGTCCATGATGCCTTCATTGTCTCTGTATGGATTGTCAGATGAGCAAGCCAAGATGCTAGAACTTGCTATAGCAAATGCTGCATCTGCTGCTCAGGCTCAGGCAGAAGCAGAGGCAGCCCTGGAGGAGGAAGAGGAAGAGTCTTCAGATGAGGGAAGTGGCAATGATACCGATGATCAAGAAATAGTGACATGAGAACTACTACGAGATGTCGCATTCTGCTTCTGTCACGAGGTATGAAGTTCTAATACTAGAATACAACGGTCGCTAATGTTGAAAAGATTTCTCAGTTCATGATTGGTCAAACGGGACAAACAAGTGACTCTGCAATCTCAGTGTTAGTCCCGAGGTGTATTGAGGATCAAGAAGCTCACCATTTTTGTGTGGTCCCGATTTACATCTTGGATTGGATTTTCTGCTTCTTTCGAACTTCTTCAAATTGCCTTTTCGTCTCTGCCTCTATTTTACGCCATATTTCCCGACTCTCCAGGGACTCCTGTCTCCATGCATCTGCTATCGCCTGCGCTGGTGATTTGGGTTGCCGACGAGTGGGATTCTTCCTGGAATTCTGTGGTACAGGTGGATTTGAAGCCATCTGACCGTTAAATGAAGCATGCAATGAGAGAAAACCAGGATACAGTTAGAGTGGCGTACAGAAACCGGGATGATATCGTATGTGGTGGGAGGAAGGATGGGCTGTACAGATTTATATTAACGTCATATTTTCCAGAAGGGGATGTTGAGACGCTTGAACCAGAACTATAGCACGAGCAGACGGACAAACACAAGGACTCGCTGTTCTCACCATCGAATAGTCAGAACAAAGGGTGACCTAAATTGGGAAAGTTGAAAGGACGCACTCGACGGACGCGATCGGAACGGCATGTTTTGGGTCAAAACTTCGTGTAGCAAGTGCGGGCAATGAGGCAAAGAGGGGAGTGGAATGTGCGATGCGGATGAGGTGGGAGAAGAGAATATTAGGTCTTGGTAACAAGTGTCAATATATACAAGGGAAGTCCTGCAATCATCACGTCTGATGGATCAAACTGCATTCTCCGGTGTCTGAAATTTGTCATGAGGTTCGGGCATAAATGCGTTTTCAGCGTGGCGCGTCTTAAGTACGGTCACCGGATCGCGATTGTGCTATAATGACTGATTGAATGTCCGCGAAGAGATAAGCGTTTTCGTGATTTTCAGGGTTTACCATTGACAAACAGTTGTGCATTCGTCCACGGGATTTTACTGGCACGGTGTGCTGTTCGGAAGAGCCATTATCTGTGCCACGCATCCGGATTCGAACCGAAGAGCATTCCATGGCCACTACACTATACGTCAAGGTAGTTCTGATCAGAGCTATATATTGTTTTAGTACCTCACTTCACCCCTCAAAACAGTACTGCAGCTGATCAAGAGGTGAGGACAACTCTAAACCATAGCGTTTGGACATGTATTTGCGAAAATGTTCAAAGGTTTCCAGGCGTACACGCTGCATAGGTAAAGTATACATCTGACTTGAAAAACGAAAAAGGTTAGACTAGATTTCTCAACAGGTAGCCGCCGGCAAATCGCCGTGTTCAATGGAGGATGGACCCGTGCCTTTTTTCCAGTTAACTTTGCCTTGGAAAAAGAGTCAAAAATTTGGATGTGAGGTTGTCAACGACTTGAATAAACCAGAAGTTTCTCTCATAAATCAGAGTGAGAGTATCCAAATAGTTGACAGACCGCGCGCGAAGCATAGATTCAAGTATGGAACGTTGGAAGGTTGGTACGGATTTCCTATGTCGTATCGAATACCACGTTGAATGGACTGAGTTCTAGACTTTGAAATGTTCCGCAAACTCACGGACAGAATGGAGACTGGTTTAACGATTCACTCCAAGCTCATAAATGAACGTGAAAATGCCAGTTTCGCTTGATAAACATGGAGATTTAATCCATTATTCTGATAGGAACGGAAACAACTTTTCATTATGGCCGCGGATATATCGTATGACTCCAACAATTGTGGAACAAATCTCGGGATTCTCCTTGCAAAATAATATGGGGAGAGCAGCCAGTAGGACCCGACGCGTGTTCCGGTGAACTAGATGAACTTCACTGGACCAGCTTGTCATCACACTATTCAAATTTTCATCGGTTTGATAATATGGTCAATTTGACGCGCGTCACAATTATCAAGGTTCAACAGACCTAAAAATTGATGGACGGAATAATATCTCGATCGACTCACAGGATGTGGGTTGCATAGAAAAATGTCAGGGCGTAACCCAACATGTGGAAGGAATTTTTTCATATTTTTAACATCAGCAATTCAGTGTGATTTATGAGGTTGATCGGCATTTACATGAGAGGACGATATGGTGTGTTGCCTCATCACTTAGTATCACTCAAATTTGTTTCTTGAGAGTAGGTGCAGAAATCATATATTAATAGGCTCTCTGAAAATACTATTGTCATGTCCTCAGAACATATGATGTCAATGCTGTCATCTGTCACATGTCAATTTTCGGTAGAGTTTACCTTGACTTATGTCCAACTGGTTTCATAAATACCTATGTGTCCCAACCATGTGCAAAAGTTTCGACATCAGATGATACCAAAGGACTGTATTATGTTTTCCCAGATGTGAATCAAATTGAAATGTGACAGATGACATTGTTGGCAGAATTCAAGCTGGGATTAAACAGTATGGATGGATGCTCCAGTATGATTCCAGTAGTCTTTCCAAGCGTTCTTTTTTGCACAGAACATAGGGCGTGATAACGGAGTGTAGCCATCACCTTGGCTAGGTAAACCTAATGAAAGCAAGATCACTCCACACGCGAAGAACAATCAGATTTTTGGATTTCCATGTGCTGACGAAGAATCACGGAGGATGTCGTGCTCCACTGTGTGTAAGGTTGGCCGGCGCTCGGTGTTACCCGGAGTCATGACGAAGTAATCTGGACACACAACTTGTATCAAGATATCTGTCAAAGACGACGGCAGAAATAATTAAGGTTTGTCTCGTGGGCGATGATCATGATTGTAGGAAAGCAAAGCAAGCTAGGTGCTTCAACAATACTGACGAACGCAATCCGAATTCAGTATTCATTCTTTGACATTGGATGAAAAACAAAATCTAGGTGTTGGAGAGAAATCTTTACATGTTGAAGAGCTGCGACAAGCTTCCACAATGATGATATGGATTCAGGGTAATCTGTCTACTGCGCAGACGTAATGAGCCTTGGGATTGAATTTTGTCTCCGACCCAGATAGGGTAAAGACATGCAAACCGTTTTTGGCGATGCAACGATGTCATTTCCACAATCACGAGTATCAGGCAGAATCATGAATTTGCACCTCCTCGCACAAAGAATCGAGAAGAATAAGGTAGAATTCAGAGAAGACTTCTCTGAATTTCCTCACCCTCTAATAGCAGGCATGGTCCACCATAGACGATTCGATCTTCCAATTTATTCTCTCTTATGAAAGCAGTAACAGTTTCGTCCTCGGCGCCAGGTTGGAGCCACAGAGCTGGAATGTCAAGCTCCTTGGCTTCCTTAAGGATACCGAGGGTCACCTTATGACTATTTATGAGTAAGACATGACTGAATGTATCCAGGGCTAGCTTGCCTTCGCAGGAGTAATAACGCTCACAGAGGTTGTCGAAGGGGAGGGAAGTGCATTTAGAGCTGGGACGGTTGCAATACCTTCTAGCTCTGCCTCTCTCTGGCAAATTCGTGAAGAGAAGGACTGTGTCACAATGTAGTTTTACCCACAGGATGGACAGGGGTTACATTGAGCTTTCGGGTCTGGTGCCACCTCAGGATCTACTCGTCGTTGTAAGGTCAGTTCTGGGCCGGAAGGACAACCAGAGAAGCCGAAACCTTTGTACCAAACTTGGACTGGTCTTTCGATGCTCCAACTACGGCGAAGTTGGGAGAAGACAGGAATTTCTTCTTAATTTCTTGCGTAATGACCATATCAGGAGTTCGTTGAAGGACAGGGGGTTGATTGATTGTTGATATCTGAGCATTTGTCAGTGTCTGTCAGATGAGTGCAATGCGGAGGATGAACTGCCCGGGCCGAGGGTCTATTTCTCAGTAAATATAATCCTGTGAAGGTCTGGATCTGCCACAATCTATGTTTCTGCATAATATGTACGTAGCAGGCACCAAACAAAGAGATCAACAGCGCAATAAATGACAGACTCTTTTTCCTTCTAAACAACCATGAGCTGGTTGTCGGATTGGCTGAATTGGCTTTCGCAACCAAGAATAAAACACACTTTATACGGTGCATTAATCGGAATATCCATCTCTTACACAAGATCCTCGCTCACACGTTATCTGAATCTGCGAAAGCGGAGAAGACAAGTCGAGGCATTCGAGGCCCGACCTATTGAGCTGAGAAGCGACGAAATTGTTCCTGGAGTGACGGGACTTATTGGTATGTACATGACCAATAGTACAGCTCATTGGAATATGACCCTGGAGAAGGGAACACCCCTTTGGTTAGGATAAACTCTTTGAGCGATGCGCTCGGGGTGGAGATTTTGGGAAAAGCAGAAGTTGGTCATTATCTGATTTCTGCTTGTGCTATGATCTCATGTACAGTTCCTCAATCCGGGTGGAAGTGTCAAGGATCGCGTGGCCCTACAGAGTGAGCTCGCCAATCACAGGAGAGGATCTTTCTAATGCAGGGTCTCTTAAGTGATTGAAGATGCTGAAAAGAATGGCCTTTTGCGGCCCCATACAGGGTCGCGCATCTTTGAGGGAACTGTTGGATCGACTGGAATATCCATTGCGACGATCGCACGCGCGCGGTGCGTTTTCACTTTAATCGATCTCCGCGTGACTTGAGTTGGTACACGCACAGAGGTTATGATGCAAGTACGCCTTTCGCATTTATCTCTCGTGCCTCAGAATATTCAATGCTCCTTTAGCAATTATCATGCCAGACGATGTCGCACAGGAAAAGGTCAGGGCATTACTGGTCCTTGGAGCGGAAGTAGAGAGTGTTCGTCCTGCGAGTATCGTTGACAAGAAACAGGTATGTACAACCATTATCTCAAAAGGAGAAGGGTTTCTTGACAGCTTCTTCTACCAGTATGTTGTAAGCCCAAAGCATGCGACACAATGCTACTGAGGGTAACATCTCCACAGAATCTCGCTCGCCAAAGAGCAAGCAGCTTCACACTGAAGCCTGATTCTTCAGTTGGTTCTCACTCTCATGTACTTCATTCCACGCCCTCCCCAGTTGTGGTGACTACCGCAAGCGTTGACTTCGACCGTGGCGACGGGTCGAATGATGAAAATCTCTTGGCCAGGCCTCAAGGCTATTTTGCAGATCAGTTTGAGGCAAGTCTCAAGAAAAAACACTAGTGCAAAGGTGCTGAACCCTGGCAAGTAGAATAGGGCCAACTTTGATGCACACTATACAGGGACAGGTCCAGAAATCTGGAAACAAACAAATGGACGAGTACATGCATTCGTTTCGGGTGCAGGAACAGGTGGAACGGTCGCTGGGACGGGGCATTATCTAAAGTCCGTCAATCCAGATGTCATAATCGCTATCTCAGATCCGGACGGCAGTGGCCTATATAACAAGGTATTTTTACATCAAGCAGGTCTTATCAAATTTGTATTCACAAACTTTTTAGGTTAAATATGGTGTTATGTATGATAGACGGGAAGCTGAGGGTACGAGAAGGAGGCATCAAGTTGACTCCGTTGTAGAGGGCATGTAGGTGTCGATTCAACTTCTTCCTGGTGCTCTAGCTCATTTTGCCTTAGAGGTATTAATCGCCTGACAAACAATATTGAACTTGCTGTTACAGTGATAGATGATGCATTCCGGTACGAACAGATCCCCAGCATTCGCAATTTGATCCTTGATTTACCTTAGTATTACCGATGAAGAGGCTGTTGCGATGTCTCGATACCTTGTCAAAAATGACGGATTATTCTTAGGCTCAAGTAGTGCATGCAACCTCATGGCCTGCGTCAAACTCGTGAAGAAATACGGATGGCGAGACGGTCAACATGTGGTAACAATCTTGTAAGCATTCCAGAAATATCAAGGCCGAACTCCGTTTATCTGAGACTCGTCATAGGTGTGATTCTGGTACCCGACATTATTCTAAGGTAAGTGTCAATTGAGTATTTGATTGATTTACATGTTTTAAACTCTTTCTAGTTTTGGTGAGATACGATCAATCACTGGACCTGTGCAGCTACTGATTGAGACCAAGGAATGATAACTATTTGCGTAATGCGGGCATTGAAATCGATCTTAGCTTAGTCGAGAGATTGCTTGTTGGTAGTTGATATACTGCCAACTATCACAGCGGCCGACACTTAAAGGTATATATCTCAACAAAGCCTACATTCTTCTACTTTTCTCAAAGACATGGTTGTTCAATGCAAGCATTACTTCAATGTGACCCCTCATTCCTGTACGACTACATAGCCTTCTGTTTCTTTCCCAATGGCAATACGTAAACCTGCCCAGACAGCGTCAATGAGCCCAGCTCCGTTTGCACATGCAAACACCAGTGTCGAAGCATAGAAGAAATTTGCATTTCCGGTGCCAGTGTTTAGCCACAGGTGATTGAAAAGGGGCATAAGAAGTGCTGCGTGAAGGTGAATAAGAGCTGTCACCATGGGATGCCGAAGATCTGAAGAACGAGTCAATAAAAATGCGTCTATCCTTAGAAGTATAATCACAAGGATAAATTTCGGGGAAGATGGACAGTGTACTCAGGAAAAGACCAGGATCAGAAAGCGTCGGGTATGCCTTGAATGTTCCGAGCACTCCCAGAAGGAGGAATATCGTATATAAAGGATCATATCTGCACAAATTAGTTTTTGACAAGGCAAAGCGGAACACAGGGGCTCACTGAAACTTGATGCACATAGGTACCACATAGATGAGAAGGTGAACCTAAGGGAAAGGAAGTATGAATACGCTAGCACGAAGGGCTTTCGGGCACAACTACTCACACTGAAAACCACGAGAAAAAATGGACGGAAATGATCGAACATCTCCGTGAAGAAATACCACCATAAACCGGTGTTCGGTGTCAAATCAGGCAAAGTCAGTCTAGGCGATCGGTCAGGAAGCGTGTCAAGGATAGACGAGATAAACGAGACGTACGTCGCACCCCATGTCTGAGGCATCCACTGAGTCCCGCCAACGATAATGGTTGAAGCAATAGAGAGAATGCTAGTGTATAGGATGAACTCTCCGAAGAGAGGCAATGCGTGGCGAAAATTCGCAGTTAATGGTCGTGGAGATGCAAGGCGTGAGTGAGGATCACTGATGAGGAGCAGTGATATCGACAATAAAAGGACGAGATTTGAGAGGTCAATGTGGAGGAGGAAAGAAAGAAGGAATAGGGAAAGGGACGCTCGACCTAGGAAAGATGTCAACAAAAAGACAGGGTGAGAAGACAAGCTCTGACCCCCGGCGGCATACTTGACAGTCAAGAGAACTAGAGAGTTTTGGAGGCTTGAGGATGAAAGTGCGAGGGTTGGTAGGAACAAATACGGATTAAGGAGATAGCTAAAGGGATCTGAGTGGAAGAGTGAAAGGTTGGCGTTCACGATTACCTGGCAGCGATGACCGTGTCTCTCGATGATTTTGGCAAGTTCTGACGCGCCCTCCACATAGATACAAGAGCCCAAGAACCAAGAATATCGAAAAACGTCCATAAGATTGATGCATGAACTCGAGACTCTGGAAGTATCAGAGAAAATAAAGCGAGAAGGAGAGGAGACTGCAGGAGAGGATTAATAAGCAGTTCGACAAAAGAATGTCCGAAGCTACATGGCGGAATGTTCCTCCAGAGTATGGGTCTTTTCCGTTCTTGAAAAGAAAGATTCCTTCTTGAACTGGGCAAGACTTTGAGACTCAATTGTATCCGATGAAAGGAAGGACTGACGTTGCGAGAAAGACGTCAAGGGTGTTGAGAGCAACTGGTCATGCTTGAAAGTATTTGAGAGGTCGAAGAGAGAAAATGCTACCCTTGAGAGTACGAGGGTTGAGGACGCAACTTTATTAGAAAACATCTTGATGTCAGGAATGGATATCTCTTATTTCTTATTGTCCTATCAACTTAAGATTAACTTATAAATTTGAACTCACGCTGGATAACAAGGGTCGATGGCGTAGTTGGTTATCGCATCTGTCTAACACCCAGTTTGGGTTGTTCACAGAAGGTCCTCAGTTCGAACCTGGGTCGACTCATCTTTTGGTCATCATCTTTTGAGATCAATTATTCCTTTTCACCTATCATGTATCTATACGAGCTCCCGACAACTGGTTCCGTCTCATTTTCTGATTTTTGTATGGATCAGAGTCCTTCTAAGGTCTTCTCTAATCGCATCTTGGAGGCCACTGGAGCTAGAGCAAACTTGAGACAGGCTCTCAAGAGGACCAAACGAACAGAAGATGGAACAAAAGATTACCTCTCTATAACAAAAGTCAGCAGCCCGAATAGAATATCATGTTTTACCACCCATTCTTCCTTGCAGCTCTTAGAAGATTACATACCAATCATATGTGGACTAATGAGCTGTGTTGCGCATGATGATATCGGGCTCAAATGGGAACCTTGTGCGAGAGTATAACCACACAACAACCAGTCCGTGTATCTGAACAGCATCTACAGCATTCAGCTGGCGGATTACGCTTTCCAATACTATCCTTAACAGCTCACCCCGACTCACGGTCCCGGGACTCCAGGCAGATCTGGTCTTCACTCTTTTGACGTATGCATTCACGCTCTCAAATCTCAGTTACACTATAGTGCAATCTGTTGGCCCCTATGAGCGTGATCGTACAATCAAGAAAGAGCAGCGAGAGAGGAAAGAAGAACAAATTAACGTGGCGTTCGGTTTTCTTTGTAAAGCTAGCGGAGTCTTTTCTTATATCACGGAGACACTCCTCCCAAAGTTGGATGGACCGGATGAATCTACACGCCCGTCTGATTTGAGACAAGAAGTTATGAGTGCATTGGTCAAGTAAGTGAGGAATCCCCTTCCTGATCATACTGAGTGCTGAAGGCAGCCTATCTGATAAAGGCTCTCCTTGGCCGATGCGCAGGCACTCGCCATTCGTAAACATCTATCAAAAGCTGCGTTTGATAGCAGCAATTATCCAGGCCCTCCCCTGCCAAAGTCTCACCCTTCACCAAATTTTATCGCGAAGCTCCATCTCGAATGTCAATCGCTGTATGTCTCTGCAAAATCACTGGCAAAGGCGTCAGGTGGAAGTGACATTTCAGCAGAGCTGAGGAAGTATCTGACGGATGAAAGTGCGCTCCATGCGGCATTGGCACATAAGTGGCTCGGTATAGATGCTGGCGAGAATGGAGGATTGAGTCAGGCAGGATATGCGGTAGGGTTCCTCGGGTGGGCAAAACAAGAACTGGAGGAGATGAAAGACAGCAGATTATTGTTACACTTCGGCAAGGGACAGGACAGGAAAACTCAGATTCCGGAAGAGCTAGAAAGTACAAAAATATTTTATGCGTACTACAAGAAGACCAACGATTCTGTGCGTATTCGACCTTGTTGAAACAACTACGTATACCTTTAACTTGCACGCCAGTTACATTTCCAGCCGATTCCCACCCAAGCTGAACTTCAAGCTCGTATTTCTACAGGACTTGTAGTTGCCAAGGCACGACCTTACTCTCTTCCAGTTCCTGCATTCGGACCTGGGTCAGCGATGGATCTACAACAACAAGCCGAATTATTGGACTTGGGAGATCAAGATCAAGATCATCCATCCTCATTTGCAACCAGGTCCACGAACGCGAACTATGCAGGGGCCGGAAGCTACTTTTAGATATCGTTGTGAGTGTGAAAGTCTCATCTGATCAAGGATAGTCAACCATGTCGTGCAAGTCAAAGTTGATTTCGATCTACCTCAAGCGGGGGCATCGTTGCACTCTTTATATAAATTCAATCTCGGCCTGCTCTCCTAAGACTGCGATGATGATGGAAGTATACACCAGAATTCCAATCATTGGGATTTCGAAAGCTAGCATAAAAAATTCTCTCATCAAAACAAAATTGTTCTAACGTGTTCAATACCATAATTCTGTAGACCATTAATGTCATGACTCTGTCAGTTATCCTTTCATTGCCAGATCACTTGAGTACCCGGAGGAGTACTGGTTTCTCTATAGCCTGAAATATCACAGAGACGTTATAGACTGAAGCGAGTTCTCGTTGTGACTAATACGTTAACGATCTTCATCTTTCTAGTGATCGTTGAGGCGATGTATCCGAAAGAGGTGTAGGTCTGTGCGTGAGAATAAGCGGGATCATGTAACGTCATGTCGGAGTTTGAATTGTCCTGGGTTTCCTGTGATGTGCATGTGGTATAAAAGGGAACTTGATTCTCTCCCACCATCTCCTTGTCGGCCCCCCCAACGTTGGCAACGGCGAATAAGAAAAAATGTCTAATAAGATAGTGGTGAGCTGCTCACCGATTGCTGCCTGTAGTAGAGCGTTTGGTCTTAACAACGATATTTCTTGGGATTTTTGAGCCTGGTATCTATCGAACTGTCATTGACGATGTTATCGCTAACATGAAATCCGAATTTGACGAGTATGGTGTTTCAGAAGAAGTTCTGGCGGATTTGCAGAATGTAAGTTACCGTTGCTCCTGGGTTCGCACTTGATCTCATCCAGTTTAGAAATGGGAAAACAAAGTAATAGCATCTCATGTTGCCGAATTTGAGACTCCACAACCTCAACAGTCGGTGGCCTCGGTACATCAAGCAGCACATCATCCCTACCCCCATCCAATGCACATGATGCAAACACATTATGCCAACCCTTACGCCTCCATGGCTACAACTAATAGCCAACCACAAATCAAGTCGGAACCTGTAGACAGCCGCTACATGCTTACGCCCAATGTTTATGTTCCTGGGTTACCTGGCCCTAATCTTAATCGGTCATTGCCCCCGCCTCAGCCAGCTCCCCCCCATCCTGGAGGACAAACTGGTGTCATACAGTTTAGTCGGCCTGCGCAGACTTCGCAACAGACATCATCTACTCGGTCCTATGTTTCGCCTGCTCAGCCACTGGCAAACCGTGCTCCACCAATAATCACTGCCAATGGCCACCCCTCTGCCTCTGCAAACCAATCTGCACTAGGAGGGCAGCGCATACCACAGCTTGATGGCCCATCCGAGTCGTCTGGGGAAGAAGAGTCTCCTGGACCTACGGGGTACGGCCCTCGGCCGTCTCACCCTTCTTTACCTCAGCCCAGTTCCGTGCAGTCGTCACAACAAACATCAGTTGTCCCTAAGGATGATGAGGCGATCAACAGTGACCTAGACGACTCGGACACTGAAAACGAAGCAGAGGCAGAGGAAGGTGGTGCAGGTGATACTGATATTGTCTTTTGCACCTACGACAAGGTGTGTTCCATCTTCAGTGTTTCAGAGAAGTCGAGTTGAATAGCTCATTCCACCATAGGTTGCTCGTGTCAAGAATAAGTGGAAGTGCATTCTTAAGGATGGAATGATACACATCAATGGCAAAGACTATCTGTTTGCTAAGTGCACTGGGTAATTTACCTCGCTGTTCATCTTTGTGGCATTCACGTTCTTTCAACAGCGAATTCGAGTGGTGAGCGGGGTCAGCAATCGACGGTAAAGACGTTATTGCTACTCACTCCTCGTTGTCTGTCCTCACCCGATGATCTCCGCTTACTATCCGCTCTCCTACACCAAGCGTATACGTTGTTTGCCTCGTACGCAGTCTTTCTTTTCCCGATACCTTAGGCATCTGCAAGCTCCCATCTACATTCTTGCATTACCATTGAACCATATGCATATTCTCTCTCAATCGCTTCAGCATACTTCGGGTCAATCCGTATCTGCAAATCTCTCGCGACATTCTCAGCCATGTGGTCATCAGCACATGTTGCTGTCCACTGCATCACAAATTCTTCTGAGTCAAGTGTGTCCGTCTTGTATGCTGTCAAATCTATATCTGTAACATTATTATCTTAGTCTGTCGGCGACTAGAGTATCATCTGCACACCCAGATGTTGTTGATCGTAGAGGAATGGTGTATGTGCTGTTTGCTTATCTCTATTGGCATCTGTAACGAAAAAATGTCATGATAGTTTCTATCTAAACGCGTTTGAAACATGACGGAACAAGAGTGATAAGATGATGACCAATGAAATCTAATGTATTACAATGATTGTGAACCTAACCATTGTAATACCTTCATTTAACTAAAACTTCATAGGTGCAACTTCCAACTGCATCAAGAGACGTTCGACGGCAAACAAAGCGCACCACTCAATGATGTGAATAGAAAGCACTGAGGAAAAACGCGAGATGAACGATAAACTGGACTGGAAACACCCTCGATCATGGAAATCTAGGTAACTGTCGCAATGCCTCATCATCAGCAGGCTCCCTTCGATACGGTTGGCGCCGTGAAAGGGCATTCAACGGAGCAAGATTAAGGTCTCTCAACAACCCATCTGACCCTAGTAATACCTTAGCTTTCTGAGACGATTTTGTAGCAGATATCGAGGGCCTATTGGAAAAAGCCTCATGCGACTCACAAGGTGGTGCTATGGTAGCGGGAGGAACCATTGATACCGAGAAGTCATAGGAGAATGAATAGGTCTCGTGCAACATGTTAAGAGAAGGTAAGCTCTCTCGTGAAGTGCCTCCTCTCCTAGTGAGACATTCATTTGGACTCAGCGCCATTATTTGGTACGATTCTGGCTCATTGATCTCAGTGTGAGATGACAGATAAGATTCCGGTGAAGTGGCGGGGGTGGTAAGATTAGTGGATTCATCTTGGTGGTAGGTTGAAGAACTAGGAATCCCGGAGCCAGAATTCACATTTTCCCACGAAGGCCTCGATGAGAAAAATTGCTCATGCGAGGAATATGCATGCACATTGTCGTATGATGTCGCCGAAAGAGAGAGATCTCCGGGAGAGAACGCTGCTGTTGTATGAGACGGCGGAGTTTGTTCGCTTCTCGACTGAGTCTGAGACAAGCATGCATCAGAACTTGTTTGGGACATGTAATTATATTCGCGACATTCATGGTGGACGTTATCTGCAGGATTTTGAGATTGGGAATAGGGCGAAAGAGATCGATATGCTTCAGTTCCAGGTTGATTCGGGTCTTGAAAGTCCGTGGTGTTGACAGGACTGGAGCTGGAAGAACATATAGATTGTTGATCCAGCACTTCTGTCTGTACATGGTCGATGTAAGGCTGGAACATATGGATCTGGCCATATACTTCAGGCTGACTGGGCAAAGTCTGTGCAGGCGAGGAAACATGTTCTGAAGTCATTGAGGCACTTGGCAACTTGGAAGATTCTCGGACACGAGCCCCATCATTTTTACCGCGGCTTTTGGCGATCCTCGCGCTTTTGAACATATTCTCCGGTACAATGAGGTCACACACCACTCGTATATTGTCAACGGAGTCCAGATGATCGATAGTTGCCTGAGTGAAGTAGGCAGCTATTGAGCAGAAAACATAAGCACAAAACCATAGAATCGACAAGTTGAGCGCACTCAGATGCCATTTTCGGCGACCTCTGTCGGTTTCAACCCAGGCCGAGTATGTTTGCTTAATTAGAGGATCCCAATCGCGCGGCGGATGTCTGGTCACTTGTTTTGGCCTCTATCACATTGTTCTGAGCATAACTCACGAGTTCGGGCAATCAAACGAGGGCAAGTATTTCTCGTAGTAGAAAAGAAAATCCTATCAGGTGACGCAACTTAGCACAAAGGTAGCAAAGTGAGTAGGAAGCACATACATCGCGCACACGCGAGGGGGACCAGCGACGTCCCTCGGTGAAACGCTCGATGCCAAGCCCAGTGAGCTCGGTGTGAGTACTACGTTCCTCCCAGGCATAGACGCAACCAGAACGGAGCTGTGTGCGTTCATCGGCATCCAACCTACGAGTGACCATCTGAAGAATCCCCTGCTGGACAGCATAAAATACTTTGTGTGCATCGTTTACTGAATAGATGCGAGTATTGGTACACGTGGGATACTGCATTGAGGGGACAGATTAGACATTTGGGCGTGAGATATACATACTACCCACCTGCCGTTTCATAGAGACGTTTTATGTGACGTAGCGGTCGTAGAATGAGTGATATCCAAGTACCATGTGCTGGGTCCCCTCGGCCTCCTCTGGAAAGCATGCTTTGGTCCATCAATTGATTACCTGAATTATATTCATTCGCAACAGATCCTTGACATGGACTAGATCACATTCTCCCATTCACACAGCCTGTAAAGTTTAGTTGACACATACCCCACTCATGCTTCGAACAAGGGTGTCATTAGCACCTGGCTACTGAATAATTGCCATTCAGGGAAACTGCCCGTCTTTTGTCAGCAGGTTCTCAAAGTTCCGATTACCGAGGGAGTTTTATATACCCAAACCATGCACAGAGTCCCTCCGTTTCTCATGTCCTCAGATATCGGACAAGAACTATAATTCGCTAGAAGCCTACCAGTGCGTAAAAATCAAGACTTTGATTCAATTGCGGATGCCTATATCGACATAGGAGAGCAATTCATGGGCAGCATGAATAACATTAACATAGCAACATTCCGAATATATCAATGTGACAGTGGGTATGTCAAGAATACAACACAAGCTCTTACAAATTCATATAAATAAATGTCCTTTTAGAAGCCGAGTAATTGTGTCTTCCTAGCCGGGTATGCCAGAACCGAAATGAGGGAGAACATAATGTACAAGCGGCCATCGGACTAAAGAACATTACGGTTGATCTGACATGAGAAAGACATAAGCGCCTTCTCGTCCATAGGGTGCCGACGAAGGGGAGCGATCCTTTCCAGGTATGCAAGGGGTGCCAAAGCCCCACGTTGTCGAGTATTGCCATCATAGTCCAACAGCGGAGGGTGTGTTTGTATTCTGTAGAGGCGTGGAATCCTGTCATGCCTGCCGAATCGAAAACAAGGTCGATTGATCAATTGTAAGTCACGGCAATCGCAACGCATATCAGAATCAGCATCATATATTCTAAAGCTTGTTTTGCAATGCTCACCCTCCAACTCCGAAGGGACCAGCCGCATGGTACCCAGGATAAGGTCCTATTTTTGCATTCTTGTTTATGGATCTGGCGCTCAAATATTTTCCTGGTGGGACATGAAGAGACGCTAACTCGGGAAAGTCATTGATAGTGTGAAGATTCTCCAGAGAATCACTTGTAAAGTATGCCGCTGTCAAGGTAGTTGTCAATCAGCCTGAAGGTTGGACGCCCGCGAAGCAGACCACATACTTAGATGCCACTTCTGTCGACCTCGTGTTGGTGTGTGGACGAGTACAGAATACGTCTGCTTAACAAGGTTATTCCTGCTAGTGTGCGATGGTGAGAGTCCGTGGCTCGCAAGTCTAATAAACACACAGGGTGTCGGTAGTGATAAATATAACAATCACCATTGGTTGTTACATCATGCGCGCGAACAGGGAAATCCACGTACGTGGTGTCAGAGTCCGAAGCCATTTCCAATTCGACAGGCGAGCGATCTCTCTCTTGGTAATATAGAAATTCCTTTGTTATCGGCACTATCAGCTGTACACTCAGATAGAGTCCTGCATAATCAGTTACTCACATCCTTAACTCGACTGGGTCCCCAGCTACGCGAATCTGTCCACCGTTCAATCCCGACCTGACAGGAAGTGGACGGATCAGTAAGTAGGATTACTGGGTGGTGAACACGCAGATATGTACCATGCCGTGCGTCTCGGTGTTAGGGCTTCGCTCTTCCCAAACGTAAACACAGCCTGAACGTATTTCTCGACGTTCTTCGTTATCCAGACGTCGTGTTATCATGGGAAGAAGGTGAAGATGAACAGCATGAAATATGACTTGTGCATCCTCAGTAGTTCGAATGCGCATTCCAACACACGTTGGTCGTTGCATGGTATTGTGCTAAGGTGATTAGACGGCAGGAAGAAGAAGGAAAACCGAGGGAAGACGGCAAGATAGTGACACCGATTTAAATGCTTTAGGAACTTGATGATCAGAACAGCCTATCTCAAAAAAACAACATACTTATTTATGTTTTGCCCGTGACAAGTTTGATGGGACTCCAGATACTTACTTAAATTGACGAGAGCTGTTATGGCAAGGTCACACTGATAATATTAGGTGCCGAAGGTTAGAGTTTTTAGTGACGGATTGAAGCCCATCAACGTGGGCGTAGAAGTATCAGAATCGAGCTAATCAGATCAACTGATGACAGAAGCAAACATGAGGAGATTGGAGAATGACGTCCAGAAAAAACAGGCGATGCAAACTGAACCACGCCTGTACCGCTTTTGAACTTATTCCCTTGAAGCATCTGGTTAGTCATGGACAGCCATACATAACTATTGGGACGTAGTTGAAATGAGTGTCGGCGGATACGATGGGTATGTTCCAATGCACCACTAGTCAGCTTGAAGATAGATTCGATGACTAGTAGTCAAAACCTACTAGAATTCCGGATCGGATACTTTTCCTCTGCCTCAAATGGCAAGGGACGGATGTCATATTTCAACTGTAGACCACAAGAAACGGAATCCGAATTTCTGCAGGCTTCTGAACCCACGCGCAATGACTTCCATGTCACTCACGAGCACAAATCAGGTTTTGAAGGACGCTGAGATTAGTCCTACGCTATCCAATTCGCTCCAGTATACACGGCAATTCTTGAGTTATTTACGTTGAAGGCCACATGAGCAAGAGCTCAAGGAAAAGTTCCCGAGTAAAGCTAATTCCGCAGGGATCAAATTCTTGATCTTATCAAAGATTGTTTCATCTTATCAGCTGGTTGAGATGGGTCTCATTTCGGGTGAGATGACGCCTCTGTAGAGTGGAATTATTTGATGATGATGAATCGATTTGTACATGTAAACTGTAGTGTACATCGTGTCTGACTGGGAAGATCCCGTGGCAAATGTAGACCTGGGGATTTTTGCTGAGTGCCCATTGAAGTGGTCACATGATCATGGATGTGCGATGCTGAGTCTGAAGAATGTCTGATCATGTTATTCAGATGTGGAAGCTTTCGTTCTTTGATCTTATACCATCTGCGAAAATTTCCTCGAGACCTGAGAGTATATACAACTATAAGATCGTCATCAATGGTTGTCCAACAACCACCCTGGCCACTACCCAAACAATCCCCGGAAGAGCCCATCTTAAAGGTCTATAATTCATTGACCAGAACCAAGGTCAGTATCGCCTTGACCATTATGAAATAATTTATTGCCCTATTCTCACACAATGTAGACAGAGTTCATACCTACAAACGGCCGCCACGTCAAGTGGTACAACTGTGGTCCTACTGTATACGATGAATCGCACATGGGTCACGCCAGGTACTTAGTCAATTCCATGTTCACCTCAAATCAATATGTGATTATTTCTTAGGAATTATGTGACTCAGGACATTATCCGTCGCATTATGACCGATTATTTTGGCTATGATGTCCACTTCGTCATGAATATCACTGACATTGATGACAAGGTTAGCTCGGTCTCTTCCCGTCGCATCCCTATCCACGGCTACTTATATTGTACATGTACAGATCATCTTACGTGCCCGCCAAAATCACCTTGTCGACAAATTCCGAACTGATAACATGACGCTGACGTCCAACCTCTTGAACCTGTGCTATGAAGCCTGGGCCAACTATGTCAATATTTACGTTGACAAGAGTCTATCTGATGGTCAAAGGTTGGATGAAGGAAAGGAGGAAGTGGGTTGGTCTAAACTCTCGGAGCTGATAGAAAATCCAGAATGGAAACGGGAGTGCTTGAAGCGTGACGAGAGGTTCGAAATGTACTTTACGGCCGCCGTGCGTGTATCACCAATGTGTCCTCTAGTTTTCCATAGACCTGTCCCACAGAACCGTGCCATTCTGGCCATTCAAAAAGCTCGAGAGCAACTACAATCTGACGATGTATCTCCGCAAGCTGCTCAGAGTCTAATTAACGAATCAAAGGACGTTTTGGCACCAATGCTAGATGCAAAGGTTCTATTTCACACAACTTACTTAATATCAGCTAATTTACTTTCGCTTCATTGATAGTATAAGTCTTCAGTGACGGATCCTGCTATATCCCGTTCCCTCGCGGCATATTGGGAAGCAAGATTTTTTAAGGACATGGCCCATCTGAAGGTCCGGGAACCAGATACCATCACTCGCGTAACTGAGTACGTCCCTGAAATTGTTGAATTTGTCGAAAGGATCATACAAAATGGCTACGCGTATGAATCGGAGGGCAGTGTCTACTTTGACACCCTCGCTTTCGACAAAGCAGAAAATCATTATTACGCCAAAATTGAACCGTGGAGTAAAGGCAATCGTGAACTTTTAGAAGATGCGGAGGGTTTGTCCAAGAAGATCTGTTTTTGCTCCATCCAATTGATTGAATGATAAAGGATCCTTGTCCAGCAAGACTGGCCGCCGATCGGCGTCTGACTTTGCTCTGTGGAAAGCTTCTAAGTTAGGGGAGCCATCTTGGCCATCACCGTGGGGACCTGGACGTCCAGGTTGGCACATCGAATGTTCGGTCATGGCGAGCGCTGTCTTTGGTGACAATATGGATATACACTCTGGAGGCGTTGATTTGGCATTTCCTCATCATGACAATGAGATGGCACAGTCGGAGGTACGTCTAAAGACTGAGAAGGCGGAACCAATTTTAATCACCGACTAGGCTTATCATAATTGCAATTCATGGGTCAATTACTTCTTGCACACAGGTCATCTACACATTGAAGGGCTCAAGATGAGCAAATCGCTGAAAAACTTCATCACTATCGACGTAAGCTCCGTACCTCCAGCGTTTAAAAATACTTGATTTCTGATTTCAGGAAATTCTCAAACGATTCACGCCTCGGCAATTGAGATTAGCTTTCCTAACTCAGTTGTGGAACACAAGAATTGATTTTTCTGACTCCTTGCTGACCGGAGAAGTCAGGAACATCGAAGTCACCATGAATGTTTGCTTTCCTACATCTTTCAATTATGAAAAATATTACAACCTTGAATTCCTCTTCTAGAATTTTTTCACTGTCGTCAAAGCATTGACTAATCATGATCACGGCGATGGAATCAAGTCAGATGGACACCACCATTACGAAAATCCTGAACGCGAATTATCGAAGAGGTAATGTGCACATCCCCACTCAATGTCTCTATGCCGATACCTAATCCATTCGTTTCAGTTTCCGTGATACTCAGACTACTTTCCGAGCTGCCCTTGCCGATTCTTTCAATACTCCAGATGCCTTGAATTCTCTCCGGGAACTTATCTCGAGAACCAATATCTACATTAATTCGCGCGGAAAATATCTAAATATCTATCTTGTTGAGAATATTGCACGGTGGGTCGGAAATATGCTGCGTATGTTTGGCCTCGGTGAAGGGGAAAGGACTGAGTTGGGATGGGGTCGCGCAGACCAGAGATCTGAGAATGTCGATGTGAGTTCCTTCCCTGATACCAGCTTTACCTCTCCATCATATGTTCAGCGCGAAGGAGTCTTGATGCCCTACTTACGGGCACTATCATCTTTCCGAGATGGTGTACGTCAACTGGCGATGTCCAAAGGCGAGAATACTCTCAAGGACATATTGGCTATGTGCGACAAACTCCGTGATGATGACCTTGTCTCGCTCGGTGTTGCCCTTGACGATCAGGATGGTGGGTTACTCAGTTGTTGTTTCTACCTCCGCTAATCACAAATCATCACTACTTATCAGACGGGAAAGCCCTCATTAAGCTTGTGCCGCCAGCAGAGCTCATCAAAGCTCGAGACGAGAAAAGGGCTCAGCAGGAGGAGCGA
>Ga0153946_1000119_pt1 | contig 28985 bp, 47 predicted proteins | sample TSNJ030MetaG_FD_104751 | JGI IMG/M metagenome (GOLD analysis project Ga0153946, IMG submission 104751) | Attine ant fungus gardens microbial communities from New Jersey, USA - TSNJ030 MetaG | ecosystem: Host-associated > Fungi > Mycelium > Unclassified | place: USA: New Jersey, Wharton State... | reverse complement strand
AGTTTCAATGATTGTTTTATATGACTTCACCATAACATCTGATGTCCTGTGTGAGTGCTGTCCAGTATGTTTAGTCTCATCTATACTGGCGTTGCCGGGCAACAGGCGGTCTATTCCGACAAAGGTATTTAAACCGAAGGGAATTGTTATTCGGTAGCATCGCGAATCGCGGATCATATATAAGTTCGAGCCCCGAGCTCTCAAGTTTCTACTTCATCTTGCTCTCTTCAGTTGTACCACCATGACTATTGTTCTGACTCCTTACTTGGCGAATGGTGTTCAGAGGCTGAGGGTAGCCCCACAACGTTTGCCTCTTTTATTTTCTTCACTACCAAGGTTCCTGATGCGTTACACAGCATCTAAACCTAAGCGTGGCCTTTTACCACCCGCTTTTGAAGAATCCTCTCATGTTCTGCGGTGTCTCGAACAACTAAGGTCCAAAGATCAGAATATAGAGAAATATATTTATTTGTCCAGCCTCAAAGAGTACAACCCTCAGACGTTCTACAAGCTTTGTCTTGAGAATATGTCGGAATTCACGCCAATAATTTATACACCAACCGTTGGGGATGCTTGCTTGCAGTATTCACATATCTACAGGCGTCCAGAAGGGCTGGTTTGTGTCTAGAACATCATCACTGGAACGAACCTGATAATTGACTTTGTTTTCAGTTCATTTCCATCAAGGACAAAGGCAAGATTCGTGAAGGTGTGTTTCCATATGTATGGGTTGAATGTCTCTGATCTGTTTTTAGTAATCAACAACTGGCCGAAGATAGATGAAGCGCGTATAAGTGTTGTCACTGATGGTAAGTGTGTTGGTGCTGATCACGTCATGACCATGACTAGGATCAAGAATCCTTGGATTGGGTGATTTGGGTGTAAATGGCATGCCCATTGCAATTGGCAAATTATCTTTGTATATTGCTGGTGCTGGGTAAGAAGCATCTGCAACTTACTGATGATTTTCCACTCAAAATTGATTCCAGCATTCGTCCAGAGTCAACCATCCCTATATGTCTGGATCTCGGTACCAATACCCAAAGATATTTGGAGGATCCCTTATATCTCGGGTTGCGTCAGAAACGTGTTTCGGATCAGGAAATGACTGAATTCATGGACGAATTCATGCATGAAATGACCACTACCTTTCCAAAGTTGATGATCCAATTCGAGGTATTTTAGTTTCCTTCCGCTATTTTACCTTCGAGAAATTGTGTCTCATTTTTGTTCAGGACTTCTCAACTGACAATGCCTTCAAGTACCTTGAACGATATCAAAAAAAATATCCCGTTTTCAATGATGATATCCAAGGGACAGGAGCCGTCGTCCTTAGTGGCTTCCTGAATGCGGCTAAACTCTCTTCATTGGCATCTGGTCAACCCCTATCGTCACACCGCATCTTGTTCTTTGGGGCAGGATCAGCAGGAGTCGGAGTAGCCCAACAACTAATGAGTTTCTTCACTCTCCAAGGCTTATCGAAGGAAGAAGCTCGTAGATGCATATGGCTCGTGGACTCGCAAGGACTCGTGTTTAATGCCCGTGGGCAAATTGCAGAGCATAAGAAATGTGAGTCAACTTTGACTTCCCGTTCTCACTGTCTGATTGGGTATGATAGACTTCTCGAGGGACGACTACAGTGGCACTCCGATGACCAACCTAGTCGAGATCATTAAGTTTGTGAAGCCTACTGCTTTACTTGGGCTTTCCACTATTACTGTACGCGCTTCAGGTCATCCGGCCGGCGATTAGTTCACTGATGTCATCTTGGACTTTGTAGGGGGCATTCACGCCGGAAGTCATTCAAACTATGGCATCAATCAATCCCCGTCCCATCATCTTTCCTCTATCCAACCCTGTTCGACTCTCGGAATGCTCGTTTATCGATGCTGTGCAGTACACAAACGGATCAGTACTTTTTGCGTCTGGTTCACCCTTCCCGGACCAGCCATTCCAGGGAACTACCCTTTACCCTGGACAGGGCAATAACATGTATATCTTCCCAGGTCCGTACCACCGAATTTATCCATCTTGTCATTGAATCACCGTGTTCCTTTACAGGTTTGGGTCTGGCTGCGATTCTCGGACGTGTTGAATCTGTCACAGATAGCATGGTCGAGGCCTCTTCTCTGGGATTGGCTGACTCGTTGACTAGCGAGGAGCGTGCTCAGGGTCTTCTGTACCCACGTATTGAACGAAGTATGTCGTAGAAGCCATATTTTTTGACACGACATAACAAAATGCTCTAGTCCGTGAAATCAGTGCTCAAATCGCCAAAGCAGTCATCCGAGTAGCTCAACGAGAGGTTTGCGTTTTCTTTCAAGCTTTCTCGAAACTAATACTTGCTTCCTAGGGCGTTGATCACAATGAATCGCTTCGAGGTCTAAATGACGATGAACTTCAAAAGTTCATCCTCAAGAAAATGTGGACGCCTCGGGAATGATTCGAAAATGATTAATTCAGCACAACATGACCCGACCTATAAGGTATAGGGAAAGAAAGGTCGCTAGCCAGGAAGTAGCTATATCCTTGTTTAATCTTTGTCTTATGTAAATTATTGTGATTATGTCTCTTCTTTTGTTCGAAGTCTGATGAACCGGAACTGCAGGATGTCATCGCTCTGTAGAGCGGTGTATCTGAGGGCATCCTAAGCCAAGCTGCCTTCAAATACCGCAAAGACAAATGTACTGTATAGAAGACATGGAAATCGGTAAGATACAATCAGTGAGAATATGATGAATACGTGATTTCTCATGATGGAGAGCACATATTGAACGCATCCTTGTCATTCATGGATGAGATTCAGAGATATGGAACGGAACCTTCGGCGTTCTTGCCCAATTGGGCAGCTTTCAGCCGCAGAGTGCTCTAAGAACATTGATTCCACCATCGAGAATCAACAAAAGAGCCCGATTGATATCAGAAAGGGATATTCCAGGCGATTTGTTCTTATGTCTCGATATAGTCGGCCCTTGGCACAGCAGCAAGCACGGCAAGATGATGATAGCAGTCAAATCAAGCAGAAGAAAATTCATAGCTCTAAGAGGAACAAAGACCTAGTGGGCTCTTTAACAAATACTTCACTGCAACGATGGTGTTGATTAACATGTGGCTTTGGTCAAGAAGTGTTATTTGAGACACGTGATTTTCATAGTTTCTCTGGGTAGGTAAAAAACACCAGGATGAAGAGCGCCGCGTCTGGAATACCCAGGAGTCAAAGAAGTTGCCAAACTCGGGAGTTGCATGTGATAAAACAATTTCGTTCGGCTGAGGATACTTTGTCCAGTATACAAAGTCGTTCCTGATATAACATTGTCGGCAACCTATGCTTTGTCCAAAGTTACAAGACACGAGGGCTTTGCAAACGCGTTGGCGAATTGATGGTTCTTAAGGGGCAAAAGATTGACTAAACTACCCGCCGTAGAAAAGCACTGGAAGACAATAGAAATAAGATGTCGGTACAGGCGAGACTGTCCTAACCAAGTACCGGTAAATCAATAATCATGGTGTATCATTGATTTACCGGCGCTTTACCGATTCTGTTCCAAATCACACTCCTAAGGCTTAGTCATCAATCCCCACAATCTTAATTGTCGAGATATTTTTTCGGGAGTCAGCAGGGTGTCTTTAATATTCCAAGATCAATGGAAAGGTCGTAGGGCCAATTTTTTGGATGAAAAGTAATCAGTGATCTCCCACAAACTATGGTTGCCAATAGTTTCACTTGACCATAAGATATGGTCTGAGCAATCTGTCATATTCTCTAGGTGTGGGTCACTGGGGCTCTATAATCCTGCCATTTTCTTGAGCATCGCAAACTCGTCTTTTCCACTGGCTTTGCAAAGCGCATGGAATTTTGAACTCGTATTGGTTAGCAAGGAAGAGGGACTGTAAAAGGTTAGTCACTATATATGGTGGCACATTAATGTAGCGTACTTGTCGAACTCAATGATGCGTCCTTCTTCTAGTACCATGACCTAAAGAGCCTGATATCAGTTGCTATATAGTATTAGCTGCAAATTGGGATTACTCTGTCATAATCAATGACCGTCCTCAGACGGTGGGCAATGGTTAGTATAGTGCTTTCTGCAAATTCCCTGAGGGGCAAGTCGGTCATTTGTATAAAAATTGAACGAAGACTAGACTCACTGTCTGATCGTTTTCCCAATGAGTTCATCAGTTGCATAGTCAACGCTAGATTTCGATCAAAACCATGATGGTTGTACTCATGCCCAACTTCATACCTCGCGGTTGCCTGTTGTGCGCCAAGTAAATTGAGATTGATCGACTTGTTGGCCGACAGGATACATACCTCATCCATAACCAGCACTTTGGTCCGCTTGAGGATAGCCCGTGCCATGCACAAAAGTTGTTTTTCCCTGACCTGACCTGAGACCACCGAAGCAAGCAAAGCAGGAGAAGGGACTCACCCAGTAGAGAAATTCTCACCTCCCTCTGAGACAAGAGAGTCAAGGTCACGGAAGACATTAACATTGACTGTGTCTGCGGCTTCGGCTGGAAGATCTGCCGACGGTATGAGGTGGACACGACGCAATGCCTCATACTACAAATTGGTACATCACTTTTCAATATGGGAAGGTAGCTCTGAAGGACTCACGATATCTGCATCATTGTACTCCCCGAATACGTCCAAAGTTGATCTGAGGGTTCCACTTAGAACAGTTGGATCCTCTGAAGAGCACATTAAGACTGTCAGCCACTCTTTTAGGGTTGGGAGACGCGCACGAGGTATGATAGTCAGGCGACTTCGGAGATCTGTCAAGCCAATTTTGCTCGTATCAAGATTGTCAATCAGTATACGGCCTTCTGTTGGTTCCACAAAGCGGAAGAACGAAAGGGCAAGGGTGCTCTTTCCTGAACCCGTGCGTCCAAGGATGCCAACCTATGTCATATGAACTTCAGACCAGTGATTTTCCATTCATTCATCGACTCACTTTTTCGCCAGGATTAATCTCGAAGTTGAGATGATGGAGCACGTCTGGCAAATCGGGCTGTCGCAGAAGGGTCATTAAAGGTCAAAAGTCTGTGAACATGTACTCACGGCGTATCGGATGACTAAGTCTTCGCACTTGATGGCACCATGAGAAGGCCAAGAAGAGGGAGGCCTCGGTTCAATAAACTCTGGAGGTTCGCGCTTCAATTCCGAGTATTCTTTGACACGTTCAAGAGCGACCTAGGAAATGTGAGCAGATAAAAGACACGCCAAAATTCATTTTACAGACCATTGATTGTTCTAGACCAACAAATCGGCGAACCTTATTTCTTCTTTACACCCGAGTAATTCAAATTATAGAACATTACTCACCATAAATAGTAGATCCCCTGTTATCGTGGAGGCGAACGCGAGAGCAAAACCAGCAAAAGAAGCTGTAATTCTCGGCGTCACAAGACATACCAATCCAGTAGCTCCAACAATCGCAGCAGATACCAAGTTGAATCGCACAGAAAGCCACCGGTTGACTGACAGAAACATTAGAACGATTACAGATAATTCTGATATAAACATACCTCCCCACATCCAATAATACGGGTTCGAGTTCTGTAATTGGTCAGCTCTAAGGTCGAGCATGCAAGAGAGAAATGGACACACAGTATCGACGCATTGCAACATATCCCTCAGAAACTTCGAAGAAGCACCGAAGGCTCGGATGATCGGAACTCCAGAAATAGTCTCTCCATAGATAGAGTAAAGCGGAGAGCGCGTGACAGAATCTATGAAAAGATAAGCGTGCAAACAACCTGAGGCCATTCTACCCACCGAGACGTCGCATATCCCGAGAGGTTTGACCATACACCTATGTCAAGTTCAGTACAGATGTAGATGATCTTGAACAAGAACAGACCTTTGCGACTATACAAGAAATCATTTGAGCCCAAGATTTTACAGGATGATGTCGGCGTACCATTCCAATAGACGAAACCAAGGATCACCGCCGCAAGGATAAACGGAGGTCCTCCAACAGCACTGACGGTGACCAAAGTTGTGACAGCCGACAGACCATAGATGATACTTCTTCCGAAGTTATCCGAAAGGCTACTGTCTATACCTATCGAATAAGATTTGAGCTTTTCGGCATCTTGAGAAATATCTCGTCTTCCATACCTTCAAAATCTTTTCCAAACCGGTTTAGAAGCCGGCCCCTGGAAACAGTGTCATGAAAGCGAATGTTGGCAAACAGCACCGTCTCCAAGAGTCTCTCATAGAGTACCGTCGAAGCATGAATTGAACCATTGTATAATACAAACCAGCGGACGGTAGAAACAACTAGTCCAATGGTTGTGATGACCGCATATACCGTGATGTAATATGTAGGGTTGTCGGCACCCTCCTCTGGCGATGCTTCTGACCAATACCTAATCAAAAGTATCAGGTTCAAATCACCAGGGCTTTAATATCTCTTTTCAATCATACCTCAACCACCCATTCTCGAGTACCGGACTGAGCGAAGCAGCAATCAGAATACTCAAAAAGATCATCCAGTACCAGCCATTTCCACAAGCCCAAATATACGTTTCCCATATTTCGCGGCCGATGCGACCAACTGCACGTTTCTCTTCCTCTACAAGTTTTCGCGGAGGCTTTCGTTCCTTTTTGACTTGTGATGAAGTTGGGGTGACAGTAGAGCTAGTCTCCGAGCTTGATTCGCCATTCTTCTCTGGCAATGCTATTAGAACGTTCTCTTCGGCTTTGACAAGTTCTTCCTTATCTTCCTTTGGTACATTATTTGTCGTTTGAACAAGGGTTTTCATGATCGGGGACGCAAGGAATGCTTCAGAACTACCTTCAAATTGCAACCGTCCGTTATCGAGCGCGACGATATACTTTGCACCCGGAGCACATAGTTGAACATGATGTGAAACAAGAACAACCGTTCTTCCTTTCATCAATTCACCCTTAAGGCATTCCATGTACAGATGTGAAGCGGTATGAGCGTCAACTTGGAGCGGTGTCAGTTAAGGCCTATGTTTCAAATTCCCAAGAAACCCACCGGCAGAAAGAACGTCATCAAGGAGGAGAATCGACGCTCTTGAATAAACTGCTCGTGCCAAAGAAACTAAACAAATACGTCAGTGGGTTATGAGTTTGGTGCTATGCTGCACGACCACTCTTACCTCGAGCCTTCTGACCACCAGACAAGTTGACCTAGGCAAATGAGGATGAGTAAGCGCAGCCGCAAGGCTTTTTCTTTTTTCACCACAATGAGGTAAATAACTCACACCACGTTCCCCGATCTCAGATTCATCACCGTCCTCCAAAATATGAAGGTCACTCAATAACGCACAAACCTCAAGTGTTTTATGATACCGCTCCTCATCATATGGCAGATTGAACAAAATATTATCTAACCAAAATGTCAATTTTTCGAATAGACACTTCCCAAAGCATAAACACACCTCGAATAGAAGCATTTCTAAGCCACGCAGCTTGTGGTACATAAGCCGTCGATCCTTGGACAACCCATTCATCTTTCGTAATGACAGCACTCTCCGTAAAAGAAACTAAAGAGTCAGGAGGAGAATGTGGACACGACAATTGTCCGGCCAGAACATCCGCTTCACCGAGCAACGACAATAACAACAAAGTCTTTCCTGATCCCAACTTCCCACAAACGAGCGTCAACTCTCCTTGAGGAAAATTCAAGGTCAGATCAGTCAGGACAAACTTTTGTTTCGGAGTTGGTGCGATGGAGGGAGCAGTGCTCGTCATTGATCGGTCTTGAGGCCAAGTAAGTGTGCAGGATTGGAGTGCAATTCTTTTCTCTTGACGGTCGAGAGAAGGGATAGCCTTGACTTCGCCTCCGTCAAGGTATTTCTCGATACGGCGAAGAGAAACAAAACTTTGCAGCATGTTTATGAACGTTTCAGGGAGAGCATTGAGCGCATATTTCATCTCGTTAAAGACTAAGTTACGGCCAGTATCTCAATTTTGAGTGTGCATATAGAAAAGAAGTCAAATTTACCCATGATCTAATTCAATCACGGGCCAAGTAAGGAAACAATGAAACTCGATTTCACCAAAACTCACCGAAGTGAAAGCCACATTTGGGGTCAATGGCATTCTGCGCACCACCGCATAATGCCAGAAAGACACCAAGGTCACAAGGATAGGACTTCCATTCCTATTTCAGGGCAATAAGCTCATCACGCATATTCGGGGTGGGCAACATTCCGAAATGACATTTACCAAATGGCATTCCAGAGAGTCTAAACATCACAGAACACGTCAACAACTGTCAATACACCCTTCACACACACACTCAACGTACCTCAATCATATAATTCAACTTCTGGAACTTTAATTCCTTCTCACGGACCTTGAGTACACGGGTCTCAAAATTGCGTTCCCAAGCCATAAACTTGAGCATCCTGATACCGCCGAGGATCTATCCATTCATTCAATACATGGCCCTATGTGAAGGACGGTGCTTAGGAGTTGGATATCATACCTCATTCATCAAAGCAACCCTCTCATCTCTAGCCTTCATCAAATTTTCTTGCGCTCCCACGACAACCTTTCCCGCAAAATGGTTGAGAGGTAAAAATAAGCAAGTCACGGCAAGACCAAAGAAGCATGATACGCCTAAACGATCCCCCCAGGGTCTTGTCAGCAATCCAGTAATATGAAATGAGAGGAAGAACACTTACCAAGTAGCTGATACAGGAAGAAGCTTCCAATAGCTATTTCGATGGGAGAATCGACCAACGAGAACAAGTGCCAGGCAAATTCACTGACACGGTCAACATCTGTTGTCATCAAAGTCATAATCTGTGCTTTAGTTGAAAAGTCATCTTCGTCATCTCCGTTCTCCTCTTCCTCCTTCCTCGGTTTCACTCCATCTTGTTGTGATGTTGGTGGTGGCGCCGATGAAGCGACGTCCTTCCGAACGAGAGTTTTTGCGAATAGAATCGAGTTCAATTGTATCCGAAGACGAACTTGGATCGTGGTAGTGGCCAAGGACCATAGCTGACCAGTAACTATAACGATCCAAGATCAATCAACAGAAGACCCAAAACAGAAGGAGAGAGAGAGAGAGAGAGAACCCACTCAAGAAAGTAATCGCATTCGACACAAACAATCCCACAACCCAAACCCAACCCCAACTCATATCCTCCCTCTTCCCATCCCCCTCTAAATACTTCACCAACCTCTGCAAAAACACCGCAGGAGTATAGAAAAATGCCGCCGAAATCGCAGCTAGAAAAAATAACGCGATTAACGGTAACACATTCACCACAAATAATCGATAGGCTAAGTTCCATCCTGTCCCTGTTTTGGGTGACCATCGTTCTCCTCGTTTTCGTCCTACTATAGGTGAATTGAACTTGATCTCTCGCATTGCACGTTTCATTTTGGCGAAATTCATGGTAGCACGCATGTTTCCTGGGACGATAGGTAAGTCGCCAATGTCGAGGCTTTGAGCAATGTTGCCGAGCATGACAACTTTGGTCGTGTATGAGAATAATAAAGTGTCCCATATAGATGCACCTGTAGTGAGAGAGAGAGAGAAAGAAAGTCAGTCCGTCCGTCGAAAATCCGAGGAGTGATTTTTCATCATACCGACGAGACCACATACATTCTCTTCATCCTTATTCGTGATAGCCATGACCGTTTTCTCCGAGTATATCCTCTCTGAAGGGAAATACAGCTTTGGTCCCAAAGGCCTCGTCACTGCAATAACAAGAAATACCACATAAATCGCAAATGTAGCATAAAAATCATCTCTTCGACTCGAGATCCCACCAACGGTTGAGCTCGGCATTATACTAGCAACGCAAAACAAGCTGGTGACCACAGTTGCCAGAGATGTGATATGAATTATCGATCTCGTTTGAGACGCCACATCTCGCTGATGGACCGACAGACCAGTCAGAACAAGGAGATGGAGTGAAAAAGAAGTTTGGAATAGAGCACTGAGAATTCGGTTAGTCTCAGCACTTGTTATAGACCATCCGAGACTAGAAGCGTTGATGGCGACCACAAAAGTGAGGAGCGCTGACATGACCAACTTCCACCATCGCATCTAATCCGAAGAAGAAAGAAAGAAAGACAGATTAGGCGGGACCGATGAGAAGAAATACTATTTGCTCACCCTGTTCCAAAATTCATCCTCATCGATAGGATACCCGTCGATTATATCCTCAGGTTTCGTTACATCAAAAGCATCGTCCCCAGAAAGATATCCTCCAGCATCAGTATCCCTTGTAAGTATTCCTTCATCTTCACCGACATGCACAGGCAACCTCACACCACCTTCTTTCGCTCTCGTCGTAAACCACAAAACCACACAACTGACTGGCACACATATCGCCAGCACCACAGAAATTTCAAATTCAAAGCACACCATGATTCTTTTTTTTTGATCGAGCCTGCCCTTGCAACCAGAATAAAAAAAAGTCCCCGAGAAAGGGAGAGGTATCTAAAACAGGAGGAAAGAACAAAGTTTTACAGACACCCAGCGAGCCGAAAAGTTGGAGTCAGATCTACGGCGGGCAGCTGTCCCCCTATATGGCGTCAGCGTACCTGGTCACATGTCACATGATTCCAACTAAGATAGGGACATGTCTACAGGTATGCGGCCAAAGGAGTGGGGTGTGGATGGAGTTTGCTGGTACATAGGTAGAGTAACAGTAGCACACTCTGGGTGTTGTCAGTTGATACTGCATACTCCAGCTGCAATCTCCCAAATTATCTGTGCTTGCACCAAGTGCTGCCTCCTTTCTTATTTATGGGAATCTTGTGTCAACAACCACAACCACTTGTACCAAGCGTTCAAAAAGAGATCAAGCAACTGTCACTTTGGCTTTGCCTAATGTTTGCCTCCTCTTCCGTTTGGTGAGAATACAGTGCTGGGCAATGACTGCTGGGCAACACTTCAACATGCCAAAGATTCTCGACACTCGTAACTTTGAGGACCTAGGTACTGCAATTCTTTCTACATTTTGATAGTCAATAGAAGAGTATCCTGGAGGATAGAGGAAGAGAGCCAAGTGTTCATTGAGCTGTTGGTGACCACAGATTTCAACACTACATTATGATAGGCAGAGACCACACAAACATTATCCAGAGCTTTGGAGAAAGCTGCACATTCAGCTAGACACTCAAACGAAGTGGGAGGCAAGTGGAACAAGCAGTTTAACACAATGTCCATATGCAAAGTTGCAACAATGTTGTCGATGTCACAAGCATGACGACACATCAGACCTTTCAGTCGACTAACACGACAACTGTTTGTCCGCCGTGATCGAACAATCCAACAAGTCAACAAGCACAATTCGACGTGCTGACGAACAGATCACTTTTTACTTACCATCCCCAACGAGAGAAAGGAACTCTGACATGAGAAAAAAAGGAGGTCTAGCGCGAGGGAAAGAGGTTCTCACATGAGGGAAAAGGGTTCTAACATAGTCTCTATATTTGTAAGGAGGCGATAGAACGAACCACCCCCAAAAGCTTAACCACAACTCCTGATAAAGATATAATATATAATCCGTAGGGATAGGGGAAAGCAAGTAGACGACGCCAATGTTCGATCCTACCCGTTACATAACTACCTATGCAAGGAGCATTTTTCTGGGGTCCTCGATATACTCTTTCACTTTCACTAAACGGGCTCAATAAAGACAAAGACTCAGCGTATAGAAGGGGAAATGGCGTACCGAGGAAAGTAACAGCTTCCCGACCATCCAAAAGACGATGATCATAGGTCAACGCAACTACCATTATCGGGCGGATGACAATCTGGCCATCAACGACAACGGGCTTATCTTTCACCGCATGCATACCTAAAAGTAGTTTTAAACTTTTGGTTTTCTAGTGGAAACAAGCGTATCCTACCCAACACTGCGGATTGCGGCAAGTTGATTATAGGCGTCCCATAGAGCGATCCAAAAACGCCACCATTCGAACTATACCACCACGAGTCATGTTCGGCGGACCTTGCGCTAAAGCCAAGAAAACAAACTCACATGGTAAAAGTACCACCAGCCATATCCTCGAGGGTCAATTTGCCATCCCTAGCCTTCTTGCCCAACCTCCCAATTTCCTTCTCGATACCGACAAAATTCATCGCCTCTGTATTCCTGACAACAGGCGTAACAAGCCCTTTGGGTGTGGCGACAGCAACGCTCAGATCAACGAAATCATGATATACAATTTCATCGCCTTCAATATAGGCATTTGCAGCTGGAATTTCACGAAGAACGAGTGAACAAGCTTTTGCAAAGGCGCTCATGAAACCGAGTTTGACATCGTGTTCTTTGAGGACGGCATCTTTGTATTTCTTGCGCATCTCCATGAGAGATGACATGTCAATTTCATTAAAAGTCGTCAACGATGCAGCGGTATTTTGAGATTCCTTGAGACGCTCGGCGATGCGCAGCCGCATGCGATTCATTTTGACCTGGATTAGGAATTGAAGTGATGGCCAAAGTTGGAAGGAAAGAACGTCACCCTCGTTTCGCCACGCGAACCCGGAAGAGATATGGGGTGCTCTTGGGAGCTCTTTTTTTGGGGTGGAGATGCCTTGGGAGTGGTCTTTTCGACATTCTTTTCCTTTACAGGTAAGGCTGTGTCTTTAAGCTTATCGGCGGACGAAGGGCCAGGTACTGTGGGAAGAGATTTGTCGACTTGCTGATCTGCAGGTTCTGTCAAGTCCTTTACAGGGGCAGGCGGAGCTGAAGGTTGATGAGCAGCAGCACATGCCAAAATGCGGAAAAGTTACCCTGAGCGGCGTCACCAGGCTCGATGATGAACAGGTCCTGACCGACAGTGACAGTGTCCTCCTCGTTGACCAAAAGCTTGATAATTTTGCCGGCGGTTGGTGCATTGACGTTGACATCAATCTAGATGCCGGGCTTGGGGTTACGAACGAGGACCGAGGTAGAATGGGAGTACCTTGTCAGTCTCGATGGAGGCAACTTCCTCGTCAGCAGCGACGGTATCGCCGACTTGCTTGTTCCAGGTCTTGAGAGTGCCCTCGCTGATAGACTCCGCCATCTGGGGCACTTTGACGGTTTCGGCTGGAAGATACAATGAAGACGCTGTAGAGGAGGGCTGGAGGTTGGGTACGGACCGAGCAGGAGACGAGACGAATGGAATTTGGCATGGGCAGCCAGAGGACGGCAAAGACAGCGAGCATGGGCAGCAGCAAGAGACGGAGGACAGCGAGCAACGGCAAGCAAGCGTTTGGCAAGCATATGGCGGAGGGTAAGAGGTGTTTGGCTCTGCTTGGTTTAATCAACTTCCTCCTCGTCGTCCTCAACATGCTCAACATCGCCGTCATCGGCGTCGGCCTCGTCGGAACAGAGCTCGTCACCCAGATCCGCGCTAGCAGCGCTTCCTTCTCCATCTTCTCCCTGTCTTCCTCCACCCGCACTCTCTTCCATCCTGGCGCTGATTGGAAATCCGCGCTAGCTGCTTCGCCACACAAGACCGATCTCACTGACTTGACGAAAAAACTCAGAGAGATCATCAGTGATGATCAGCGTGTCGCGGTCGTCGATAACACTTCGTCCGACGATGTCGCTGCACTCTACCCTGATTGGCTCAGACATGGCTTCCACGTCGTGACCTGCAGCAAGAAGGCATTTTCTGGAGAATTGGCGCTCTGGGAGGATATCCTGAAAGCGAGCAGCGAGAGTGGTGCACGTTTCCTGAACGAAGCCACTGTCGGTGCTGGACTGCCTGTTATCAACACCCTGAAGGAGCTCGTCGCCAGCGGTGACAAAGTATTGCATCCCATCCTCCCGTATATCCATTCTCTCATTTGCTTTTTGCATAGATCATCAAAATCGAGGGTGTTTTTTCGGGCACCATGAGCTACATCTTCAACGAATTCTCAACTGGCCATCCTGACGGATCCGCATTTTCTTCTGTCGTCGCCACGGCCCGCGAAAAAGGCTACACTGTTCGTCCGGTCCCTCTCTCCTTTCAGCTCATGACCAACTCCATCTAGGAGCCACACCCAGCAGACGACCTCAATGGTTTTGATGTCGCACGCAAACTCACTATCCTCTCCCGAACCATCTCCGCCTTCTCCAGCACTCCGACCTCCCATCTCCCCGTACTCCAGTCTTTTAGATCTGTACAAACTACCTCCCTGATCCCCCCTGCACTCGAGGGCTCCCCGACTGGCGACGACTTCATCTCTCGTCTCCCTGAATTTGATGAGCATTTTGCACAGCTGAGAGCGGAAGCGAGTGCTCAAGGCAATGTTTTGCGATTTGTCGGTGTCATTGATGTCCAGACAGGCCAGGTAAAAGCTGGTTTGGAAAAGTGAGGTTTTTTGTGGCTGTGGTGTATCCCATGCTGACGACCTGGAAGGTACCCAATCACACATCCATTCGCGACGTCGCTGGGTGGATCGGACAATATCATGCTCTTCCATACAGAACGGTACAGTCCTCGTCCGTTGATCATACAAGGGGCAGGGGCAGGTGCTGCGGTGACTGCCATGGGTGTTCTGGGTGATTTGTTAAAGCTGATCTATTAAAGCTGTAATATGTTGTACCTAGTTTTCGTGGGAAGTACCACAACAGCTATGTCTGTAGTTGCCACATCACCAGCGTAAGGTCCTGCCTCTTACACAGCGTTTTGGCTTACGCCGTCATGCACCAGCCCTTGGAAATTGAAAGGCAGAACTTGGATGTTTGTTCTCTCGGGATTATCCAACAATGCCAGTTTCCCAGCCGGTTTTGCAGTCCCTTACCAAGCCCAGGTGCTCTCTGAGGGTGGAAAGTTTATAGGTGGGCCCGGCCTTATGCAGGTAGGTTGCTTTCGGTGCTTTGAGTCAGGTTTTGACAATTGGTAGCTTGTGTCCTATTCTGAGAGTCCTGTTGGTAAGTCTACAGTGTGGTAACGTGGCATTCCTAATTCTCTACAGGTCCATGTGCGTCGACGTGCTGTTGTTCATGAAAATTTATGATGTTTAAACTACACAGACGACGAATTGCTGTATTCTCCTGGTCGCTGGAGTTATGGGAAGAATGGTTCTGCTTTTCGTATCACCAGGATTTACGTGTCCTCTAAATCCTCAGTGGAAAACGGTACGCTTACCCTCTGACCATCACTGTCCTATTCAAGCGCACGCACACAGGTCGTCGTAATTGGAATATACCAAGTAAGTTGGTACCCTGCTTTTCCCAACACTCCTCATGCCCTTTCCCAAAATAGAACAATTAGCCAACTTTTCCATCCGCCCTGGTCCAAACTCTTCAACTATCTTCACTGTCTCCCTGCCCTCTGCACCCGACCAGCCCTTTTTCAGCGCCCAGGTCCAACCTATATCCCTCCTCTCCTCTCTTTCTATCACTTTCTCAACATCCATCCTTGGAAAGTATTACGCCCTCATGCAACCTCCCTTGCTCGAAAATCCCTCTTCAGAACAGCCAGAGGAAGTCGGAACGAACAAGTGGGCAAATTTGATACCCGTATTGAAAGGGAGTATGAAAATTGTGAAATTGGTCGCGGGATCTGAAGGGGCTATGGGCGATGGTGTTCATTTTCCAAAAGTGAAGCCATGGAGTGTTGTTACTGAGATGAACGATTTGACTCTTGATTTTGGTATATCGACGTGGTTTGATGAGGTGTAAATAGGAGTTTTTGGTACTTGATCAATCTATTTCAAATTCACAAAGCCACAAAGACAGTACAAAGACAGTACCAAGAAACAAGACACTATTTATACAATGTAAAAATTATTACATTGCACACAAATGAGGGCTACCAATAGCCCTCAGAATATTGATCCTCTTTGCTTCGATAGATTGGGGAGGGGCCTTCTCCAAGTATCCTTCGTGATACTCATCAAGCTGGCGAGAGTTTAGTTGCAGCACAACTGCTGCACTTGTCAAAGGAGGCAATGAGTCCTGCCAACAAAATAAGTCTATGAATAAAGCGCAACAGTGTGGAATACCCCTTACCGGTGGCATTGTACCATCCCGAAATGGTACAATTTCTAATATTCCACCGACTCCAGTTCCGCGAGTGACATTCCATTGCTTTCAATGAGGATTACATAAGGAACTGGTTAAAGTTAAAAATCAAGGACATTCACCTTTACTGCTAATTTGCGTGTGGTCCTCAGCTCAGTTCTAATTTCCGTCAGCTGGGCTCTAAACCCGGCCAGCTCATTTCTGATTTCAGTTCGAAATGCAGCGGTGTCGGATTGCTTGCAATAATGCAAGTACATCATCCTGATTGCCTACTCCTCCGTTCAAAGCTTCATAAACCAGAGTTTTAGCATCCAATACTCCAAGGTCTGTCCGATGAGTGAACTTACCCCGCCTCCTTGCATAAAGTTGGTCTTTATATTCTTGAGCTTTGACCACAACTTCGTCTGACACCTGCAAGGCCCCGACAACAAAACCGACCCCGCAAAAACACAAAAAAAAAAAAAAAAAAAAAAAAAAAAGCGCATACTGTGAGCATCCATGACTTTGGCGACTAGATGATTTGTAGCAGAAAGATCCCGCGACGATGGGGGGTCCGCGGGAGGTTGTATTTGTGACATGATCTGTGCAACTTGTTCATTATATTCTCCAAATTCAGGTAGCGCGACGGGCGTGGTCATTTTACAAGAAAATTGAGAGTGCAAGTGCAAAAAAGCAAGTGTGAAAAAGCTTTGATGGGTGTTGAGTTGAGTGTTACGCTAAAAATAAGTTGGGTTTCATCTTAAGGCCCTGTCGAATTCCCCTTTAGTGCTTATTCGTTTCACTCTGTTGACTGGATCACACTCTCACACTGTCAAAAAGAAGTCACACTCTAAGTAAAACTAAAACTTACACAAGACGTATCGCCGATAGGGTGGAAGTGGTAGCTTAAGCTCAGACAGCGGGGAAGTTAGTAGTCAAGGTGGTTCTGGATAAATACGGTTCCTTTCTTCCTGTAGTCCTCAGTCGTTCACCGTAGAAGTGACACCTGAGACGTTTATTCTTCTACACTCCTTAGTCAGCCTGAAACCTCTTATATACTGCCTGCAATTGTGTAATTAGTAACAAGATCATATCCCAGTCCCCAGTCCCCAGTCTTGAAACTCTTATTCAAAAGCTCTTGTTCTGACCAAATCCTGAACTTGATAAGGCCAGCACAGTAAAGGGCTCAGTGAACCTGAAGCCAAGCCTTTCCAGCCTGTGTGTTTCCCCCAGATCTGACACAGATGACAGGTGCTTTACAATGATGCAGCAAAAATAAATTGCACGCAGGGGAAGTGAGGGAAAGCAAGAAAGGCTTATATATATGTAAATATCCGAAGCATTTGCTCCGGCAAATGAAGTTTCCAAGACAACTCGATGTCACTCCGTGACATGACATAATTCCGCGATATACAATCCCATAACTGGATGACTATTGAGTTATTGCTGAATCCTGAGTCTGAGCAGAACATGTTGGAGAGAGAGAGAGAGAGAGAAAATTCTGTATTTGTATACTGCAACAAGCAAGCAGGTGCTGAGATGCAGTGGGTGAGATACATAGCAGCGCACTACTGGCTACACCCAAGCTTTGGAGGGGTTGGCTGAAGTTGTTCCGAGTTGGGTGTAAATGTTGGTGGTGAGCGGAACATGTTATAATTTACATGTAGAAGGCTCAGAATTTCTTTTCGGTCAATTTCCAGCTGAAAAAAGGTGAATTTCTATTAAGGCATAATCTCTAATGAGGCATACCATTTGACCGTGACCGAGGGGTATGCCTTATTAGTGGTTTGACTGTATTTAGTTCTCATGTCAAAAGATAGTTGCTGAACACACTTGCATTGGATAACAACGTGAAAATGTCAGAAATGATTTATACTTCCTTGTCCTATCCTACCCATTAAATTTGGCAGGCAACCACTTGTCCTATCCGAGTTGCAGGACAGGGCCTAAATGTTTCATTTTATGATGGTAGATAGACATCAATGCAAGTAGTACAGATGAGTTCCACGGACTGTGTACACCGCGTTATAAATTGTTAAATTTAAAAAAAAATGCAGATGAGTTGCACGTCTGTAGTGAGTTTTCGCCCCTTTTTTTGATATCTTAACTCAACGATGTGGGATGGAGCATGTCATGTGTGTATGCGAGGCTCAGTCTCTATGAAATCTGTAAGGGGTTTGTGAGATGAAAGTGACTGTGGGATTTAAAGAGACATAGGTGATGGTGTACATTTCTCAAAAGCAAAGCCATGGAGTGTTGGTTTTGAGATGGGTGGTTTTTCATTTTTTAATTCAAAAGTTTGTAACGCAATGCTCAAATGCAGTCTTTGGTAGAGTACGAAGTACTGTACTTTACATTGAGACACACCATACCAGAAAAAGAAGAAAAAGAAGTCGAATGTCGTTTCGAAGGCTTTCGCCCTAAGAGATATTGTTAGTCCATACGAAAGCGCCTGGACGGTTTTGCATGTGAATCGTCGACCTATATTCACCAATAGGAGCGTTTTGAAGATGGCTCTCGCACATAAAGAGACCGGATGACCAATGTGTTTTAAGCACCCTCCCGTAAGCACCCACCATTGAAGAATGACGGTTGGATGCATTTTTTCTTATTGACCCTCAAATCTAAGAAATGGTGTCGTGTTTCCTTGTTGGTTCCATGGTTCAATTTCGTGATCCACTGATCGATACACAATTTTTTTAGATTTTTCGTTCAAGGCGCCAAGGGACGGTTGGAATGAGTGGTTTGAATCTTGATTTTGCAAATACGAGTTCCATTACCTGAGCCTGTGTTTTACCAGTATCAAACAGTGATTCTAGCCCGAGTCTGATCTGTGTGTTGAAACCCAGGGTCGCTGGTATTCGGATGCAAGAGAGAGAAGCACCTTGCATTAGAAATCGTGCATACATCTGAAATTTGAGAAACTTGCAAAGGCAAGACAGCAGCAAGTCTGCAGCCACACAGAACACTATATTTGAACGAGCATCGCCATTCCGGCCCCTTCAAGGAAAAGGGTTGTTTCCTGACTGAAATTCAATACTGTACAAGAGCTTTGTTTTTGACGTGATAAGAAAAAACAATAACTTGCACCTGGAATCAGTCAGGAGTCAGAAAACGAAAATGGAAAGAGTTAATATTTTTCCACCTTTGTACTCGCATCACCTTCGGGTCTTTCAAACTAAACTCAACTCTCCTCCCCCCTCCTCTCCCCTTCCCCACTTCCATAGCCAAGCAGTCCCAAATGGAAGGCAGATTTCCCTCAACTTCGTCATCTATGAATCTGTCTTCACTGCATTCCTCGAGGGCTGGTTCACTTCGTCCAAGTGACCGCGATCGTGCTTCCTTTGGAGTCCTCGTATGCATGTCAAAATTGTTTCTCAGCTGTAGAACTAACACACAGTCATTTTCAAGCCATTCATGTCCGAAAAAGTACGTCTGACAATGCGACTCGTGCTGCGCAGTCATCAACGAACGAGCGTTTCATTAGTATTCGCTTCCCCCTTCGCCTGCTGAATGGGGGATGCCATTGCTTATGAACGATTCAGAGGCAGATGATTTTCTTCACAACCCTGACCCTCGTCGAGACAGAGTTAGCGATTCAGGGCGATCTATTTTTACTAGTCGAGGCTTGGGAAATCTGGGATGTTTGTCTATTCTGGTTATTGGACTTATCACACTCTTGTGAGTCCTGCTTTATCTTTGCTTTGTTGGCATTCGTGCTCACCGTTGTATTCTTGGCTTAGTGCTGGTATGTGATGCCTTTGTTCTTGATTGGAGAAGTAAACGACGACTCCACTCTTCATAGGCTATCCTATCATTTCTTTTGCTACGAAACACCGCCAGACTACACAGGGTGGTTTTAATTTGGGTGGTATTAACGCTACAGGACAGGTTCCTGACTTCCTTGGTAACTGGGGTCTCATTGATAAGGATACTCCCAAGGATGCATATACAAGGAAATCCTTTACGAGTGGAATCAACGACGAATATGTGCTGGTGTTTTCGGACGAGTTCAACCAAGACGGTCGAACATTTTATCCGGGAGACGACCCATATTGGGAGGCAGTAGATTTGCATTATTGGGGTACGGTGAGTAAAAGAAAAATGTCATCATGGGTTGACGTGACCGCATGGACTTTCTATCAGAATGATTTAGAGTGGTATGATCCCCAACAAGGTGTGGCTTGCTTCTTCCTTTCAAGGACCACCTAACTCAAGAGATGTGTATAGCAACAACAAAAGACGGAGCATTGCAATTTACGCTTGACCAAGTCAATGACCCCATCAATAACCATAATATGAATTATAAATCGGGCATGGTGAAGCCGCCACAGGTTCTTCCCCGTCTAACCCGGTTGATGATCTTTTTTTCATAGATTCAGTCATGGTGAATGACCTCGTTAGTTTGAGCACATGATGAGAGACTTAACATACCTCAGGAACAAGTTTTGTTTCACGGGTGGTATCATTGAAGGTTGGTAGTCATTACTTTCACCCCCAAGACTGCGAGACTGATGTCTCATTTCTATCAGCCTCTGTCCGGCTTCCTGGCACAAACACAATCCGGTGAGCATTCTATTTTACAGTTTGATCGGTGCTCATGACATTTAGTGGATTCTGGCCTGCTATCTGGACCATGGGGAACCTGGGCCGTGCCGGTTATGGCGCATCACTTGAGGGTACCGTATGTGTATTCATCAATGAACTTCCCTTGAACCTTGTTAACCCATACCGTTAGTGGCCTTACTCATATGATAGTTGCGACGTTGGCACACTACCTAATCAAACTTACCCCGGCACTCAAACACCAATCTGGGCTGTACAAGATGGCGACCCATATAACAATGATGTACTCGTATGTCTTGCTCATTCGCCTTTGAGTCCCTGAATCTGGGCTCATAAGTGTTCCTTCGAAGTCGTATCAACCAGGTCAACGGTTATGTAAGTTCTTGGGATGGTTTTTTTTCCGTTTCCCACTGAAATACAAGACTGCTTATCATCTTTCTTTCTGTGTACCCAGCGGCGTGTACCTGTCCTGGAGAGTCTCATCCGGGTCCGATGAGGAGTGATGGTAGTTATGTTGGACGTTCGGCCCCTGAAATCGACATTTTTGAAGCGACAGTGATCCATAATGTGAAAGGCCAAGTACGGAAAAAGAAATTGTTGATGTTCGTATTTTGCTAATGTACGGCAGGTTTCTGTTTCTGGCCAGTGGGCGCCATACAATGTAGGACTGAGACGCCGTATCCCATTGACTCATTTGATTCAATTATGATTATTATCGTCGTCGTCGTATATAGGCCCAGTACGAGTGGTTCAATACCACGGACAACTTCCAAATCTACGATCCGACCACTGCTCATTTGAATACCTACGTAGGAGGTCAACCTCTAAACATAATATTGTTGTCGTCATCCTATTGACGTTTCTTGTGCAGGTGTTTATCAACAGACTACTAGTGTCCTTCAAGATACGAACCCGGAGTGCTATGAACTCACTGGTGGCTGTTTTTCTGTTTACGCATTCGAATATAAGCCTGGGTTCGTCCATCTACTTCTTACTGCCGAGATAAAAGATTGAAAAAAATTGCAGTTTCGACAATGCCTATATTACCTGGGTTGCTGACAATAAGCCCTCTTGGACTCTCTATAGCGGTGGTCTTGCAGCTGATACACGTGTGGAAATTGGTGCACGGCCTATTCCTGAGGAACCTATGGTGTGTTCCTTCTTGCTTATGCATTATTAGAGATGCTCAAATATTGATGTTATCGCAGTACATCATTATGAACTTTGGATTCTCATATAATTTCGGTCCCATTGATCTTCCAGATCTGCAGTTCCCAGCGGCGATGAGCGTTGATTATATTCGCATCTATCAGCCAAAGGATGCGATTAATTATGGTTGTGACCCTGATAATTTTCCGACAGCGGATTATATTAATACGTGCGGTTTCACCACTTATTCATTGGTGTACAGTGATTGAGCTTTTTTTTTTTCAATAGGTATGAGGAGTCGTATACGAACCCAAATATCACGACGTGGGAACAGTATGGTCAACCGTGGCCGAAGAACAAAATGTCGGCTACTGGATGTTCATGACTTGGTTTTTTCTTTCTTTCTTGGTTTGACGACTGCTGTGGACAATTCTATTCAATCTATTTAGATGGTTTACTAGCCTCATCAAGTTGTTGCATTTCTCTGCTTCCTATTTTGTGCATGTTGCTTTGCATCTTTTTTGTGTGATATATAGATATATATAAAGGCACGTTTAGGTATTAACATAACTGTAACATCGGCTGTCGCCTCATCCTATACAACTAGATGCCAATTTTTTTTATCGGACAAAAAGTTTGGGTCACTATTACTCCTCATGTTCCACTTTTCAGTCCCTTTTGGAATGGCCTGACTCCTCGTGCTCTTTGTATATACATATATACTAAGTTGGAGTTGGGACTGGAATCTTCATCATCTATTGCCCAGAGTGCTGGTTCACCTTACCTTTCATGATATTCCCTTCCCTTTCGAGTCGTTCCTTGTTGGCTAGTGCTCTACTGGCTAGTGCCCTTGACAATTCTAGTAATTTGGCATCGGCTGCCCCTGATATGGGTGATCGTACGCTTGCTACCGGAAGTACTCGTGGTATCTTGTGAGTGAATCATTTGGAAGGGTCTCAACGGTCATTTGATGTTTTTTTTTCGAAAAAAAAGACGATGTGGTGTTGAAAATATTCCTGGACCGGATTTGGTGAAACTTGAAGAAGAATTTAAGGATCATAGGATGGCTCTAGAACAGGGCCGTGGTGGCGGCGGTGGTTCGTTGAATGTTGATGATCTGTTGAGCGTTGATGTGTATCTGCATGTTATCGCTGCGAACGAGACGTCGGAAGGAGGAAATGTCGCGTGAGCCTTTTCTTCTTCTTCTAGAATCCAGAGAGTTGGATGGAAAGTCTTTATGTAGGGATACACAGATTGAAGAACAGATCAACGTTTTGAATGCGGATTATCAGACAATGAAGATTGACTTCAAGCTGAAGAGTGTGACTCGAACGATAAAGCCTGAGTGGTTCAATGTCAAACCTGATTCGTGAGTCTTGAGGAAGGATAGAGTGGGATTGATCTTTCTTTTTCGAGAGCTGATGATAAAATCTTACAGGAAGGAACAGGCAGAGATGAAGCGTTCTCTGAGGCAAGGCGGGCCAGCTGATTTGAATATTTACCTCGGATGGTAAGTCATCTTCTTTCCTTGTGAATTTTTTTAAACAAGGTAATGATTAGCCTCGATCCTCCCGGTCTATTGGGATACTCCACATTTCCAAGGGCTGTGCGTGAAAATATGATTGACGATGGAGTCGTCGTGCTTTTTTCATCCCTCCCAGGAGGTACAGCAGAACCTTACAACGAGGGTAAAACTCTAACACATGAAATTGGCCACTGGCTTGGACTGTATCATACTTTTCAAGGAGGATGTGACGAACCTGGAGACTTTGTTGATGATACACCTGCAGAAGCGAAACCTGGATTTGGATGTCCTGAAGGAAGGAAGACTTGCAGACATTCGACAGGATTGGATCCGATTCGTGCGTTTTTCCTTTTTTAATTGTCCCCCTCCTCTGCTGAGGTTTTCTGAGAGTGTTAATGAATTGGAGCGTTTATAGATAATTTCATGGATTACGGAGATGATAGTTGTTTAAGTTCGTTTTCGCTAGGCCAAGCGGTACGAGCAAGAGAGCAAATAGCAATTTATCGAGGGATTCAAAGTTCAAGTTCTAATCCGGGTGGAGGGAAACAACCAGCTGGTAGGCCGGAAAAGTATTATCATGATCGACGCCATAGTTTCTGAGGGGTGGACATGGGTAGTACCAGACAATCATGAACAAGCTCATTGTCAAAATAAAGCCTTTCCTCGTACACACAGGCAGTTCCCTGCATAGGAATATAAGAAATTCATGAAAATGAGTATATTGCTGCCACGAGGATGTTCCTGTGAATTGATGAACTAGAAAAAGTGATTGCTCAATGAGACTATGTAATACATTTTTATTGTCATACTTAACTATATGAGAGATTTTATAACCGCAGCTTATGTTCGGTTTATGTTCGTGTCATACTTCAAGGTCGATGTTTATGGCTGATTTTATTTTGTCGAGGCCTCCTTTCCAAAGTAATCAGGCACAGTACGAAGTAAATTTTAAAACAATATGTTCGCCTTTCATTTCGCTTACATAAGCTTTCAAACTTCAACTGGTCCATCAGAATCCACTTGACCACTTTCCACCACATACAATCATGGACAACGTAAGGCATTAATGTTCAATAAAGGCCGTGGTTGTTACTGATAATGATTCATTTCCAGGTAGCAGAGCCTGCACCCTCATCCTTAGTCTATTTCGACCTTTCAGATCACTTTGCCTGGCGCGAGCCGCGTCCGCAGGAAATTGAAGAGCGACGGGCACTTCTGAATGATCTTCTCATCTTTGACATTCTTCTACGGTCAGGAGGAGTTTCCTCCCCTGATACTCTGTATCCTCCTCGTGATAAATGTTCTCTTGTTCGGTTACTTGAGGTGATCGAAAACTCCAGCTACGACACGCTGAAGAAAAATTGTTTGATATATTTTCTGCTCAAATGGCATCAAGATGGACGCGAGACCATATTTGCTGCTCAGAATTGCATTACATCCCAATTTGTAGCCCTCACAGAGGCGTATTGGTATCTGGATTCGGGTAATCACATCTCCGTACGTGTTTTTTGAGTTATGTCATCCCAGATTCTGGATTTTGACTGTTCGTAGTATGCTATCTCTATACTCGCGGATGCCCGGTTGAACAGAGACTATGCTTCCAAGGTATTACAAGTTTTAAGCTTGTCTCCCGAGGCACCCGCTCTCATACGGAAGTATGTTCGCACGGTGAAACCCCCTTTGACAGAGCCAAACGATATCAAGCTCTTTGCCCTTGCTCTTGCAGACTCCAGCCTGCCCGAGGCTTGGGCGTTTCAGAGAACTTTTAATGAGAGAAGTAAGATCCGACCTCCCCTTTTACGAAGCCTATTGGAGTGGTGTGTATCTCGTGAGTTTAATGTGTACCTGCTTTTCTTTGGATTTTTTGTGTTGAGTGTTTTCTATCAGAGAAACCAAGGTCGACGGTTATGACAGATCTGCTAGAATTATCACTTTCATCCTTTGAAGAATCTACGATACATTCAATTGTGCTCAACCCTCCCTCTAGTTTCCCCCTCGACGCGTTGCCACTTTTACAGGATCTCATTTGCATTCGCCTGATTCAACTAGGAAAGTTTCTTGATGCCATCCGCATGGGTCGGCAGTTCTCTACTTCGAAACCAGTCATCAATGCTCGTCGATCTGAAGCGCGCTTGAAGATGGTTGAGGATCTGTATCGCGCGCTTCCATCATCGTATCGTGCCCTTATTGATTTGGAGTTGGCTGATTCGTCGCCATACACTGTTGAACCCCAGAGATCTTTTGGTGTGCAGGTGGCACAGCCATTGGAACAAGTACATTCTTCCGAATTCCAGGCTTCTGCTTCCATACTTGTTGATTTGGAGTTGGCCAATGCCGAACCCCAGCGATCTCCTGTATCACGTTCTGCCCCTGAACATACAAATGCCTCAGGAACCGGGAGGCCCATTCCTGTTTCTACTTCGCAGCTGCCTGCTACGACAAGTCCAGTAGCACCGCGTCAGAATTCCCATATTTCAACCCTCGTTAGCCCCTCTAGTATACGATCCCGTGCTTCTCTCGGTAATACCGCAGAGCGTCTGGCGCATGGCAGCACATCATCACACGTCTCATCTCCTCTTTCTGGCGTCAAACTTCCTTCGTCCCCAGTCCAATCTCGGAAACTCGATGCCAATGGATTCAGCTCAGCTCAGCAACAAACAAATGCTTTCTATACACCTCCCAAGATCATTGATCTTACCCAACCGACTTTTTCTCCTCAAACTATCCTGTCTCACTCTGGCAATGGAAATGCTGAAAAGCCATTATCCGAGCAAGACGATGACGCGGAGATGGAAGACGTGGAGATGGAAGAGAAAATGGAGGGAGAAAATGACAAGGAACGTGATTATGAGCATGAAATAGAACATCAAGGGGAAAAGCAAGCTGGGTCGGTATCCACTGAAAAAGGAGCAGAGGAAATCGGTTATTCTTTGTTTGATAATGGATTACCCAGTCGGCCCTACCTTGAGAACGAACCCCCTAAGTCCTCTAACGTTGCTGATGCCACGGAGTCCCCATCGGCGAGTACAAAACGGAAAGTTCCCGGTTCGTTTAGTGATGAAGATGGAGATGGAGATGGAGATGAAGATGAAGAGCTAGAAGCTGGTGATGCCAATCCGTCCCATCATCGACATCGTCATCATGAGCGGGAAAAACTATCGACGTTACCAGAATATGAGGAAGCACAGTTTGCTGATGATTATGTGACACGGTTGGAGCCACAATACACCACAGAGAATCCCGTTTCACGCAAGAAACCAAGGAATGGTTCAAAAGAACCAAAGAAACGTCGTATCTCACAACAGGAACACCAGGAACTTCCTGGTGGGCTTATGGGCGATGGAAGGGAAGAAGAAGAGGAACAAGATTATGTTGCACCACTTCGTGATACCAAACCTCTAAGTCGGAGGTCCAAACCGAATTCTCGCAGATCTACGTCGGAGATATCTGATGATTTTGGAGAGGGGGTGCAAACCCGTAGAAGGTCATCAAGGCTCAACGCGACTGCCAGTGCTGGTGAAGCTACTATTGTTCCCAGTGCCGATGGTGTGGACGCTTCGTTGAGAAAGTCGACAAGAGCGAGGAAGCCGACTTCAAAGAGTACAGGAGGAAAGAAACGGGGAGGTGCTTGAGTATTAATTGAGTATCGGTTATATATTTTATCATTGTTTTACTTAGGCAAATGCTGACTTCGCGGAATCTTCATCACTCGACAAAATGCTGTCCCGCTGACAATATACGAAAACATCGCGATAGCTGATCTATATCATTCCTCGATTCCTCGATACTGATTGACATTGACAAATCAATTCACAGAATCAATAAATGTCCTAGTTCATATATATCGTAGAACGAGTCTAAGATGATAGCCATCAATCTACTCTGAGCATTCGCTCCGGCTGGATGTGCCCGTGCAGACAGATCTGACCAGAGAGGAGTGGAGACAAAAATTCGTTGGACCATGTATACCCCACACACTATACTTGTGACCTGTTCTTCTGCCAACTAGAATGTTCTGTTGACTTCTAGTAGTTGGGAATGAGTTGCTGACAATGTGATATGTTCACACCGCGTGCTTGGGACTCGTTCTTTTGCCAACTAGAATGTTCTGTTGACTTCTGGCAGTTGATAAATTCGATACATATTCATTGCAGACTCTTTATAATCATCCCTTACTCCCAAATAACCCGAACTATCATGGAAAGCACTGGCTCAAAATTGACTGACTACAAAGTCCTAATCTTCGATGTCTATGGTACCCTCACGGTATGAGCTATCAATGATCATAGAGATTGTCGGTGCTAATGGCATCTTTAGGACTGGGAGTCCGGGATCTATACTGCCCTCAAGCCTATCCTCGATAAACATCCAGAATCGCAGAATTGGGGACGAAAAGAGGTGTTGGCCGCATACGCAGCCGTTGAACATGATCTCGAGGCACAATTCCCAGACATGCTTTACTCAGATCTGCTTGCGAAGATTTCTGAGGTTATCGAGGCCAGGGTAAAATCTCATTCTCGAGATACGGGGGCCACGTCCACCTTGGATGGGAGTATTGCAACCTCGTCGGGTGTGACCAACCCATCTGCACCATCTACTTCAGATCATCAACTCGGAATTACATCGAACCCTCATGTCACCTTCGGGAAATCCGTTCAGAACTGGGCAATCTTTCCGGACAGTTATGAAGCTCTTCGCCAGCTTGCCAAGGACTATAAACTAATTGTCCTCTCAAATGTGGACCACGATTCTTTCCGATACACACACGCAAAACTCTCCCTCGGCTGTCCTGCCGCAAATGCAGAAGAGCTCGTAATATACACCCACCCTCAACTTGCGTCCGGATCGTCGACGACTGGTGAGGAGACTAAGCCCCTGTACTCGAGATACTGGCACCCCCAAGAAACTCCGAATTCTCATTCACCTTTCACGCTCATCCTCACTGCTCAGGATGCAAAGTGCTACAAGCCTGCATTAGGCGGCTTCAAAACCATCTTAGAGTGTATTAGAACTGATCCAGCATTGTTAGGGAATTTGGGATTGAATGAGGAAGAGGTGAAGACCAAGGTGTTGAGCGTCGCGCAGAGTTTGGTACACGACCATGAACCTGCGCACCAGCTTGGTCTCAATAGTGTATGGATTGATAGGCAGATTGCAGTGACTTGCAGGGAGCCCCCAGAGGGTGTTCAGAGGTGGACTTGGAGATTTGAGACCCTCGGGGAGATGGCAGAAGCTGTTGCAAAGGAGAAGGCAGTTGTACCGTAAGATACTATGAGACTTGAGCAGGTCATATTCAAACACGTAGTGAACCGCGCAGTACTACAATTGTATCATTCAGCAGCAACTGGACCAGGAAATATTGAGGTTTCAGCAAGTCGTCCCAGGGCAGCTTATGAATGTCAGCATTTGAATATGTCTGGCCAGGAAGTACGTGACTGGACGGATTAGTGAGTATACATACCATCAACGGGACTGAGTTGTGTTACTTACTTTGACGTGACCATCTTGTGACGCCACTTCCGCCACCATGGCCACCGAAGTGTGGTATCTCCCCTTCAATGACAAAAAAGAAATACTCTACATACCCGATAAAGCGAGAGTTGAACACATCATTGATTTGAAGAAACTCGTTAAGACAGAGGGAGTGGAGGAATTTCCCTATCTAGAGAATGTTACAGCTCGCCGTCGTATGGCAATGCAAGGAGCCAAAATGGTTGACTGACCAAAGCAACGAAGAGCTGCGGTACAACTTGTCGACAGTTGACTTTTTTGATAAGAGACATGTTGTCAAACTTGAGGATCGAGCAAAAGT
>Ga0153946_1000118_pt1 | contig 29087 bp, 26 predicted proteins | sample TSNJ030MetaG_FD_104751 | JGI IMG/M metagenome (GOLD analysis project Ga0153946, IMG submission 104751) | Attine ant fungus gardens microbial communities from New Jersey, USA - TSNJ030 MetaG | ecosystem: Host-associated > Fungi > Mycelium > Unclassified | place: USA: New Jersey, Wharton State... | reverse complement strand
TTGTCCAGTACGGAGGTTTTCATCAGGAAATCTCTTTTGTCTTCATTTAAGTTATCCCAGATTTCAGTTTCAAAAAAATCCATCAAATATGTGCGTACAGATTCGCTGTAACAAACATGTCCGCCGCGGGAAAGGATATAGATGACATTAAGTGCCGCCGGCCACCCCTCCGTTTCGTTTTTTATTTGGATTATATTATGCCGCGAAACAACAAATCCGCTAATATTGAAAAACTCAGCCATCTCTTCGTGACTGAAACTTAGCTCTTTCAGTGATATCAGACAAATACGTCTTTTAAGCAGCAGATCATTAAAGACTGATGATAATTCCGTTCGACCCATTATGATTACACGCCAACGTCCCAGCAATGCGGAAATAAAATCTTTTACGGAACATAGCAGCGAAGAATCTTGAATAAACTGTAAGCAGTCTATCACCAATATTCTATCACTGGATTTTTCCTCTATGTATGAGATCGTTTGCCACAGAAAACCCTGCGGATCACCCGTATATTGCGGATCAGATAAAATATCGTCAGGATTGCCCTGCCAGCCGTTAAAGCGCAGAATGGCTGCTGCTAAACCTGCGAAAAAAGCAGCTTCGGAATTATCCGTTTCATCAAGAGTTAACCAAGCGGCATCCCGACCGTTTTGCTGCAGCCAGGACACCACAGACATGGTTTTCCCGCAGCCATATGGAGCGATAAAGCATATTGCTTCCTCCAATGGGGCGTTATCTATAACAGCCGCAATATTTTTTCTTGGTAATAGCTTGTGAAATGCCTGTGGAACCGCAATTTTTGAGTGTAAGTAGTCTTGAATCATAAATATTCCCCTTCTTATGACTATGTTTTGTCTATCCACATTATAATATTTTAGGTAATAAAATGCAATTATTAAGGAAAAAATGGAAATTGATTAATTAGAAAATAATTCCAAAATATAAGAACGAACGTTCGACAAATTGAATAAAATGTGATATTATACAAATAGACGGCTTTTTCTTTGCAAAAATTAAAAGGAGGAGAGAAATTAAATGCAATTATGGCTGGATGTTCAAGAATATTTTACAAATAATTCGGATGCTTATTTGATCTGTGTTAAAGAACATTTATTGATCAGCGTCCTATCGCTTCTGGCAGCAATGGTAATCGGAATTCCTTTTGGATATCTTTGTACCAGAAGCCCCCGTATGAAAAGATATGTTACAGGAGGTTTCCAGATACTCAGGATTATACCCAGTCTGGCAGTACTGATTCTGCTGATACCAATCATGGGAACCGGAGTCCGTCCGTCCGTAACTGCGTTGGTCTTGCTGGCAGTTCCGCCGATCTTAATGAATACGGCAGCCGGATTTGAAGAGGTGTCGGATTTTACAATTGAAACGGCGTGCGGTATTGGTATGACTCAGCGGCAGATTTTAATAAAGGTTAAGATTCCCCTGGCGCTGCCGATGATTTTGTCGGGGATCAGAATTGCTTTAGTGGAGATTATTGCAAGTGCTACAATTGCGGCCAAGATTGGAGCCGGAGGATTGGGTGGAATCATCCTGACCGGATTGGGGTTGATGCGAACCGATCTATTGGTGATTGGAGGAGCCTCGGTAGGTATTTTGTCGGTATTGTCAGGCGTACTGCTGGGACAATTGGAAAGATTACTTATGCGTTATAAATTTATAAAAGAAAGAGAGAAGAAAGTTATGAAAAAGAGAATAAAGAAAATAGCAGTTTTAGGATTGGGCCTTATCATGATTTTAGGAATAGCAGGGTGCCGGAAGAAATCTGTGCAGACAGGAGATGCGGCAGAGGGAAAAGCTATAACGATTAGAGTGGGTTCTAAGGACTTCACTGAAAATATGATCGTTGGGGAAATCTATGCATTGGCACTTGAAGATGCCGGGTATGAAGTGGAGCGTAGTTTCGGCATTGCCGGTTCAGTAATACATACGGCTATTACCAGTGATGAGATCGACTTATATCCGGAATATACAGGTACAGGATTATTATCCGTACTAGATATGGATTTGATTACTGATCCGCAGGAAGTCTATGATACAGTCAAGAAAGAGTATGATGAGCAGTTTAATCTTACCTGGCTTGATTATTCAAAGGCAAATGACGGCCAGGGTTTGGTTATCCGGAAAGAAGTTGCCGAGGAATTGAATATTAAGACCATATCTGATCTGCAGGAACATGCCGAAGAGATTCGTTTTGCTTCACAGGGTGAATTCGATGAGCGCGATGATGGTATTCCGGCGTTGGAGCGAACTTATGGGCCATTTAACTGGAAATCATCCAAAGTTTATGATAACGGCTTAAAGTATGAAGTACTGGCAAATGACGAAGCTGATGCGGCTCCGGCATATACGACCGAAGGACAGCTGGCGGATACGGATGAGTTTATTTTATTGGAAGATGATAAGCAGGTATGGCCGCCTTACAATTTGGCTCCGGTGGTTAAGAATGAACTGCTTGAAGAAGCTCCTGAGATTGCCGAAATACTAAATAAGATCAGTGCATCTATGGATACCGAAAAAATTACAGAATTGAATGCAAAAGTTGATGTTGAAAAAGAAGAAGCAGAAGATGTGGCAGCAGCATTCTATGAATCAATCAAATAACAGGAGGCCTTTATGTCAGAAACAGCAATTGTCTTTCGAAATATTGCAAAGAAATTTAATGAGAGCAGTTATTATGCTGTAGATCATGTCCACTTCTCGGTAAAAGAAGGGGAATTCATTACAATTCTGGGTTCGTCCGGCAGCGGCAAAACGACCTTGCTTAAAATGATCAACCGGCTGTACGAACCCGATGAGGGGAAGATTTATCTTTTTGGTGAAGATATTTCAATGGTTGATGCGGTCAGGGTGCGGCGGCGGATCGGATATGTGATTCAACAGATCGGTCTGTTTCCGCATATGACGATTGCTGAAAATATTGCAGCAGTACCAAAACTTCTCGGTTGGGAATCGGATAAAATAGATGCACGGGCAGATGAATTGTTAGAAATGATCGGACTTTCTCCAAAAGAATACCGCAGGCGCTATCCGGCCCAGTTATCAGGGGGACAGCAACAGCGGGTAGGCCTCGCAAGAGCACTGGCCGCGAGCCCTAAGATTATGCTGCTGGATGAACCTTTTGGCGCTGTCGATGCAATTACCAGAACCGGCCTGCAGAATGAATTATTGAGACTGCATCGAGAACTTCATAAGACATTTCTGCTAGTGACGCATGATATCAATGAAGCATTCAAACTGGGTTCCCGGGTGATGATCATGAATGAAGGTAAGATTAGTCAATTTGATACACCACAGAATATCATCCGGCATCCGGCAGATGATTTTGTAGCATCATTATTAGAGTCAGCTCGTTCACAGGAGCGGATTTGGGAGGCACTGGATGATTGAGTATTTAATGAAACACTATGATAAACTGGGGGCGGCGCTGGTGCAGCATTTGCAGATTGTCTTTATTACCCTGTTGTTTTCTCTGGCGCTTGCATCGGTCTTTGTGCTCTGGGCGGCATATTTTCCAAAAGTTGGGGATCTGCTGATCCAGCTGTTTTCTCTCATTTATTCTATTCCGAGCCTTGCCTTATTTGCCCTTTTGATTCCGCTTACCGGATTGGGGCGGGCAACAGCAATCATTGTGTTGGTCGTCTATAATCAATATTTGCTGCTCCGTAATTTTATCACTGGTATCCGGGAAGTGGATGAAGCGGTTGTGGAGGCTGCGGTGGGACTGGGGATGAACCGGATGCAGCAGCTTCAGAAGATTCAGCTTCCGCTGGCCAGAAAAATGTTTCTGACAGGAATCCAGCTGGCAGTAGTTTCAACAGTAGGAATCGCTACGATTGCGGCACTTATTAATGCCGGTGGATTGGGCACAATATTATTTGATGGATTGCGTACGATGAATATCTATAAAATTGTGTGGGGCAGTGGAATTTCGGCTGGATTAGCAATTGGAATCAACGGACTTTTTAATGCTGTGGAAAAGCGAATAAGGTAGAAGTGTGATAAAATATCACTGCGCCGTCATCAATTGATGATGGCGTTTTTTGGATCGGATGACTTAACTTTTGATAAAAACAGAGATAATTCGGTATATGGGAACAAATAGACGCTATTTGGATATTGTTCCGTTGACTACTCTGTTTACAAAATGTTATGCTAAGTGTACCAAAATAGTCAAGTATTTAAAATATATTCGTTTAATTAGCACGATACTATATAAAAATAGGGAGCGATTATAATTGAAACAAGAAAATAATTCACAAAAAAGCAGTTCTCATGTGCAATCTGTTGAACGTGCATTAATATTGATTGAGGCTTTGGCTGAAGAAAAATATGGGATATCACTTACAGAACTGGCTAAAAAAGTCGGTTGGCCAAAGAGTACGGTACATGGTCTTATTTCTACACTTAGAAATTATCATTATGTTGAACAATCACCCACGACAGGCTGCTATAAGATGGGCGTTCGTCTCTTTGAGCTGGGAAATGTAGTTTCCAGAACCTGGGATATAAATGCTGTTGCTAAGCCGCATATGCAAAGTCTGAGTTCGGAATTGGGAGAATTAGTTCAGCTTGCTACAGAAAACAAGGGAGATGTATTGTATATTGATAAAGTTGATTCTAATCATATAATGCGGATTGTCTCTGAAGTAGGGGGCAGGCTTCCCATGCATTGCAGCGGCTTAGGAAAAGTTCTTCTGGCATATAAATCTGATTCGGAAGTTAATCGGATTATTTCAAATAAGGGTATGTGCCGAATGACATCAAAAACTATTGTTACACTTCCGCAGCTAAAAAAAGAATTAAACGAAATACGCAAGCGAGGATATGGTCTTGATAATCAGGAAGTTATGGAGCATCTGCGCTGTGTGGCAGCACCCATATTTGATGGGAATAATCAGGTTCTATATGCTATCAGCATATCAGGATTATACACCGGCTTCCAGGGGGAATATCTGAAGAAGATTATTCGTTTAATTCTAAAAGCTTCACAGAGTATTTCATATGATATGGGTTACAGAGGCTCATTTTATGAGTCTTTGAATAAATAAAAGTCAATATACCAAATGAAGTCTATTAATATGAAAAGGAGAATCTATATGAGTGAAAAGAGACCCGAAATTGCAAAAAGTATTAAAACAGGTATGTATAACACGAATTATCATGATGTAGGCCAAGGCAGTCCGGTTATCATGCTGCATGGATCGGGACCGGGTGTATCTGCCTGGGCAAACTGGAACAAAGTATTTCCGCTTTTATCAAAGAAGTACAGGGTACTGGCTCCTGATATGGTCGGTTTTGGCTTTACAGACCGTCCGGAAGATATTGAGTATGGAATGAATGCCTGGGTGGAACAGACAATTAATTTTATGGATGCTTTAAAGATTGAGCAGGCTGATTTAGTTGGGAATTCCTTTGGCGGTGCACTTGCTTTAGCTATGGCGGTAAAATATCCAAATCGCATTAAAAAGCTGGTATTGATGGGCAGCATGGGTGTAAGTTTCCCGATTACATATGGACTTGACCGTGTATGGGGATATACTCCTTCTTTTGAAAATATGAAAGAGCTATTGGATATATTTGCTTATAACCGGGAGTATGTATCAGATGATTTAGCCAAGCTTCGTTATGAATCCAGTATGCAGTCCGGATTTCAGGAAAGCTTTTCCGCAATGTTCCCGGCACCCCGTCAGGCTGGTGTTGAACATATGGCTAATAATGAAGTATATATTCGTTCCATAAAGCATTCTGCTTTGATTGTACATGGAAGAGAGGATCGTGTGATACCGATTGAAACATCTTTAAAACTGATTCAATTATTAGAAAACGCACAACTTCATATATTTGGAAAATGCGGGCATTGGACTCAAATTGAACGCACGAAAGAATTTGCAGCCTTGGTACTAAACTTTTTGGAAGAATAAAGGAGGTAAACATGAAAGACAGCCGTATTGTGAAATATGCGGATTTACTTAACCAGTCCGCAAAGAGCAGGGATGCTATAGCACCATTGACAAAAGCGGACGCGTCCCTTTCGGTTGATGATGCATATGCCATACAGCTTTATAATGTAGAGCGCATGGTCAGACAAGGGGAAGTAATTTCCGGAAAAAAGATAGGACTTACTTCGCAGGGTATTCAGCAGCAATTAGGTGTCAATGAACCAGATTATGGCCATTTATTTAAAAGTATGGATTATTCTTCTGGTACAGTTCCTGCTAATGCATTTCTGCAGCCTAAAATCGAAGCTGAGATTGCATTTGTTTTAAAAGAAGATTTAGCAGGTGACAACATTACGCCTGAAGATGTAAAAAAAGCTACGGATTATGTGGTCGGTGCTTTTGAAATTGTGGACAGCCGTATTGAAAACTGGAACATAAAACTTGTTGATACCATTTCAGATAATGCCTCCTCTGGCTGCTATGTACTGGGAACAAAGGAGTTGACAATTGATCAGGTAAGTCTGCCTGATGTCACCATGCAGCTTTATAAAAACGGGGTGTTAGTTGAAGAGGGAAATGGATCGGCTGTATTAGGGGATCCCTGTATATCTGTAGCATGGCTTGCTAACCGGTTATATCATTATGGTGTTACATTGAAAAAAGGAGAAGTGATTTTATCAGGGGCTTTTTCTGCAGCACCGATGGCAGCAAAAGGTGATATATTTGAAGCGGATTTTTCTTCATTTGGTAAAGTGGCTGCTGCTTTTGTATAGATGGGAGGTGATATTTAATGAATAAAGTGAAAGTGGCAGTAATAGGACCGGGAAATATTGGAACTGATTTGATGTACAAAATTTTCCGCAGTAAGAATCTTGAAATGGCATTAATGGCAGGTATTGTGGAATCAGAAGGAATCCGGCGGGCTGCATCTCTTGGAATTCCGGTATCGACGGAAGGAGCAAATGCAGTTGTCAGAAACGGGGATATCAAAATCGTTTTTGATGCTACAAGTGCGGCTGCTCATCTACTAAATGCACCGCTGTTAAAAGAAGCGGGTAAAGTGTCTATTGACCTTACACCGGCAGCGGTAGGACCTTATTGTGTTCCCAGTGTGAATCTAGGCAAATTAATAGCGGAACCTGATCTCAATATGGTGACCTGCGGGGGGCAGGCAACCATACCGGTCATCCATGCGATATCAAGAGCTGCAGGAGCCGCATATGCTGAAATTGTAGCCTGTATTTCTTCTAAAAGTGCAGGCCCCGGAACAAGAGCCAACATGGATGAATTTACCGAAACCACATCAAATGCTATTGAGACTGTTGGCGGAGCCGACAAAGGCAAAGCGATTATTGTGATAAACCCTGCCGAACCTCCTCTCATGATGACGGACACAATTATGGTCAAAGTTAAAGAACCTGAAGTTGGAATTGACCGGATCAGAAATTCTGTTTTGGAAATGGTTTCTCAGATAGAAAAGTACGTTCCGGGCTATAAGCTAAGAGTTCCTCCGATACTTGAAGGTGATAAGGTTACAGCTATTGTTCAGGTTGAGGGGCAGGGAGATTTTTTACCAAAATATTCGGGAAACTTAGATATCATTAATGCGGCTGCTATTGCTGCTGCGGAAGAGATTGCGGCTAAAATGACGGAAGGAGGGTTCTGCAATGGATAAACATTCAATTCAGATTGTTGATACGACATTACGGGATGGGAGTCATGCGGTAAGGCACAGCTTTGTGGAAGAGCAAGCCGTATCTATTGCTGCAGAGCTGGATAAATGCGGGGTTTCTCTGATTGAACTTTCTCATGGAGATGGTCTTGGCGGCTCGAGTTATACCTATGGATTTTCAGAAGTAGATGAATTTAAGCTTCTGGAAGCTGCGAATGAAGTTGTACACAATGGGAAATTAACGGTTCTGCTCCTTCCGGGAATCGGTACCATTGAGAATCTGAAAAAAGCTCACAAGTGCGGAGCGAAAGCCGTACGTGTTGCAACGCATGTCACCGAAGCTGATGTTAGTGCCCAGCATATTGCTGCCGCAAAAGAGCTTGGTATGTTTGCCGTCGGTTTTTTGATGATGGTACATATGGCTTCACCGGAGGTGATTGCCCGGGAAGCCAAAAAGATGGAGAGTTACGGAGCTGATTATATTAATCTGGCAGATTCTGCAGGTTATCTTATGCCGGAGGATGTCAGACTGCGTATAGAGGCAGTAAAAGAGGCAGTAAATATACCCGTTGGATTCCATGCCCACAATAATTTAGGTATGGCAGTTGCCAATTCCTTAAGTGCAGCAGAAGCAGGGGCAAGTTATATTGATGCGACACTTTGCGGTCTTGGAGCAGGTGCCGGTAACACACAGATCGAAGTCCTCGCAGGTGTGCTGGAACGCAAGGGATACCATACGGGCCTGGATTTCTATCGGTTGATGGATACAGCCCAGAATGTTTTGCGTCCAATGATGAAGCGCCCTCAAATCATAGATACAGGTTCACTTATGCTGGGCTACACCGGAGTTTATTCTAGTTTTCTGCTGCATGTTTATAATGCAGCTAAAAAATATGATTTGGATCCAAGAGATATTTTGGTTGAGCTGGGGAAACGGAAAATGGTCGGAGGTCAGGAAGATATGATTATTGATGTTGCCTATCAATTAAAAGGCAGCAGATCATAATTTTATGGAAAAACAATATAAAATTCAGGTATTGGGTACCGATCAAATATTTTTCTGCAGTCAGAATGAAAGCGTATTAGAATCAATGAAATATTCCGGGAAAGGTCCTATATACAGAGGATGTTTTGGCGGTGGCTGCGGGATCTGTAAAATGAAAATAGTAAAAGGGGATTATCGGATCATAAAAAGAATGAGTCATGCCCATATCTCGGAGGATGAAAAAAAGGATAATATTGTATTGGTTTGTTGTGTGGAACCCCGCAGTGATCTCATAATATCAAAGATCAAGCAGGAACCGCACACGTCTCAATAAAAGAATCGTACTTGAAGCAAAAGGGAAACAAACATTAGATTTTAAAGAAGAAGGAGGAATCATTATGGCACTAAATGGCGTATTACGACCTGGCTTAATTCAGCTGAAGGTATTAGATCTTGATCAGAGCTTAAAACACTATACCGACGTACTGGGGTTAAATGAAGTATGCAGAACCAGTGATGGACGTGTTTGCTTAAAGGGGTATGATGAGTTTGATCATCATTCAGTAGTACTTAGATCCGCCGAAGAAGCCGGATTTGATCTGGCGGCTTTCAAAGTAGATTCAGAGGAAACTTTAGACCGTTTGGAAGTAAAAACAAAAGCCTTTGGATACAAAGTGGAACATATATCTGCAAATACAGATCAGCCTGGGTTCGGGCGAAGAATCAGTTTCACTATTTGCACAGGACATACAATCCAGCTATATTGTGAAGTAGAGCCGGCTGAACAAAAACCAGAGACTATGAACCCGAATATTTGGACAGAGCCGCCGAGGGGGATGCGCTGTCAGCGGTTTGACCATATGCTTTTATATGGACCAAATGTTGCGGAAGCAGAACGTTTCTTTACGGAAGTATTGGGATTGTATGTACCGGAGATCTGTAATACTCCGGATGGAAAACGCTTTGCTACCTGGCTCACCGGATCAAATAAACCCCATGACATCGCATTTGTAGAGTATGCACAGCCGGGGAAAATCCATCATGTTGGATTCTTACTGCAGGATTGGAATGATATCGGCAATGCTGCTGACTGGATGGCCCGTTACCGTATCAAACGTGATATTGGTCCGACCCGTCATGCGATTACACGCGGACAAACAATTTATTTCTGGGATCCGTCAGGCAATCGAAACGAAGTATATGCAGGCGGATATACCGCATACCCGGATCATCCGCAACGCTATTGGGATGTTGCTGAAGTTGGACGTGGATTATTCTATTATGAGGGGGAATTAATTCCCAGCTTTTTAGAAATAGTAACTTAATAAAGCGATTTCATCATCATGTACTCTCCTATGAGTTTTCTGATACTCATAGGAGAGTATTGCTTTTGTTAGAGATTTCGTTTGGTGAGTAATATATTTGCATATTTGGTACATACTATCATTGTTACAGTTTAATAGCGATTTTATTTAATGAAAAAGTGGGTTGTGAGGCAGGAACGGAAGCAGCAGGGGCAATTATGAAAGAGAAAAGTGCTTTAAACGGGTTCCGTTCCGCTGACCATTCCGATGAGCCTCTTAAAGCGAACTCTGTGTCGGGAGAGCCCTCCACAGAGTTTAAGTCTCATCTCCACAGCTCCAAAGTCACCCGTTTAAAGCACTTTTCTCTTTCATAATTGCCCCTGCTGCTTCCGTTCCTGCCCTATACCTTGTCGGCTAATCTTTTTGCTTAAAGACGCTCTAGTGTATTGGTATTCGGTTCAGACTAATGTCTTGATAAAACCATAATAGAAGGTTAGCCAATAAAGTAGAATGGCCGGAAAGGAAACAACCGGAACAGAAACGGGAGCAGTGGTATATTAGAGCGGGTGACTTTGTAGCTGTGGAGATGAGACTCAGACTCTGTGGAGGGCGTTCCCGACACAGAGTTCGCTTTAAGAGGCTCATCGGAATGGTTAGCGGAACGGAACCTGCTCTAATATACCACTGCTCCCGTTTCTGTTCCGGTTGTTTCCTTTCCGGCCTCACAACCTCTTTATAGGCTGCCCTGCAACCATTAGGGTTAAGGGAATGAGGAAATAGTCAGACATTTACAAATGACAATAATAATTGTACAATAATATAGACGCGAATAGTATATTTTTAAAGGAGGTATTTTATGTATGATATAAAAGGTAAAGTAGCCGTGATTTCAGGTGCTTCCAGCGGCCTTGGTGCAGATGCTGCCAGAGGTTATGCAGAGAACGGAGCTAAGGTCGTATTATTGGCCCGAAGAGAAGAAAGACTGAAGGAGCTGGCAGAGGAGCTGAAAGCTTCCGGTGCGGAGGTATTCACACATGTGTGTGATGTGACTGATGAAACGAGCGTTAAAACAGCAATTGAGGCAGCTGCCGGTCATTTTGGAAGGATAGATATACTTCTTAATAATGCTGGTGTGGCAGTAAGAGGCGGAGTACATCAGTTAAGTGTTGAAGATTGGAATAAATCTATGGATACGAATGTGAAAGGCATTTTTCTGGTATCCAAATATGCAGTTCCGTATATGATGGAGCAGAAATATGGCAAGGTTGTAAATATCAGTTCTATCAATGCAGTAATTGCAGATAAGGGAGAAATGTTTACGCGGCATTCCTACAATGCATCTAAGAGTGCGGTACTTGGCCTTACAAAAGGTATGGCAGCCACCTACGGTAAATACAACATCACTGTAAACAGTATCGGACCGGGATTATTTGAATCGGAAATGACTGAGAATACCTTGTTTAAATCTGAGGCTTTCCTGCAGGGCTATAATGCACAGTGCCCATTGGAAAGGCCGGGGCACAGAGGAGAGTTAAACGGAACGATTCTCTATTTTTCAAGTGAAATGTCCAGTTATGTAACAGGACAATATATCATTGTGGATGGCGGAACTAACTTTGTATAGATAAATTAAGGGGTCATTGCAAAATAGGCGGGTAAAATTAATTCTAAAGAGGTTATTATGACACTAGAAAATCTATGGGAAAAGTATGAAGGAGCAGACGTCAATTTATCCATTCTTCCGGATGAGATTATCAGCCATGGGAAATTTATTACATTTCCAGCTCAGAAAATTATAGTTTCAAGCGGAGAATTCCCACAATATTTATATTTTATTAAATCAGGAAAAACAGTAGGCAGCAGAAACTATGCGGATGGTAATGAATATAATTATTTTCAATTGGATCAACATAATGGAAATATAGGTCTTTTAGAAATACTGGCTCAGAAAGATAAATATATTGCTACAATAATGTGTGTGACAAAAGTAGAAGCCCTTAGAATAGAATCGAAAATTATATATGAGTACATTATGGGCAATCAGGAGATTCTTAGACGCTGTATTACGTTTGTAGCCAGAGACTTATATATGAGGTCGGGAAATGATGGGATTCTATATTATCTGGATGGAATTAATCGTTTGAGACATTATCTGATCAATTATTATGAAACTTATAATAAGGCTGGCGGAAGAGTGACCGTATTGGAAGAATATCAGGATATTGCGAAGCAGATAGGAGTGAGCATACGGACGGTAGGGCGAAGTATCCGGAGATTAAAGGATAATAAAGAAATAATTTCGGTCAATAAAAAAATTATGATTACCGGAGAGAAGAGGAAAGTACTGTTTCAAAATCTTTGGTCATAATGCTAAGAAAGGCAGGAGAAATGATGTATATTTCTCCTGCCTTTTTGGCGTTATCATACAAAAAAGGAGGAAAGGCCACATGACCTTTACTTATTGAAAAACGAAAAAGTATAATAATATCATAAAAGAAATGATTATGAGGTATGTAAGGATGCTTGAAGGTAAAAAGAAGATTTTGATTGATACAGATTTAGGCGATGATGTAGATGATGCAGCGGCAATTATGATGGCACTTCATTCTGCTGAATTTGAAATTATAGGTATTACAACTGTTTTTCAGAATACAGAGAAAAGGGCAGAAATGGTGTTGGATTTATGCGAAAAGTGTGGGAAAAAGGATATCCCGGTTTATGCCGGACATGGAAAACCGCTGATAGAAAGACCATCTTATGAAAAAGAGCCGATTCAGTATGAGATTTTAGAAAAAAAGCATGTTGTTAATAGAAAAATTTCAGCAGTAGATTTTATAATTCAGTCAGCGACAGATATACCGGGTCTCACCATAGTAGAAATGGGAGCAATGACCAATCTTGCGATGGCTTTTTACAAAGAACCCGAAATTATGGAGCAAGTTAATATTATAGCAATGGGGGGAATATTTAATCAAAGCATCCCGGAATGGAACATGAAATGCGATCCTGAAGCAGCGAGGATTGTAATGGATCATGCAAAACATTTAATTATGTTTGGTTTAGAAATTACAAAGTTTTGTGCTTTACCGGAAAACATTCTGGATGATCTATATAAAGAAAGAAAAGAACTGATTGCTTACTTTCTGAAAGGGGTAGAGGTCTTCCGTGATAAGACCGGGTATCCGGTAACATTGCATGATGCCATTTTGATTGCTTATTTATTAAATCCGGATATTGTGAAATTGAAAAAAAGTGACTATACGATTGAACTTGCAGGCGGGATGACCAGAGGAGGGATTGTACTAAAGGGAAACATGTATCATCTTGATATGAAGACCAGAAAAGAATTTTATTTTGCTGAAAGCATAGATATAACAGCTTTTCAGAAAATAGTAATAGAGAGGATATCATAAGCGGAGAGCTTAGATAGATAAAACATTTTTTAAAAAGGAGGAAAAGAAAATGAAAAAGAGATTGACAATGTTATTTGCGGTATGCTTGACAGCGGGTGCGGTTTTGGCAGGATGTGCGGCTCCGGAGCAGGAGGAAAAGGAGAGTAATGTTGAAACACAGGGAGAAGAATTCGAAGGAGAAGCGGAGGATTATAAGGCAGCGATGATGATTCCGGGATCACTGGGAGATAAATCATTTTTTGACGCAGCCTTTGAAGCGGTTGGGCTTTTAGAACAAAAGCTGGGGCTGCAGGTAGACTATGTTGAAGCGGGAAGTGATTCATCCAAATATTATTCTGCCTATGTGGATTTGTGTGAAAAAGGTTATGATTTGATTCTAACAGTGTCCAGTAATGGTGATGATGCACTGGTACAGGTTGCGGAAGAATTTCCGGATCAAAAGTTTATTAACTTAGATGGAGAGCTGGAAGACATTTCTTCGAATCTCTATATTATGGCTCCGCGAAATAATGAAATGAGTTATCTTGCAGGAACGGTTGCGGCTTTAAAAGCGAAAGAACTCGGCGATACAAAAGTCGGATTTGTAGGCGGAATGGATATACCGGGAATTAATGAATTCTTAGTAGGCTATATTGAAGGTGTGCAGGCGGTAGATCCGGAAATGAAAGTAGTGGCATCTTATGTAGGAAGCTTTACCGATACGGCAAAAGGAAAAGAAAACGCATTATTGCTCTATGATTCAGGGATTTCTATTGTTTTCGCAGCAGCAGGACAATCAGGCCTGGGAGTAATTGATGCGGCAGTACAGAAAGAAAAGCTAGTGATCGGTGTCGATTCCGACCAGGCAGAAGCTCTTAAAAAATCACAGCCGGAAATGGCAGAGGTAATCATCACATCGGCTATTAAGAACATTCCGCAGGAAGCCGTATATATTGTGGAAAAAGCAATGCAGGGTGAAATCACATATGGAAAGAAAGAACTTTACGGAGTGAAAGAGGGAGCAGTAGGAATTGCGGAAAACGAATTTTATGAGAAACTTTTAAGTGAAGATGATAGAAATAATGTTGAAGAAATAAAAACTAAAATTATCAATGGTGAATTAGAAATCACGGATACATCGGTTCTTACGCCGGAAGAATTAGAGGAAATCCGTACCAATGCACGTCCATAGCGGATAGATAGGTGGGTTTATGAGTGAATATATTTTAGAAATGAAAAATATTTCAAAAACATACAGCAATGGAGTAAGAGCGAATTCAGATGTAAATTTCAATTTAAAAAAAGGGGAGATTCATGCGTTGGTAGGAGAAAACGGTGCAGGGAAGTCAACGCTTATGAAAATTTTGTTCGGGATGGAAGCGCCATCAAAAGGTGAGCTTATTCTGCGCGGAGAACCCATACAATTTTCCGGATCCAAAGAGGCTATTTCGAAAGGGATAGGGATGGTCCACCAGCATTTTATGCTGGTTGAGTCTTTTACGGTAGCTCAGAACATTGTATTGGGTATGGAACCGAAAAAAGGAATGTTTGTAAATGATGAACAAGCCCTTTCTTTTACCGAAGAAATCAGCAATAAATATAATTTGCGCGTAAACCCAAAAGAAATAGCAAAGAACCTGCCGGTAGGAGTCAAACAAAAGGTTGAGATATTAAAAGCACTTGCAAGAGGGGCAGAGATATTGATTTTAGATGAACCGACAGCGGTTTTGGCTCCGCAGGAAACCGAACAGCTATTTGAAGAATTAATTCAGCTGAAAGAGCAAGGACACACTATTGTATTTATATCTCATAAAATTCCGGAAATTAAGCAGATCTCGGATCGGGTTACGGTGATTAGAAGCGGACGGACAATTGGAACTTATTCAGGTAAGGAAGTTACAGAAACGGAAATATCTAATTTAATCATGGGTTGTGAAATGGATACCTCCATTACAAAAAAAAGTCTTGGTTTTGGTGAGCGGATCGTGTCTGTGAAGGATATTTCTTATAAGGATGAAAATGAAGTAGAAGTTTTAAAAAGGGTCAACTTTGGAGTTAAGCGCGGCATGATATTTGGGATTGCGGGTGTTCAAGGAAATGGACAGGTAGAATTGGTGAATATGCTGACGAAGAAAATTCCAATTCAAAGCGGAGAGATCTTATTCCATGGGAAGAGCACCAAAGAAAAAACGGTTGAACAAATCCGCAAATTGCAATATGGATATATCCCGGAGGATAGATTGGAACAAGGTGTTGCAGCTAAAGAGTCTATTCGGGATAACCTGATCTCTAACCGGCTAAATCAAGAAGAATTTTGTAAGAAAGGATTTTTGAATTTTAAAACGATAAATGGGTTTGTAGACCAAAAAATTAAGGACTATGAAATACGATGTACGGATGGGAAACAACCGGTAAGTATGCTATCGGGCGGGAATATGCAGAAGGTTGTCGTTGCGAGAGAATGTGAGTATCACCCTGAAATACTAATTGCGGAGCAGCCGACACGAGGCGTAGATATTGGAGCTGCTCATATTATTCATAAAAAAATGATGGAGCTTAGAGAACAGAATTGTGCGCTTTTATTAATATCTGCCGATCTTAGTGAGGTTTTAAAATTATCGGATGTAATAGCTGTCATGTATGAAGGTGAAATTGTAGCCTATTTTAATCAAACAGAAGAATTAAATGAAGAAAAACTGGGATTGTATATGCTGGGTATTGAAAGGCACACAGCGGAACAGATAGAGAGGGCGGTGAATTAGCATGGGCAGGGAAAAAACATTTAGCATTATTAGAACAGCGGTCTCTATGATGGCAGCGGTTTTAGTAGCTTTCGTCATAATCGTTCTGGTAAGTGACCAGCCGCTTGAATCGATCAAGATATTTTTACTAAGCCCGTTTTCTTCGCTGCGATATGTTGGAAACATTATTGAAACGGCAATTCCGTTGATTTTCTCAGGCCTGGCTATGGCAGTATTGTTTCAAACAGGGCTTTTTAATCTGGGTGGAGAAGGTGTATTTTTCATGGCAGGAATTGTGGGTTCGATGGCAGCTATATGGTTTGACTTACCGCTGCTGTTATTACCTTTTTTGTGTTTGCTTGCAGGTGGTATTACCGGAGTTGGAATTATGCTGGTACCTGGAGTTCTCAGAGCAAGATATGGTGCGAATGAGATGGTAACCTCTCTTATGATGAATAATATTGCGTATGGTGTGGGCTGTTACATACTAAATAATATCATGCGAGACCCTGCAGTCTCATCCCTGGTTTCGTATAAGTATAGAAGCAGTTCACTTCTTCCGACGATTATAAGTGGAACAAGAATTCATTTTGGACTTATAATTGCAATCTTGTGTGCCGTCTTTGTATATCTGTTTATGTACAAAACAAAAGGAGGCTATAAGCTTCGTGCTGCCGGTACCAATCCTGAGTTTGCTAAATATTCAGGTATTAATGTAAAAAAGGTAATTGTAATGGTACATGTTTTGGCTGGGGCAGTTGCTGGTATCGGTGGGATTGTAGAATGCCTGGGAATGCATAAACGATTTGAATGGTCGTCGCTGCCCGGCTATGGATTTGATGGTGCGATGATAGCAATGCTTGCAAATAACAATCCTTTTGGTGTAATCGGGGCGGCTCTGTTCGTAGGATATTTGAGAGTGGGAGCGGATTTGGTAAATAGGTTTGCTGATGTTCCAACTGAGATGATCGCTATTTTACAGAGTATTATTATTTTATTGATTTCAGCAGAAAAATTCTTAAATAAGCATAAGCAAAGATTTATAGAGAGGGGGGTAAAATATGAATGAATTTCTTGGTTTAGTATTTACCAGTGACTTTCTATATTCGATTCTTCGCGTTACAACACCTCTTCTTTTTGCGGCAATGGCAGCAGTAATTTCGGATGTGGCAGGTGTCCCTAATATTGCATTAGAAGGCTTGATGCTGATAGGAGCATTTGCGGGGATGTATTTTAGTTATTTAACGGGGAGCGCTTTTCTTGGGCTTCTGATGGCAATAGCAATTGCCGTGGGAGCAGCAGGAGTACTGGCATTTTTCACGCTGTATTATAAAACTAATATTATATTGGGGGGAATTGCAATTAACAGCTTAGCCAGCGGGGGAACTATTTTCTTTCTATATTTAACGGCGAATGATAAAGGAACAAGTGTAGCATTGGCCAGCAAGGTTCTTCCTAAAGTACATATCCCGCTGATTAAGGATATTCCCATTATTGGGAGCGTGCTATCAGGACATAATGTATTAACTTATGTTTCTATATTAGCTGTAGTGTTTACATATCTTTTATTGAAACGAACCTCGTTAGGATACCATTTAAGAGCAGTAGGAGAAAAGAAAGAAGCTGCGGAATCAGTAGGAATCAGTGTTGCGAAAACACAGACGACCGCACTTTTGCTAAGTGGATTAATGTGTGGATTTGGCGGAGCGTTTATGTCTATGGGATATGTATCGTGGTTTTCCAGGGATATGATCAGCGGAAGAGGATGGATTGCATTGGCGGCGGAAGCTATGGGAATGCAGACGGCTTTAGGATCGGCTGCGGCTTCACTGCTATTTGGGGTTGCAGATGCACTTTCAAATGTTTTTGCAACGATGGGATTGCCTTCTGATTTAGTGAAAACAATTCCTTATATTGCAACTTTAGGAGGACTTACATTATTTTCTGTCCGAACGTATAAAAAGGTTATTAAGAATTAGAGGTGAAAGTGTTGCTGTAAATTTGAACTTTGAGGACATTTCCGAAATAGGAAGTGTCCTTTTAATATTTTTCGGGCACGGGCTTTTTTGATGATTAGCACTAACTATGAGTGAAAAGTGGATTACATTAGTGCAAAAGTGACAAAATTTGCTTAAAAAACAGCAGTGCCAAGGGATGTAAAATTATATTTTTAACAAAAAGTAAAAATATTACATTACACCATTGACATGAAATAATGTTACATTATAAAATGAACGAGAAAAGATGTTACAAATATTCACAATGAAGGAGGGTAATTATGAAATGGAAGACAGTTCTAAAAAAAGGTATTTCTGTTTTAGTGGCCGGAAGTATGGTTCTGGCATTGGCGGCATGTGGAGGCGGCTCATCCTCGGATGATGATTCTTCGGATTCAGGAACCGGATCTGGCGGGGAAGAAAGTATTACTCTGGAATTTCAGCAATGGTGGGGAGTGGAGCTTCCGGATGGATTTCTGGCAGAAATCTGTCAGGGTTTTACAGATGAGACAGGGATTAAGATCGAACTGCTGAGTAATCCATATGCGGATACCAAGACACAGGTTGCAGCCGGCGCGGCAGCCGGAACGATGGCGGATGTAGTGGGACTTGATGGCGCGTGGGTGTATGACTTTGCAAAGCAGGGTTCTATTGCAAATCTTACGGAATTGATGACAGCAGACGGGTATGATGACAGCCAATTGTCGGATCAGATTCAATATGAAGGAAATACATACATGATTCCGGTGGTAAACTTCGCATATCCAATGTATGTGAATATGGATATTCTGGAAGCAGCGGGCGTGGAAGAACTTCCAACCACCTGGTCAGAATTTATTGATGCAGCGAAGAAGGTTGCAGATTCAGATGAAAACGTTGCAGCATGGGCGATTCCGCTTTCGACAGAATCACCGAGCGGGATTCAGAATAACTTTATGAGCTGGCTGTGGGCTTCAGGCGGTTCGATGCTAAAAGACGGGCAGCCGAACCTGACCGATAATGGTGATCTGGAAGCAACGGTAGACTTTGTTAAAGAGTTGTTTGATGAAGGACTTGTTGCATCCGGTGCTTATGCTATGAAAGAAGCGGATATGGTTGAAGAATTTACAAATGGCCGGGTGGCATTTATGACCGACTCTCTGGCACATTTATTGACGATCAAAGAAGGGGCTCCGGACATGGACTTCCAGTTTATGAGTCTTCCGGTGAAGGACGGCTATGCCGGACAAAGTGGAATGGATGTTGCCAACTGGGGAATCGGTATTGCGGAGAATTGTGAACATAAAGAGGAAGCGATGAAGTTTGTTGAGTATTTAATGAGTCCGGAAGTAAATGCGAAGCTTGCAATAGCAGCGAATGCATTCCCGGGGAACTCTAATGCAGACCCGGACTATGCAGATGCAGACCCGTTATTCTTAGACGCTTATGCTATCTATCAGGAATGCTATGCGGTAAATGAATTTACCGGACTTCCGACATCGGAAGAACTGATGAGAAGCTTTGATGAGCAGCTGCAGTTATACTTAGATGGTGATACGGCTTCCACAAAGGAAATGCTTTCTGCTACACAGACAATATGGGAAGAAGCATTTAAATAAACCTTGTGTGGATAAAAGGTGAGCTGTGGACATATGTCTGCAGCTCGCACTTCCATTTATGGAAAGGAGAGAATGAAGGTGATGAAAACAAGATCCAGAAGAATGGATGTATTAAAGAAAAAAAGTACTCCTTATTTGTATTTGTTTCCGACGATTGTTCTGATGCTTCTGCTTTTGGTTGTTCCTATTATCATGGTAATCGGCTATTCATTTTTTGATAATGTAATCGTCAATAAGGAACCGGCTTTTGTAGGTCTTAAAAATTACATATCAATTGTAAATGATGCAACGTTTTGGGTGGCAGTGAAAAATACATTGATTTTTGTAGGGGGAAGTGTCGTTGCGCATTTAATACTGGGAATGGCATTTTCAATGCTTCTGAATACCAGATATCTGGGGAATAAAACAAAAGGAATCTTCCGGGTGCTGTATGTACTTCCGTGGATGTTTACGGGATCGGTTATTGCTATTTTGTGGAAAATGATGCTGAATCCAAATGGAATTATGAACTTTTTACTGGAGGTTCTTCACATTTCAAGCAATCATATTGAATGGCTTGGTTCCAGACAGACAGCACTTTTTGCTGTGACATTTATTAATATCTGGTCGGGTTATCCTTTTTATATGATTAGTATATTGGCAGGGCTTCAGGGAATTTCTACTGATTTATATGAAGCTTCTGCTTTGGACGGAGCAAATTCTGTACAACAGTTTATCCGCATTACGATTCCGCAGCTGAAACCGATATTAATCAGTTTGATCATGTTGGATTTTGTGTGGACGATACAACAGTTTGCATTGATCTGGATGACAACCGGCGGCGGTCCTATTAATGCTACCGAAACGCTGAGTACATATATTTATAAGCAGGGATTCAGCAAATATCAATATTCTATGGCGTCAGCAAGCGCGTGCATTGTGCTTGTGGTATGTACGATTATTGCTATTTTCTACGTCAGACATCAGAAAGCGAGGGATTAGGATGATTGGGAAGAAAAAATGGTATATCAAGCTTCTGATAATAATCGCATTGTGTCTGGGAGCAATTTATGCAGCATTCCCCATTTTATGGATGCTTTTAAGTTCTTTTAAACCTAATGCGGAGATATTTGCATGGCCGCCGACATGGATTTCGGAGAATTTTAGTCTTAAGGCATATACAGCAATTTTCAAAAATCCGGAACAGGTACGGTTTTTCATCAACAGTTATTGTATTGCAGTGATCGTAGTAGTCCTGACTCTGGTAATCGGCATTTTAGCATCATACAGTTTCAGCCGTTTTAACTTTCCGGGAAAGAGTTTTATTAATACTCTGATCGTCAGTGTACAGGCGGTGCCGCCGATTACGCTGCTGATTCCTTACCTTAGCCTGATTGTGACTCTGAAGCTTTATAATACCTATTGGGCATTGATTTTGACCTATCTGCTGTTTACTCTGCCGTATGCGATTCTTATGACAACGGGATACTTTAATACGCTCCCGAAGGATCTCGATGAAGCGGTTATGATTGACGGAGGTTCCAGGTGGCGTGCTCTTTGGAGGGTACTGGTGCCTACGGCGACACCCGGACTCGTGTCGGTTGGGATGTATACATTTATGCAGGCATGGAATGAATATTTGTTTGCACTGGCATTAACCAAGACCAACGATATGCGTACTGTACCGGTTGGAATCAACCTGTTGATGGGACAGCATGCATATGAGTGGAATCAGATGATGGCAATGAGTGTACTGGGTTCACTTCCGGTTTTGATATTATTCTTATTCTTCCAGAGATACTTTATTGCGGGTATGACTGCAGGTGCAGTTAAGAATTAGCAGAGGAGGAAGCCGGATGGAGATGGCAGAGAAGTATGAGACAGCGTTTAAGGAGATGGATTCCGTCATTGCACAGAGGATCAAAGAGGGAAAATATGCGGCACTCGGGTATACCAGCAATCTAGACTATTTGTGTGATTTTAGTGCGGAGAAATTGAGCTGGCTTTTAGAAAAATATACCCCGGATGGAGCGCTCAGTGAGATGAAGGCTTATGCGCAAATCCATAATATAAAGGAATTGCTGCATACGATGGTGTATTATTGCCTGAATGGAATAGGAGGAGAGGCAGGCATTCAGGATATTAAGCCGGTGGCAGCGGGATTTGACCGGACACTTGGAATAGGTGGAACCGGAACACAGGCGGCAATGGCGCTGTCTGCGGTTGGTTGTCCTTCGGTGGTGCATCTGACCGATGTTTCTAAAGAAGTATGTGAAATTTTGAATCAGCCTAATATCTATGTGGTCTCCGGAAAGGGAGAACTGATCCGCACCGCGCAGGCGGAGCATGCTGCAGAACAGGAAGTACATTGTATTATTCAGTTCAAAAAGGGAGAGCGGATCAGATTAGGGCAGCAAGAGGCTGAAATACCGGTATCGAATCGTCTGATTCTGGCGAATATGACTGTAAATGTGGAGATGCCGTTTCAAGAAACTTACTTTGCCTATATTGAGCAGCATGCAGAGTCTTTTGCAAGTAATGTATTGTCTGGTTTTAATGAGGTACAGAACCTTGAACTTTTAGCGGAGCGTCTTGACAGGATAGAGAGACATCTGCAAAGATACAAACAGGGAAATCCGAAGGGCATTATATTTTTTGAAGATGCGCATTATCACAATTGTGAAACCCGCAGACTCTGCATTGAAACGCTGTATCCTATAGTAGATATTGTGAGTCTCAATGAAGATGAATTAAAATATACATTTGAAATGTATTGTTGTGATAAAGATGTAGAGGATATTATTTCCTGCATTGAAGGAATGAAATATATCCGGCATAAATTTGGAATTAGAAAAGGCATCATCGTACATACGAAAGACTATGCGATGTATGTAGGAGACCGGCGGGATATCGATATTGAAAAAGGGCTGATGTATGGTAATATGCTTGCCACGGCAAAGGCAATGAATGGATGGTACGGCACCAGGGCGCAGGTTGGTGAAACACTCAAACTTTCGCCTGGATGCACAGGAATAAATAAAAGAAGCATCGTTTCGGAGAATAAACATAAAGATGATGTGGTAGTGGTGCCGTCCCAGTACATCGATAAGCCAAAGTATACGATTGGGTTGGGAGATTCATTTGCAGCAGGTGTACAATTGTGTTTTTAATATATAATAAAATTTAATAATCAGGAGAAAAAATTATGTTAATGAATATGAGTGAATTATTAAAAGTAGCAAATGAGAATTATTTTGCGGTTCCGGCGTTTAATATTGCGGATTATTCTATGTTCAATGGAATTATGGAAATCTGTGAAGAAGCGCAGGCTCCGGTGATTATAGCGATACATCCCGATGAACTTTCGCATGTGGGAGCGGATATGCTGAAGGCAGTCAGAGAGAAAGCGTTTAAGTCATCTGTACCAGTTTGCATTCATCTGGATCATGGTGCATCTTTTGAGCAGGTACTGCTTGCGATTCAAAGTGGATATACATCAGTTATGATTGATGGATCCAGTCTTCCGTTTGAAGAGAATATTGCTCTTTGTAAAGGTATAGTGGATGCGGCTCATGCAGTGAATGTTTCGGTAGAGGGAGAACTGGGAACGATTGGTTCTACCGATGCAGAAGCAGAGGCAGGGGAGGATCAGATTGTTTATACCAACCCGGATGATGCGGCAGAGTTTGTAAAACAGACGGGAATTGACACACTGGCGATTGCAATCGGTACATCACACGGCATCTATCCTAAGGGAATGAAGCCAGAATTGAAACTGGATCTTCTGAATATTATTAAAACCAAAGTTGCCGTTCCTCTTGTATTGCACGGAGGTTCCAATAATCAGGATGAAGAAATCGGAGAGTCGGTAAACAGAGGGATTAATAAAATTAATATTTCTAGTGACATAAAGGTAGCATATTATGATAAAATGAGAGAGGTATTAACGGATAAAGGATTAAGAGAACCGGGCTCCATCCAGCCGCCTTGTATGGAAGAGATGAAAAAGGTTGCCTTACATAAGATCCGGTTATTTAAAGCGGACGGAAAGGCTAAGTTATATTAATGTTCAGGCTGGATGAAGACAGGAATTTTAAAGAGGTGTAGCTATGAACGATATTTTGGATAAATCAGTAATGGAGGTTATCAATCAAAAGTATGATAAACTATTTCTGGCAGAAAAGAAAGTAGTTAATGTGGTTTTAAAAGAGCCCCAAAGCGTTGTGAATATGAATGTATCAGCACTGGCAAAAAAAAGCGGGGTCAGTGTTGCTACTGTGGTGCGTATGTGCAACCATTTGGGCTATCAGGGATACTATCAGTTTCGTATTACATTGGCCAGGGACCTTGGGAGAAAGCAGGCCCCCAGAATCGAGAAGGAAAAAGAGACGGATGATGTGATGGACATTTTTCAGGAATATGCAAATGACATGCTCTCCATCGGCAGAGGTCTTGATAAAAATGTAATGCAGGAATGTGTGAATTTAATTAAGGGCTGTAGTCAGGCGCATATCATGGCAATGGGAAACACAGCACCTCTGGCTCAGTATATGGGCTTTCGTCTGGGAAGACTGGGAGTGAAATGTACTTATAATATTGCACCTGAGTATTTTATGAATCATGTTAACCTTGCGGATGAAGGAGATATCGTGATAGCAATCTCACAATCAGGAACATCCAGGACGATTGTACAGGGAATGGAGCTTGCGATGGAAAAAGGATTGAAATCAATAGGGATAACCGGACATCGCGGCTCGCCGGTTGCTGAATTGGCCGACTGTCTGCTCCTTTCGAGCAGAGAGGAGGAGAGCTTTAATTATTATAAGAATTATGCACATTTGAAGGAAACAGCAGTCATTGATGCATTACTTGCTCTTGTGATGAATCAGGATAGGATCATTGAGCATAATGCAGATAAGCCGGAGATTATTCTGGCCGAAAATAAATATTGAGAATGGAAAAAGGCGTTGGATTTACTCCGACGTCTTTTTTTGTTCACACATTACTGGCTGATTACGTCGAATTAGTATGGCGTATTAGCTAAAAAATATAAAAAGTCAAAATTCAACAAGTTATTCATTTTATTTTTTGATAATTATACTTGTGTTACTTAAATAATTATGATATATTATTGTTAATAAAATAACAATGAAATGGAGGTATTAGTGTGAAAGGATTTGCAATGTTGGAAATTGGTAAAACGGGCTGGATTGAAAAGGATATGCCGGTCTGCGGTGTGCTGGATGCCATAGTGAAACCCATAGCTGTGTCACCATGTACGTCAGATGTGCATACTGTCTGGGAAGGGGCAGTAGGTCAGAGAAGCGATATGATACTGGGACATGAGGCAGTAGGTGAAATCGTAGAAGTTGGATCCCTGGTAAAGAGTCTTAAGATAGGGGATAAAGTAATCGTCCCTGCTATTACACCGGATTGGTCGGCTTTAGAGTCTCAAGGTGGATTTTCTATGCATTCCGGCGGAATGCTGGCCGGCTGGAAGTTTTCTAACCATAAAGACGGAGTATTTTCAGATTTTTTCCATGTGAATGATGCAGATGGAAACCTTGCTTTACTGCCTGATTCCATTGATCCGGCATCTGCAGTCATGCTTTCCGATATGGTGCCGACCGGCGTACATGGTGCAGAGCTGGCGGATGTTCAGTTTGGAGATAGTGTTTGTGTAATCGGAATTGGTCCGGTAGGATTGATGGCGGTTGCAGCGACTGCCTTAAGGGGTGCATCCCGGATTTATGGGGTAGGCTCAAGGGGAAATTGTATTCAGATCGCAAAAGAATATGGGGCAACCGATATCATTAATTACCGTGAAGGTGATATTGTAGAACAGATTATGGAAAAAACGCATGGAAAAGGAGTTGACCGGGTGATTATCGCGGGCGGTAATGTAGAAACTGTTGATCAGGCTGTCAATATGTTAAAACCAGGCGGGGTAATCGGTAATGTTAATTATTTTGGCGAAGGTGATTATATTAGTATCTCAAGGCTTGGCTGGGGATGCGGTATGGGACATAAAACGATTAAAGGCGGCCTGATGCCGGGCGGTCGTTTGAGAATGGAGAAACTGGTCTCTCTGCTTGAAACCGGCCGGTTGGATACTTCGAAACTTCTTACGCACAGATTTGAAGGATTTGAACATGTAGAAGAGGCGTTATTATTGATGAAGGACAAACCGAGAGATTTGATTAAGCCGGTTGTCATGATATAAGGTAAAGATAAATAACACCTTATTAAGTGGAAGCATCATAAAGTAAGTCTGCAGCCCGCCAGGACGGTAAAAGACCTGACGGGCGATTTGCTGTAAAATCCAGAAAATAGAAAAATAAATAGTTAGCTATTGCATTCATTTTAATAAACATATATAATTGTATTAGTTAAGTAATACAGAAGTACATATATCAAAAAGGGGGGCATCATGGATACATTAATTCGGATCGATAATATGTATAAGATATACAATGCCGGTGAAGATGAAGTGCGGGCTCTGGATGGTGTCAGTTTGGAAATTCACGAAGGAGAATTCGTAGCCATTATCGGACATTCCGGATCGGGAAAATCAACACTGATGAATATGCTTGGATGTCTGGACATTCCGACTGCGGGAAGTTATTTCCTGAAAGGAAAAGATGTTTCAAAGCTATCGGACAATGAACTGTCTGATATCAGGAATCAGCAGATTGGATTTATATTTCAGGGATATAACCTGATTACCAATCTGGATGCGCTGGGCAATGTAGAGTTATCTTTGATTTACAGGGGGATAGACCGCAGAATGCGGCGGAAGGTCTCTAAAAAAGCACTGGCAATAGTAGGGTTGGAGAAACGGATGCGGCATAAACCGGCGGAAATGTCGGGCGGGCAGCAGCAGAGGGTGGCAATAGCAAGGGCGATAGCGGCAAAGCCGCCGGTCATATTGGCAGATGAACCGACGGGGAATCTGGATTCCCATTCCACAGAAGATATTATGAATATTTTAAAGGAACTCCATAAAGCCGGAAGGACGGTTATCTTAATCACCCACGATTCAGAAATTGCGGCTCAGGCAAAACGGGTAATAAAGATTAAGGACGGGAAGATAGAAATGGATTATATGAATGAGCCGGTAATGGAGGAGGAAGGCATAAATGTTTAAGAAGAAAAAACAAGAAGAACTTGAAGATGATCAGATGGTATTAACGGATGAACTTACTGTTGATTTACCCGATATTGCAGAGTCCGCGAAGAAACCAAAGAAAAAACTGCCGGGTTGGGTGATCCTTCCCATATTGGCTGTAGTGGTTCTGATTTTTATTGTAGGATCGAAAATGAGCGGAGCATCCGCCAACTCGGTGGCACAGTTAGGAACGGTAGCAGTAGAAACGGGAGACGTAAAAGAAGTGTACAGTACGTCCGGCACGCTGGAAAGCGGGAAGACCAAGACATTTTATTCTCCGGTAAATGCACCGGTTAAGACCTGCGATGTAAAGGTTGGAGAAGCAGTCAAAAAAGGAACGGTGCTGGTCACATTTGACACGTCCACTCTGGAACAGGATAATAAACAATCGGAACTGAATGCATTGGCTACGAAGTATACAAATCAGGATACAGTGGAGCAGAGCGGCCGGTCGGCGCAGAGTGCAAAAGAAGCGCAGTCGCAGTCAGCCGCATCGGTCAGCAGTTTAAAAAGTCAGATCCAGGATAAGCAAAAGGAAGTGGATAAAATGCAGAAAGCGCTGTCTGCATCCGGGAAAACGGCAGCGAAGAATGCCGCAAAAGCATCTGAGATACAGCAGAAGATGCAGGATAATCTGGATGCCCAGAGTGAACAAAAAGCGATCAAGGAAAATGCCGAGCGACAGCTGAAGAATCTGGATACGGGAGATAAAGATTATGCATCTTTGCAAGATGCGGCAGCCAAGGCAACCGACTCCATCAGTCAATTGGAGATTGCGTATCGGAAACTGGAAAACAAACTGAATGCAGTAGGCGGAACGGACAATAGTTCAGAGGCGGCGGCTCTGGAAGCAGCAACACAGGAATTGAAAAGTCTGAAAGCAAGTCTGAAGGAAATGGGGAGCAGCAGTACCGGAAGCAGTGCAAACACAGGAATTACCGGTGCACAGCAGAAGAACATGGAGGTTTCGGAGGAACTGGCTGAATTGGCTCAGATGAGCACGGAAGAATTGCTGAAATTGGGAAAAGAAGGTATCAAGGCAGAATTTGACGGGGTTATATCCGATGTGCAGGTTCTGGAAGGCAGTGCAGCAGTACAGGGAGGCCAGCTATTTACACTTGTGAGCAATAAAGACGTAAATGTGAAGCTGGAGGTATCTGCGAGTGATTATGATAAGCTGAAAGTTGGAAACGAAGCTGAGATTAAAGTTGGTCAGAATACATATAAAGGCAAGCTGGCATCGGTAGATAAGATTGCGCTTCCGAATGAAAAAGGGAATCCGGTTATTGGTGCTGTCGTGCACATTGATAATCCGGATGAGGAAATCTGCATTGGTGTAAGTGCTAAGGTATCAATGACGGTAGCTGAGAAAAAAGAAGTGCTCTGTCTGCCCAATGAAGTGGTAAATACTTCAGCGGAAGGAGACTTCGTATACATAATTAAAAAAGGTATAGTAGAAAAACAGATGGTAGAACTGGGAGTGGCTTCTGGCAGCATGGTTGAGATCGTGAGCGGATTAACCGAAGGCAATCAGGTAATTTCCGATGTGTCCGGTGATGTAGAAGAAGGAATGCAGGCAATCGGAATATCCGGTAAGGAGTGATCATATGGGACAATTTGGCGAATATGTGAAAATGGCCCTGTATAACATCAAAGAGAATAAAGGGCGGTCATTTCTCACCATGCTGGGAATAATAATTGGAATTTCTTCGGTGATCACGATCATATCGATCGGAAGTGGTCTAAAAGCAGATGTTATGTCTTCAACCAGTACCAAAAGCGTAACGGTGGCCGTGGATGAAGAGGAAACTGCCAATACAGAACTGATTACCTGGGATGATATGCAGGCGCTCAGGACACAGCTTGGAACCAGGACAGACGGGGTGGTCTCATCCACGGTGTCATATGGAAGCGTCACAACCAGAAAAGGTTCTTATGAAGCGTATGTGATGCTGACCACGCCGGATGCTGAGAATGACCCTCAGATGGATAAAATAATCCGCGGAGCGTATTTCAATGATGATGACGTACTCAATGCAGAGCCCGTATGTGTACTTGACAAAGCCAGCGCACTGTATATGTTTGGAACGACCGATGTGGTCGGCGTTGATTTTGATGTCGTGATTGAAAACACAATTCAGAGCCTCCGGGTAAAAGGAGTCCGGGATGTTGATGCAGACGCGATGAAAGCAAATGAAGAAGCCATGGGTATGTTTGGGATGGAAATGCCGGTATATATTGAAATCCCATATACCGTATCTGAGAATTGGGGAGAGAAACCGGAAAATTTTTCT
>Ga0153946_1000117_pt1 | contig 29098 bp, 34 predicted proteins | sample TSNJ030MetaG_FD_104751 | JGI IMG/M metagenome (GOLD analysis project Ga0153946, IMG submission 104751) | Attine ant fungus gardens microbial communities from New Jersey, USA - TSNJ030 MetaG | ecosystem: Host-associated > Fungi > Mycelium > Unclassified | place: USA: New Jersey, Wharton State... | reverse complement strand
GTGTGACTGCGATCCTGCGAGTGTGACTGCGATCCTGTGCGATGAGCGATCCCAGGGTACACAAGCCCCGCTTGCCCAAGGCGTACTCTGAGCAGCAGCTTGCTTTTCTTCGCAGGTTTCTTTTTCTTTTTTTGTTTGTCGGCCGCCTGGGCTGATCCGTCTCCAGCCATCTCGCCGAGTTTGAGCGCCGTTCGCAAGGCTCGGTCCGCGGCGACGCTAAAAAGTTTGCCCTCGAGCGTGCTGCTGAGTTTGTCGTCCGCTTCGGACTTCCCCCCGAGTTTCTCACCGTCGACGAGTCCGACCTCCGTTTCCGCGAGGCATGTCCTGTTCTTCTTCCGCTCCATCCCCCTGACACCCCACCAGCAAATATACAACTGGTTCAAGAACACCCTTGGCCGCACCCGCCGCAAGCTCGAAGGAAGACCCCGTTCTGCGAAAAAGGCTGCTGAGAAGGGTCCGTGCGCCGTGGCCCGTGCGCGCTCGCCAGCAGCAGCGCAGTGGTCGTCGTCGTATGCAGAGGGCAGCACATCTCCTGCAAATGCCCCGCAGCCTATTATCCAGTACGCGGCCCTTCCTCCTCCTCCCCTCCAGCCCACCCCTCCCGCTTCCATCCACCCCCCTTCTCCCCAAACCCACCACCACCTCTCCCAGGTCATCACCCAGCAGCTCGTCACAGACGCCTTTCTCCAGGCCCTCGATCCCTCCACTATCGCCACCATGGTCCAGTCCTTCATCATCCACAACCCCTCCCCAACTCCCCTTACTCCCATCGTCCAGGCCCTTTTCGACGCCGTATCGGCCGACTCCAGAGACCCCTACATCCACCTCAGACGCTACTTTGACGCCTCCAGCTATCTCCCAAGTGCCATCGTCCACGCAGGCGTCTCAGGCCCAATGGCCGGTCCCAGGGCCTTGCAGATGCTCATCAGAAAGTATTCCACCTGGATCCCCCATCCTTCCGCCTCCCACCACATCCCCCCCACAGTCCCTCGCAACCCTCCCTCCAATCCCTCTCCCTCCCTCTCCCACGAGATGCAGAGGATCGCTGCAGAACGCCAGAGAAAGAAGGACCACATCCAGTGGGCCCGCATCCATGCCGCTGCCCTCGAACTCGGCCTCATGAATGTCGGCAGGGTAGGTGATACCGACAACAGCGGCTATACCTACGCCATGGGCAGAGCTTTCTCAGAAATGATGGCCAGGGATGCCGTTTGGGAGAATGACGAGGTTGAATGGGTTGCTGGTGTATGTGTTTTGAGAGCCGTCATCAGAACGGCCATGAGAGGCGACAGGAGACAGCGAGACGAGTATGATCAGCTCCTGACCGCCTATGAGGGTCGTTGGAAGGAGATCAAAGATGAGGCTAGGCAGGCCCTCGTTGCCGTAACTATTTCTATTTCTCTTTGTCGATCTATAACTCATTCACCGTCCTCTTTTTAGGAGGTTCTTGTCGGTGCCAGGGAAGACTTGTCTCGTATGCTGGATGAAAGCCTGTCCTGACATCTATGTATATATATAATATATCTATGTTATACTCCCTACTCTGTTTTCTGTGTCATCAAGTATGTGTTGAAATGAACTAGAACTCGTTCCATGACGTCTTGTGCGTGCTTTCGCTCGACAAATCTTGCACACGTGTCGATCACACACAACTTTGGATTGGGCCAGACACACTTACCCGTGAGGCTCGCGAGGATATACGACCAGTTGTGCGCTTTCTCTTCCCTGCGTCGCGGCACATCGTTTCAGCCCACGATAGAATCCGTATGCTTGACCTACGGGTACGCGTTGGTCCCGTTCGCCGTGTAAGATGAGGATGGCTGTCGTTGTTCCTGGGATGTTGTGTATTGGACTTGATTTACGTTCGGACGTCAATGTAAAGTCCATATTTGAGGATTGCAGAGGCCAAGGCGATGTACCGCCGATGGCTGCCTTGTGGACGTGTAAGTCGTTTGGATACACACACAGAGAGACGACTTACTTCAAGTTCTGGTGAACTAGATTCCATGACCAATGCTTCCCAATTCGTCACTCCTGCTCCTATAACAGCGGCTTTATACCTCGTCTTTGTCTGTGTTACACCCCAAGCTGTCAACGATCCACCTAACCGAAGAATGAATCGTTAAAAAACCAAAACAGACAGAGGTCTAGTTACCGTGACTCCAACCCGCGATACCTAATTTCTGTTCATCGGCCCAACCGCGTCGAACGACTTGGTCGACCATACTCTCACAATCTGACCAATCATGTACACCTATCCCTGCGTTGGCACTCGAGGCGAAAGAGGAACCTCGGCCTTGACTTGTACGATAATTAGGGGATATGACAAGATAGCCTGCTGAAGCTAACAGTTCACGCCAGTTGCAGTAATACGGCATGTAGTCTTTTTTTTGTGAAAAGAGGCGTAGTTAACTGCTGCTGATGATGATGATGAGATAAAACGCACCGGGAATATCGCGTCGATAAGGTCCTCCATGAATGAACAAGATAGTAGGAATTCGACCGTGCGTGACAGTGTCGTAGTCGGGTGGGAACCGGACTAGACCGCTGAGTTGGATACCGTCTTTGTTTTTCCAATAGATGATGTCAGTTTTGAGAATGGGTGTTTTGGTTAACCATGTGAGATGATTGGAAAGTCGAACCAGGTTTTGGTTGGATCTTGATAGGGGTTTGAATTTGTGGTTTTCGTTGTTGTGTTGGTCGATGTGAATTTTACCAGACCAAACGTTGGGTGGTTCGTGATAGGGTCCTGAACTGAGCACGGCAGTGAAAAAATAGGTGACGTGGGTTGTTGGATTGGAAGAAGAAGCAGAAGCAGAAGCAGAAGGATGAGTGACACGTCTGACATCCCATGAATTGAACCAAATCGCATTCGACGAAGTCTGGAAGAGCGTGAATCGAGATAAATGGGTTGGAGACGTTGGAGTAAAAGCGATAATGTCAATTCGTGATTCAGTATCGTTGCCAACTTCGACTGCAAGAAAATCGTGGTCGTTCTTTGTCAGATCATCTTCTCCTCTGGAGTGGACGTAGGCAGGAAGAATACGTATAGCATCTTCATCGATTCCGTAAATGCGTTCTGTTGTATTTGTTGAAAGATGGTGAACGTGAAGTGTGCGAGCATCAAGAATATTTTGCGGTTCATAACTTTGTAAACTGGCGATATGTCCTGTTGATAACCAAACATGTGACCCTGAAGGAGATCGCGGATAACTCGCCAAATATGTCGGTTTCGCTCCTTCCTCCGCCACGGATATCGATTCCAATAAAACTTGATCCTGATCAACTTGCTCAGGCCACTCTATTCCTCGGTTCCGTCTCGATCGATACAAAATTGTCTTACTATCACTACTCCAAGTAAACCCTTCCAATTGGCGTTGTTGGTTCTTGTCCCTTCGCGTTTCAAGCATGCGTATTTCATCCGTTGTGAAGTTGTATACACCAAGCTTGAGAAGACGACCCTTCGTTTGACCTGAAGATGATGATCCCAGTTCAATGACGTCGACGTCGTTCTTTTTGGTTTCGGTAGCGATACCCTCTTCATCGTCGTCGTTGTCGGCGAGGAATCCGACGAGTTCTCCGGATGGAGAGGTTTGGAATTCTCGAATGTTTGTTCTCTTTGTGAATTTGGAAGTTAAGATGGTAGGTTCTGGGATGGTTGAGGGTTTGGGGATGGGACAGGTGAGGACTTCATCAATGATGATGTCATCGGATGAAGAAGAAGAGTCTTTATCGATGGTATTGGCAATCTCAAATTCATCAGCATCGCCACTTCGATCCCGACAAACCGACGATATATGGTCAACAAGCGATAGTTGATAAATAACACTTTTTTTTCCTGGTGTTTGTCTGTCTGATAAAAACAGGATACGTGTACCATCAGGATGGAAAACGCCGGATCTATCGTTAAATTCGCCTCCAGTAACTGGAATAGCGCTCGATGGTTTATTCGTCTCGGCAAGCCAAAGTGTAGAAAGAGGTCGTGAAGTGGATCGATAGAATTGAGTGACTTGGTAAAGAATGAAGCCGCCGTTGGGACTGAGTTTCACATCTCGGATTTTAGGTTGAGAAGCGATAAAAGTGGGATCAAGATGTCGTTGTTGTTGGGGAACCCGGGATTGTTGAACTGGCATGGAATGCGCTGAGGTTTCATTGGTGGAGGTTGTCATTTTGGATTTTTTAAGACTTTGTAACGAGGGACTGGTTCGGTTGGGAAAGGGTTTGGGGAATGACAAGGATCATTGGCTTCGTTGTATTTAAGATGCTTTAGGCGTTCAACCAATGACAAGTCGGGATCTGAACTGTACGATTTACTGCAAAGCTTATTTGCTAGCTGCGACTTGTACTGTGAGAAACGTCATTACAATTATAGTTTACGGTGCGAAAACGAATCTCCAACAAGGGGAACAATAGATTCTGAGGGAAAAGCTGCAAGGACTTTTTGGATAGCAGAATCTGGTACCAAATTACGAAGAGGTCATCATGAACTAGGATCCAAAATTGATATTGTAATTCATCCGAAATCCTTCAACTTGCAAGCATATCGACTCAATAAATGTGACGACGAGTGTGATTGTGTCCTATTTTCCTTTGCTGTTATCCCAGATCTATTTTTGTCAGACGCAGGAAGAATCTGACGGATATCACGTGTAATAGTTCTTGCATAACGTGACTAACGCGTGATTTCATGATCGGATTTTCATGTAACGCTGAATCCGGACTTCGAAACTCCCTCTTTCTTCCCTTTTTCTCTTGGATAAACAAATCGATCAACTTTTTTTTTTTGGAATAACTGGTTCCTCAGGGGACAATAAGCTTTTTTTCTTTTTGTATGGCCGGAACGTTTAGCGGTCATCTTCTTCATTCCTACCACACAGGTCAAGCAATGAATCTAGTCACGTCTGGAGCTATGTCGTTCAACTCTTTGGTACACGGAACACCCAATCCTTCAACGTCTATGCTTGGTTCCCAAATCCCATTCACTGCTAATCCTTATGCCAATGAAACCATGTCAGAAGAGACTGCCCAGAGAATCGCCACGTTACAAGTGAAACTAGATCAAAAACTGGGTCCAGAATATATCTCTCAAAGACAAGGACCGAGAGGTGGCCCAAAGTTGACGTATGCGGAGGGTTGGAAGATAATCAACTTGGCTAATGAAGTCTTTGGGTTCAACGGCTGGAGTTCGAGTCTGGTTAATGTGACGACGGATTTCGTGGATCGCAGTGAATCGGGAAGATATAATGTTGGCGTCACTGCGATCGTAAGAGTCACGTTGAGGGAAGGAGTTTACCATGAGGACATTGGATACGGAACAGCGGATAACTCTCCGAGTAAAGGTCAAGCTTTGGATAAGGTGAGTACCTCCTGTCTCCCCTCTCTCTCCCGCAGAATGTGGAGCGTGAATGTAATTTCATCTTGACTCGAATTATGAATTTTCTTCAGTGTAAGAAGGAGGCGGTCACAGATGGTCTTAAACGTGCACTGCGGAACTTTGGAAATTTGATGGGAAATTGTCTTTATGATAAAGCATATACTCAAGAAGTCGTGAGGATGAAGGTACCCGCTGTATGTATATCTCACCTTAAAGGAATTAAAGAGGTCCATCTTGAAAACACGAACTTGTTCATAGGCCAAATTTGACAAGGCAGAACTTCATCGAAGACCAGAATTCTCAGAGGATAGAAAACCTCCGATTGTTAATGCTGCGAATGGATCGAAACCCCCCGATCCTCAGTTCAATTCAAATTCGTCCTCCAAGACCACATCAGTTCCAACATCTCGACAGTCTGGCACTGTTGACACACCCAATTCTATTCCCAGTGGACATCCCGCTGTGAACAGTAACAATGCACGACCACCAGTTAATGTGACCAGTTACCCTGATTCTGGCATCTCCGTTCCATCAGCACATCTCACTTCTTTAGACGACCGATCGGTTCCATCACATCAGCCACAGAATCAGCCTCAGCTCGCTCAGAGCCGTCGTCACGTCTCATTTGTGGAGGAGGAATCACTCCCCACAACGACTGTTGATGACATATCTATCCAAGAGACTGTCACAAAATCAGAGTCTGAGGATGGCTTTGATTTTGGGGATGATGAGTCTTTTCTTGCTGCGCTTGGCGTGGAACAAGGTGATTTAGGCCGGCCGATCGAAACTGATGCAGATATAGGTCGGCCAATTGATCAAGAAGAGAGTAATTCACCTCCAGAGGATGACACGAGTATTCCCGTCAGTGACACCTCAATGACTACGACTAAAGGTGTGGGGAGTGATATGTCGATCTCCCGGAACGACAAGAATGCTCGTGTACAGCGGTTACAAGAGATTATGAAAGCCACAAATGCAAACACTCTGAAAACCTCTCCTCCGCCCATGAAACAATCCATGCCCTTTGGACCTTCGTCTTCTACTTTACGTACATCGCCTACCCTACTTCGACCATTGAACCAAGCCAATCAACCTAATATGACACACGCTCAGCAACGTAATCACCAACCGCTCGCGAGACCCGCAAACCACAATCGAAACGAAATCGAGGACCCCAGTACAAATTCCGGTGAATCCGGAACAAAGCGTCCAAAGATGACGACGACGACGACAGTACCTTCGATGGGAGGATTCCATTTTCCTCCTGGAATGGTATGTTCTATCTGAGAGTTATCTCACCATGTAAATCCGCTGATTTGATTTTTTTTCTCATTGATAGGATCCTCATCAGCAGGGTGGAAGTGGTATTGGTACTAAGAGAAGCGTGGATCTCATGTCGTCGAGTTCTAATCTTGGCGGAGGCTTGGGGATGAATGTGGGCATCACTGGCACCGGTAGTATCGGTAATGGTGGATTTCGTGGGTCAAGACCTGGGATGGGATTACAGCAGGCTGCACCGCAGCAACAAAGAGAGCCATTTATGCCACTGGAGATTGGTGAGAGTGGGGATATCAAGCGGATCCGGCGGTGACATGATGAGCTCTTGTTGTCGTTGCGAGATTGCAAGGCCTTCTTCATGATGACATCTTGCTGTTTATATGCTTATTTGTTTTTGCATGGACTGTTGTTGTCAGCACATTTGTATCATATTGTACATATTCGACATTCTTGTGCTGTGCCATACTTTCGACTCTTGGTCAGCATCCACGGTTAGAAATGACCTACTGGGAAAAGATCACAACGACATATGAAAACGAAACTTGACAGTTATCCAGCTGTTATCGCCTAATTTCCTATGCTCCTTCTGCTGCTCCTTCTGCAATGTCCTTGTACACGTCAAACCGACGTTGTGTTGTCACTGGAATCCCGCTCCGTGCATCAAGCAGCACTTGTGGATCTGGGGGAAGGTTAATAAGAGAGAAGTCAGGACCCCGAATGTTCTCATTACCGATATCCGCGTAGACAATTTGTTCATCTTCCGTTGCTTCTGTGAGTATGTGACCCCTATCATATAACTCAGAAAATCTCTGAAGGAACACCGTGAAGCCACTTACATAGGATCAACGACCATTGAGTGGCCCCACTACACCCTATGAGCTCAGCAACCAAGAAACATCATTTCGCAAGTAACCCAGGCGTACCGCATGGTACGCTGCGGTCATGTCTCTAGCAGGACTACACATTCCCACAAATATCTGATTATCCACAGCCCTTGGGAGAAAAGTTCAGATCAGGCATGCATTCATGACGCGAACCGACCTTGATCTTTGCAACAATTCCCAGTGTAATGAACCTGTCGTCAAATTGAAAGCTCCGGGATATATTATCATCTGACAACCTGGTTTGGTGTCATGTAAGCCATCGAGGTAATAGGATCAAGAGTTAAGAATGGATGGCTTGCCTTGACGAGCTGATATCATAGCAAGTTCAGGGAATCGGATATCATAACAGATCCCGAGACCGATACGAGCAAATCCTACAAGTCAATTTGAATCTTTGGGTTTCAGAGTGGAGTATGGGATTTCTTACCAGTATCGAAGTAGTTTGTAGTATTACCCCCTGTGAGGGTTTCACTTTCCTTTAAGGAGAAAACAAAATTAGCTTTTAGTCTAATAAACGGGATTATAGATATTCATTCACCTTGAATTTGATCTTTCCCGGGATATCGATGTCGAAAAGGTGCACTTTCCGGTGGATTGCAATGAGCTCACCTACGTAATTCCTATATGAGTTGATATTTGAGAGATTCTGGGGGGACTCTGGTACCCTGAGGATTATAGACCGTGCAAGTGTTATAAATTTTGCCATCCTGTGCATCCCGTTCTGGTATGGAACCTTATACAGACTTAGCATTGAATGATAAGAGTTTCAAAGGGTTGATATACCTCCAATCAACCATGTACCTGTCTCTTTTGCAGTAGCGGAGAGCATCTTTACGCTTTCACTTGCTGAGCTGGAAACATTGTATGGTTTGCCTCGTGTGAATTTGATCTCTTCTGCATTAACCGGGAAATGAACATGTCCATAAGGCGAATTGAAGCACTCCTAAGAAAACTTTAGTTTGTTTCCCGGATGCGGATCAAGAGCGAACAGGAAGGACGACGAGATCTGGCTTCTTGTTATGGCCTTGGCCAGAAACTGCTTTAAGGATCATGTCCCGGGCATGCTTGAGGTTATCGGCTTTGTTGGGTACTGTCTGCCCTAGTTGGATGAATGCCAAAGTAAATGGATGGAACGATTGTTTGGCTGCCATGGATGATGATAGTGCGATGATAGTGCGAGAGATATATCATTTATATCATATCACGAGACGCATATCACAAGTCATGTGCAGTATCAGGCTCAGACGAGCTGTGTCGTGTTGACAGCATGAGTCGCACAGCGCTCGCCACACAAAGCACAAAATCTCTCCAGCGGTCCAGACGTCTTTTACTTTCACCAACAAAACGCAAAAGTCCGTCAGATGATGAGCAGCACATTCACTGCCCATCTGAAAAAGAAATCTGGGAGTGGACTCTGACTTCGGCAGCCGTTGCGAAGTGCTACATACGAGATGTCTTGACTATGTCACAGTGCCAAGGTCAGCCTCGCCCACTTTGGGATTATTTCATCGGGTTGATCAAAGATATAGGCTTCGATTTCTACTGGCTGGGAAACACACCTTGTCGTAAGGTTGAAATTTGTGGCGTCATTGTTGGCATTCAAGTGTTTGAGAAGAAAATCATGTATACCAGTGCGCCCTGATAACTGCTTCCTACACGTTGATGTTTCCTAACCGTAGTGTTGCTTAGTTGATGATGGAACGGAGGTTATAGACTGTACAGATACTCCGCAACAAATCCCGAAGTCCAAGAACCCTGACGTGCGCTCTACATCCCCTGGATACTCCCTGCTTCAACCCATAAAGGGAATAGGGGGAGTCATCAAAATTTCAGGCAGAGTACAAAGGAAGCATGAGACAAGATGTATGATTGCAGATGAAATATGTAAGCAACGTCGGGTTATGAGTGCCATCGATACCAACACGTGTTCTAGCATTATCATCTTTTGGCGCCCAACTTAAACACTGGGAAATTGTTCGAGAACTGCACGAGACCCGTTATGACACCTCAGTATCTTTTGTCATCCCAGCTGTCCAATTCGAATCGTCCAAGACTTCGAGCCCAGCCGCAGAGCCATGGACACCAGCGACCACCACACCTTCAACAGTGGTTGACTCGAGCCCAACGACTGTTGCCTCTGGAAAGTCTACGAAGAACCCTCATGTGTGTGTTACTCATATCTCCCAACTGTATATTAATCACTGCCTCCACTCAGTCACAACCTAAATTACGTCACCCATCGCGCCTACGAACGTCAAACCTCACAGACAATGCGTTCAGAATATATATTAAACACTTCATCAACAACGCGCCTGAAACCCAGAAAAAAGACGTCTTCCCCTTGGATGACGATCTTGACAAATCTGTGCGAGTCTACACTTCACAGATTGGAACAACGACAGATTTAGCAACTGACGATAACGACTCAACGCCCCGCCTTCAAATTCCGAAGAAGCTCGAGCGGCCGTCCTTATCGTCTTTCGACATAACCTGTGGGGGATTTACTCTATCTTATCTTCGGCGCGTCCCCGAATTGTCCCTCATGGCTACGCGCGTTGTTAGACAGCGTGCACGAGAGCTGCGAAAAAAAGCACAGGCAGCATCAACCTCAAAGTCTACTCTCCCTAACCAGCCTACTGAACCCATAGAATTGAGCCGAGCCAGTCTTGCAGCCAAGAAGAAGCGTCTCTTCCAGTGGGCGATCTGCGAATTGATGAAGGATGGTAGCATCACCCTTTGGGATGGACCCAAACGATTGCTTCGAACGGAAGGCACAGATCAAAACCCGGAGACGAATGTCTTGTGGAAGCTCAGCTTGGCGGCGGTGGACACTTCTTTGTTCAGTAACGCGAACAGTTCGAAGTCAGCGGACGATGGCGAGTTGGATTTGTCTGACCCGGACCCTGAAGAGGAAGCCTATATATCAACTAAACCAGAATGTTTGGCTCATACAATCACGGATGCTTTGAAGGCTTTAGTCCTGGCACCGCCCCGGAGACAAATCGTGAAGCGGAACGAGCTAATAGGGGGTTCGACTAAGGAGGATATACTAGAGTATCTGAAAAGAGATGATATGTGGGCGTTCATCGGAGAGTGGAATATCACTGAGACGTTGGAATATATGATGAAAGTTGGTCTGGCGTGGAATCCTTCTGGAGATCGTTGGCTGGCGACAGGGTGACAGGACAAGAGTTGACGAATTCTCACGTTTGAGCGTTGATACATTTACCGCTCGTTTGTATTCATAATATCTGGTAATTTACTGACAGTAAGTCATGCGTATAGTTGTTCTCCAAACTAACTGAATTCCTTGAACAAGTAATGAAAACAACTATCAGTGAATCAAAAACCTCTACCAGAAACGTGTCGAGGAAGCCCTTGCTTGCCATTCAGAATCCTCCATGACACAATGGGGATGGATTGCAAGGAGCGCCTGATGAGTGCTCAACCCAGTTGTGCTATTTTATCTGATCCAAAGCCTCTGACGCCACGAAAGCTAGTAGGAGCGCTATCCGATCGTCTAGTCAATAAGGCTTTGGATTTTGCAATGGGCACTTCTTGCGGTATACCAGTGAACACGAAGAATGGTCCTGAACGTCTACACGCAGTATCGGCTGGTCTATGCCGAAGCTGGTTATGCTCTCAACAATGCCACATCCATTGACAAAGCGTCTCATGCTATCGAAAATGTGACCATAGGTGTGGCGAGATGTCATTTGCTGAATACCGCTGATAAGTGCCCTCACCCTCTTGTTCCTGGTCCATGGATATGTTCGTTCATTTCTGTCGAGAGCGATGGGTCCATTCACGAATCTTCGAGCGATCTTAAGTATGCCAAGCCCAGAAGCACTGAAAATCGAGTTTAACATTGGTACATAATTTGTCCCCTTTTCTGATGAGTTGCAGGATTGGGTCAGATATAACCAAGATGGCGAAACCTTTTTTGCATCTCACAATCTGGGGTTACAAGTCCCAAAACATTTATAAATTACTTTCTGGAATCCGTGATGTGGGTCCCCTTGTGGACTGTGCTTGGAATGATTTTATCTGTCGATTTCGCTCGTTATGAGAAAGTTCTGGATGCACTTCATTCTAGCCTCCGCCAGGATTCACCTCCCTTTTTGAGTAGATCCGGCACAAACCTATGGAGGTGGACAAAACATCTTGCCCGCGTTTGATCCCCTTCGAGCAGCAGTTTATGATCACAAAGTTCTCGTGTCCGGTAGCTTCAGACAAAGCGTAGGTAGTCGACAACTACCTTGTATACGAGCGTATCCTCTGATTTTTTCTATCACATGTGGGTTCCGGATTCATTTTCTTTGATCCCTAACTTATGTGTCGAAATGGACTGACGGATTCATACCATACCAACTTGATCGGGTTGGTATCGGGTTGGTTCATTACACCACTCCTCATTCCATTGGAATGTTTCCAGGGGGCTTTTCAATGTTTTCACTTGCTCTTGAGGTTATTAGAATCAAAAAGCTGGTTATTGTGTGTTTTGTAGCGTGATCTGGTTCAGGGAATAATTCTGATCGAGGTAGTGTTGAGGTGGCAAACCCAAGACTCAAAACTAAACAAATGTATATGGTTTTAATTAGGGGACTTAGCTATAGTAATGGATAGTGAAGGTACTATAATTGTCGCGGTGCTGAGAGATCTATACTTGATACCTGCGGTGTCCCCATGTTTTACTTCCCTACCTGTCCCATTACATGGGCAGCCCATGTTTTAATTCAAGGTGACTATGGGTACAGATACAGATGGCACAATACAATACAGGTTAATGAGGGTTCCTGCCATGAAAACATCATGCAAACTAAGAACTCAATATGTAGAGTCCAAGCATAGGTGTGATACACCTTTGAATTAGTCCCCAGTAGCTAACTCTTCATATGCTGGCGGAGGTACACTCTCATCTGCACTCGGACCTTGATGACGCAAACTTTGATTCATCAGTTCAAGTTCTCTGACTCTCGATTGCAATTCCCCAATCCTTCTCTCGCTCAGCTCTTCAGCACTGCTAACTCTCCGTGTCATCTCACCGACTTGCGCGTGAAGCACCTCCTTTTCCCTCTCGAGTTCGTTGATTCTTCGCCTCAAGACATTATCCGAACTGGACGCTTGCATGCCTCTCACAACCTCTTCTAACTCGGATACCTGGAGTTTCAACCTTGAATTTGCAAGTTTCAGGTCATCTAATTGAAAGTAATTCTGGCTCGTTAAGAGGATGGTTGACATTTGCGCTTGAATGTCCCTCTCCCGCATTTTAAGCTCTTCATTCTCCCTTGTCACGTCTTTCAACAACATCTGGAGCTCCCAACGACTGCTTCCTTTAGCTTGTGGATCCACGAGTAATTTCTCCATCTCTGCTAATCGCGTCGAAATTGAATCCTTCTCACTCCGAAGATTCTGCATCCGAAATCCGACGTCCACAAGCTCCCTTTCTAATGATATTTTCTCAGTCTTCAGATCCCCATATCTCTGCTTCAGCTGCCCGTTCTCTTGGGAAAGTTCAGCAACAGAATTTAAAGCTTCGTGTAACTCTTTTTCCGTATGTTCATGGGTGATTAAGAGCTGTGTTAATCGGGTAACTTCATGTGAAAGCTCAGCCGTCCGATCAGCTCCTTCGCTGGCTGCCATGACTTGGTTGACGGCCTGGTCCATCTCTTGAAGGCGTCTCTTGAGTTGTTTGTTGTCTTCCCTTAATAAGTTGTTCCTTTCTTGGTACTGGTTTTGCTCTTTGAGTTGACCCATCAACTCCTCTAACTGCCTTCTTAACTGTTTACTCTCTTCCCTCAACTCTAAAAGAGTCTCTTCATCAAGATGATGATTGCTGTAGGACATGGCAGGAGATGGGGATGGAATAGCAGGTGATGGAAAGGATGGAGATAGTGGATTCTGGTCTGGAACTGGGAGGCGGGGTACAGGAGTGAGACTTGAAACCTTAGAAGTAGGTGTGACAGGTGGGAAAACTCGAGAAGAAGAGATAGTAGAAGGTGTATGAGAGATTGGAGAGAGATCCTTAGGGATAGTGGTAATGCTGAGTCGATTTTTGAACTTGGGCTTCAGAGTCCTAGGGGGGCAAGGAGAAGAGTTAGTAGTAGGGGAAAAGGAAGCTGCATGTCTGATAGTTGGTGATGTTGCTGATGATAATGACATCGATAGAGATGGCTTCCGGGATGCTGGGGGTATCGGTGGTGGGGGCCGCTTGGGAGGAACAGGTGCTGACAATCGTCTCACATGTATCTGGGACTTGGACTTCATTAACGGTGGGATAAGAGACGCAGGAAGTTCGAGAGTGGGTAAAGCTTGTCCTTCTAGCTTTTTGTGTATGAGATGAATCGCAACCGCGAATTGGTCCTTGTTAAGTTTATTGTCACGTCTTATGTCGACGAGGTCCCTATGAAGAGGTTATTTTCATGAAGCCTGAAACAGAATGTACAAACCATATTTGAGCTATATCGTTTGGTAAAAGGTTGAAAAACTTGAGCATGAACCGAGCCGACTCATCACCATCGAGTAGACCCTTCTTATCGATGTCAAGGTTGTCGAAGTGACTTTGTGCCTCAGCTTGCTCAATGACTGAGACGTCCCACTTGCTTTCTTCTCGTATAGGTGAAACGGCATATTTAACGGACGCCGATGACGACTGAGGGGTGGACGTGAACTGGGATGCGACACGAGGGGTCGTAAAAGGAGAACGGGATTTCACAGAGAACTGATCGAAAATGTGAGAGGGTATCGATGAGGGCAATGTTGGAAGTTGGCATGTCTTGACGGACTGGATCAGATACATGCCGACAGCGAATTCCATGTTATTGAGTAATCCTCTTTGTTCTGTGTCTATAAGATTCCTGTCCACAACTCAATGCATCATGTGTAAAAGAGGTAAAGCACTAACCAAATCCGATCGAGATCACTATAAGAGAGGTTGGTCTTGAGATAAATGTCGCGCACCTTGTCACCTAAGAGAGTATCGTAATTAGTTACAAAAGAAGCAAGGAAGCTAAACCTACCATCAAGTAGGCCATTTATGGGACTAGCCTCTCGAAAAGTTCTGTTAAATTCTATCTTGTCTTGGATGTTGACAGGTGGAAATTGAACAGATTCTACCCTATTCCAAGTGCATTCCCAGACGTCTTTCAAAGTAGGCAATGGACCATTCGCTGAATCGCTGTGAGTTGTGATAGAGATGCCTTGTATCTGCAACATACAGTAATTGACAAAACTACGATTTATCGGCTTTCCTGACTGAGCCCAACCGATCAAGCGTACAGCAATTGCTAATTCCTTTTCAGACAGGTTACCATCCTCGTCCTCGTCTGCCAGTGTCCATATGTGAGCCAACTGTTCATAAGAAAGGCCGCTTCGTTGCAGTATCTCAACAGCATTGATAGAAGCTATCGAAGGGGTATCACTGACGCTGGACAAAGTACCGAAATGGGATCTCTCATAGTCCAAGATGGCCGCAACTACGGAAAGCTCTCCCTTTGTTGGGATAAACTCGAGAGACACAGTGGCCATTCAAAGAAACAGATCGAGTGTTCGTAGAAGTGAAAGTGTTAACATGGTTGTCAGGACTGGAATAGATAGAATGTGATGCGGTGCAAGGAAACTCGTGACTTATATACATACTGCGCATGGCAATGCATCGGAAGTCGCTAATGGTCACATGCTTGAGATAAATGACCAATGTTGATTGGCCGATCTATCTTGTCTTTAGATAATGTTTATTTTTTTCTATCCACAGTAGGACAGGAGGCATTTAAAGTCTCTTAGCATTAACAATATCTGCGAATTCAGGTTTAAGAGAGGCACCACCGACGAGGAAACCATCAACATCAGCTTGGACAGCTGGATCGATCATCGATTAGGGGAAAATCAGATCATGTAGTACAAAGCTTACCAAGCTCTTTGCAGTTCGCAGCGGTGACGCTACCACCGTAAATTATCCTGGTCTCTTCTGCAACAGCAGGAGAAACGGCTTTCGAGAGGAAGATTCGGACCACAGCTTGTGTTTCTTGTGCCTGAGAAGCTGTTGCAACCTTTCCGGTCCCGATCGCCCAGACAGGTTCATAGGCGATGACGACCTTCCTGAATGAACTTTTAGACGCTTTTGTGCATCTGATGATAAATAGTACTGACTTCCAGTCCTCAGGTTTCAATGTAGCAATGACAGGAGCAAGTTGAGCCTCGTTGATTTTATCAGTCTCTCCAGCCTCCCGTTGTTGAAGAGTCTCTCCAATACAGAGAATGACTTTGAGACCAGCTTTGATGGCAGCGCAGGTCTTCTGTGCAACAAAGTCTGAGGACTCGCCGAAAAGGGTACGACGTTCAGAGTGACCTTTAATAATATATAAAAATCAAAACTGTGGCACGGGCTGTAGATGTACGCACCAAGGATGACCCAAGGTATACCAGCATCAACCAATTGCTTTGGACTGTTTATAATCTCCATAGTTCTACATTAAACATATTGGTCACCAAAATTCGCGAACCTGATCTCGCCAGTAAAGGCTCCGGAATCCTTTGGGTATAAATTCTGCGCGGATACAGCAACGTCCTGCCTCGTGCTAGCCTTGACGGACAGCAAATAAATAGAAGGGGGAGCGATGACGACCTCTGTTCAAATCATATCCACCAATCGTTTATCCACATTATGCGGAAAATCTTTTGACGTGCCTACGCACCGGTATTGGGATCGAGAATCGCGGAGTTCAGATCACCAACAAGAGCAGACTCAGCTGCTCTGGTAACGGGGTTCATCTTGAAGTTTCCGCCTACGAAGAACTGGCGAGGCATTGTATATTTCAGATGTTGAAAGATATGGTCGGAATGCTAATCAGGACAATCAATCCCATCATTGCTAGGTCAAAAAAAATTAATTACGATACACTGCCAGTATAAAATTATCTCTTATCACACGAGACACGCACAAAAAGTCACATCACCTGAACTGTTCGCCATCCGATGCGGCATCTCTTACGCGGTCAATATACCAGATTGCCACACTATAAACATTGTCACGGACGCTCTCCCTGCAGCACGAAGAATCTTCGACAGCTCTCGTCACCCATATCACAATCAAACGACCGTCATCCTAAAGGACCTCAGGATGTTCGCTTCAAAGCACCCTGAAAACCGCGTAGTATTCTGGGACTGGCCCAGCAAGGCAGAGTGGCCGCCACACCACAGAGTCGACAACGAAACTAAACGAAACCCTCCCTTTGCCTGTGTCTTTCCCTGTAGAACTTCTTGGGAGTTCTGTCGAAAGGATGAAGGTGACTCGTTAGTATACTAGTTGCGCATGTACTTCCAAGCCACTGACTGGAAGGACGCCAATTCCTTGAGCTCGCGGACAACGATGGACACATTATCAAGCCGTCCTATTCTAAAGGCGGAGCGTGGCTTGTCCACTTTTCGAACTCTCCTTCTCTCTGTGCCTGAGCCACACGCATGATCACAAACCATGCGCCAACTGGCGAATATCGACATCGTTTTTTCCCAACTAAATCCAAAGTATGCCGCTGTGACAATTCCATCTTTGAGACGCGCGAGCACATCATCTACAACTGTCCGCTATACGATAAATCCTGGAGATTGATAGACGCAACCCTAAATTTCCACTTAACCTTTCTGGACCTAAACCCCAGTGCATTCTGCTTCGAGGACAACATATCCTAGGCCATCTCCCCCCTTAATGTTTTGCATTTCAAGCCTGCTTCACCAGCTTGCATAGTCCCTCATCTCCTATAAACCCCCCTTTTCTTTATTCCCTTTTTTCTAAATTGTTGAATTTTGTAAAAAAAATCTCTTATCACTATTCATCACTGATCAGTGTATTTTTCTGATCATTTTCCGATGTTTTTTTTATTACTTAGTTTTTAGACACCTCAGTTGCATGCATTCAGGGACTGAGGTATATTGACGCTCACTTTCTACTTACTGATTGTATCTAGTCGTCATTGTCATTTTGACAGGTGTCATCACTGCGCAACTAACACTAAAATGATGAACAGTATCACCATCCCTGTATTGCACTTCTGCTTCCAAATCAGTTGACATAGAAAGGATGTATCTCGTAGTGCAAAGGACGGCCTTCCTATGCTGGCAATTTTTCCATTGAGGAAATGTGTACCATAGACTCACCCCTGGATTACTTGTGTCCGTGTGGCAATAATCCTACCTTTGATGATTATGTCGTTCTTTGCAGGTAGACTTCTGTGAGGCATGTTGGGCTATGGTTGAGTTCGCATCATACAGCTACAAAGAAGCAATTAGTGATACACATAGTCTGTTCTAAGTACTCATTCATGAGTATGGTATCAGTGTCGAAGATGCAGCCGATCGTGTCGAGCTATGGTGGCAGGTCGCCGTGGATGCCGAACCGGGGTGATCCGGTGCCATGATCGTCTATGCACGCGTCTATGCACGTCCATAGTATTTCACAGAACCCATCCTATCCCTCACATTCTCCTCCTAATCTACCATTTCAGCGAAATGACAGCAGATATTCTACATAAAGGTCTAAATTCTAATTCCAAAGTTCCCAATGAGAACCCAGCTGGACTCGAAGTTCTCAATGGTCCCAATGGTAGTCATAAACACTATGCAGCTGACCCAGAGGCTCAGGATATGGTCATCGAGTCATTAAGGACCCAGATACAGGATCTCTTTTCTCAAGTGACGCAGCTCAACAGCAAGCTCGTCAAGTCATACGACCGTGTTTCTGATTTGGAGGACGAATTACATGTTGCTTCTGCTCAGTTGCGCTCATCTTCTCTCGCAATATCAGACCTAGAGTTTCAGCGGACACAACATTTAGCTGCTTTGAATACAGGTCTCTTGGTGGAGAAGGATCATGTCACTGCTGAACTCAACCGACTTATGGAGAAGGCAACGGATGAAGCAGCGCAGCGAGGGCAGGCCGAGAGTGCGCGAGCTGCGATAGAGAAGGATCTTGATGACCTCAGTGCTTCTTTGTTTAACCAAGCCAATACTATGGTGGCGGAGGCACGCTATGCACAGTCTGTGAGCTGTCGAAAGGCTGAGGATGCCGAGCAAGCTCTGCGAGGTGCAGAAGAGGCTGTCAGTGCAATGCAGCAACAAGTGCAAGCTTTGCAGGAAGAGAAAGAGTCTGCTGAGAGGAAGTCTGCGGAGGCTCAGTATTTGTTAGGGAAAGGGAAATGGATTGATCGAAGGGACGGTTTGCCACTGGTACCCCCTCTGCGACTCTTCAGTTTCCATCTTCCCTACCACGAGTTCTTATCCTTCATCGCACATCTTCGGCATCTTCATCTGAGCTCGCCTAATCCCCCTGCTATGTCTACCCTTCTCCCACTACCATTCTTGATGCGACTATCGTCTGAGGACTCGTGAGTTTTTGGATTCATTGACAGAAGTCATCGTGACTAACACCAGATTCCTTGATTCAGGGAGCCTACAGTACGATTGGATCTCGCACCATCGTTGAACTGGCTGTCTAGACGTTCTGTTCTCGCTGCCATACACAGTGGCCAATTGACTATTGAACCCATGTCTTTCACAGCCTTGCTCATGGAATCCTCGCATTTATTCCATGTGGGCATTTCAAACTCTACCAGTAACGAATATATACCCTGTGCCCTCTGTGGTACCTCCATCCTTCCTCGAACAATTTCGGCGAGTACGGGCTCTACGAGACCTTCGATCTATCCTTTGAAAGGAATAACACACTCTTACTCTGGATCTGGATATTGGTCAAGCAGCATTTTTAAGAAAAACTCCACCACATTGCATTTCGACAACTCTAGTTCGCCATCCGTTCTACCTCAAGCTAATGTACACACTACTCAAACCATATCCAATATCACATACCCATCTCAAGTTTACATCTTTCGCATTTCGCCCAGCCAAACATCTTCACTACCACAACTACCACTTCTCAAATCATCTGTATCTGTGGGCCCATCAAGCTCATTGACACCGCCTTCTTCAAGTCAAAATACCCTTTCCCGATCTAATTCATCTCTTGGAAGTGGGTCTTCTTCCCAGTCGAGCAGTACAATTTATCCCCTTTGTACAAATGGATGGTGTCTCTCTCGCCTTCGGACCACATGTTCGATGTGGGCTTTCGTTCGAACCAGTATTGTTGAACGAATATGGGAAGAGGAACCTCCTGCTATCATACACCCACCTGTTCTTTCCCGGGAGACTACCTCTACACCTGTTTCCATCAATTTATCGGACTCAACAAATGGGACCGTTGCTCCACCTGTTCCTCCAAGGAAGCGAGGTTTGTGGGGTCTTGCAAGTGCTATTAGAGCCGCAAGTTGGAGCGAAAGCTCAAGTGAAAAGGTCAAGAGGGTAACTGGAACTCCAGCCTTGGAGACAGAGAACAAGACATTACCTCCCCCACCCCCTTCTCAGGAACGTCCAAATATTTCGACATCAGAAGCAACGGCAATTGCTTCTTCTACCACTCCACCCACGGCTCCTCCACCCCTTCCTAAACGCAGCAAGGACCGCACACGAGATCTTGTCAACTCATCCTCGCCACCTTCAACATCTTCAGCAGTGCAAAACCCCAGTGTTTCAACAGCTAGTCCCGCTGCCGAACCAGCATCCACGCCGGCACCGATTGTGTCCTCTTCAACCGCCCAGCCGGCCGAAGTGGCTGCTACGCCTCCCTCCACCCCTCTCCAAACTCCAACTCGACCACAAGCTCCACAGATTCCACCGCGTGCGGCCCAACGATTTTCAGCCTCATTTTCTCGACCAAGTACACCCTCAAATATACCCTTGCCTAGTTCGCGTCCTGAGACTCCTGTTGCAGCTCATCAACCTCCATTGCGTACTTCATCACCAGCCTTTGGTGCAACAAATGGTGCGCCACCCCCAATTCCTCGACGAGCATTTGGACGAACACCTGGAAAGCCTCTTGGTGAAGTTGGAGGGGACAACTCTCAATCTAGTTTCTTGAATGCCCCGGTTTCACCATCGAAGGCTGGTGATGTTCAAACTCAAATAATCCAGTCTCAGCCTCAGCTTGTCAACGAGACCATTAATAAGAGCGAAGACAAGAAGGAAACTGAGGAGCTTTGTTCGCTTAAAGCACCAGAAGCACCGAAAGGAATCGAACTCAAATTGAGTGTACATTCCAACGCCTCAGCCTTCTCTGAGCCAGACATTTTTGTGGATGCCGAGGAGGGGGCACAGGTCGAAGACGTGAGGGAAGAGGCGGAGGTTCAGACGGTAAAGGAGGTTAAGGAGATAAACGGGGTACACGAGGAAATTACTGGGGATACTGCCGATGAAACAAAGCAAGAGGAAGCAGTCACACCTCAACTCGTAATTTCTTTGAATAATCAAGAGCTTTCTCCGCCCTCAAATGTCGCGCCAGCGATGACTCCTCGTCGATCAAAACAAAAGAAAGAAGCACAACCGGGAGAAGTGGATGGAATCAACGATTGCAAGAAGGAAGATCCTTCAGGAAACCACCAGACCGGAGAGCACTTATACGTTGGGGAAACAACCTGGGAGGAGAAGATATGGAAGGAATTGACTAAGTTAAGGGAGGAAATGTTTCTGGCGAGGGTTGGTGCTGTTCGGTCTTGACTTGATGATACAAGCTGTCCTACTTTCTGTTTCTTGCTTTTTCTCCGCGGTCAAATTGATACATGTTCTATGTTCTGTCACGTACTAAATTTTCTCCGTACAGTGGGTCGTAATCTAATCCTGATCTGGAGAGCTCTATGTCTGAGCTTGAATCCATGTAGTATGCCTCTTCACCAACTCGCTGACAATGTCCTCTTCGATCTCTTTCATCTGTTCAATTCCTGGATGGGTTAGAGCAGGATCAATTTTTAGCCAGCTCTCAATAAACTGCGCAGAAGTTTTGGAATCGCTATTGCGCGAAACAAACACAACTTCAAACTTTCGTCGGTGAAGGGTATTACCTATGACAACTTGATGACCATACCGCTCAAGAGCGGCTTGGGCTTTGGGTATCAGGAGGTCTTGGTCGGTTTCTAGCTAAAAGGGGAGGGAGGAGGGTCTCTTAGTTTTCTGAGTCATGAGTATGAATACTTCGCCGGATTCACCTTGAACGAGACGATGTAACCGTCGGGTGTCCATTCGTCGACCATAGGTTTGAGAATTTTGGGTACCTGGTCCATCTCAATGGACAAACTTCCTTTACCCGATTGGATTTTGTGTACAGACTTGAAAGAGGGAATGAGAAATCAAAATTTCCATCACAAGGGGTATTCACCATCTTTTGCCTTGGGAGGAAGAAGTCACTAACGGCTGCAGCGAGGTAATACAGCGCCTTTCTGCCAAGTTTCGACAACTCCTGACTTACAGCTCTCAATAGCCACAAGTAGTCATTGACCGTAACGAATGTCAATGTAAGCAAAGTACCCGAGGTATGGGCTGCCTTGTACATCCTCAATACCTTTAGCAAATCTGCGCGTTTCTCTGGTGTGACGGTAATCTGAGGTGAGGAACCTGGTGTAACATCGTCTGCTTCGATCCCAAGAAAGTCAAGAAAGGGATTCGTGGAATGTGAATAGTGCCGACTGAAAGGCTGGAGACTGAATTGCCGGTGCATAAAGATAACGGCATAGCCTGCTTTGAGAAAGTATTCGGCGGAAGTTGCACCTCGAGTTCCTGTCATATTGATGATTGCATTGTGGTGAAGCAGAATGTGAGGGGGTCATTACGAACCAGCACTAAAATTGTCGAGGAACCGAACACTGGGGTCATTGGAACGCGTAATGTAAGATCGACGAAATCACGATCAGGAATGGTTGATTGCTTGCGTTTAAGAGAATCGCTCACACATTGAGCTCCAGAGGTACGGTAGTACCTCCGCTCTAAAGTAGGACAAAGAATGTGTATCAGTGTATGGGCCTGACAAAATTTGAAGACCTTGATACTCACAGTGACGAGAACAACTCTCCTTCCAGCGGCAACCTGTTTCTGAGTCCATTCTCGGACACGATGGACATCATTTTCGAGTGTCGTCGGAGGTGGTTGCGTGGCAAAATACGACTCTGCAGAAAAGGAGGTCGATTCTGTCATCGTCCCTCTCACACACGGACAGTCAGATATGGATATGTGAAAAAACTAAGTATCCGAGTTCAATTTTTGTCATCAATCAATGCCTCCAATCTGGTCTACGTCCTAAACATAAGCACAGAATCTACCACGATCCCCATTCCTTTCACACCGTTCCACCAATCCTTCGCACCTGTCTCCCTCTTGCCCTCTTGTTTCAGTTTTGTGACTTCGACTACAGTGCCATCTTTACATCGAATGAGGAGGCCATGAGTTTGATGCAGACAAGCGGCTCCAGGAGTCGTGGGAAGCCGTCGGCAGATACTTGGATCGGTTGAAACAGTGAGGGTTATCATCTGAACCGTTCGGATTGGGTTGGTTGGTATTGAGACAGTTAGATTACGCTGTGGAAAAGATGGATCAATAATCAGATTATCCGAACGTCAGAGAATTCGTACATGATGAAATATTGCCCGATGTCGCCATACAATTTCTTCAGCTGTAAGCTGCGAAAAGTCAACAGTCCAATCAGCTTGGGTTATCATTGGTGCATGAGGCTCTTTGGTCTCTTCAGGCTGAGGTATTGCTTTTGCCTGCGAATTGACGTCAACCGTCCGCGTCATGTACTTGTAACTTTGGAAGAATACCAACAGCTCCTCGAGCCATGTCCCTCAGGACGTCCACAAGTAGTCTTCCACCATCCTTGGCCAGAATTTCACGCAACAGGACAAAATCCTCATTTTTCGTGACGTCCTGGCGCTTCATTAGCTCCCCGAGTACCAGGATAACTACGAATCAACATACACGTCTCGTACACCCCCAAATGTCACCAGCGTCGATACCACTGCCACTGCCTTTCTTTTTGACGGGAAGCATGCCAATCACACATACTCCAACTTCCTTTTCACCTCTCATCAGTGCATGCTGAATGGGAGCAGGCCCTCGATAAGCAGGCAGGAGACTGGGATGTACATTGAGTCGTTGCGCCCTTGGGAATTGAGAAAGCATTGCTAGAGGAAGAATGCGACCGAAAGATGCGGTGATAAGCACATGGTTCGAAGGTGGAGGGGTATCCAGAGCAAGAGAAAAAGGTGAAGGGAGCTGTGCCCTTGGTCAGCAGCAGGGGGATAAAGTTTCCGAGACCACCTACATTCCAGTGTCTGAAAGCTTTTTTCTCCGCAGGTATCGTGTGCACCGGTATGTTCAGAGAGGAACCTAATAGTCTTAGAGGGGCTAAGGCACGGTCTTAACAAAGGCCTAAGTTACTGGAGTAACAACATACAGACAGAGAGCACAGACCCCCGTCTTCCGACCTTTTCATCAGGATGCGTGGCAATGGTAATGTTATCCCAGATGTCTATTTACCTACTCGGTAAGAATTGAGATCTAGGTAGGAGTTACGAAGGGGTGGTAACGCACCATCTGCAGCACACAGTTCTCGGAAGACACCACACGAGAATTCATCTCGTCCCATGAAGAGGATATTGTATTTCCGTGTTTCTTGACTAAAATATCGTCCTCGACATAGCCACACACACCTTAGGTATGCTTGACGGTGGAATATCAACATATCGTGGGAATTCAGACAAGTGTCATTATTTTCCCTACCAACTAGAGGTACAAGGCAAACACTTGCATACAACTGGATTCTATGCATTCTCGAACAAGGAACCTTCAAAACAAGTTCCTTCTGGAACCTGAACTGAGTTCCCATCTTAGGTAGACGACCTAGGACGTTTGAGATGGCAAAGTTTTTCTCTTCATCTGATTGCTGTCGAGTATGCTTCGTCAACCCAGGTCTTTTGGTTGAGCCTCAACTTGGATGTGCACAATGTGACAGTCATGTAAACAAGCGAACCAAATTGCTTCTGTCGATGGCTGGTCTTGGCAATATCTTTCCCAAAATTCCTTATCTCTCCTCTGATCAGCTCTATTGCTTCCTTTTGGGTTCATTGACTGCTTCCTTTTCTGGCCACGAATCCTACGATTTATCCTGAGAGTCTGCCCGTCACAAAAGCCTTGGAGCCCGTGTACTAAGGTGTATGGCAAAGCAGATCGGGACTATTTCTAAGTCACTTGTCGACTACTACTAAAAGTAAACGGTGATTTAAACTGAGAGTGATTATACAAGTGACAGCATGAGCGGGAAGTGAGGTGAAGTCATGACATGAGCTATTGAAGCTCTGGGGTTCTTGCCCAAATCAAGTCGAATCCGGTGCTTATAGGCTTCTTCAGCAACCACTAACTCATTTATATTATCTGTCGCCCTCCTTCAACCTGGCGACCTTATTGCGGGAATGACGAGTAGCCACTCCATATTCAGAAATCCATCTTCTCCATGAACATGATTCCGTCGAGCAATATGACCAACGCTATCAGGCCTTTGCTTCGCTTTTTTTTATTTGCAACAAAGCTACCTTTCAATCAATTACGCTTGACTCCATTATCAAATGAAGATGGTCTACCGCTTTCGACAGCCCACATAGTCCAGCGTTTCAATGCTGATGCAATTCGATGCTGATGTACTGGGACCTCGGCGACACTCCCTGATCTACTATCCCCCATGCTCTCGCCAAGAAGGAGAGCCCGAGCTTCAACAGGCTATTCTCAATGTAGGGTTGCGCTCCATGGACCTATGTTCATGGACAGGAGACAGTCTGGCACCAATGCCATTTGGGAGCTCCAGATTGTTTTGGACCAGTGGATGGAAATGTATCGTGAATGTCTCGCGGTCAAAGAGTGGCTGAAGATCTTTGAAGCAAGGAAGACGGTACTCTTCATTTTCCTGGATTCTGTTGTCCTTCGCACGAACCATTCCTACAATGTGTCGTGGGAAAACGAAGTTTTTTTTTCCTTGGACCGTCATGCACTCCGTATGTGAATTTCTTACTCGAACGCGAGGATACAATTTTGAACTTTTAAATAGCTGCCTTTATCTCTCCCCTGTTCTTGTTGTGATCTCTTGCCAAAAACGAAACAGCGTCTATATGATGACGAAGCATTCCTCTTGACGGAGGAGATACGTCAATTAGATGAAGCCTCACGGAAAGAAAGGCAAGAGCTTTTCTATAACTGAATGATATCCGAAAACCATACAAGGACCTCCCGGATGAAGTCCTATCTACCATATTTGAGCATGCAGAGCAAATCTCTAGGCCCCCCTTTGACATGACGAGTCATCTTGAACCTCGTACTGAAACTTATCGATACCTCACTTCCCTGGACCGTTATTTCCCCATGCATGTCCTCGGCGCGGTTTGCTCTCGCTGGCGCCGGATAGCTTGGGCTACACGAGGCCTGTGGTCCTTCTTAAATTTGAATATCGGTGATGTGATCAATAACAGACATGGGCTCATGCTTCCCCGATATTACTTCGAGAACGTGGGTATGCGACAAATGACTCTGATAGTGGACTGTACTATGGTGCAGGAATCCGATTCTTTCTTTGCCTTGCAAAGTTCGAGAACTCGAGGCAAGGAAGTGCCAATGAAATCCCTTCGTGACCTTATTTTCCTAGTTTATCCTCAAAAGATTGCACAACTCCGACTCATCTCGCCACCGCCTGAGTGGCTTCTTTTACTATCAAACCTTCTCGTGGCCCTTAAAGGGACAGAACTTAGCTGGCCGCTCGAGAACGGCAGGTGTTCCAGAACAATTTTTACTCCACAAATACACTCTCAGTGCTTTGGAGGGTCCATCGAACTCCCCTGGGTGCAGATGACCCACCTGCAGCTGCAAGACATCAACTTCCAACTCACTTCCCAGCTTCTCATTTCTTGTCCGAACCTTATCAGTTACAGTGTTTGGTCCGTGACATCTGGAAATCCCGCTGAGGTACCGAACAACCAAGTCATACTCCCTCACTTGGAAACCTTTCGTTGGACCTGGACGTCATGTGATGCACATGCAAAGCTCCTTAGACTACTACGCTTGCCCTCTCTTCAGTACCTGTACTGGACCGAGCAGAAATTACTGGGTGGTGACGACTCAGAGTATGAACAACACTCCAGCCATTGGTTTCTTCTTCTCAAAACTGCCCGCTCATCAGCTCCAGCTTTACTTGTGTCAATTTGGCTTCTTTGAGCAGTATCGAGCTAGCAGACGATATTATGTTATACTTTCAAGCACCCCTCGACTTAAATATCTAGGCATACATGAGCCGTTTGTCAGTCTAACTGATCTATTACGACTGGTGGCTATGACTATGGAAGAAGCCCGACAGTGCAACAGACGGGCGCTGTCCGAGCTTGAACGAGTGTCTCTCTCACAGGATGGGCTTGCTTGGGCGTTGTGGGGTCGCACAGTCTCATAATGCTCTTAGACGAGGGAAGAATATCGAGAATGACAGCCTTCCGCTTGGACATTCCAGGTTACCATAGAATGGGATTCTGGTGGATTGATGCTGATCGTAGTATCCTCAAAAATATGGTTAGCGGAGGATTTGAACTGAAGATATCTGTTGGAGGGGAAATGGTAGTGTTTTAAATTGGATTCTATGTCCCCGATTTATGTGTACTCAATACTACTGAGACTTTTGTGTAGAATTCTAACATATTGTAATACTACGGACAAGACTCTTATCTAAGTGGGGCAGTAAATTGACTTGTTAAAGAGAAAACGTGGCTAGATCTCATACTACCTGGCTTACGTTTTTGAGAATGAGAACGAAAAAGGCAAATATGACAGGTTAGGAAATAAATGTAAAAGATGTTTGCAAAACCAATTTCGATCTTTAAATTCAAGAAATACAATTGCCTCTAATGGATGCTGAGATACTAGACCCTGATTTTGTATTGATGATATGATTGGGCAAAAGTCCTTGTCCACAAATGCTAACAAGATGTCTTCTGCCGCTTCATCAAAACACCACTGAGTTCATCAAGCAGAATCATGAGGCTGATCCAAATCATATTCTAGTTCAGGATATCATTGGTGAGGTGATTCAAGTCAACCGAATGCGGAATTTTTGTCTTGATTTGTTAGTTCCTTTTTACATATGATAGTGTGGAACTTTTTTCCCGGGTGCTTGGAAGCGTACCAACTAGTTCGTATCATTCTACTTGCTGATTAGTCGATATGCGCAAATGATCGGACTTCCGCGTATCAATGTCATCATTATTTATCCGAAAGAGTCACAGACGCACACATCTGTCAGAGAAACTGTACACGAGCTAGTGTCTTGAAAGGCAAGGTACGACATCTTAATCTAAAACCGAATTCGAGGCTCACACGGTCTGTCATCACAGGACTTCGAACCGACAGGTAGGTCTCAGAATTGAATACAAAAATACGTGTTATCGCGGAAGTCCGACATAAAGGGAACATCAGATTGCACAAGATACATAGCCCTATAAACGATAAGGCAGCTGAGAACTTCTCTAGCTGATACATCGAACCCTTGTTGATCATATGCTCATTGTCGTCTTAGCTAGTGACATAGCCACTGGCTTGAGGACTCCAAAAACGAGAGGTCAATGAGATGAGATGAAACACTGATCTGGTTCTGAAGTTTATTATGAGTACCACAAAGGTGATTCCATTTAAGCGAATTTGATACAGAACAATAGAAGGTGGCTTATTGTCTCCCACCGTCATACTGATGATTGGAGGTTGTTCTCATCTTGTAGTCGACCGCAGGACGAGGTTTCATGTACGGAACAAACCACCTGAAGATCAGGAACAGAGTATGATTGATTGGAATCACGATAACAAAGTTAGTATGGGCGTTCGGGAGAGCACAGGTTCGGGTCAATGGTCCAAGATGGTGTTCCCTGTGAGTTTCAGCCCATGAGCGACTTGTGGTGTACTGTCGGGGGCAGTACATCAGGCAGTACATCATGGCAAGTGTTTGGTCCGATCACTGGTCAGCGGAGCCTTGTGATTGGCTCACATTCACTAACCCTCCGAGTTCCGAGAAACTCGGGAGATCATGTTTATTTTGTATGTGACAAAACAAGGAAATGGTTTGAGTACTCAAGAGCGATCCACTCGATGGACCCGAGGCAGATGTAATAGCAAAGATGCACCCATTTAGACGAGTAACGACAGTGTCTGTCAATACATCGAAAACTGACGCACCCATTTGCTTATCTCGAATCTTTCCCTAGATTTAGTCTCAGCTCTATGGATGCTGATGAAACAAAAATCACTTCTTCGGCACTGAGCTTCAAACAACAAAGATCAATGATGTATTGTTTTAGATCATTCGATAGTTCAGCACCATCCCTAATCATGTGCTTAAATCTTCTTCGGTGACGATTGTGACGCTACAGGTGCGGAGTATACGTGCCCGTTGAAGCGGCCCTGACATAATACATCCATGGAAAAAAAGAACCCAGAAGCCTTGAAGAACCGTTGTGATCATATCATGGGTCCCCAAAGGCGAGCATAATCTGAGAGAAGGATGGAGTAGTTAGGGTACCGAGAGAAAAAGTTGTCATCGAAGATTGTGTTGATTCTGGTTGGGGTCTGTGTCCACGTTTATTTTTGGGGTTTCTAATTATAAATTACGTGGACAATG
>Ga0153946_1000115_pt1 | contig 29232 bp, 27 predicted proteins | sample TSNJ030MetaG_FD_104751 | JGI IMG/M metagenome (GOLD analysis project Ga0153946, IMG submission 104751) | Attine ant fungus gardens microbial communities from New Jersey, USA - TSNJ030 MetaG | ecosystem: Host-associated > Fungi > Mycelium > Unclassified | place: USA: New Jersey, Wharton State... | reverse complement strand
TTTGTTGTATCGCCAGATCCATTGGGTCTTGGGGTCGGTGGTATGACAAGCATCTCGGGCACTTCACCCACTTCTAAACTAGGGTGTTTTCCATAGGATTTCTTTAGACTAGCAGATCGTAGAGTCGTTTGTGCAGGTTTAGTCGCAGGTGGTGCACCTGGAACAAAGAGGCGAGAGGACGTAGCGAGCCACCCACGTACACCCAGGTCATGGTTGTACTGTCGCCTCCGAGGGAGTGTATGCCGACGCTTGGTTTGATTGGCAATGATAGGTGCGGCACGCTTATCTTTTATGGTGGCGACAGCGGTGTTGCCCGAGGGCAAAGTTAATGACAGTTCATGATCAGATTCTAGCTGGCTGTTTGGACTCCCATTATCAACATCGCTGTTCTCATCGGAATGATCCTGAGGCCCGGAACGGTAGCGCCTTGCTGGGTCAAGAGATTTGGATTTGATGTGCGCGCTTAGATCTCGATCAACGGCATTGAGATCAAGAGGTACTGATACATTCATATCTTTAGGCTTCAGTGCCCATTTGCCCAGACTTGGGGACATTGTCCGGGAGCTGTCTCTTGAAGTACGTTCACCGGATGGCTTCTTGTTGTCTAGGGGAGCTTCAGAAGCGGCGGTCAGAGCCAAAGCTTCTTGACTCGGGAATCGACTCTGAACACGACTGTTCGTTCTGCTGGTGCCAGGGCGTTTGAACGGTTGTCCACCGAAAGAGACGACGAGAATTTTCATTCCTTCGAAATTGGGAAGTCCAGTCCGGAGAAGAAATTCTGTGCGACCGCAGGAGGTATAAATATCCGTTGAGGGTGGTCGGACAAGAAGTGGCGCAGAGCGGACTGAGCGAGGGATAGTGAGATTATTTGGGAATGGTTTAAGGGGTAACAGTGGAGTGTCTAAATTGAGAAGGGAGAGCTGATAGGACTCAATTGAGGGATAGAATCTGTTGGAGACGGGGTCAACCCAATTGGGGGAGGGCAAAGATGGATGGGAGAGAAACGAGGGTATAGGGATATGTGCAGGGAGGCGTAGCAAGAGATCGGCATGCTGATAGCCATCATGCAATTGAGATACAAGAGGAGCGAGGATGTCAGCAGGAGTAGGTTCGTCGAGGAGAAGTTGGTCTGAGGTTGCTGTCGACGAAACAGAAGGTGAGGGAGAGAGCGTGCCGATGGGTGGCTGTGCGGGTACATCAAGGAGGGGCGTAGCGAGATAACTATAGACGGCGTCAAAAGTAAAATTGGTGATGAGGATTGACGGGATGCCCGCTGACTTGGCTGCAAGACTGCGAGACAAATTTGGTCAACGCTCAATTAGAGGCATTGAGTAAACACACCAGCCAAGGAAGGCGGCATCGCTGAGGACGCAGTCAACCTGTGTTTCGATTAGCCAGGCGCATTCGCGGTGTAGCAGGGCATCCTTCTGCTGTAAAAAATCTTGCAAGACCTGAACGCTCTTTTTCCGGTCGACGTGGTAGCTGTGGGAGGTATGAGAAGAGATAGGGGTGGCTGGCGAGGCAAGTGCTTACGCAAGGGGCTGAACGATGACGGGGTCCACTTGGGCATAGCGGTAGAGAGCACCGCAAGCAATGCTATCAGCAAAGACATGACGGGGAGCGGATGAAACGATGCAGACGGAGAGACGCGGAAGGGAGAGGAGATGCCTGGCAAAGGCAGAGACACGTGTGGCGTGGCCATACCCTGGGTAGTGTTAGCAGCGACAGAGGGTCGTATGCAGGGACTGACCGTGGCCAGAACAGTAGTAAGCCAGCTTCATTGTGCCAGACAGTGACGAGCAGACAAAGCAGAGGACTCGACAAGTAAATGACCGTATAGTAACAATCAAAGTAGCATAAAACCTGACCCTAACCCAGGTTGACTCCTACTACCATGTCTGCCCTCGACCTCATGAGCTTTCTCCTCCGCTCAGAGCCTGCCGTCGTCAATACAAGAACAGGCAGCGTCCTTTCCCGCGGCTCTATCCTCAAGACCGACCACCATCCCTCCGGTATCTGTCCTATCTCCCAGTTCGTCTGCCCACTCTCATCTGGACCTAGGCCGTGCCCAGGATCTCGAACTCAACGTCCACGGTGCTCCCAACTTTCGCGCTCCCCGCTATGGCAATTTGAATGTGTTTGGGGTAGCTCAGCCTCGCACCCAAGGCCTGCGGGCTATTCTCTCTATCCTGAGATGCAGGCCAAACATGCCCAGCCCCTCTCACGTTGTCTGGTTCTCCACCCGAGAGGAACCCATTAGTAAGTCCATTCTCCTAGTCACGGCTATATATATAAGTCCATATACAGTATACATCTCTGGACGCCCCTTTGTCTTGCGAGATGCTGCTGAACCACGCCGCACCTTGAGTATCTCCGACCGTGCTGAGAACCTTGAAGCCATTGAAACGAGGCTCAAGACTGATATCCTACAGGAGGCATCCAGGTATGTTTCCACTGCTGTCTTCGCCCCTATACCTATAACCCAAATTTAGGTTTGGAGGCGTGGTCTTGACGCACAATGAAGTTGGTGCGTGTCCAAAAATAACTTACAATAGTTTATCAATACGTCATCCAAGCTACCGCAACAAGTGGCCAAGGAGCCATCCTTCCAACTTGGACCAGTGTCGATAACAATAATGTTAAGACCTGTCGAGAGCTTTGGGAATACATGAAACAGGACGGCTGGAACGTCGACGTGAGTTTCTTTCTTCGATGGTCGTGTCATCTCGGCTTCTAATTTTTGCCAAATCAAGTACCACCGGTACGAACATCTCCCCCGGTGAAAAGAGAATCTCCTCTACCTCTTTGACAGAATACCCATATCTCCAAACCATCCTATAGAAGTGAGCCTTGCTTCCCGTAGTTATCCGTCATCTCTCATTATCGCATAGGACAACTATCTTGATGCATACCTCCGTGTTATCCGTGATACCGACCCCTTGCGGACATCTCTGGTTTTCAACTGCGGCGTGGGGGCTGTGAGGACCACGTTTGCAATGGTGGCTGCCCTTATCATCAGAAGGAAACAGCTGGTGGAAAGAGGTTTGCCCGATCCTTTTGCCACCAGTCCTACTCCTTTCATCACCCCTTCTGTTGCCAACGACACGCCCACATCACCTAATGGAACTGTTTCACCCGGCACAGTATGTACTTTATACCTTCTATACATCGTTAGCTCACTCTCGCCCCCTTTAGCCTCCTAAGGTGAACTCCAAATCTGCTCTAGTTATCAACAGGATCTGATGACACATTTCTTAGCAAACCGAATCAAAGCTTATCCAGGCCTTAGAGCAGGCCAACACCCAACAGGAATATAACAAAACGCTCCTACGATTAACGTATATCCTACAGCAGTGTGCGGTGCTTCAGTATTTCTTCCATGTTCACATGCCTCTAATGCTATTGTAATAGGCCTCAATGATACCAACTCCCAGTCAGCGGTCGAACTACTCATGAGTCAGCCAACATTATTAGAAAACTTGCGGAAAGCACACCAAGGCAATTATAGTTTGATTCTTGGCTTGCTTGGATGTTTGGATGATGGTTTAAGGGCTAAGAAACTGGTGGATAAGGTCATTGACACCAGTCCGTATTCCTATTCTATGAAAGAAGACGAAAATCTCAGCCTGTCATAGCCGATCAGGTCACGAATTTACGAGAAGAAATTCTAACGTCTAGGTTGAACTATACACTTATGAGTATGGCAGACGAACAGGGTGAAAAATTCTTGAACAAGGCTACCAAGGCTATGGAGAAATAGTAAGCACACGTTGAGTTTCATTCTCCAGCTTGATGCTGATCAGGCAGTTTTTTCATGATCGTTTTTGCGAGCTTCATCAATACGTCAGACAAGAATTTCTCACAAAGTTTCTTCGAGTGGATAAAAGTAGGTCATCGACTCTCATTAACACAAACTATGATACAAACCTGAAGATACAAAAAGGCACGAACAGAAATTGGAAAGTGTGTCCTCATCGATTTTCAGAACCTGCGGTTATATCTGAGGTCTTGTCGTCCTCACTTAGTCAAGTCCGCTTCCTTCGAAAAACTTCCGGATCAAAGCTTAATGTCTTCGCGCCTGTCGACGATCTGTCTTCGCTGTCTAAGTCCAGTTTTGAGACCCGTTCGCTCGTTGCCGGAAAACAAAATAATGTGGCAATCACCGGTGGTCATATTTTGGGCGATGAATATACAAATCATGTCATCAAGGTCAGCTCTACCAATTTCACTCCTCTATTACCGCTAAATTTAGTAATCAACAGAACCGCTGCGGTGTCATTCTCCGCGAAAGGTGGGCTCCTGATTTCTTTTCTTCACGTTGATGACAAATAACATGGTTGTCTCTAGCACCCTCCTCAAATCCGATCAATGGGTCAGTCGTCAAAAGATTGAAGATTCCATCCGTGGTGCTATCAATTTTCGAAATATACCCAACTCAAACATCTATGCGCTCGGCCAACCCACAGCTGAGGCTATAGATGATGTCATTGCCAGGATCAAGTGTGTTCACCCAGACGCATTAAGAATCGTATGGATAACTTTGCGTGAGGAGCCCGTTGTATATATTCATGGTGCCCCGTATTGTCTGAGGAGGGAAGGATCTTCATTGAGAAATATGAAAGGTAGATTTATACATAAATCTTTGGGGAACACTGAACCCATAAATCATAGAATATGGTGGTATCTCATCCTCTAGACTAGAGACACTCGAAGAACGACTCAGAGATGATGTGATCGCTGAAACAAACAGCTTTGACGGTAGGTGGGTCAATTGAGAATTATCCCCATTCAATACCCTCTAATGGCCTTTTTTAGAGTTCTTTTACATACCGAAACAGCGGATGGTGCCGTTGTCCCAGTCTGGGAAGAAGTTCAGCCCGAAAATGTCGCAGTCCTCAAGGATATAATGATGTCTCGAAACAACTCTAATACCATCCTTCAATACAATCGTATTCCGATTACGGCAGAAAATACTCCCGATTTCACTAACCTCAGTGACATGATTGGAGTGGTCATGCAGACATCAGCTAACACGCCTATCGTTGTCAACTGTCAGCTTGGTAGTGGTCGAAGCACAATGGCATCTATTCTGCTGGTTCTAATACGTCAATGGCTCAAATCTCACACGGTCGCCACATCTACCCTTAAGTCAATTCTAGGAGGCGAGATTGCACCTCCTGATAGGCAGAGGCCAAGGAAGTCATATCAGGTTATCGATAGTGGGTTTATCAAAAAACTTGAGCGATGATGGTGTCACTAATCTGGATTTTCTGAAGACCTGTTACGCGTTTTCCGAAGAGGTCTGGCTGTCAAGAATTCGGTGGATGATGCTGTTGACCAATGTTCTGGTTATTTTAACCTTCGAGAATCGATTGACAATTGGAGGATCAAGAGCGAGGAGGCCACGGATGTTACGCAGAAAAAGATCTACGCTCAGAAGGGTGTGCTTGTCTGATTGTTTGTTTGGTATGCTGTGGCTGATTTTGGTTCTCTTGGATACAGGCCTCCAGAATCTTAGGCGTTATTTTGAACTTGTTGTTTTCCAGGCTTACCTTCAGTCGACTATTCCTGATACCATGCAGTCTTTCCAGAGCATAGAGGCTTTTGTGAAGGCCCACCCTGTGATCAAGACTTTTGAAAAAGAGATCATCCACGGTGGCATTAGCGCTCTTCAGCCTCTCGCTGGGACGGCCGCCATGGGAGACATGGCTTCTCCAGATGAAGTGACCCAAGTTGTTGTTAATCGTGATGGAAGCATCCTTTCGGCGTCGACTATCCTCAAGAGTGATTTCTTCTCGAACCTACAGAAAATGACACTATCAGAGTTAGTTTGGTCTTTCGAAAGAGTTTAGTTTGCTAACATAGTTCTAGACGTATCGAGGGATCACCCAATTTTAGGAGGGTACCATTGATACTACGACCTATTTCAACACAAATCCCTGGATCAGATACGATGGACTTTGTGGTCGATGAGTCAAGACACGGGAAGGCAGTCTGTGGAAGGTGAGTTGTTTTTTTTTTTTTGCTCTCTGTCCTATGGATATTGATGTTGCAGCTCAGTGGTATGCCAACCGTTGACGGGTACGTTTGAAGCGAGGTTCAAAGATTTCATCTGATCAGCTCTGTAGCCTGAAACGCGCGTTGCAAAGAGTTGATGCAGGGCCTAATGGTAAGAACACAGTGTGGTGGACATCGCTCAGGGAGGTGATTCGTAGTATTTTTCTATGTAATCAGCTACTGATTGAGTGACAGGAACCTGTGATATATGTCTCAGGACGACCACACGTTCTTCGTCTCAACAACAACCCTCTGCAGAATGTGGAGTAGGTTTCTGTGCTCTTTAATGGGATGGCTACTGATGCACAACTCAGAGCTACAGGAGTCACCACTTCTGTTGTTGAGGCCATGGAGGAAAGTTTCAAGAGGGACGTACTTTGTGAAGTGAGAGTTGGTAACGGACGCATTCTACTACACGACGAGGTTGAAGAACGCCCAGGAGTGTTTTCAATCATCCCGATATGGGAAAATGTCACCGAGGATGATATCATGACACCAAGAGACGTATTTGAGTTGATCAAGAAAGAAGGCTATCGGGTGAGGGGTAGTCTTGAAACATCTTGATGGACTGACTGATCGTCTTGCAGATTGATTATGGCCGTATTGCGATAGTCAGTATTCTATCTCTTGAACTGACGCATAGCTGATCGATTTTACTAGACCGATGAGCAAGCTCCTCTGCCGATTGCGCTGTTCCAACTACTAGACCGTGTTCAGTCTGGCCTCTCTCAAGCAGGAGATTTCATTTTCAACTGTCAGATGGGTCGAGGGCGAACCACCACAGGAATGGTTGCTGCCTGCTTGATTGCATCGACACAGCAGTGGACGAGACAAGAACAGCAAATTGCGGGGCATGAGCCAATCACTGAAGCAGAAGTCTATGACCCCATTGATGGCCCTTCCGAAGAGGAAGCTTATCTTCAAGGTGACGTTGAATATCAGAAGATTATCACACGGCTGATGTTTTTGTGGTGCAGGTGAATTCAAGATTATTCTTCAGCTTGTCGGAGTTTTGTCCCATGGAAAAGTTGCCAAACGCCTGACGGATTGTGCGATTGACTTGATGCAAGATGTTCAGAATTTACGCAAGGCCATCTATGAGTACGTCTCGTGTGACATCGGATTTACGTGTGTTTCTTTAACTAATGACGTATCAGTTACAAGCTCAAAATTGAAGCCTGTGTGAAAGGCAGTGCAAAAGAGCTCAATCTGCGAAACGTAGCTGTGAATTATCTGTCAGCATTTTCTACCCGTCTCTTTCAAGATGTGCGCTGATACTGTTTTTTTGCCTTGATTATATGTTAGGTATCGTTATGGAACGTTGATTGTCTTTGCGAATTACCTCATTGAGGCGAAAGACCGGGAAGAGCCCATGGCGACGTTCCCTGAGTGGTTACATGAACACCGGGAGATCACAAAGTTACTTGAACGGAGATCTCTTGATTAGAGGTGATTGACCCATTGTATGTAAACATGGAGCTGTATGATAGTAAAGAAAAAGAAAAGAAAAGATAGAATTAGGGTGTTACTGGGGTTATCCTCTTCGTCTAAACATTTTTAGACGGTGCTTGTACAAAGAGAGGATGCTTCTCCCTCTCCGGTTTATTTTCTAGAAAGACATGCCCTGTGTCATGGCAAATTGAGCAGAGTGCCATATTTGAAATAACCGTGAGGATTCGTTCCTACTGCCAATCCATTTCACCTGGCCCTTTCCGGCTGATGGTCTTTGGGATATCGAGGGAGATTAGCTGTGGACCGAAGTTTGTTTATTCCTGATAACCCTTGGGAAAGCTAAATCAGCAGTGGCTTCGAGTCCTTTTTCTAGAGGTTTTCCGCAACCAAGTGCTTTCTCCCCTTGCCATGTGTCAGAACTGAGCGTTCATTTACGGCAGGTAATCGAGAATAGGCTCTCTCCTCTTTTTTCGATATGGAGGACGCAAAAGAAAGATCAAAGAATGAAATTCTATAGCAGTTTCGTGTAGACAACAGGTAGATATATATACTCATCAGAAAATAGCGTTGATAAGGCCGCTGCCAATAGCGGCTCCTGTGAACCGTCGTCAGGTCAGACAGAGCTCACGGTCAAGTAGAAAACATTTGAAACGAACCAGCACCGAACCCAACACCTCCAGCCGCCGAATTAGCCATCTGTAAAAGAAAAAAGGTGAGAAGAGAGGATGGAAGATATGTGAGAGGAAGGGGAAAAAATGGTACCGTCTTCTTCAGATCACCGTATTTGCCCTCTTTTTGAGGAACTTCCTGAACTACTATCGCATTTGGTTGTCCAGGAGGTCCAGGAGGCATAGGCGCGAAGGAGGCAGGAGGCTGATTCATACCGTGATAGGCAGCTCGGAATGGTTTATAGACAGGTTTCTCGATAGGTTTCTCGTTTATGGGTATAGGTGCCTGTATCTTCTCTACGTAGCTCGCAGGGAATAGCCCTTGGCGGCCAGCGGCTCGTCCGGTCCACCAGTCCGGATTATTCTCTTGTATGATCTCAATAATCTCGCCTTGTGCGAGACTGAGGTCGCCAGAGTCCTATTCGGTGTCAATTTAGATAGATAGAATTGGTCACTTCGAGACTGTACCTGGCCAGCCCAGGCCCAAAGAACTCGAGCTTGAGGCACTGAAGAAGAAGGGGGATGGGGCGGAGTAGGGGCATGTGTAGATGAGAACACTGCATCCTGTGGTGTCGGTGTAGGGAAGGTTGGCATTGAAGGGTGGGCCAGGGTGTTTGAAGATGGCAATTTAGTTAGGAAGGTCGAAGCATCTTCCTGCGAGATGTAGCGATGTTTGACAAGAAAGTCAACTTGATTTTCAAGTTGAGAAACAATGTGAGCAAGGAAAGTAGATTCGTTTGAACTACGGGCCATGGGAACAGTGTTAAGATTGGCAATTGAATGGACTTCATTCCCATCTATGATTGACCCTAACCCTACTGTGATTTCCTCCTCTTGTTCTACTAGAAGAATGCGTGCAATTCAACCCATCACCAGTGTTCCTTCATACGCCGTACAAGAAGAGCACACCTCGATAGTTGCTTCAACACCTCTTTCTTTCAACCAAATTCCTCCTGTGATCAAACATAAGGAAGATAATGTCACTGTCGCTGTGGACCCTCCTATACAAGGTTTCTCAGACCCGGAGCTCAAAGGCACTCTCTATATCTTGACAAGGTCAGTGTCGAGTCTCAAATCCTCCCTTTCCCGTAGTCATCCGATCATATCTCAAGCGTGCTCGTGTTTTTCTCTACTTCTGGCCACGGATTTCAGGTCGAATATCCTTCGATAAGTCTTCATGCGGTCTCGCGTGGAGACTCCGTACCCTCAATCTATTGTCAACTTGACGAATCGGGCGAGGAACAAAATGGGGCGAACGAAGAAGAAGAAGAGTTCAGCGAAATGCGGGAACTTAGGATCATTCCTAGCACGTCTGATTCACGTATGCGCGTTCCCTTTTTCACGCAGTACCATCTGACAAAAAAAATCACAAATAGTGGAAAGTATCTTTGAGGCTCTGTCGTATTGTGCTGCACTGCATCCCGATCATGGTGAAGAGCAGGATGATGATGCTTTCATCGACCCAAGTACTACAAACTTTGAAACCTTTAATGGCAATGAAGATGAAGAACTCAGCGAGGTTGGGAGGGTGCGCAGCGATTTCCTCAATAATAACCGCTTCGCGCCATACTAGACCACCCATATCTGTTCTTCCCCCTATTCCTCGATACAGGCTGCTCTTGTGCATTTAGAGTCTCTCATTCACGACCCTTTCGAGGACACCCAAGAGGCATCTGCGGATGCGACCGAAAGGAGTGAGGAAAAGTTGATAGTAGAACAAGAGCTCAAGGATACACACTCCTGACAAGCTCGAATGCCGTTTTCTTTGTCATTCTGTAATGCTATACTGAAAACAAATATCTAATCGATGCATAGATGAAAATGAGAACTGTAAGAACTGCAGAGCACATTCAGAAATGGGAAGAGATAAAGAAATAGCACATCTAAGACGATGGCTTCATAAAGGCCTCAAAACCTCCACCAGGGAGTGCGCTGATGGGCCCTCCCTTGTCGTTGGGGTCAGGGACAGGAGGTACAGGAGGTACAGAACTCAGCGGGACAAATGAGGTCGTAGGTTTAATCTCTGCCGTGAGTTTGTTCAATGGTGGATTGTTATTGAATGAAGGAAGTGGTCCCCAAAATTCGGCTGCAGATTTGATCTCTGCGGTCGGTTGATTCGGTGGTGGATCAGGAAGTGGCCCCCGAGACTCATTCAAGGGTTTCGTGGATTGAGAAGATTGTGTCATCCCTCCTGATGGTCTTCTTAACGGTGCAGGACCATGCCTCTTGGGACCGGAACTAGCCCCGCGTCTTGAATAAGATGGAGAATGGCCAGGGGATAAATTATCCTCTGGAAGCTTAGTATCAGGAATAGGTGCCTGTGGCTCGCCTTCTGTTGCAGAGATAAGAGGTCCTGTATCGGTTTCGAGCTGGCTCGAGTTTTCTGGGTGTTCCTGGTGGGCATCAATCACTCGAGGTAGTACTGCTCTCTGATTCAGGATAGGCTTCTGGCGAATTTTGAGAAGCACATTCTTCAGTTTGTGAAAAGAGTTCTCTGCATTCAGAGCCGCTGCAGTTGTCACTGCAACATGAGGCATGACTGAACGGCGTCGGTCTGGTAGGCAGACATCACGGGAAGGCAAAGATGACTCTGTACAATCAAGCTCTTTAACACGATTTGTTAATTTCGTGACCTCATCCGTTTGTTGTTGAATAGCGATGTCGATGTTGCGATATGTTCTGTTGATGATGTCGAGGGTAGGCGCTCTGTAACAGAATCAATGAATTTTGAGATCAGACACCTCAGCGATGAAAATAGTGACCTGATGAAAGGTTTTCCGGAGGATACTTCGGATAATCTTTTCTTTGATCTCTCAAGGTGGGACTCGAGCTTCTGGGTGCGATCTCGTACCAACTGCGAAATAAAAAAGAATGACAGTTACTAAATTACTAGTACACTGATATGAAATATGAAGACATACTGAAATACTGCGGCGGAGTCGTTGCTGAGACTCGAGGTGTTCAGGATGAAGAGCACGTGTGCTGAGCATCTTCGCAAATTCTTTATCCGTCTTCGCTTTATTGATGCTAGCAATCTCTTCGCGCCATGTAATAGCTAAGGGAAAGCATCAGTCAATATCGTGATCAAAACAAAACGGAACTCACCTTTCAGGAAACTATAATTTACCACACGTATCGCCTGCTGGAGATCTTCATGCGTATCAGTCATCTCAGTCAGGTCCTTCGTGAAGTGCAACAGTGTCTGTCCATAAGTCTTGGCATCACTAACCCTCCATTTGCTCAGGACACCTAGGTCTGTTTTGAGCCGAGATCCCCCCGAAGCTTCTTTCAGCTGGTTTCGACTTTGAGCTACTTTTGCGCTAAGCTCACTCAGCTAAAGTCACCAATGTTATGTTGTCATAAATTCTAGATAAATAAATGTATCTAACCTTTTTGAGCTCGTTTTCCGTCGATCTGACAATCATCATGCACTCTTTCTGCAAGCCTTCAAGTCTCACTAGGGGCGGTGAGGATGAAGTTGTAGGTTTGGTCGTGGGGGCTTGGAGGGGCGCTTGATTGCGTGTTTCCACCGAAGGTTTCGCACCAACAGATTCGGTACCACTTTGATTCTGTCCTGTCTGAGCTGCCAATTTGGCAGAGGCACTGGGCGCACTTGTTTCTGCTTGAACAGGAACAGGATGTTTGGGTACTGGTGGAGGGGGCGATTGGGAGATAGGAGGCCCAGTAGGTATAATGGGTGTGAGTTTCGGTGCTCCTGCAAGCACAGGCGCTTGTGTGGGAGGTGTAGGTTCAGTCTCTTTTGCAAGCACAGGCGCTTGGGTAGGAGGTTCAGCAGGTGTAGGTTCAGCAGGCGTAGGTTTTGTTTCCCCTGCAAGCACAGGCACTTGTGTAGGAGGTTCAGCAGGTGTGATAGGTGCAAGTTTCATTTCTCCTGCAAGCACAGGCGCTTGTGTGGGTGTTTCAGCAATGTATGCGGTTTTCTGTACATCAGCAGGTTTAAGCGCTTGTGTGGGAGATTCAACAGGTGCAATAGGTGCAGGTTTCGTTTCTCCTGCAAGCACAGGCGCTTGTGCGGTTGGTTCAGCAGATGTAATGAGTGCGGTTTTCGGCACTTCTGCAGGTGTAGGCGCTTGTGGGGGAATACTGCCTAAATTAGATGCTGCAGGGCTTGAAGGTTCTTGCTTTGGAGCAATAAGAGGCTCAGCGGGCTGGGAAGAAGCAGGGGCTGCTTGTTCGAGGGGAGGTGTGGAAACCAATGGAGCTTGCGTTTTCGCGGGCTCAGTCGCAGACTCTGGCTCAGGCGCCGACGACACGATTGAAGCTGATTTTGACGCGTCATCTTCTTGCTTTGACGATTGAGTCGGAGCTGAATCAAGCTCAACAGAAGGCTTGGAGGCATTCTCAGTCTGGGTTTGAACCTCCTCCTCTTCGTCCGCCCCTGAAACAGGCACACCAGCGAGCGGTGAGCTGCGAGCAGGACGAGTATCCAACCGATTAGATCCGATCGTATGAGAAGGAGGCGTTGGATTTGGAGGCACAGAAACAGGAGTCAGTGAGGAACTATGTGAAAGAACTCTTAGGTGTTTCGGAGGTGATCCAGGAGGTGTTGTGCTTTCTTCTTGCGGCGGCACATTGGGCACCTCTACTGTAGAGGACGTAGACACCTCAACTAACGGGACTTCTGGTTGAGGTGTAGGCGATGGAGATTCCTTATAAGGAGCAGCAGACGCCTTTCCCTTGTCTACAGTTTCATCTTCTTCATCAGATTCTTCATCATCTGTCGGTGGACCACTCGAGAAATCTGAAGATAAGAAAGAACGTATATCGTCACCTTCTTCGTCGAATCCTTCACGAGACTTCTCTGCAGCGACATCAACAAACGATCCTAAGGAAGACACGGAAGCTGTACTAAAAGTCGTCTCGCGTTCGCCAGGTGGTGGACCCTTAGGGGTGGTGCTTTCCTCACCGGGTGGCGGGCCCTTAGGAGTGGTGCTTAATCCGCTGGGTGGAGGGCCTTTGGGGGTTGTGCTTAATTCGCTGGGTGGCGGACCCTTGGGGGTGGTGCTTTCCTCTCTAGGGACGGTCGATGGAGGAGGTGTTGTTATAATCACTGTTTCCAAAGGATTAGTCGTGGCCTTAGGTTTATTTGGTGTTGACGGTCCTTGGTCAACCTTTGACGATGATTCTTCATCTTTCGCTTCCTTCAATAATTCAGAAAATGACTTCGATCCAGTCAAGGCAGAGAATCCCGAGGTAGCAGCACTGAATGCACCGAATCCACCACTGGACGGAGCCTTGGTCAGTGTTGTTGGTGTTGTTGTCGTGGGCGCAAAGGCTGATTTAGCTACACCTAATTTTGGTGGCATGCCAAACGCCGGATCACCCGCAAACTGTGGTTTGGCAGGACCGAGTTGGGAGGGAGCTCCAAAACCACTGGACATGACTGTGGTGGTGGGTGCTCCTGCTGCGCCAAGATCATCAAACACGGTAACAGCAGGAACTTTAGCATCGGGTTTCCTGAAGAATGGCGATGACTCTTGCAGAGGTCCAAATGCACTAAATTTCGCTGATGACTGCTGGAGGAAGCCTGGAGCAGGAGCATTCGAAGCGGTTCCAGTTTTTTTTCGATCCAAGGGTAAATCAGAACTTGATAGTTCCGGAGACGATGGAGGGGACACAATGCCAGAAGGTGGCCCTCTGACTCGGTTCTGAGATATACTTTCTCCCGTGTTTTTTCTGAGCTCAAAGTTGGAGGTATTATTGGAGGCATTGTTTGCACTTCCGAACACAAGAGATCCCTTTCCCCATGAACTTGATTCATCTTCGCCAGACGCAAACGGTGACCTTGCGGTGGTCTGCTTAAGTACCGACCCAAACGGACTCGCTCCACCAGTTGCGAAGGCAGCAAAACCACCGGTTGAAGGGACAGCTGATGCCGCAGAGCTGAACGTTGAAGGAGCCGAGGCAAACGCAGCAAAACCACCGGAACCTTGCGTAGCCGGTATCACTGGCTTCCCAAACCCTGTTTGACCGAAACTTGCTTGACCAAAACTCGGCTGACCAAATGCTGAAACAGTGGGCGCAATTTGAGATCCGTTGGCGGACGATCCAGAGTTTAGATTGCTGAAAGCACTATAACCTTGTGCTGGCTTGATTGGACCTCCGAAAGCGGAGATTCGCTCCGTAGGAACAAACGCATCGCTGCCGTCACCTCTAAAACCGGATGTGGCGCTGTCTGACATGGAGGTTTCCTGCATCATTTCATCTATAGGCAAGGCGGGTTGAGAAGCAGACTGCGTGGTGTTCATGCCAAAATTAGGTGTGTTGAAAAAATTGTTGGGTTGGGCATTAACGTTGGCAAATGCATTGCCTGAACTCATGATACCCGAGCCTGATTGCGATGCCGAAGGATCAATGGGGGCGCCCCAGGAAAGCGGACCAAAGGAAGTAGGATCTGAGGGAAGCGAAACATGGCTAGAGGGGTCCGAAGGCATTGCAAAAGATTGTAAGCTTTCGTTGATTATAGGCTGAGAAATTTGCTGCATCTCCGAAAGAGCGTTTGCTGCTACCTTGTCGTCCATCACAACATCCTGGGAGACGCTTGATGCTTGTATATTCATACCCGTACTGACCATCAATGGATATGGCTTGGAATGCTCCAGATACCACGCTTGTAACGAACCGTCGGTCAAGTAAGCATATAGAATAGGTGTCTGAACCCTCAAGTCAGTCAGATCCACATCAAATACCATGAGAGTTGTCTCTCCAGTCTGCCGGTCTAGAGGTAATGATATGGGATTCTCTTGAGATTGTTGATACCATTGCCCATTATGGCCACCCAAAATCTCTAAATCCACAGATGCTCGATCACCGACCACAACCAAGGACTTATGTTCTGAAGCAGAATCTTCATCCCAGTGGGGCAAAATGAGAGCATGAGTTTCTTGGTAACGATCACTCATGGTAAAGGGGTGTGTAGCGCTAAATACAGTCAAATTATTTGACTGTATGTCCAATGAAACTATTTGGTGAACTGGGTCTCCTTCATTTTCAATTTGCGGCGCGTAAGTCAATCTGAAAGAATGACCTGGACTGAGCCAGTTCAGACCAATTAATCGTCCCTCCGCAGCAGGAGGGATGTGTTTGCTCAGGGTAGATTTGTTGTTTAGAGCAAATGTCAGGGTGTCACCGGTTTGTAAACCAATGGCGAGGTGCTTGCCCTTAGGAGACCACGAAACTTGAAAGAGCATGAGTCAACGATCCAGTGACAAATCCTCATTTTCTTACCGACTACTGCACCAACAGATGAATTCTTGGGAGACCAGCCTCCTAACAGCTCTAACATAGTGTTCAGCAGCTCCACTTTACCATCACTTAGCACAACTGCAATTGTATCAATGAGGTAAGGTTCCGATCCTGGATTCGGAGCGATTTGTCGCAACGCCGCAGTAAGGTTTTGGTATTGGCGGGTGCGAATTGGATTAACATAATCAGAGCCAGAAGAGAACAACATTGTTGTGTCATAAGCAAGAATCACCCCGACGTCGAGGCCTACTATCAGTCGTGTTCCATCATGGGCAAATGCGAGGATAGTAGGAATTCCACTTGGCATAGTAAGGTCTCGCTGTGGAAAGAAGAGCACCTGTTCGTCCTCATTGGCATTATGAATCGCTTGCCGCAAATGCTCAAGAGTAGAAAGTATAACATCTGCGTAGGTAATGAGATGATGACTTTCTTTCATCGACCAAACTTCGCTTCACCATGAGTATTTTCAATCTTTCTAATAGCCGCGAACCACCCTTTCGAGTTGGTTACTGCTAAAGGCCGATATGTTAGCCAAGATTGGCATTCAAATGGATCAGAGAAGTAAACGCGAGTTGCTTTGTTGACAAGACGAAAATTCGGGAACTACCACGAGTATGATGAGCCAAGAACATGAACAAAGCTGATACCCACATTGAAACCATCTGACGGACAAGACCTCCGTGTCAAGTTGACACGAGACTGAGGAATAACAAGTGGGGTAAAAAGCTCCGTGGTAGACATTTACAGAGAAAAGGCCCACTGTGGGCCGGACACAATTGAGAACAGGATCACGTGCGGAACAGACAAAAGCACTGGTTGTTAGTGCAAGTAATTATCTAATCATGATCTTCGATTGATAAACGCCTTAGGTCATTCCCGACTCAACTGATATCAAAACACTATTTGTTTGGATAGTAATACCTCGATTTCTGTCCCTTGCTGATAAGGATTTGATTCCCTATCATTTTCACGACATCTGCTCGTTGATTATCATCATTATGATTACTTACCGGCACAGAGTAAAGCAAATCGGGACTATATCTAACACCATTCACCTGGGAGAAAATTTAGTTGACAAAACTATATTCATTCCCAATCTCGACCGGCCCGCCATTTCGACTGAGGAGACCTGCCTGTCGAACTCCTCCCATCTTTGCAAATCGTGTGGAACGCAGTATATATTGAATGTTCATAGTGTCTGAGCACTTTAAGATCATGTGTTTTCGGAGTAGTGGTGCTGTCTTAGATTCAAGATTTGACATTGGCCGTCATGGATCCCACAGTATTACGACACATCCCCTCCCAAACCAAATCCAACCTCGAGTTTCTTGCTCCACAAGAGCAATTGGTTGATGTTGAATATCACAATCTTCTGGACAGGCTCACGTCAATTGCAAGTGTTCCTACAACGGCCCCCCTGAGTCCCTTTCCAGTAAGAGGTCTCAGCCCAACATCCGAATCCCATATACTTTTTCGTGCTCGGGCTGTATAATGAACATGGCTAGGCAAGTCCTCCCTACCGAGCTTACCCAATGAAAATCTGATTCATATCGAGAATCCGGGTGATTTATTCTTTTCTCCCGGTGATATCATTGAAGTCCGGAAGGAGATCAACGAGGATTGGTGGGAAGGACTGTGTAATGGGAGGTCTGGTTTGTTCCCTTCTAATCACGTTGAGAAAACCCTTGGCTTTCCAGCTTCATCCACGAAGACTCCTCCCGCTTTGACAGGAGAAAAGTTTTCTTCCCATATCCCGACTCCGAACTACCAACCCCAGTACCTTACATCCAGTTCAGGATGTACATATAGACCGATACCTGTGCCTCACACAGACCAGGTTTTCCACGCTACGAACGAAGCTACTGTGATCATTAATGAACAACCAACGTCCTCAAAACGGAAAAGACATTTTTTCCACAGCGGCTTAAGGAGCACTGTATGTGATTTAACAATATTCTCCAGATCGAATGTAACGATCCGTTTAGCTTGCTCAGTCTTCAATTGGTGGTCCGGGGTTTGGAGCCGGTAATCATCAGTCGTTATTCTACCTCTACCTCGCTCAATTCAAGTACTGCAGGATCTGTGATCGGTAATGGCCTCGTCCATGCCATTTTTTGACGTGCTTGGGCGACCTCGTTAAGTTCCTTACTACTACACAGTTGGTACTTAGGAGGCATGCTTACAACACATGCCACAGGGTCTGCCACCGCGCCCCCAGTTGCCTCCTGCTCATTTGTATTTAGAGTAGTTGGCTTTATAACTGATGACTCAAAATAAAAAAAAGTTCCTTACATCCAATTCCACAGCATTTGCCTTCGCACCTAAGGAGCCCCCATCCCCAAACTAGCCAAAGACACCGGGAACATCCTCCCCAATCTGTCCTCTCTCTTCGAACACAAACTCTGACGTATGAAGCTTCAACCGTGCTCATTTGGCCATGCCCTGCTACCCACCTCGTCTCCAGCCCTATGCTGCTTCTTTTCCCTTGTATTTTTCTATTTTTCCCTGTTTCTCTCTTCTATTCTGTGTTTTTCATTTTTGTTTGATTTGATTTGTATATTTATCAGAGGCTCTGGACCTCCATAGTCAGTAGACTATCGCGGACTGTGTATGTACATCGTGCTATAAATTGTTGAATTTAAAAAATGCCACTTTTTGATTGTGTGATTCATATTTTTTGTCTCAAGTATAATAGCTGAGTAGTGTATTGTATCAAATGTGAGCCTGACAATTGCCAACTAAAGCTCGAAATCTGAAGGTAATCTGAAGATTCGGTAGTACGGGTTCTACCGTCTAAAGTTTTGATGACTGCTTTTTCACATGATGTTTAGTTGCCAAATGCGGGATAGCACTGATACTATCCATCTTTTCATCCTGCCATTTGATCCTAAAACCTATTGATTGCAATGAATGATATCAAAATATTGCCAATTGCTCATGAAGTCCTGGCATTATTTACAGAACAATCTCGGGCTGCTATTAATCGTCTAGCAGCTTTCCTTACAAGTGCGAAATTGCCTGACCTGTCCGTGAGTCACCACTGCTGAGTGTCTCAGTTTGACTCATTTGGCGTGGATTTGTTAGCTCATCCTTCCCAAGATCTAGATTAGCAGCCGTTCTCGTCCTACTGTATGAAGACAAAGGAACACTCCGTGTTTTACTCACGACGCGGTCGAAGGGATTACGGACGCATGCCGGACAGACCGCCCTTCCTGGGGGAAGAATGGATGAAGCTGACAAACATCTCGTAGAGACAGCGGTACGTTGTCAACATCTTTTCGAGAAACACTCTGATTTCTTTAAACAGTTTCGCGAAGCATTCGAAGAAGTACGATTACCATTGAACTGTTCTGACGTTCACCTAATTGGGATATATGAGCCTTTTCTATCACTGCATAAACTGCTTGTCACTCCTGTGTATGCCCTTCTGACTCGGAAAGAATTGTTGGGAGAACTCAAGGGTTCTGAATGGGAGGTTTCAAAAATCTTTACACACCCCTTGGAGGCACTTTTGGATCCACAGCTTTCTCAACACGAGCACTCACTTGTGGCAATAGGGAGCGAAGATTGGCCTTACGATTCAACCTATTATGTTAGATTGTGATTTTTCAAGTGTCAAAAGCGCTTGCTGATGCCTTGAGTTTCAGAACACAAGTGATTCTGTAGTTGCAGCCCTCGGACACACAACCTACAGGATGCATCGTTTTAGGACATCAGCCTCCCCGATTAAGGGACTGACTTCTGATATCCTGGTGAGACTTTTTGTCTTTGAACATGTGCATCTTTTCACCCTTTCCCACGGCACAGATTAAGACTGCCGAAGTGGCATATGATCGACCAACCGTTTATGAGCGGATCGCTCCCGGCCAGATCAGGGGATTTGATGATATGTTAATTTTAGCATAACCTTTCTTTCTAATTCGAAAAAATTTGAAACTAACGGAATGTACAAAATATTACTTAAGTACAAACCACCATTCCTAAGCATTATCCCACAATTCTATTTCTTCAGTCAACGACTTTGAGCTTAAGGATTGTATCAATCAGATTGAAAGTGTCTGCCCCAGGGTTTTGATCTGTATTGCTCCGACGGAAGAACAATAGACAAGACGATAACGGCATCATGCCGTTTTAGTACGGAAAAGGATTTGGGACACACAAAGATAATCACATATCGACACAGTGTAGTATAAGTAGTGGATTAAGTCGGTTGAACTGGTAACCCTAATTTCCCATTTCCCCCGTTTCCCCCATCAGTTTTTCTCATGCCTTCTCTCCTTTCTCGCTCTTTCATATTCAATCCTTTCGGTTCTGGAATGGAGACTCCGCCTCCCAGCACCGAGACTTTCCCTCAATTCGGTAGGAGTCTTTGGGGCTCAGGAACGGGGATATACCCTCCCCCCACCATCAATCCCCCAAGGCCGCTGCTGGGTCATCAACAATGGGACTTTACCAGGTTCCTTGATCATAATTACCCTGGAGTGTGGAAGCATAACCCAGAATTTGGCCTGGTCCATACAGGCGCCTGTTCCACCTGCGCCACATACGTTGAACATGTGGTGGCAGCCAGGAATCTCAAGGATGCGACTCTAACCGAAGCGATCAAAAGTCACAGAGATGAAACCGAGCGACTTGTCTTAGACGGTTATCGCCTAGGCATTTCCCAGATGATGGACGAAAATCGATCGCTCAGTGAAGAACTCGAGTATGTTAAGATGAAATGGGCGAACCTCAGAGATGACTATGTAAATTTGTGGAGCTCTTTTTTAACACACTCAGGTTATCCCGCCACCAGCCCTGTGGCTTGTGTCTCGCCAGTTGATGCTGGGTTAGTCTCAACCAGTCCTAGCTCTTCCAGTAGGACTTTTGTGGAATCTTGTTCACACAGCACAGCCACTGCTTTACCCCACGTTATGGCAACACACTCTTTGCAAAATAATCAAATCGAAAAACCCCGTGCAACTTACGCCTCTGTCGCCTCTCAAAGGTCCCCCCAAGTCATTCGAAATCCACTTTCCTCTGACATCACAGCCTCTGACCCTTACTGTGGTCCCATGGTGGCACTCAGACTCAGGCGCGATCAACAGGTTCAGTCCAGGTTTCCGACTACAATTCAGGAGTTGAAGGACTTGATGTTTCTCGCTGGTGAATCTACGGTCGAAGGATATTCCGCTCTAAGCATCATCAAGAAGATGTGTTTGGACGCTCATGCCACCCCCCGCGAAGAGAAGACGCCTATACAAAAATGGATATTAATCAACTGGAGGAATCCCTATTCATCTGCACATATGAATCCTGAAGCTGATATCAAATCAAATCCTCGTATCGATGATCGTGTTGAGGTGTGGTTCGACTATCTCTGTACACATCCCCATTCCTGGCCTAAAGGTGTCCGTAAGGACTCAAAGAACAGGCCTTTCATGTCCGATCTCATCGCGAATCGGGCAGTTGCGCGCATGAGGCCCACTGAATCCGCTACAGCCAGAAATGATTTTGTCGCTCAAGTCACCGACATGTTTTCCAGTCCTGGCATGTACCGACAGCTGCTGGAGAAAAATGACTTCACCGTTGCCTCTCTAATCTCCTTCCCTATTTTCACCGGACCGATTACAGTTGAGGATGTGGCATTGCATTTTGCCAGGTCTGGGGTCACGCCTTCCATGGCAATGAAGAATTTTGAACCCTGGGCTCAGCAGTACAAAAAGGGCTGAATATCTCTTCTGGCAGATCATTGCACGTATTCATTCACCCTCCAGTGCTCTCGAATGTTTCAATTAATCTACGGACTTTTTGTTCCAGTGATCCCCGTTTCGCTTCTTTGTATGCTCTGCAACTCCTTTTCACCTTAATGGACCCTGTTTCCTTGTCATTGACCGCTTCAATGGTTCAGTGTTATGTCGAGTTGATTAAAATAAATAACTCAAACTATTTCTGTTGCTTACTTCGATTGAGTACTAAATTCATTGGCTTTGGTGTGGGAACATCAGGTGATTTCGTTACGCCTTGAACCCTGCATGTTGTAGTGGAGACTACATGTCATCACTATTCAAGAACCTACGAATCCACCAAGTATTTGGTGCTAATACAAATGTCGGGAAGACGGTTATGACCACCGCGCTTGCGGGTGCGTCAGCTGCCCGGAACCACCCCGTTTTCTTTCTCAAGCCTGTCAGCACGGGTCCTCCTCAGGATGCTGATGATAGGTGCGTGCCCAGGAGTGATTCCTATTGAAAACTCATTATTAGATAAGACATGTCAAGCGTTACGCGAAATCGAATCTTGTTCACACAGATCGTCTCTTTACCTATGATGAACCTCTAAGTCCCCATCTCGCTGTGAGGCTACAAGCGACCAAAGGAAGCAACGTAAAGGTATGATTACCTTCCTTCACATAATACAGTAACGTGACTGGCATAGATTCCGTCGGATGAAGCCATTATCAGTTCAATTGCCAATCGCATCAAACAATATGCTGAACAGAACTATCAATATGCACATGCCTATATAGAAACAGCTGGAGGTGAGGAAATGTTGGCGGTACCCCAGATTAGGTAAATTCAGTGTTTCGGCGACTAATCTGTTGCTACAGGTGTGCACAGTCCATCTCTTTCTGGAACGTCCCAAGCAGATTGTTATAGACCATTGTTCCTACCGACTGTTCTGATCGGGGACTCAAAGTTAGGAGGAATTTCTTCAACCATCTCATCATATGAGTCGCTCCTTCTGCGAGGCTACATTCTTGATGCCGTTCTCCTCTTCCGCGAAAACTATTATCGTAATTGGGAATATTTGGAGCAATACTTTGCCGAGAAGGGTGTCCCTCTTTTTGCTGTTGATCCTCCGCCGCTTCGATTTTCTGACCCATTTGCTGATCGAGCATCCACTCAACAATATTACGATAATCTGATAAAGGATGTTTCATCAAGCGGAGTCAATGCCGCCCTCGATCATCTCGACCAGTGTCATTCAAAGCGTATACAAGAGCTCGTGTCTATGCCCAAGCGTACCCTTGACACGATCTGGTGGCCCTTTGTTCAACACGGCTTATCAAATTCGGAAAACGACGTCACTGTCATCGATAGTGCTCATTCAGATTTCTTCAGCGTCTATAGACCTCAAGGGGACAAAAACAAATCTATTCTAACACCAGAATTTGATGGATCAGCATCGTGGTGGACTCAGACTGTGGGCCACGCTCATCCTTTCCTTACTCTGGCTGCGGCCAGAGCAAGTGGACGTTACGGACACGTGATGTTTCCTCAAGCTACCCACCTTCCTGCCCTCAATCTAGCAGAGAGGCTGGTGCAAGATGGGCCAGGTAAAGGATGGGCGTCCCGCGCTTTCTATTCCGATAATGGATCCACAGGGATGGAGGTGGCGATCAAGATGGCCCTTCGTGCCTACTGCGTCAGAAATAATGTAGGCGACGACAAGAAGCAGTTGGGTGTGCTTGGGTTGAATGGGAGCTACCATGGAGATACAATCGGTGCTATGGATGCCTGTGCAGAAGGTGTATATTCCTGTGAATGGCACGACGCTAAGGGTTTTTGGTTTGATCCCCCTTCCGTGGGCATCACCAACGGGCAACCTGCCATTGACCTGCCACGAGGATTGTCTGCTCTTGTCGGTGAAGAAGTTGCTCAAGCCCCCTCCTTGTCTTGGATATATGATGTCGAGTCCCGCCTCAGGAGCTCGTTAGCTGAGACATATTGTACTTACATCCAGGATCAATTGAGGTTTCTCGAAATTCGAGGTCAAAAATTCGGTGCCCTTGTCCTTGAACCCCTCGTAATGGGCGCTGGAGGCATGATATTCGTGGATCCCCTTTTCCAGAGGATCATGATCGACGTTGTCCGCTCACAGGCAGGAGACGGGCAATTGTCGGGATGGAAGGGTCTCCCCGTCATCTTCGACGAGGTGTTCGTCGGCTTGCATCGTATAGGCATGGAAAGCACTGGTCCATTATTAGGGGTGCACCCAGATATCTCAGTAAATGCTAAGATCCTTACAGGAGGTTTGGTTCCACTTGCCATCACGCTGGCATCGGAATCGATTTTTGAAGCATTTTTGGGGGATAACAAAGCTTCTGCCCTTCTTCATGGACACTCTTATACTGCACACGCCATTGGTTGTGAAGTTGCTAACGAAACAATGAAGATAATGCAAACATTAAAGTCAAGTCAAGCATGGAAAGATGCGCGAGCCATGTGGTCACAAGATGAATCTCCCAAAGCTGCATGGAGTTTTTGGAATCCCGGCTTTGTATATGCGGTTTCGCAGCTGCCAGTTGTGAAGACGACAATGGCACTGGGGACCCTGTTAGTAATTAGACTGCAAAGTGACTCAGAGGCAGGTGTGTCAGAGCGACTAGATGATGGAGTTATATTAATGTCTTGTCAGGTTACACGTCCATGTCTGCACAGGCTACTTTTACTCCCTTACGGGAATGTATCACCAACGCTGACAGTACTCCGAACGCCCCCACTGGCGCTCCTTTTACAACTCATTACCGAACTCTTGGCGAGGTTGCATACTTCATAACCAGTTTAAACACCCACCCCTCCATAGTGAGATCTCTCGAAGACAAGATCTGGCGCATCTTGAACGGAGCATGATGCAATGTCTTCGGGTATTTCATCCATTCTCGCCACCTTGTTCGGAATAACTAACCAAACGACCATAGGGTCGTCTATGTAATCTATTCGACACAAAAGATTTGGATAAATGTCTTGAACTTGTCTCGGTGAGCAGTATCGTCGGCGCTTGTACTGCATGCGCTTTGTGGGGTTGGATAGTATCACTACCTTGATTCTCTCTTATGCTCTTTCTCTGACTTGCTCAGAAGCAGAACTACTAACAGCGCTCCTTTAGTTGGTTGTACAGTTCCTTCATTCACTTTCCTCCTGTCTATGGAGAAATTTGTATATTTAAAATCTTGCATGTATTTACAGTCACTTTTTTCTCATGCGTGGAAGGCTCTATTTGGTGTGAGAATATACAGAATTATGTTTAACCAAGATGCTGCGAGCACCAATGATAGTGTGCATTACTGTCTCATGTTCAAATGTATCGTGAACTCAATGCTAGTTAAATACACCTTCAACATATTTGAATTCTGATGTTATGAATGCACGATATCAAACAGAGTTATGAGGATGCTAGACGGCCTGTGATCACGTGTATACAATACGATTTGAATTGAGATAAAAATGATGATCCATGAGTAAGCCTTCACGGTGATTCCTCTATGATAATCCAGACGATCAGCTGCGCCAATATTGGGCAAGGTCATGGATCCTGTCGAGTACTACTGTGAGATAAGATGTCTCATTGAGTAAAGCTTCGAAATGTTTGATGGCATCTTCTTCCGTAAGGTCAAGCCTGAATTTTTCTTGTATCTGTTCATGCACATCACGGTGTTTTATATCCGGGATATTGGCATCCACCATAAGCGCCACCAAGTTCAGAATGAGATTAGCGCTCTTGCGAAGGATGGTAAAAGCAGTGAAACAGAAGTTCTTGAAGCGGGCATAATGTGGAGATTGCGCACCACCCATACCATCTACCATTTCTTTACAAACTTTGACTGGAGGCGGGAAGGGCTTTGGATCCCTGCCCAAGATGTAACCGAAATCAACTGAAAACGATGTTGATTACTGACGATGAGCTGCTCCAAGGGACTGAACCAACCATGGAAGAAATGCCCATCTGGTGCCACTAATAAATTGTCAAGATGTCGGTCCCCAACGCCAAGAAGATATGTCACAACACAATATCCCGCTGGCAGAGGCCATTAGCTTTTACGGCTCTTGTTGATACGCCAACTTACCACAACTTCGAACGAAGGTATCAATCACATTGGGCTCGACACCCGAGGTTCCGATACTTCCCTCATCTGGGTTATGCACTCGCATGTAATTCAGTAGATTCCCATGTTCGCTTACGATAGCTGCAATTGTCTTGCTTGGCACAAACTGCGCCATGCCTTGAAGGGGGCCAGTAGCAAGAACAGGATAAGGGCTCAGTTTGAGGTCCAAGTTCTCCTTGCGTAATAGTCGGTCCATCAGGGTAATAAGCTGAATCACAAGCTGATCTTGTCGCATATCATCTCCATCTTTAAAGATAATTGGAAATTCGGATCCATCTGAGCATTGAAAGTATAGAAGCAGTGGGAAAAGGTTGGATTTGAAGACTGATGATTTATCGGGTATGATTCCTGTCACCTCAATTTTAGCATTGAGGGGCAACGGGAGCGGTGCCACTGAGGACAAAGTGGGACGCAGATCAGCAAGGAGAGAGCGAAGTCGTTCGATTTTCTTTGGCCGAGGGTCCTTTGAAGTTCGTAATTCACGTGCTCGTCTTGCCAGTGTCTCTACTAGAAGACCTTGTCTTCTCATAACCTCGCGGCGCTCTGAACCACCTTCCGACTAGATTGATCATCAGCTCATCAGGGAATTCGTGGTTGACCAACAGAGGTACCTCCAAAATCTTGTTCATGAACTTGAATACGACACGACCATACATCTTAGCTGTGACCTTGTCCTCCAGGGCCACTTCTACCATAAGATACCAGTAGAGACGGTTCCCCAAGATTGGATTCTGTACGCCCCTCGTGATGAGGAAGTCAGTCAAGCCGCTGTCCTCATAGGAGATAGCATTGGTAGCTGAGCGAGAAGATCTCTGGTCATTGACGGCGCTTTCGAATTTGAGTGCCTGCACGAGTTGGAGGAGGTAAAGGAGGAGCTCCTACAACAAACGTATCAGCACTGCGACAATGATATGGTATGCATGGAAGCTCACATCGTCATCGGCACGGCTCAGCTGTTTGACGGCAAAGGCTCTTACTCTCGAGTCGACAGTACTGGGTGCGAGAAGCTCAAGTGCATCATCAATGTCAATTTCAGTCCACATTGGAAGCAGCTCCTCCACCGCCTGCTTTACTTCAAAAGAGTCCCGCCAAGTGACAGCCTTGAGAAATTTGGTAAGGCCACGTTTATCGCGGGCTAAATAGAATCGAAATTTCCAAACGAGATCTTTCTCTTCTGAAGTGAGCTGTTGGCTCGGGGAGTAGTTCAGGATGACCTAGAAAAGTACCACTAAGTCTCTGAGAAAAGAAAATCGGAAATTTCTTACCCCCAGCTCATCCCTTATTTTCGCGTTCGGCTTCAGTTCTCTATCATAAGGACTACCCCTGTGGCTACGAACGAGGCGCCTGTGCTTGTCTTCCACAGGATTATCGTGAACGATGTCAGGATCGATAACATTCCACAGGGTTAGATCATTGTTAATATTGTATAACAGGTTTGCCGTTGTTAGTTGGGACGGAACGGTAATTGTATGTGTAGTAGCTGTGATAGGATGGTTACTGGTTTCCTGAAGATATAGATCAGGGTTGAAACCCTAGTCCTCGTGTGACACCTACTGGTTCGCTAAAAATCACAGGAAAATCAAAACGAGGTAGGTCAATGTAAAGAAAAAGGTTTTCTGATTTCTCTGTCTCGGCCTAACAACGAACGTCAAACACGTAGCTGATGTTCTATAAATCAACATACGGCATGTATTTCCTCCATTTTCCTGAACGTAAGCTTGTCAAGCCAGTCTGACTTTGGAAGATCACCCCGCTCATATTTCTTCACGAGCTGGAAACTAGATGTGAAAAAGAGCTAAACCGGAGATGAGATCATGATACCTTCTCAAGCCTCCCCATTTCATCTTGTGCTTCCATTTTGCTTGGGGTTGTCGTATCAACACTGCCATCGGCTTCAATGTCTGACCACAGCAACAATCTGTGTTTTCCACGGCGCAGGGTCCTGACAGCCAAAACTAAGTGAGCAAGGGGCTTGCAATGAAAAGTAAATTTACCATTTCTTCCCAAATAATCTGAAGGTAGAGCCCCCAACAGGGATTGCTGAACGAGGCCCACCAGTGTCCCAGACGGTGAATGTCAACTGCGAACTTAGGGGGAGGTCACAATATCGTATGGGGAGGGTAATCCATTCATTCCACCTGGTGCGCAAGTTTGAGCTGACCGTTCATGCTGCAGTGGGAATTTAGATTACGTATATGTGTTTTTGAATGCTTTGAAGGAGGTACGAAACGGAATTGTTAAAGGTTTGTTGTCTGCAATTAGTTGGCAGGTGACATAGAGATCCGAGAGTGACCTTGCAGTTCATTCAGATAAAAAAACTCTGATAAACAAAGGAGGGACCGACGAAGATTGCACACCACAAAGCCTGAGCTCTGGGTTGTCCAAGATTTCGGTAGCCGTGCGCAATTTTCTGACGCCCTCGAGCTGAGATCTGCGACTCAGTGAGTAATATATGCTTAGGTCAGATATGCCATACATTCTGAAAGTCACCGGAAGCTTAATATCGCAAAGTTTAGCAAAAGTAAAGTCGTCTCGACTATCTTTGTCCATAGCGTCAAAAAATGTAGAAACTCATATTGAAGCATATCACAAAGTCCATTGACACTCACTTACTTACATAATGCTCACATAACAAACTTTGTAAGTTTTGCAGATTACCACGGATCGAGCACCGTGTGACAAATTGATGAAACAAAAAGAGATTCTGTAAATCATGTGGGTAATGAAGAGCTTGTGATCATCATCGAATCCGTGAGTTAGTCGTTGTCAGAGCAGAACTTAGCCCGAGATATACAGATGGCTGTTGCTAGCTAATCATAAAGTCATCGCTGCGATGCTAAGGACTAGACAGATCAGCCATAGTGCACAAGGATACTCCAAAATACTGATTCCAGAATTCCTGGGAGCGTATTATAGATGGAGATTTGAACATATAACAGAATAAGACTTGCCGAAGGGGCGTGGTACTTGAAGTGGGCGCGGCCGTCGGCGACAGAGCTGAAGTAGATCTGCTACTGACACCGTTGTTTCCAACCAGTCCTTGCGGATTGAAAGCTAGGGTGGTATTACTCTGCAAAGCCCAGTGCAATCCGCCTAGAACATGAGTCAAGAAATTTTCATCCTTGAAAGAAGGCTCGTGTCCGGTTAAATGATTTCAAAGGATAATCTAGCCCCACCTGCCACGTTTCAATCAGATGGCCAAGGCCTGTGTAGAAACTGCGACCAGCTGGGTGATCCTGGTCAACACCACTACCGTGTTCCTGATACCATGCTTTGAATTATCTCGTAAGCGACCGTGGTCGTTGATATTTTGAGGTCCACATACCAATAGGGTGGGGTGTTCCCTGATCAAAATTTCTAACACCATCATCTTTACCGATATGAGAGCTGATAGAGGAAGTAGACAATCTGCGCTTACCGAAGTAACTGGATTCATTGGCCGTAAGTACAACAATGGCCCCGACAGAGCGAGGATCAGACTTGAAATTATATCTAACATCTGCTCAGGGCAATAGTAAAAAAGTGAACAAAGATCACTTGCATTTCATCCGTCACTTTCCATTCAGCTGGAAGCTCTACAGTGCTTGGATGGCTGGGGCCGACGACATCTATAGTCTAAGCAAATAAGCCTGGAAGTTGAACGGTGAAAGAACACATACAGCATTTTGCAATTCTGGGTGGTAATCAAAGTAGGCTCCTGCTCGAGGTTGGACGGAGAGGTTGGTGAAAAACGGCCTGATAACTCACCGATTTCCCTTCCATAAAACAATGTCGTACGTAGACAGTCGCTAGCAGAGTGAAATGCTACGAAATTTCCGCCTTTATTTAAATAGTTGTGAAATGCGGTCTTTCCTGGATCGTCCAAAACTGGCAACTCCTAAGGTACAAACAACCAAACCGGGACCTTCATACAGACCTTCT
>Ga0153946_1000112_pt1 | contig 29599 bp, 34 predicted proteins | sample TSNJ030MetaG_FD_104751 | JGI IMG/M metagenome (GOLD analysis project Ga0153946, IMG submission 104751) | Attine ant fungus gardens microbial communities from New Jersey, USA - TSNJ030 MetaG | ecosystem: Host-associated > Fungi > Mycelium > Unclassified | place: USA: New Jersey, Wharton State... | reverse complement strand
CTTTGTACGCACGCTCCTGTGCTGTTTTAGGATCATATCCCATGTCTCGGTATTTCTGTTCCTCTGGGCTTGGTTCAATTTCATCATCGTGCCAACCAGGATCCTCAGACGATTCGGACCGGTTGGGGGATGACGATCTCTCTCCTCCGATGAAAAATTCACCAGAAAGAACCAGAGCCTCGATATCTGCTTGCTATGATCGAGGCATATTAGATTTCGGAGATCAGTTGATAACGGCAAAGACGTACCATGCGAACAAGACGAGTGGAAAAGCGAAATACCTAAAGAGTAGATGATGATGATGATTCGTTCGGAAGGGTCAGCGCGGCATTATAAACGGAACGGACTTAATATAGCAATTGACATTTATTCACCCAGCACAATGGTGACTCAATACTATGGTACTAGACAGACTATCTACTCGCATCAACAAGTCCATGAATTTCATCTATCATAACAGATACACGAACATGTAGAATAAATTGACCATTATAACAACACTGACATAGAATATTGATGCAACGGATGAGGACCGCGAAGAAGAAACTGTGTGAGCATCCGTGTTCACAATTGAGGGCTGGGTGTATGGAGTATTATCCAAAAAGGTTGTGGGTACAAAGTCCTCGGTATAAGTTAGTCCGTCTATATCAACATGGAGGTCCAGAGTCGTCTGGAGCCCTGTGTCTTCCAATGTCCCTGAGTAAAAATCGTATCCACCGATGGAGGAGATAGAGGTATTGGGGGAGAAGTCTATTGTTGTATTCATAGCATACGGAAAGTCGTGGATAGCGTTGTCGAAGGCCGACGCGTAGACTCGAGAAGGACTGGAACCTTGCCGAACCTAGGAATTATCAATTGAGCTATTCTTGCAAACCCTCAAAAAGCCTTAGACATACAGCAACGGTAAGATTGTAGACTTTGGTAAAGGCTTCCCCATTTCGGTTAGTATAGGTCTTTGTGTACGATTCATTTGATCTAAAAAACGCTGTGCTCATTGTTGGGACGAAAATGACCTGATCTTGTGCCATGACATAGTCATTGCCTTCATTATTATACACCGTCGCACTCGTCCCATTGTGCTCATCAACCTCGAACCAGAACTTTGAGATCGACGCCGAACCTTCGATGGGAACAACGAAATTGTAATGCACGAAATAGACTCCCATGCGAAGGGTGATAGGTGAGTTGTTCGGATCGTCTTGCACAACGTTTACTGACGGAGTGGACATCGTTTTATCTTTGCAGTCGGCTGAAGTACCGTGTTTGTCACACCACAACATAGTGACTGTTCTGTTCAGATTGAGTTTGTTGTCAATGGGTTGTGTGAGCTGTGAGAAGATTCATGAATGCATGTTCCACATGACAGTAGATATAACATACACGGAGATTCGCTTTGAAGACAAGTTGACCTTTTTCAACAGTCAATTGCACGCCCCAAACTTTTGCGGGAATCAGAGTAATTTCTTCCATTAAGGAAATACCATGGGGAACAGTGTTAAACATGCGTTCCAACAGGGACTGGCATTGACTCATGTATGTGGTAGGATCTACCAAACTTGATAAACCAACTTCAGCAGTCGTCATTCGATAGGAAAAGGAAAATAAGACCTACTTGCGTACGGTCTGATTGCCATCACTCATGAAAACACGAAGATCTGAGGCCATAGTTGTGTTTGGGGTGATGACAAGCACATTTTGGGTTGTTCCATCAAGGTATTCTGTGACTCTGTCTGTTTGTCGGAATATTTCCTGGTAGAGGGCCAGATGTTGGCTTACACTTTGTTATCATACTGTGTTGTTGTATCGAAATCGATGATGTGGGGTTGGCCTGGTGTAGTGCTAGCAGATACAAGCATCGGGAAATCGGCATCCCGAACGCCACCGACGGTATGACCGCAGGCCGTTAAGGTGATCATCTCTGTATTCGAAAATCCCTGCTTTCGGAAGCTCTCGGTAAGGGTATCTAGATCTTGCTGAGGTTCAGGTGTTCCAAATCCACCTGGTGTCCATGCATCTATACGTCCACCACGAAATGGAACAATGGGCCCTCCGCAAGTTGCGACTGCGAAAACGCCTCCTAGAGCAATGATGTCCGCTCCTACAATTATGGTTAATAACTTCACAGGTGAGATTAGTTTACTAACGGGAAACATATTTGTTTGGAAATGTCTCAAAATCTGTGACGGTTTGGTTAAAGCCAAGGCCGAAATTCTGTTCATGCATTGAAATTTGACGATAAACTCAGAGCACAAAGACATACCGCCGACCTGTCGAGCTCATAAACAAGAGACCCATCTAACCCTCCAGATCCATCATCAACATTGTGAGTGGCCATATCATGGAATGCCTGTCATGAGAGAAGATAAGTGAACGAACTCCTCGAGATGAAATGGCAAAGCATACAAAGCGCAACCACTCTGCAGCTACAGATGCCATAGTCCCTGTGCGCTTGCGACATGGATGCACCAATGAGGCGAGATTAGAGCCATCACTCCTCTGGCCTTGATATAGGAATGTCTCGAGTGCATCATATTGTGGTGATGGCCATTGGTACGCCAGGGAAGACTGTGACAACCAGACAAGCGCTAAAGTTTTCTTGGGTATGAACATGATTTGTGCAAATCAACATTTACTTGGTGTAATCAAGATTATAGGATAACAGAGTTATTGAAAATGCATATAAACCAGCGAACGAGATCGATGGAGAAGTAGGTGGATGGTAAGAAAAAGTCAGGTAAGTGCGTGAGAGTACAGGGGGATCCACGGGTCCGTGTTAAGTATGTCAGCACTAGTGCTTATATAATTTCCGAAAACCTTGGCCCAGCGCCTGCAAAATCAACTCGTGGGCCACAACGAGAAGCTACGCCTTTACGACTCAGGGGTCAACAAGAGTGGCTTGTCTACAGCAATATACACATGCGATTCCAGGGCATGCCCTCTACGCTACTCAGATGTACTATAATTAATCAGTGCTGCAGTCGTTGGTGTAGCAGTTGCAGCTGATTTTGCAGCTGATTGCACAGGAACTACTTTACATTATGTTGCTTACGGATTATCCACAATCCACTGACGAATATATGTACTGCTCAATTTAGCGCTTTTCAACCACGACGCATCTTGGTGGTCAAGGTTTGAAGAGGTTGCGGATATAACATCGATCACAAAGACTTCCAGCGTTGATAAATTATGATTCTTTCTATATATCGCGACTGAGAGACACTGTGAGATTGGGCATTCAATATTCCGAGCAGCTCACTTTCTGTAGCACCATTGAGCGTCTCTTTGCTGACGACGAGAGCTTGGATGTTTGGGTCCCACGCAGTTGGACCGTAAACATCGTCTATAGGTACAACATCGTAGACTAGCCCAGGTTTGAAAAAATTTAGAAATCCTCGCACACGATCGGAGCGTTGGGAGATGTCCTCCATGACATGTCTATTAGACTTCTTCTGCAACAAGTTATCGTCTGAACGATGGGTCTGGTAAGTTCCTAATATTTGTTGGTATTCGGCGGCTACGCACTTGTCAAGCCAACAATCAATTTCTCCGACGTGATCCAGGCAGCCATTGACAAAAGTATCTTGTGTCCAGCATGCAAATGGTCAAACGTCCCGCCGAGTGCAGTTACAGGGTACATCGTGGGCCGACTTTTCTCCAGCTGTGCTTTTGTCTCTGCCACTGAATCAATTGGCGAATCTCGTTCCTCCACGGATATGTACGAGGTCCTCAAAAGGCCAATGACCTCGGGAAGCGGGACTGGGATGGCATCTAAGACAACATGAAGCCATCGAACTCCTATGAGGACTAAGTTCACGCACCGCCACTGACACGGAACAGAATCTCCATCCCTGCTCCTAAGCTCTCATCTATGTCTTCGTTCATTCCTTTCAACAGGACATCAACATCCATCAGTACCTTCCTCATGTTCTGTGCAACCTTCGTTGCTTGGACGTAAACATAAGTAAGAATCTCCTGGACAGCCCTCCATTTGCCTGTGTGTGATATTGCCTGGGAGGCAAGATATCCTTGATCTAGATGGCTATGTGGGGTTCCTTTGTTGAAGAATCTGGAAAATAGAACAATCACAAGACGTCGTCGTGCTGTTGCAGCTGCATGGATGATGACAGGAGCCAAAAACTGTGGAGTTGAGAGACGATGAAGAGTAGCGAGGAGGAGAACGTTATCCACCGACTCAGTTATTGATGGAGATTCCTGCACACTGATCATTGGTATCGTTGGAGATGGGACTGAATGCTGATTAGTGAGAGCCAAAGAACATGGGATAGTCAATGAAACCGATGGTATCATCCAAAATTACTATATAGGCCAGGATTTGATGTGATCGTCGATCACCTTACGTCCCAAGGAGCTTGCTTTGAGTCTTAAACACAGCTCAAAGCTAATGACAATAACATGTTCGCATGATTGTTCCGTATGATCTTGACCGATGGTCGAAACCGTATATTCTTCCTTTTCTTCGACACACATTTGAGGTAGATGGAGCATGCCTGTATGTATTGTTTGTTGTCCACACTCCGTCAATCCATACAAGCAGATTGGACAACTCCCTGATCTAAAGCCTTGTGGATGGCGGGAATTGTCGACCATAAGAGGTACACTTATAAATATCTCATAAATATCTCATCTGGCCGGTAGTCCTTTTATGGTAGTCCTTATATCACGCCTGCATTTCCCACACATCTAAAATTGTAACACTGAGATAGATCCACCGGCAGTAAGCTAGCTAATTCCTGGTCAACCCTCATTCAAGTCCGCCCTTGTAAAATTATCTAATATATTCCTAGGCTCTGGGCTCTGGGGGTGAGGATAAAGATACGAACTTAGGCTCAGGTAGCAGAATATTGAGCGCTACACGAAATATAAATTGTAATTCTCTTATGCGGTTCATCTTAAATATCAATGGGTATTTGGAAAGAGTTTTGGCCCTTTTACCATATCTAGACTCAACATCAAACCCCAGCTCAGGTAGTTTTCAAGAACTCCTTGCCATGAGCAATCTACTAGATCTTCCTTGATAGCTCTGTTATTGAAGATCCATTAGATGTGTAGTTGAAATTTGGTACAAGATCAAGAGTAAATCGGGACGTCGTCAGAGTCATCTGTTTTCTGTTTGTTTTTCTGTAGATGCATTTTCGTTTTTGACGAAACTCACATGATTTTAGTGGGAGTTCTTCCACGCTCGTCTGTGAAGGTTATTGGTTAGACTTTCAGGGTCTTATCATTGTTCACTGGAGCATTTGGTTTCTGTTCCAGGGAGGAGTGAGAATAAATTTCCTCAAATGGAACATGAGTTTTGTTTGTGCTACAGTCTCGTCGTAATCTCGTCGTACGCCTGGCTCCAAGTCATATCTCTACTCGCTGGCACTGCTTCTACTGGTGTTGGCATTTCATTTCTGTTAATGTCACCTTGGGCATCCTAACTCTGTGATTCAAGTACCCATTGAATTACAATTTTTGTCCGCTCGTTCTTCTATCCTAGTGTGTTTAAACTCTCTATGTCTTCCTCACAGCATTTGCCATTCACTTCCTCCACCCTTCCTTCTCTCGTAAGCCCACAAAACGATTTTCAGGGCCGAAAGCAACACTCTCTATACGCTACCACCTCTCAGCGGTCTCAAAGCGATACGACGATAGGCAAAGTGGCCTCCATTAGCTCTTTTCCGGCTTCGCGTTCCTCACCTCATGAACTTAATCGATTCCCACCGGATACTCAAATATTCACTTCTCCGAATTTCTCACACATGCATTCGGCCACACATGCAGGCGGCATTCAACCCTCACTATCGTTTTTTCGTCCTACGAGACCTAATAATCAAGCCGACTCTTCTCGCCCAAGTTCTGTGGGTTCCATGAATGATGCTATGGAAGGTATTCAAGATCCTGAGATCTTTCAGCTCAGTGACATAAACCACCGGCGATCCGACAGTTCTGATGATCAGGTTGATGGGTCGCGGGCAACCGACCATACGTGTACTGTTTTACAGGATGTTCAGTCATCCAAACGTGTGAAACAAAGCCGAGAACCCCTGTTACCTACCGCGGCTCGTCCGGACGCAACGGGGCGACCATCTGGTATACGAGATCGTAGTGGGACGACTTCCAGTTATGCGACGAAGAACAAAGCTCGTACAAGTTTCGATAAATTTCTGGGATTGAGTCGTGGACTTAGCTTTGAGTCTCTCAGGAAAATCCAAAATAGTCGTCCTGCACTCATTGAAGGACGTGCCACTTTTGAAAGCAAACGGAGAGAAGACCTTAATAACTATAACTTACCTACGCACCATAAGCGAACATTTTCATCTGGAGCCTATGGTGATAATATAGCAGGCGACCGCCGTCATTCTGGCTTTCGAACCTCAGACTCTCATTTCCCCGATCCGTCATTTGTTCCCAAGCCACCGGATCGCTGGCCACCGCTATCGGCTATTCCTATTTTCAGTCCAGAAACGAAGAAACAGTATCGCAACTATCAGCTCCATTCATCAAACAACAAATTCTTTTTGGGTGGGCGTCTCCTGACTGGCGGTGATTCGCCTTGGGCATTTGTCGCATCATTTTCTCTGGTTTTAACTATTGCTGGTGTCTGGTTTGGAACGACATGTGTCTGGTGGTGGCAAAACCAAAGTCCCGCTGTCGCTGCGGTCGGAATATACATGGCCCTTCTTGTGATCTCGACTATGTTGGCAACAGTATGTCAGCAGTTCCAGCATAACAATAGGTTTGGCCTAACATCCTTCCAGGCAACCACTGATCCTGGAATTTTGCCACGGGAATTGGACCCTGACCCTCCTTATTCAAATGAATTACCTTCGGATGGAGGGCCCCGAGTGCCAATGCCTCGGGAATTAAAAGTACGAAACGAGACGTGAGCAGCTGTGACTTGATTGTGCTAGACTCGCTGACATACTTTACCAACATAAAGCGTGAGAACGAAGTATTGTCCTACTTGCAGGACGTATCGGCCGCCACGGTCAAGCCATTGTAAAATGGTAATTTAATATCTTAGTGGTCTTCTATGTTACCCTGAAGCATGAGCCAGTGCGATAACTGTGTGGATGGATGTGATCACCATTGTCAATGGGTCAACAATTGTGTCGGTCGTCGCAACTACGCAACCTTTTTCGCATTGTTACTCTCGGCTGTAAGTGAAGACCGTCATGCGACACGATACAGTCCTTGAAAATTGATTAACCATGACAGGCATCGACCTTAATTCTCATCATTTTTACAACAGCCTTGCATTTATACCTACTCACAGTCCGAGATAATTTGAGCTTCCGACAGGCACTCAAACAGGGTGTTGGTAGTGCTATTGCCTTTTGCCTGTCAATTTTGGTTGTCTGGCCTGTTTCTGCGCTTCTACTATACCATATGAGAGTAAGTGATCTAACTTTGTTACTCGCCAATTCCATTCTTTGTTGGATTGGTCAGGGTTTCCAGCTCTCATCAGATGACTGATTGATTCTACTACAGCTATTATTTCTTAATATTACAACGATTGAACAGGTATGTTGTTTCGCCATTGCAATGTTTTTTTGTCCGAAGACCTCTACGCACTTACGCGGTGATCTTTTTCTATCTTGTTTAGATTCGGAATCAAGCCCACAGGAAATTAATACCAGAAGCACCACCTCCCAATCCATTCTCTTACGGTAACTGGAGACGTAATTTTTTCAATGTCTTATGCCGGCCTGTGGGATATTCTTGGCTTGATGCGTCTGCGTTTGTGACGGAAGACAAACGGGAGATAAACCCGGCACTGATAGAGAGTGGTGAGGGTGTTTGGGATAGACCCCATCATTGATTTGGCCTTCTATATCTATCCCAGGGTGAACTATCTGTCTTGCTGCGTAACATACCATGTTTGGATACCCTCTTTATAATTGATCTTTTTGAGAGGATTTCGTAGAAAGTGATTGGTCACTCAAGGTTGATGAAAACAAAGTTTCATGGGCGATCTAGGATAAGGGAAGTGATGAAATAGTGATGAAATTGAATCGACTTGAAATCAATTTGATTAGTTTATCGTGAGACATCGGCTCCACATCCATGAGGTCGAATACATGCGTGTTGGAAAGGAAGATGTTGATTGAATACCAATTGCTACAGATGGCCGTGTTGCCAATAGTTCGTTCCCTGTTTCATTTCACTTTGAAATGCATTGGATCCAATGAACAGGTAATAATGCAAACAACTGGCATCTTAAAGTCTTGGTACATAGGTTTGACAAGACTGTGAGAATGGTTCCTGTGACGCATTCTTGACTTGATTATCAAGATGGAAGCACATCCCCGTCAGACAGTTTGTCGAATCAGCTCAGAACTTGAGTTTTCGTGATTTGAATTGGGTCAGCGTAGACCTTTGTAAATCTGCCCTTAAGGCCTTTGAGATCATATGACCGAAACAGACAGAAAGTTCCCTGATGAGAGGTTCAAGAACCGCAATTATAAAATTGGTTTACGGCCAGATCTGGTCAAAGATTGTAGGTACGTATGTTGCAGACCGCGGGATGTGGCATATTCGTTCGGCGCTTGAAATTGTGACTCGGCATCCCGCGTGATTTATCATTGGCAGATTCGGCACAACGGCGAGCAGTCCCTCAAACTTCCTGGTTCCCCTTGTGACTGATTACATCTGGTACCAAGGCACGAGCAGTTCAGGGCTTGTGCACATTACTGGACCTAGAGTCGAAAGACATATACAGGTTGGGGAGCTTGATCAAATTTGGCGACACAACGATTGCCATTAGAAAGTTTTATAACCCCGGAGAACTCCAGGTGAAAAATGACTACTCCTCCCGGCAAACCAAACTCTCCTGTCAATCCCTCGCAGCCGTTGCCGCACCAGCCGCTGCCGCCGACTCCGACGTCGTCTACTCCTCAGCCGACTCAGGCCTCCCCTAAGCCGGCCATCCGCAAGCCGCGGCAAAGGAGGCGGACAGAGTCTACTTCACGGCTGCCACATAGACCCGAAGACCAGAAATCAGGCGAGCACCCCGAAACACTCAGCCCGCGAGAATATCCGCCGTGTACGTTTATTCCTCCCGCTATGGGTTTATCGTGCTACGCTCATGATTTTTCATCCCAACAGCTCCCTATCCACTATACCCTCCTCGCGGGTCCTACTACCACGCGTATCCTCCATTCACTATGAATCCTTCATATCCGATGAACAGCCCTCCTTATTCTCAACAACATCAACAACAGGGTTGCCCCTCGCAGCAGATACATGGGCAACCTCCCCATGTTGGCGTGCCTCCCCAGTACGCGTACCCCGTTCACCCACAGGGCCACCATTATCATCCCGCAGGCGGATATCCGACCTATCCGGCCTACCCTCAGCCAATGCTGATGTATCCATCAGCTCGCTCGAGCACCCATCCTGAGCACTCCCCGTCAATTTCTTCTCCCGTGGGGCCCGGAGGTGGTGTCAAGCGCAAGCGGGCAAAATCTGGGGTAGGCGACTCTCGTGGGAAATCTGGCGACAGAGGCTCAGATGATGAGACCGGTGCTTCTGGAAGCGACATTCCTCGCGTACCCTCTGCTCAGCAACCTCATCCCATTGCTGACCTCAAGAAGCGTACCAAAACAGTGAGCTACCCTTACATGCCTTGGGCCAATTTTTCATGTTCTCTTTAGCAACGCGCCTGCGATTCCTGTCGTTCTCGTAAAATACGCTGCGACATCCTCCCTGATGAGGTGAGCTATATCAATAACAGATGGTCAGCTTTTCGTGACCGTTTGTAACAGGACCCCCCTATTTGCAACCATTGCAAGCAGTTTTCGTTTGACTGTACTTTTTTCCTGCCTATCACGGAAACCAGGTTCAAAAAGAAGAAATTAGAAGAAGAGGTTGCTGCAGCTGCCGCTGCCATGGCTAGTCAAAGGGAAAATTCGGACTCTAATAACCGCAATGCTCCAACTCCCGGTAAAGATTGCGCAGCGGGCCACGAAGTTGGAATTTTGGGTAAGTGTCACAATACCGAATCTTAAAGTCGACCTCTTGTGTCTTGAACGGCCTCACATAACGCTTTAGGACCAACTTCACCTATTTATTTATTGCATTCTCAAGCTACTGTAAATTCGCGAATCTATGAGAACTATGACATGCGCTATCATCATCGCTTTGAGGTTAACAGGAACGGCGACGGTCTTATTACTGTGCAGAAACCTGGAGCGGATGAACAAAAATTGGTACACCCGAAACAGATAGATCTGCACATCGAGAAGGACGTCTTAGAGACGCTTGTTAATTCGTACTTTACCGATGTTGCACCTATACTACCCGTCGTCACTCAAGCCGAGTTTCTATCCACCCCCAGCCCTCCTCCTGTTTTATTGTATTCCATGTGCCTCGTTGCCGCCACTCGGCGAGAGGTTCCCTCCAAAATTTTCGACTCCATTCGTTTCGCCCTTAATAATGTCATCAAAGCCGATGATGTTCTCTCGACAGCCACTATACCGAATGTTCAAGCTCTTTTGATACTGTCTATGAGTGATGATTGCCACTCCCAGTTTGTCCCTAATGCATTATCGGCACTATGGCTCCGTCTTGGGACTGCGATCAGAATGGTGGGTGCAGTTGTTATAGGTTCAGGGACTAGTTTCCAAATTTTCCCTTGAGGCCCAAGATCTAGGTTTGCATAGGGCGGAGTCAGTTGAACAGAATATCGAGTTGAGACGTCGCCTTTGGGGAGCATGTTTGATATGTGATCGCTGGTATGTCCTTGTTAAGTGCCTAACTATCACAAGATGACAATCCTCACACAGGACAAGCCTTGCGTATGGTCATCCTTACATGATTGATGTTCAGGATTGTGATGTACGTCTTCCCTCCTCGGGACACGAGAACGACCTTTATATGGACGAACTTGTCCGGTTGAGCATCATACTTGGTCGTGTGCTCAAGGCAATCTACAGGTCAATCTGAATAATATTATTATGATCACGTTACTGACCAACTTTCAGCCCTTCTGGCCTTGCTTTCACAACAGATGAGGATCTTAACCGATTACTAGGAGATATTGAGAATTGGCAGAGATTGCTTCCGGAAAACTTGAAATACCGTGGATCAGAAAGTTCACGGCCCGCAGGTTCATATCAGATTCTCGGCTATTGTACTCATACTAACAGGTTTCAGGTTTACTGCATTTTTTGTATGCCTGTCTGTGCATGATGTTTTGGCGAGTCTTTATGCGAATCAGTTATACGTGTCCTGCGCACCTCAAATTTAGTTTGACCGTTGAGCAGTGGACCAAACTGATTAAATTGACTGGTGAAGCCATTGACTGGTTGGATGCCCATGAGGAAATGTATGATGTATGGCTATTAGTTGCTTATGCTGCTACATCTTGTGCATTAGTTCAAGTGAGTTCATCGTTGAAGGACCTGGATTTCACTGATATTCGATTTCAAAGTACCACACTTGGGTACGTAGAAAGGACACTGGGGCTGTTAATAAGCTGCGAACATTGCGAGACTGTATCCGAAGGTGGGAGAGAGCTATCAAACCGGAACATATGTCAGCCAGACGCAAGGTCAGTTGTCCCGTTGTGCTCAAGAATCTATGGACCCATTCTTGGTGTACTGCGCCTCCTTCTTAGACGGCGGAGATTATCGCGCTATTGCATGAGGCAACGCAGGGGCCAGTTCTTCCTGCAGAAATCCCGTCGCTCAACCCAACTGGTGGTGTGACGCCCAAACCTCAAATCAGCTTAGAGTATCAGAAAGATCCCACAAGGTTAGGCGGCGGTGTTTTTATAGCTCAGGCACCCAGAGAAGACGTTATCAAGGATCTTCCTGCGGGTATGGTGATTACTCCCGAAGAGAGTAGAGAAGGTCTGTTCTCCACGTTTCCCCACGATAAATATGCTGATGCTGGGGCCAGGAGTTCATTCACCTCCCTCCAAGGACCATCAGCAGCAACAGTCCTCTCAATCCTCAGCTTCGATGGTTAACTTCATCCCCTTGACAAAGTCAAATGACACGCATGGCAACGTGAACCCAGCAATGAATGCGCAAGCTCGAGGAAGCGTTCAAGTAATGAATCTGCTTGATGGTTCGCAAGGTATCAATCTAGCGGCCTATGAAATATCCGATGGTTTCCTTGAAGGTCTCCCTGGCACGATGTTTGACTGGGGTAAGTAACAATCACTTCGAATTGTGAGACAATTTTAACTTGAACCTCTCCAGCTCAATGGGACAATTATTTTGCCCGCTTTTCTCAGCCGGGAACTAACCCAAACATATTTGCTCAAGATTCTCAACAGCAACGAGCCTCATCATCGATGAACTCGACCCACCCCGATCCTGTTCCCCGGAGTGAGGCTCAGCAAAACTCATGTCAATCATAATGCAAGAACTGTAGTTCTCGCCTTTTTTATCGTTTCTCTGTAAACATCGGATTTGCTTATCTGTAGCTGTACCAGAGATTTTTATAAAAGTATCTATGGACAATTTATGTATATGTATGATTGGTACATTGTGACACCATCCGTACTACATCGTCTTAACCAACTCGTTTTTGACGCTGGTCCTGCCACTGTTATACTCCCTCCTTCATCTCTTGAATTGCATTCACTTTGTCTTCATCCTTTGGTATATCTCACTCATGAAACGCCTTTTCGTCAAGGCATCCAAGTCTTTATCCGAAGACCCTGATAGTCGAGGGCACGCGTCAGCCCCAGCTGCAACATCAGAATATATCATACCACCGTTACCTCACCCATCCCCCCATGATCAGGTGGAAATAATGGCAACAAGAGATGGACTAGTGCTGCGTCCTCATGTACCTGGCTCAAAAAACTTTGTATGTATCACTTGGGGAAGATCAGTGAAAATCGAAGAGGTTACTAGCATGAAACACGATTGGAGCAAGTGCACAGTCATCTATGGAATCATCGGTATACTAGAGCTGTATTCGTGTGAGTGCCCGTTGTTGATCAAGAAAGCGACTTCCGTTGATTGACTTTGCTAGGTTCATATCTTCTTGTGATTACTTCACGGTCCGAAGCTGGAAGTCGTGAGTTGTTCTTTGACTACTCACGTTGGTCAAGAGGTTCAGATTGAACCCAGTTCTGGACGCCAGATACAAGGTTTATGGGATCAAGAGTGTGGTTGCGATACCTCTTCGAGAAGGACTGGCCAAGTCTACTATCCAGGCGATATCTTCTCGGAATAACGTTCTGGCTCATTCTTCACCCTTCCCGCAGATTGCTACAAGTCAAGACGTTGACCAAAAAGGGGGATCGGAAGCTGTGAAGAAATCTTTTGCTCCTTCATCACATGTACAGTTTTCTTTTAATCTTCAGGTGAAACTTATCACCCCAATTAACGGAAACTTTGAGGTAACCCGCTCAGCTTCTCCTCAATCAATTTCTTCAACTGCATCTACGTCCTCTGAACAATCAGCGACATCTCCAGTCCTTAAAGCTGTTGCGACCCGATTATCCTTTTGGAATAGGTCATCGAGACCAAATTCGACTGCATTTCAAACCCATGAAACCGCAGCATCTGGATTGGTACCACAATCAAACACACTTGACAAAGTCATCCAAGAAGCCAGAGAAAAACCAGCCGAAGTGATCAGTACCATTCTCGCGAGTCTAGCCCCACAGCCAACTACAACTGAACAGCGACACGCTGATTTAGAGGAGAAAATCATTCGTGAATGTGTCAGGGAGTTCACTAAGGGCGACATGTATTTCTCGTACACATTTGGTGCTTTATTTGATTATTTTGCATTCAGCCTTTTTGTTTACCGCTGAGCAGATCTGACACGATCTTTAGAACATAAACAGGAACAGCTTGCAAAGTCTCAGAGGCAACATGAGCTTTTAACTGGCCTTGGAGCGCTGTCTTCTCCTAAGACCGATTCTCTAACTGCAATGCCGAAGCCTGGTACGAAAGTCTCGGTCATTGCAGAGCCATGTCCAACTTTGCCGCTATGGCGTCGTGTTGATAAGCAATTCTGGTGGAATGAGTGGATGTCAAAGGAATTTGTTGATGCTGGGGTATGCGGATCCTGGACAGCCTTGCCTTCCACCTGATCCATTTTTTTGTTAGCTTCATTCGTACGTTCTTCCCATCATGCAGGGCTATTTTCAGACAGCAAGCTTTGTGATACCTTCCGAGCATGGAGAGGGGGAAGAGTGTCATGTGGATTATACTATCATATCACGCCGCTCGAAGGATCGTGCAGGCCTGCGGTATCAACGACGAGGTGTTGACGAAGAAGCACATGTCGCCAACTTCGTGGAGACAGAAACAATCATGCGACTAAAGGTATCTTGTTGTAAGCCCTACATCACAGTCCGGGTGGCTGATAGGTATTTCCTCGCCAGCGTGAGGGAAAGGATAATATCTTTAGTTATGTTCAAATAAGGGGATCGAGTAATTTGCTGATCTGTCTTTTGAATTGAGTTATGTCTGATTTCTTACAGTTCCCCTCTTTTGGACACAAGCAGGATATGGGTTGAAGCCACCGCCAGTCCTAGCTTCGGATCGCACACACGAGCAAAATCTTGATGCCATGAGACGACATTTGAAGAGAACAATACCAAAATATGGGCCCCATGTGATTCGTGCGATCTATAACACCTTTTTCTCGCGGGCTCAACGAATCTTGATAGACGATCGTCAATCTCGCCGAACAGCATGGAAAAGAGGGTGCAATCTCGCAAGCATACCGTGAATGCGCGAAGGAGATGGCACTTCAGGATGTGCAGTGAGACTTGACTGTGTTGATTTGCGTTCCAGACTCACGAACACTCCGAAGATATCAGGAATATGATTTTCATGCGGAGACGAAAGGGATGAAGTACGTTTGTACAACAGGGATAGTGAACTTTTGGCATTGGTTTCTCTCAGATACGAAAATATCTCGAAGCTGATCAATTCTTTGGGGCGTATTTTTGAAGCGCATGGGCAAGTGCCAGATCGTTCTTGCTCTCTGAAACTAGCTAATATCACAGTACACCCCAGATATTTCTGGATTTGCGATAATACGGTTTTATCACGGCAGAAGGGCGTCTTCCGCGTCAACTGCATAGACTGCCTTGATAGGACCAATGTTGTTCAGGTCAGTAGGCGGGCGACCCTTCCGGTTAATTTAATGTCAACCATCTTGTTTAGTCTGCGTTTGCCCGACACGTCATGTATTGGCAATTGAGTGCACTCGCATTCCTCGATCTGTCATCGACCAAACGACCAGAGATAGAGCTGACATTCAATGACGGTATGTGACTAGTATCAAGTGTATCACCTCGTTCTCAGCTCTATTTCTAGTATGGGCGAACAACGGTGATGCCATCAGTCGTGCCTAGTGCGTCACCTACCTGTTTGATGAGGTTTCGAACTGAGCAATATCTTAGTGCTGGAACCTCCGCTTTGAAGGTAAGTTGAAGGTTTCCGAATTATACGGAACCTCTCGGTAAATATGTGATAGGGAGATTTCACAAGGTTTATTTTTTGAATACTTGTTACAGGTGAGATCCTGACACTCAACAGGACGGGTCGGCGTGACCTGAGCGGGCTGCTGAACGATGGTGTAAATTCCCTGGCAAGGTGGGGAAAGGTCGTGTATATGATGATAATGGAAAAGACTCACGTCATGTCTCCAGAATGTACACATCTACCTTCAGTGATTGGTTTTCTCAAGCAGTCCTTGACTTTACGTTGGGCAATCGGACACTTTCTGTTTTTTCAGAATTCCTTCTGAAACTGCAGTCATCTGATCCACGGGACCTTATTAGGCTCTCCAAGATTCGGACGGAGGCGATAGCAACCTCTGTTTCCCGTGTCTTGCCTGAAGGGGAAGGTTTACTTGCGGGATGGACATTATTTTCTCCTGAGGAGTTGAATACCAAATTGAGCTCCAAGTTTGAAGAAAAAGTTCTTTTGCTCGTAGGCTAGCTTTCCGCTGGATGTCACTATGATCAGTGACGTTGCTTCTTCTTGCAGACGATGAAGGCTTTGTACATTGTGGTAAGCATGAGAATGGCAAAGTGATGGTGACGTGTGACCCGTTGATCCCTTTCAGAGCTATGATTATACCCTTGAGAAAGTGAAGCTTTACACCAGGGTACCGCTCGGAGATATTGTCGGTATCAGCAAAGGTTTTGCCTGTTTCGTTTGACTGACGAAGCCCGCTAAATAGATTTAGGTGCCTACATCTTGTCACCGCTCGAAGAAGCCAGTCGGGATCCAGAGCAAAATGCAGGTTTTGTGGTGACTTGGATTAATTCCAACCAAGAGTCCCGTGTTAGCAGTTACTGTGTGCAAAACACCTTTCAAGAGGCCCCGGCTTTGACAACCTCAGGGAAATTCCCATTAATGTCCTTGCCCTTCCAAGCACAGAGGTGGAGTACATCTCGAAAATTTCCTGAGAGTCTCTCCCGGCTTCTTGCATCAACCAAGACAGAAACAAGGTCATTTGCTGCTTTCAAAGCACTGCCCGTCGATCCCGCGAGAAATATGCGGGGGCCAAACGCGAGCAGTGGACGATATTCTGAGACATCTGAGGAGGTTGCGGATGCGCTAAATTGTCGGGAAGTAGTTGACCGAATTGTTGATGCAATATCGCGAGTCTGTGAAAGGGAATTTAGTGTGAATGAGGACGTCGTGAGGTACGTGTAGCATTCGCTAATGCCTCAGAAACTGATTAGTGTACAGTTTGGAGGAAGCTGAACGGAGCACGACAGTGTATGCCAAGATGGAATATGGTGTGAAAAGGATGCTCTGGCTTGGTAGTTGATGTACTAGTGAAATAATGAGTATTGTGACGCGTGACGACGATGGCTTCGTCGAGGATTTCGCAGATTCTGCCGACGGTCAAGTGTTCAAATTGCAGTGAGGGCGTCGGAATCTCTGAACTCGGTGACCATGTCTGCACCAGGGCCAATCCTCCCCGCGTCATCGCCCCTCACAGTGACCAACTGCCTTTCAGGCCGAATCCACTAGCAGGGAACACTGCACTCATGTCTTTTCAGCAGCCTCTCACCCCATCAGATGGCCATGAACGATCTTGGTCCACACCTTCTCGTCGAGGCCCTATACCACCCTCCAATGGCGTCAAGTCATCTGCCTCTCTCTCAGGTCCTATTCGAATAAGCGAGAGAGTCGTTCCGGAAACAGAACTCGGTATTGACACCAAAACCGGAGGCGAGGCTGGAATGGCTGGCGTTGGTCGCCGGGGGTTTGCTGCAGCCGTTCGAGCAGCCATGTATGTCTCCCTCACTGCTCCTCCAGCCAACAGACGTCCTGTTACCTCCCCGAGGTTTCTCGATATAGATACCGATGGTGAGTTTTTTTTGGTTAGTTATTTTTCATTTTCTGAGGTCTGTTTTGATTAGCCACCGATACCCCGCCTCTTTCTGCCAGTTCAGGCTACTCATCACAATCTCCTGGTCCTCTGTCTCCTCGCTTTCAAGTCGAAATTCCCGAGTCTTTCACAAAATCATCATCGCCTTCCCAAACGTTCCTTTCTTCGAAACAGCTTAGTCATCCTATCCGAACCAACTTGTCTGTTGATCACTTTGTGAATAATTCAGTACTCTCAGGACTGGCTCCCTTGAAATCCCTTTCGTCACATGACAACTTCTCTCGTCCTAACCCACGTCTTGATTCGAACGAGTTTCATCAAGAGTCCCCAAACCCACCAAATTTTGTTTCAGAAAATACCAATCATGAGTCTCGCCTCAGTATCAGCAATATCACCTCCCAGACCTACGATACTTCGCATCATGACTTCGATTCCGATTCCGAGTCCGAATGCGGGCTTGCCTATGCTGATCCATCTTTTGACGAAAACGACGATAGTGTTCAAGCTAGTTCTACCGAAAACCAAAAACCCTCGATTCTTCGGTCCGACTCCGTATCAACAACTTACTCCCGGCGCGTGCGTTTCCACCTTGTGACAGATAGCGGTCGTAGCACAGCAATTTCTCAAGCTTTAGGAATCCCTCCCAAGAACCTAGACAACCTTGACTCTGTCCGTCAAAGAAGGGGTAGTATCAATAGCGTTGACACGACAAGCATTTACTCGAGAACGACAAGTATTGGCCCTATGTCAGGACGTTTTGCCGGAGGGGCCTTCGATCCAACAATGGAGACCGTGGCGGAGGAAGTAGTCATAGGTGAATTACCTAGTAGATCATCACTGGCATCTTCTCGCGAGGAGATCAAGCATCTACGAGAGGGAAGCTGGGATCAGGACATTGGTTTTCCTACCATGAGCCCTGGTACCCATCCTCGTCGAAGTAATACCGTCCAAGTACCCCCTCACTCACCTGAGACCAAACTACCGAAACTCCCAGCACGAGCCAAGACTACTAATGACTACCCCAAATCTTTGCTCGAACCTGCAGTAACTCGTAAAGACAAATCCCGCAAGGTCAGAGCGTGTGTTCATTGCCGAAAGGAGATTGAGGATGGGAGGTGGATTCGAGTTGATACAGGAGGTGTCTTGTGTGAAGGGTGTTGGAAGAATATGTATCTGCCCAAGGTCTGTCTGGCGTAGCCTTCTTCGATCTTTGTTCAAACGAACTGGTTCCTGCAGTGCCGTCGTTGTCAATTACCAATTGAGAAGCAAGCCGTGTCATCCTCTGACGGCCAACTCAAGGGCAAATATCATAAAGACTGCTTCGACTGCCACGTGTGTCATGTCGGTGTTAACTTGGTTCAATGTTCCGGCCTTGATTGCTGATTTTGTGCTCGATAGCAACCGTTCCCAGACAAAAGTTTCTATGTTTATGATGGCAAGCCGCTTTGTGCCTATCATTATCATGAAGCCAACGACTCTTTGTGTGCCGCTGCTCGCTGCGGTCAGCCCATTGAAGGTCCTTGTGCTGTCTCGCATACTGGCGACAGATATCATCCTGAACACATGACATGCGAATACTCTGGCAGTATCCCCTGCACTGAACGCCTAACGGAGTACTGGGAGGTTGAGGGAAGAATGTTGTGTGAAAAACACGCTGCCAGTGCTGGAAACGACGAGAGAGATGGCGGAGAGTGGACACAGACCTCCAAGGCACAAAAACGAGTTACCAGATTCATGAATATTGCAGGAGGCTTAGGCGGAACCAGTGACGGGTTGAGTGATTTACTCTGATCATATTGCGAGGCGGAGAGGATACCTGGGTGCGATTCAATACCATCTTTCTTTTATCCCTGGTTTCCTTTTTTCCTGGTTTTTTGTTACCATGAGAACGGTTTTGATTTGACTACTTGCTCTCATGTGTTCAGAAGCATTGAGTTCTCGGGGACTTTTCTTACACATGTAACATTCTTTATTTTACCTCGAATTATGTGGGTGGACTGGATTTTTGGATATCTTACATTGGAGCTTTGTTCAAGTTGGACGATTCCTGGATGTTCCATGAAGCTTACATAGATACCTATTGTTTTGGTTTACCTGTTGATACTACTTCACTTCAGCTTCGCCAATAATGTTTGTTGATTTTCAGGGATAGGTATATAGTGACTTGGAAAACAGTTTAATCTGTTGGATATGTTTGTTCATGAATGTTTCATCTGAGTTTCGTAGTTTCTCTCAGAGTTTGGGCCTGTCAGAGATTCACTAAATGACTACAAACCTTGCATGAACATTACTGTAAATGTTTCAGTAATCCAGGTGCAATATTATTCATGATCAAGCATTACTAAAATATCAGAGTATATTTCCGTATTTGGAAGGATTTTCACTAGTACTACATATGTAGTATTAAAATTGTGGATAGTACTCTTTTTGTCCGGACATTCCTTCTAATATAGGCTAATGTCATGCCTTCGTGTTTCAAGGTGCTAAGGTGTCAGAGTTCTTGTGTTTGAGTTACTGAGTCCTTGAAACACTAGTGAGTGCTATCACACATTGATCCTTCTATCCATAAGAATAATCCAGCAACAGAACGCATCTGGCATATCTAAACTTCATACCTGACATCTCGGCGCTGACCACTTTGAGGAACTGTGGGTCCTCTGCTCATGAGAAGTCCAATGACGACATCAAGGCAAATGAGTATCATCAAAAGGACAATCAAATGCTCGGCTAACAGCAGCCGACTCCAGTGAATGTCAAGTTCCTGCGCTTTCCCCTCGCTTTCGCCTTTGGTCCTCCCTGAAAATTATCAGTGCACTTATGGCGCCACCCCGCGCCGAATACGACTCCCGTCGAAACGATATGGAAGCCCAGGACTGGGAAAAGAGCACCCATCTCAACTTCCCTCACAAACAAATCCATCGGAAGCTTAAGGTAAGATGCGCCCATTAAGCATCCCAACCATTCCAAAAAGAGCTTAGAATCTTCCGTAGAATCGACACATCCAGTTAATTGGGATTGGAGGTAAGCGTCATCTTCCATCAACAACCTCTTTGGCTGAGATTGAACAACAAAGGGACCATCGGAACTGCACTATTTGTACAAATAGGAACACCATTGACAAAGGGTGGACCAGGTGAGTTTACTATAAAATCCAGAAATTGATTTTCAGGCACGAAATGCACCGTTCTAGCAAGCCTTTTTCTTGCCTTCACATTGTGGTCTACTTTTGTCATGGCTATCAATAACTGCCTATGTAAGTTGCCAGCATGCTGAGTTCAAGAAGATGCTGACTTGTACAGCTGAAATGGTTACATGGATGCCTATCACCTCTCCTTTCGTGAGATAATTCCAACTATGAATCAAGTTGGAAGGAGCTGTTACTAAGTCGTGAGACAGATACGCTACGCCGACCATTTTGTGGATCCCGCCTGGGGCTTTGCCGCTGGGATCAATTTCTTTGTGTTCGAAGCTGCGCTGGTACCTTTCGAAATCACAGCGTTCAACTCCGTGCTCAAGTTTTGGACAGATAAGATACCTCTAGCAGTAGTTATCTGTTTCATGATAACGAGTTATGCGTGAGTCTTTAATGGAAGCGGGCATGCCAATCTGTACTGATGCCATTGTCAGCCTCCTCAACGTATTTGCTGTCAAGTTCTATGGAGGTACGCTTCCACCTATCACAAACATTGCATCCTTTCCTAAAGTGACCTAGAGTCGGAATTTTGGTTGGCCATTGGCAAGGTAATACTGGCTGTGGGTCTGATATGCTTCACTTTCATTTCCATGGTAGGAGGTAACCCTCACAGAGACGCATATGGCTTCCGTTACTGGAATCGTAAGTATCATACAATCCATTCCTCCTTTGATTTACTCAAATACGGCTCCAAGCATCCAGCGTTGCTGGTGCACCTTTTGCGGAATACATCGAGGAAGGGAAACTTGGGCGCTTTCTAGGTTTCTTGGCTTGTCTAATCGCAGCTTCGTTCACAATTGCTGGTCCCGACTACGTTGCAATGACTGCAGGCGAGGCTCAAATGCCGAGAAAAACTCTTCCACTCGCATTTAAAGGCGTCTTTTACCGTCTTACGACTTTCTTCGTCCTTGGGTCCCTCTGCATTGGGATTGTGGTGCCTTACAACGATCCAGATCTCCTCCGCGCCATTTCCGATGCTCGTCCGGGAGCAGGAGCTTCTCCATACACCATAGCGATGAATCGCTTGGGGATTCAAATCCTTCCGCATATTATTAACGTCTTTGTCCTTAGTGCTGTATACTCAGCGGGGAATAGTTTCGTTTACTGTGCCAGTAGAACATTGTTTGGCTTGGCCCTAGAGAGAAAAATGCCTCGCTTCATGACACATTGTACTGCACGTGGCGTGCCTATATATTGTGTAGGATCTACACTCGCTGTTTCCTTATTGGCCTTTCTGCAAGTATCTCATAATGCGTCTGTTGTTTTGACATGGTATGTGAATCATACACGATTGTATCCCTGAACCATGTTCCTGATAAAATCCTAAGGCTAATCAACCTCGTCACCGCATCACAACTATTGAACTATGCAAACATTGCGTTTACGTATATCCGATTTCATACGGTATGTCGTTCCACTGAGCACATCCGACATCCAATCTCACCTTAATCTAGGCACTGAAAAAACAAGGGATAGTCCGAGATACGCTTCCTCATAAGAGCTTCTGGCAGCCGTTCTCGGCGTAGGTCATTGACTGCCAAATCATGCTAGTGAAGCTCATTCACATTATCAGATACTATGCATTAGTTGGGACCTTGACCATGGCCTTTGTTGGAGGTTATACAGTATTCCTTCCCGGAAAATGGGACGTCCCATCATTTCTTTTTTCTTACACAATGATTGGTGTATACCCTATTTTATTTGTCTCCTGGAAAATAATTCATCAAACTGAGGTATGCAAAATGCTTATCCCACTACAATCCTCGCCTGATCATGACTAGTGGCGAAACTTGGAAGAAGTTGACTTTTTCGAGAAGGAACGCCATCAAATCGATCAATACGAACACGCAGATGATTGAACGATTGGCATTGGATTGAGTTCCAATCCTGGTTACAGATCATTTCTGGGTATTGTACATATGTATGATGATGAGTGTAATTAGGATGCTGGAGAGTCGGTCGAGGTTTGACCCTCTGTACGAATAGCATATCCATAGCCACCACCAGGCGCTCCGGGGACGTCTCCGGGTCCATCGTAGTAAAGAGTTGAGACATCATAATTGCCTGGAAAACGACATTAAGCGACGAAGGGGAAAAAGGTGAGTGGTTGACGTACCAATAAATTTCCAGCCATCCTCCTTTACATGGTATAGATTACATGTGTTACCGGAAAAGGCATCACGATGTCCAGCAGCAAAGATGCTACGCCTCCCGAGTTCCTGTGCCTCCTCGTCCGAGAGGTCCCAGCGATATCCTTGATCTAGGACACCATACGCGAATGTGCTTCCTGATCCAACAGAAAAGAGATCCCCTTTGAGGCGAGTACCGTCGGAGTCTACATAAAATACAGCTGGCCCTGTTTTATCCCATCCACAAATCATAGTTCCCTTTAGGGTGCAGGATGATTAATCAAAAAAGTTTGCGAAATCAAACAGATACACGAACCATGCTCAATCCCATACCCTTGTAGCTATACACCAAGTTGCTCAAATACTTGCTAGCAGCTGACACAGAAATCCGTTCGCGGTTACGGAGCTCATGCAATCGGCAGTGCATCCCAAGATATGTTTCCCAGAACTGACAGTCCGCTATAAAGGTCGGAGATTCAAGCTGAAGTCCCAACATCAGAATTAGACAGACACACCTGCACCTCCGGCCATAGTTCCCAACAGATATGGGTTAATCTCAATGACCTTCTTCACGGTGCCCGAGGCTAGATATCAGATGAGCGACAGATCCTAGTACGGAAGCTCATCACACACACCGATATAGCTTCCTGCTGTTGCTCGTGAGTCTACTGCCACAATAACACCACCCTGGAATCTGAAAGCTAATGTCGTCGTGCCATGCTGAATTTTGATTCTACAGTTGGGATCAGCGTGGTCGTTAGTGTGTAGTCGAAGAAAAGCTGCAGGCTTCAGTAAAAGTGAGCATCGAGGACTTCTTTTTTGAATGATTTGAAGCAGATACACACATCTGGTACTGAAGGAACGGTGAAATTGGGTACACCCTTGACCATGTTACCAAAACCCGCTTGGGAGCCCCAAATAGCGTCCGAGTACTCATCCTCATCAGCCGAGATGAGTTTCTTGGCCCGCTTTAGTTGCGAGACTGCACTGCGTGTGGAGAATTGATTGACAAAGGTGTTCATGGGAGGACAAAATGACGCGGCTGGTGTTACGCGTTCGACTTTTGATCAGTTGTTTGTCTGAATCATGACGCACAAACAATGACCACTGATTAATTACTTCAATTTATCGTCAACTGCCTATTCATTGATCCTCTAATTTACTAGTACATTGTTGTCCAGTAAATATTAGTGAAATGCAACACTCTGATCTCTTTTTGAGTGGAAATTGAGGATTAGATCAGACACAACAGACAATGGTCACCAGGTGTACGTTATACTCTTTTCCGGAAAACACAGGGGCCCAAGATGATATACGTCCCTACGTGCTACGTAAAGGATCCACACCAATTTCATCGTTAGGGGTGTACCAGTGCTCTAATGTCCATGTTGTTTATGATGTGACCAGCTGGCCAGGCTTTCCGTTGTGGTTTAACTGCGTGTACTACGGCCCAGTCCTCGATTTCTTAGGTTTCTCGGGAAACCCCAGCCACTCTCGTTCTTTCATTGAGTGAGAAACTGGAGGGTCATCTCGACTAGTCCCCCCTGGAAAACCCATATTAACGGAGAGCAAATCGTTGTTTAATCTCTTAAATCCCCTGTGATGGATTCATGACTAGAAAATCGTTGATGTAGCGGCCTTGTAACATGCTAGTTTACTATCTAATTGTACTTCACCTACTTCTCGTCAGAAGTCTCTGGAATGAATGGACGGAGATATTTGTTCATATATTCCTCCGGGGCTCCTGCAACAGTACCATCCTTTATCGCCATATTCATCCTGTCAACGTACTCTGTCTTCGGTGTACCTTCCTCTAACAATTCCTCATTGATGTAGATTAACGCTTTAATCTCCGACTTCCCGGCCGAGTCAAGGAAGTTTATGGTATGGTACTCTTTGATATAGTGATGCGGGACGCCTTCGTATCCGTCAAGAATCCTTTCATCTGACTCAGACAGCTCGTAGGCAAGGCCATAGACCTGATCGCCTGGAGACCGCCGAATATTAGCAAACCCTCTCTCGCAGATGAACCACTTCCTGTGGACAAATTTCTCATCCTTAAGCAATATCACAGACTGAACAACGTACCAGTCTTGGATAAACCCAATACCTAAATACTTATTTTCGGGACAACGGCGATGCATCTGGTCTAGCCACATGTTACTGCCATAGCCAAAGTAAACAGATCGTTTCTGATTCATGGCGTGAGCTAGCTTTTGATAAGTTCCCACATCTGGAGTGGAGTGTTGTAGCCTGGTAGGTAGTGAATAAAAATATCGATCCAAGTGGCTGTGTTAATCACATAATCAGGCATCATTTCTCAGATTTTTCTCAACCTTTACCAACACACTGGGACCAAGGATCATCACGCGTGAGGTCAGACAATGCCCAGGAACTTAGAAGAGGAAGAAAGTAAAAAGGCCTTCCCGTTGGCTTCCCCCGATTTGACGAATGAAGTACGTAACGACGGAAAACATTCCATCACATTCTCATTCGGGTTCTCTAGCTTCTCGACCTCGTTCAGCAAGCCACCGCCTATAAACAAGTCAAGAAGGGTGCTAACGAATGTGGGTATGCGCTTGAGGATAGTGGATAACTCGACTAACTCGGATTTGATCAGCTACCAAGACTCTAAACCGCGGTATTGCAGAGCTCATTATCCTTACAGCAGATACAGAGCCACTAGAGATTCTGCTTCACCTTCCTCTTCTCTGTGAAGAAAAGGTATGTCAGATCCAATAGGTTTTGTGATATCTATTTTAGTGATTCGAGAGAATCGTAGAACGTTCCTTATGTCTTTGTTCCCAATAAGGCTGCACTCGGCCGTGCCTGCAACGTCTCTCGTCCAGTCATCGCAGCTAGTATTACCTCAGGCGATTCTCAATTGACCAGCCAGATCAACAGTGCCAAGATCAAAATTGAGAAGCTTCTCATCTAAGCACATCTTGTTAACAAATATATATATATCCTTTACCAGTACTTAAACTTGTCCATTTCATTGGATAAATCTCTCCATATGTGCGAACCATTATCTGAGTGTGTTGCGGTCCGAGTCACTGCTGAAGCTGTCAACTGTAAATATTCAATTGTCCCACAGAAGATAGCAAGATTTACATCGAAAGACCAATTAGCACAAGACATACGACCCAGAGATACACAAGGCCAAAACTATTTAGGTATATGCTCTCGGGCCTGCTGACGAATTCTCCGTCTCGAGACAATCAGCAAGACAATGAAAAGTAAAAGAATTTATCGTCACTCACTCGTAGGCGATTTTGTCATTCCTTCTCGATGTATCGGTTACCAAAACTTTTGAGAAAAGGTACAGCCAAGACTCACTTAAACATCGTATACGCATCGCTCTGGGCAGGGTCATTCACATTGGGATCATTTAAAAGCTCTTGGATGCCCAATAGAATCTAATCAAGGGAATTGAATGACATTCATGAAATAATGAGATCCAATTGCCCACCTGTTTAATCGTGATCGCAGGCTTCCATGATTTCTCTTCGTCAAGAATGGAAAGGCACACAGTCCCGGAGGGATAGACATTAGGATGGAATAACGGAGGAGTGAACTTGCCTAATCCACCGTGAGCCGTATATTATATTAAGGACTCCAACATTTGATACGCACATTTCGGGGGCTTCGAAGGATAGTCTTAGAAGAGAAGAACACATCAATCAACCAAACGATGAGAAAGGGAAAATACAATACCATCGGGAAATGTCATCATGAGTTTGAAAAGGCCACCTTCCCAGGCCGTCTGTAATAATTTGAATGAGCTCTTGTGTGCTTTTGACAACGGTGTGGTTCATGCGTCAAAACACGATAATGAAATAAAACACGTACATTTGCTTTGCCGGGGATACCCACTTCCCATTCCATCAGATTCATTGAACCATCCTGCGCTTTCATTGGCTTAGCGAAAAATCCCTAGGATGTGAGGACTGATGGTCAATCAGAGTTGCTGATAGGAACACTCTCAATCGAAACAGTCCCAGTCTATTGAGGACACGACAGGACAAAATAATCTCGGGACACTCTATGCCATCAAGACCCAACGTTGCGCAGGCATGCAGATAATGCGGAGGGTCACGTCAGATGCACTGGAACACCTGAAGCACTCACAAAGGGATGATCTTTTCTCCACTGCTTACGCTCTTCCGCAAGCCGCATTCTGCAGATTCCCGACATAATGGAAACTTTTTGGAAGATGATGAAGTAGAACGCAGCCGAAGTGGTGAGCTCTCAAGACCCGACGCGCTTTTATAGAGGCTGAGTCAGCGTCTTCCGATACAATTATTGACAAATAGGCTACCACTGCAATGTCCCTCGATATGGTCTAGATGCCTCTGGATTTCATTACCGATTAATGCCCTAGCCAACATGTCTAATAGAAGGAAGAGCATTTATTAGAGATATGAAGGCAATCAAGAGATCTTGATTTGACGATTTGCGTTCAAGGTCACCCATATAAGGCAAAAACAATACTGAAACGTTTTTTTCTAAACATCGCTATCAATCTCTACAGAAAATAAAATAAATACGACGACCCACCGAAGGAATGGCTTTCTAACTCATGACAAAATAATTTGTTTTACCTGTGGTACTCGGAGATACATGCTGGCTCCAGTTTTGGAAAACTTGTGTAGAGGGACATCCGGACCTTCATGCACAAACTACGAGCAAAACCAAAAATAGTGTCGACAGCGCAGTCTATGATCCATAATGCCCTCGGTATATTTTGCACTTATTCCATTACAGTCCTTCTAAACTTCAATATTTATGCAGACCAGTTGATCCTCTAGAATTACCAAATATGTATATGTACCTTCCAGTTTAGGAAGAACATTGAACTATCTCCGATGCACGCGCCGCGAGTGTAGATAGAACGGGGACTGAGAAAGTTGTATGAGTAGCACAAACATACGAAGCTCGGTGAGCTTTTGAATTTGATCTGAGTGTTTTGTATCTTGTACTATTATCAGCCCATATGAAATATAGACGATGGTCAATTATACCTAATGGTAAGCCTGGACATCCTCGTAGCTTCTAATGGGAGATGCAATACCTATAAAGCGTTGATATCGGTACTCAGAGCGGTAAGCTCTGATTCATTGGTGTTAGAGAGGCGTGAGCCTCATTGCTATTTTAACTTTTGTTTTTTCCTTTCTGGGCACAAGCCCCTGCCATGCCAATATTGGTTATGACAAAAAATTATATCACACCCAAAAGGACTTTTCGATCGGTGGCTGCACCTCAGTCATCGTTATCTTCCTGAGACTGAGACTGTGCGCTTAATAATGGAACTCCTCGTGGAAGATGACATTGGTATTAATAAAGGACAGGCTTGACTGCATAGCAGCACGCTCGAGAGAGAAGAATGTATTCGACTATCTCAAGATCTCAAGATTCATACTGGCTGGGCTGCAGGTGACAAAGACGAATTCATTTTCGAAGAATCATGACGTTCCAAACAGAAAGACCAAATAATAATCTAAAATCCCTCCTGTCCCAGAAAAAAACACGCATCGTACCCAAGATAGCATTACGCCGCATATGTAACGTCATTTGAGTATCTGTATTTAATCAGAGATCAAATATGGGAGGACAGATATCAAATCGTTTTAGCTCACCGGAGGGAAGGCTTGCTAGGCATATAACCAGTCCTATCAGGGTCAGAACGACCTGGCCTCTTGATCATTTTTGTTCCTTCGACGACCTCGAATGGATTGAATTGTTTCAACGGCCTGGAGACCCACTTATCGACCTTGGGAGCTTCGATGTGGCTGGCATCGGACGCTATATCAGCCGTGTCGATCGCACCGTGTGATAGAGACGATTCATGAGTGTCGACATGGCCGGCAGTATTCCAAGTGGAATCGAAGAGACCAGGACTTGCAGCAACTGTTGGCGCCAGAGAGGAACTGAAAGCAGCAAGGAAGGCTGAGAGGACAAAGACACGCATGAGTCTGGCATAGTTTGAGGTACTAGTGAACATGTTTGATAGTTATAGAAGTGGAGACGAATCGGAATGAGTGAATAGCGTGAAGGGAACGAATGTGATAGCGATGGTAGTGGTGGTAGAAGTGAGTTGGAATAATTGCGGTTCAAGGAAGGGTATTTATCTCGTCGCGTGGAGGCTGACCAACTTACATTTGTAGCTGTCCGCCGCATTTTCAGAGTCACAGAGTAAAAGTGTGAGAGTTGTCTGATCAGACACCGAGGCTGCCATGGATCAATGGTAGGGCTTAGGTAATCCACGAACTAACATCTCTCCACTGAACCACGACTGGCTAGACAAACCGTTTCTTTAGCAAAGCAGACATTGTACCGTCTCTCGCTTCCGGAACCTTCCTGTGTTTATTCTGTTTGTTTTTTCTTCAAAACTCTGGGCTAAGAGTATTGCATTTGTGGCAGATTCCTCCGTGATCACAGTTACCAGGTGTAATTATTAGGATCATTCATAAAGCCTCTACGTGTTAAATTTTACAAATGGCGCATTCTCAACCTTCGATTCTGAATGTACACACACCTGCATCGTCTTTTGCAGTTCTTCACTCACGTATGTTCTAGTTTTGATTCTTGCTACTGCATGCTCACTGTGGGTTTCGTAATGTACAGTGAACCAAGAAGACCTGACAGCTTTGTTTGATAAAATCAATAGGAAAATTCCAGGTGGACAGCGTGTTGAGGCGGGATGGCTCAAGTATGAGTATAATGGCACGGCGTGGGATCTAGACGATGGTGCGTCTCTTTGTTTTCTTGGGAATTGAGTATGCATTCACACTTAATCTAGACTCAGACTATACGATATTTACGTGGAGACAGCAACAGCATCAATTTGATTCACCGAGAGTTAATCCGAATGACATAGAACGCACTCCTAGTATAGCCATTGGTGAACCTGGGCCAAGTAGACTACCGGTCTCTT